>Ga0114939_10000283_pt1 | contig 44339 bp, 36 predicted proteins | sample AshMeaCrysSpring_FD_87196 | JGI IMG/M metagenome (GOLD analysis project Ga0114939, IMG submission 87196) | Groundwater microbial communities from Big Spring, Nevada to study Microbial Dark Matter (Phase II) - Ash Meadows Crystal Spring | ecosystem: Environmental > Aquatic > Deep subsurface >...
CACCGCATCCCACCAACTCCTGCGCTAAATCACCACTCTGTAGTGAAGACCTTTTGATCATGATCTTGATTTTATCAGCCTTCGCGCGCTGCCGATGCCTCCAGTTGAGAAAGACGGGCTAGATTGACGAAAACCCCGCGGCGTAACCCGCCATCGCCGCCACAAATATCAAATATTCGTGCGGAAATTCGTGTGGAAAGCGGAAGTTCGAAATCGCCGGCGAAAACGGGTAGTCGATAAAGAACACCACCCATGCCGCCAGGATTCCCGCCACGGCAAAAGCCTCCGCCGGCCATCTTGCCGCCCGCCAACCATCCAAGAGGTGGAGGAACAGAAGCAATGCTCCGCCGAAAAGCCCGGACCGGTGAAGACAAGCATCCAACCAAGGAAGACCGAGACAACCGCCCGGGGCCACGGCGCGCGCACGAAACGCATGTGGCACGCGCAGAGCAGAAAAAAGACGGGCAGTGCGCCGTGCGAAAGATTCGGTGTTCCCACCAACGCTTCGAATTGCCGCGGGTTCAGAAAAAGCACCGCCGAAACAACCGCCCCCAACCATGCCGGCACACCGCACCGCGCCAACAACCAGATCGCAAGCAGGCCGGACAGAACGAACACCGCCGCCACCGCGTAACTGTCCCATCGTGTGTCCCAGCCGCTGATTCCCCCCAGAGCGGCCATAACCAACATGCCCGCACCCTGACGGTGCGGGCCGTGTTGCCGCGAGAAGAGGTCCCAAAGGCTTCCTCCATCGAAAACCGGCATCCAAAATCCCATTGGTCTCAGAAAAAACATTCACAGCATACCGCCGGACCCGCGCAAAGAGGTTCCATGCCATGATCCCGAAGACAACCGCAGCGGACAGGAGGGCTGCCATCGATGGAAGCCGTGGAGAGTCCGGTCCAAATGCCCGCCGCCAGCCGTCCCGCCGGTTGCCGTTCATTTTGAAAAACCCGCGCCGGGGGGAATCGCCCGCGGGTCGAAGCCCGGTGCGGGGCGGCAGGGCGTCACGCGGCGCGCGTTGCGGCCGGAACGGGGAACCGGCGTGCCATCCCGTAAGTCCTCGTGGCAATCCGAGAGGTTCGGATTGTAGAAGGGGTCCGCTGCGAGCTGGGCGGCCCATTTCTTTTTCATGAAGGCAAACTCTGCGGCGAAGCGCATGCGTTTTTCCGGCGAATCGTCGGGGCCGCGGCTGGCGGACTCGTGGTGGTAGAGTTCGGCGAACGGCGTCCAGACATTGCGCAGGCCGGCGGCGCGCATCTTCAGGCAAAGGTCCACATCGTTGAGCGCGACGACAAGGTTTTCGGCATCGAACCCGCCGACCGCTTCGAAAGCCGCCTTGCGCACAAGCAGGCAGGCCGCCGTGACTGCGGAATAATTCTGCGCGAGGCGGAGGCGTCCGCCGCCGCCGGGGTGTTCTCTTGGGAGATGGCGGTGGGCGTGGCCGGCGACCCCGCCGATCCCAAGGACGACCCCGCCGTGCTGGATGGTGTCATCGGGGTAGTAGAGTTTGGCGCCCACGCAGCCGATATCGGGGCGGAGGGCGTGTCCGAGCATTTCCGCGAGCCAGCCGCCCGAGATGACTTCGATGTCGTTGTTGATGAAACCGAGAACCGATCCCTCGGCATGGGAGGCACCGAAATTATTGATCGCGGAGTAATTGAACGGCCCGTTGAAATCCAGCACCCGTACGCGGGGGTCTCCGGCGCGGAGGTCGTTGTAGAGGGTCCGCACGCGCGCGTCGGTGCTCCCATTGTCGAGAATCAGCAACTCGAAATTCCGGTAGTCCGTGCGCTCGAGAATCGAGTGCGCGCACATGCCGATCAATTCGACGCGGTCCCTTGTGGGAACAAGCAGGCTCACCAGCGGAGCCTCCGCCGGCACGGGCCAGGTCAGTCGGAACGAATCCGCCAACGGCCCGGTCGAAACCTCCGGCACCGCGCCACCATCCACGCGCGTCCGCTTGAAGAAATCCCGCAGGGCGCGCATCCCCGCCGGCTCGCCGCCATTTTCCACAAGCGCCCCGCCGGTGCCGGGCCGCGTCCGGCAGCAGAGAATATGCGGAAGGTGCGCGATCGCCTCCGGCGAAACATGCGGCAGGCAGCGGAGGAACAAATCGTATTCGTGCGCGCCGTCGAACCCGCCGCGAAATCCGCCCGCCTCGGCGGCAAGCCCGGCTGACACGATAAGCGGGCGTCCGGGGTAGTTCCGGGAGAAAAACAAATCCGGGTTCCATGCGCTCTTGTATTCGCGGACCGGCTCCCCGCCATCGTCGGGTTGGTGTTCCTCGTCGGAATACAGGATCCGCGCATCGGGGCATGTGTCCATCGCTTCCAACAACAGCCCGATGGCGTCGTCGCTGAGAAGATCGCCCGCGCGGAGGAAGGCTGCGAAGGGTGTTCCGACGGAGGCCAGCGCGCGATTCAGCGGGCCCTCGGCCCCCTCGCCGGAACCGGCCGGAAAAATCCGCAGGCGCGGGTCGTCGGGAAGTCCGGCGGGGCCGTCCGTTCCCTGCCATGCGACGAGGGCCTCCCACGCGCCGGATTTCTGCCCCCGGAGCGATGCGAGGGTGGCGGCCAGCGGGCCGGTCTCCCCTCCGGCCAGCACGATCACCGAAATTTGCGGAGGAACCAACTTCCCCGGCGAGCGCACCTCCCCGCTGCAAAAATGGGGTCCATCGACCGGGACTGCGGAAGCCGGACCCTGCCGCAGAACCGACTTGCGGGCCGAGCGGATGGCGCGCTCGATCCGGCGGAAGACCCCCGCTTTGCCCGACTCCCTGTGGCGGTGCCATCTTGTGAAGACGCGGCGGATCCACGAGCGCTGCCACACCTCGACCGACTCCAGCGCGGTTTCCATTTCCCTTGCCCGCATTCCGAGCGCGCGAAGGTCGGCCCGCACGGCGTCGAGGGCGTTCATCACGGAGGCGTCGCGGGACGCCGGACCCGCGCCGCCAAGGCGCTTCTCCATTGCGGGAGCCATCGCGGCACGCCCGAGGAACTCGTAGGTGGCACGCACGGCTTCCGCGATTTCCCCGTCGGACGGTTGACCCACCAAACCGCGCAGACCTTCCGGAACCACCGTGCCCGGACAGACAATCCCGAGCCCTCCGGCGTGGTAAAATTCAAAGTGCGGGTAGCTGGCGGCGATTCCTTTCCAGAGATCGGCCCCCGCCGCACCGCCTGCGGGGTGGACAAGAAGCACGCCGCCGCGCGCGAGTTTGGACAACCACCCGTTCGGATTTCGCAGGACCTCGCCGCACGCGTCGCCGCCGTCCACACTTAGGATGTCCACACTTCCGTCGGCAAACTGCCCGTGCGACTCCCGGAGTTCCCTGTCAGTCAAATTCGAAAAGGCGGCGTAGTTTCCCCGGTTGTGGGCATCCAGCGCCGTGAAGACCCCGGCCTCCATCGACCAATCGGCGACACCGTGCACCTCGCAATCCAGCCCGTGCAGGAGCACCGCCTGACAAAACGCCATCTGCGAAACCCCGCGCCCGCAACCGAGCCCGACAACGCGCGACGGTCGCAGAGCGCCCGCGAGCCAGAACGCGAACGGCGCGTGTGCAAGCCAGAGGGATTGGCAGTCATCCCATCGGACACCGGCAAAACATGCGTCCGAGTAATACGGTCGCGCGGGCGGTGAGAATGGCACCGGATTCAACCGGAGCGCGGGGCCGTCGTTCACCGGGCGGGGCTCCCATTTTCCAGATACCACCGGTAGGCCCCGGCGATGCCGTCGCGCAGTGCGATTTTCGGCCGCCAGCCGGAGGCGAAGAGGCGCGAGACATCCAGCAACTTGCGCGGAGTGCCGTCGGGTCGCGAGGGATCGAATTCGATGCGGCCTTCGAAACCGGTCACGCCGGCGACGGTCTCCGCTAGCTCGCGGATGGTGAGGTCCTCGCCGCATCCCACATTGACGGGTTCCGGCGAATCGAAATTTTCCATGAGGTGCAGGCAGGCCGAGGCGAGGTCGTCGGCATGGAGGAATTCCCTGCGAGGATTGCCGGTCCCCCACACGGTCACCGAGGCCGCGCCCGATACCTTCGCCTCGTGGAATTTCCGGATGAGCGCCGGCAGCACGTGCGAGGTCTCGAGGTCGAAATTGTCGCCGGGCCCGTAGAGGTTCGTCGGCATCGCGGAAAGAAAAACTTTCCCGTATTGCCGCGCGTAAAACTGGCAGAGGCGGACCCCCGTGATCTTCGCGAGCGCATACGCTTCGTTGGTCGGCTCGAGCGGGCCCGTAAGCAACGCGGATTCCGGGATCGGCTGGGGGGCCATTTTCGGATAAATGCACGAACTCCCGAGGAACAAAAATTTGCGCACGCCAAAATCGGCCGCGGCCTCGATGAGGTTGTTCTGGATGGTGACATTCTGGAGGAAAAATTCGACCGGCCGCGAGTTGTTGGCGGCGATCCCACCCACCAGCGCGGCCGCGTCGAAGACGTAGTCCGGCCGCTCGCTTTCAAAAAACGCGCGCACCGCCGTCCGGTCGAGGAGATCCAGTTCGGACCGCGCGCGGGTGAGGAGGCCCGTGTGCCCGGCGGCCGCCAGCGCGCGGCAAATCGCCCCGCCCACCATCCCCCGGTGCCCCGCCACAAAGATTCTCGCGTTGGTTTTCATCGGCCGGAAGGATGACCGTTCCCCGTGCGATTGGGCACGAAAAAAATGACCCCCGGATTTTCCTCACGAACCATTCGCCGGACCGCCGTCCGCGCGAGGCCGGCCGAACCAGAGGACACCCCAGAGAAGAATCAACGCCGGCAAAACCAAAATGTCCGCCTGCGCGGAATATCGGATCTCGAATGCGGAGAAATACCATGTGTCAATAAACGCCAGAAACGCGTAGCGCGCCGCGATAAAACCGAACGCGAGCGCAAAAACCCACACGGCAAGCCCGCGGGACGCCCGGCGCGTGAAAGCCAGCCCGCCAATCGCGGCGCAAATCCCGCCACCCACCAGCCACGGCCACACGGCACAAACCCAGCCCCGAAACCGCGCGTGCTTCCGGAATGGCCGCTCGAATCTTTCGGCGAGATTCACCGGGCGGTCCACGCCGTCGATATGGACCAACGCCCGCGATCCGTCGGACGACACCAGATGGATCCGGCCGGTTGCGCCAAGTGGAAATCTGCCGTCCGCCGGCACCGGATATTCGCGCCCGGTCGTCGATTGAAAGACGAACCCGCCCCTTTCTCCGGCCTCGCGGCAATGCATTTTGAACCCCCAGCGCCCGGATTTTTCCAACGCCCCCATGACCCCGCCCACATCGGGGCGCTCGACCATCGAAACCGAGAGCGGCCCGTCGCCGGTGATTCCCGTCAGGCCGGCTCCGGTTTCCATTTCGAAAAACCAACCCTCCACAACCACCGGCGGAGGTTCCCGGCTGACGGTCGCGGAAAACTGTCTGCGCGACGCGCCGAAATCGAAGGCCGCTTCGATATCGGCCCCGGGCGGGCGGCCCTCGCGCAACGATCCCTCGATCTGCGCGCAATCCGGCTTGAGTCCGCGCCGCCAAAAGCCGGCCGTCGCCGCCGCGAAGGCCGCGAGGGTTTCCCCCGGTTGTCCGGCGAGATAATAATCCAGGGTCGGCCGCCGAGCGAGTGTTCCCGCGTTCTGGGCCGCCTCGATTTCGTCCGCCATCCGTCGGTAAAATGCCGAGGCTTGTTTCGCGGTATGCGCGCGTCCGGCGGCGGCCACCGCGTCGCGAAGCGCCCAGGAAAAGTGGCTCGGAAAAATGGCCTCGCCGATGTCGAAAGTCATGTCTTTTTCCGACCTGTGAATTTTGTAAAGCGGGATCGCCGCGACGAGGGCGTCCCTGACCTCGGCCACCGCCGGAGATACGCGCGCCGCCCGATCGAGGCCGCCGGCGTCGATGATCAAATACCGCCGGGCGGGCGGGCACGGCACCGACCGCAGGGCGTAAAGCGCCCGCCGGAAATTCCCCTCGGTCTGCTCGCTGATCGCCCGGAAGCCCGCCTTGTGGAAATTCACCATCTTCACTCCCTCGATGAGACCCATCAAGCCGGCCAACCCCGCCAGACCGGCCACCAATCGGGTGAGCACATTTCTCCGCCGCGCGCCCGGCTCGAAAAACGCACTCGCGGCCCGGAGCCCGCAGGCACCCGCGAACGCGAGAATCACAAACTCTGTCTCCGGCCGCGTGACCGCCATCCCGAACGACACCGCCACCAATCCCAGCATCGCCGGAAACGACTCGCGAAACCGGCCCGAAGTCACAAGAAACAACCCTGCCGCCAACCAGAGCACCGACAAACACATCGACAGCGAGTCCGGGTAGGGGTAGCTCAAAATCAAAACCGACGGCGGAAAAAAGATCACCGCCGCGAAAACCGAGACGCGCAGGAATTCCCTCAGAAAACCGCGCGCGCCCAGACGCGCAACCACTCCGGCCAGCACAAACGCGGAAAGCGCCAGAACGACCTCGAAGGCCAGCCGGGCGGGAATTCCCAGATCCCGGCAGGCCGCGAGAAAAAGCGGCATCCCCGGTTCCTTGATGAATGCCATGTGGTTGTAGCCGTAATCCCGCCAATAGGAAACAGCCGCCTTCCGCACCATCCAAAGGCTGTCGTGCGGCGAGTGGGAGGCCACCAGGTCCAGTTCGGAAACCGACCACAACTTGACAAGAAACAGCGCGGCCATCGCGGCCAAACCCAACCTTGCGGCCAACCGCCCCCCTCCCGCACCGGCCTGGAAACAAATGGACCCCATAAGCGCCCATATGAAGCCGGAGGCGGCTCCCGCGCACGCTCAAAATTTTCCCCTCCGGCGCGGACCCGAGAAATTGCGCAAGATGGGCTCGCCATGCGGGAGGCGGGGGGCTTAGAGTGCGTGGCACAAATCCATGCCGAAAGATTCCTCGATTCACAAAATTTTGATTATCGGTTCCGGTCCGATCGTGATCGGGCAGGGTTGCGAGTTTGATTATTCGGGAGTTCAGGCCTGCAAGGCGCTCAAGGAGGAAGGCTACGAGGTCGTGCTCGTGAACTCGAACCCGGCCACCATCATGACCGACCCCGAGTTCGCCCACAGCACGTATATCGAACCGGTCACCCCCGAGGCCATCGAGAAGATCCTCGCCCGGGAAAGGCCGGACGCCGTCCTCCCGACGCTCGGCGGGCAGACCGCGCTCAACGCGGCCATGGCGCTGGTCGAAAACGGGGTGCTCGCGCGTCATGGCGCGCGCCTCATCGGGGCGAACGCGGACGCCATCCGCCGCGGCGAGGACCGTCAGATTTTCAAGGACATCATGATCGAGATCGGGCTCGATGTCGCGGAATCGGGAGTCGCCCACTCGCTCGAAGAAGCCCGGGAAGTCGCGGCGCGCATCGGGCGGTATCCGCTCATCATCCGCCCGGCTTTCACGCTCGGCGGCGCGGGCGGCGGGATCGCCTACAACCGCGAGGAACTCGAGGAAATCGTGCGCCGCGGGCTGGACATGTCGCCGGTTTCCGAGGTCCTGGTCGAGGAGTCCCTGCTGGGCTGGAAGGAATTTGAAATGGAGGTCATGCGGGACCGGGCGGACAACTGCGTGGTCGTGTGCTCGATCGAGAATCTCGATCCCATGGGTGTCCACACCGGCGACTCGATCACGGTCGCGCCGGCCCAGACGCTCACCGACAAGGAATTCCAGGCGATGCGCGACGCGAGCTTCGCCGTCATCCGCGCCATCGGCGTCGAGACTGGCGGCAGCAACATCCAGTTCGCGGTCTGCCCGCGCACCGGGCGCATGGTTGTCATCGAGATGAACCCGCGGGTCTCGCGCTCGAGCGCGCTGGCGTCGAAGGCGACCGGCTTCCCCATCGCCAAGATCGCGGCGAAGCTGGCTGTCGGCTACACGCTGGATGAATTGCGGAACGACATCACGCGCGAAACGCCGGCGTGTTTCGAGCCGACCATCGATTATTGCGTCGTCAAGATCCCGCGGTTCACATTCGAGAAATTTCCCCAGGCCGACCCGACGCTGACCACCCAGATGAAAAGCGTCGGCGAGGCGATGGCCATCGGGCGCACGTTTAAGCAGGCCCTCCAGAAAGCGCTCCGCTCGCTGGAGACCGGCCGCTTCGGCCTTGGCGCGGACGGCAAAGATCCGGCCGAACCGCCCACGCGCGACGAGATCGAGAAGCGTCTGCGGGTGCCCGGACACGAACGCATCTTTTTTATCCGCCACGCGCTCAACGCCGGCTTCACCCGGGAGGATATTTTCAAACTTTCGGCGGTCGATCCGTGGTTCCTCGCACAGATCGAGCAGATTGTGGACGAGGAACGCGCGATCGCCGCGCGGGGTGTCGCGCGGCGCGACGACCTCCTCCGCGCGAAAAAACTTGGTTTCTCCGACCGTCAGATCGCCCACCTCACCGGCTCGACCGAGGCGGCCGTGCGGGACGCGCGGGAGGCGGCCGGGGTGGTGCCGACCTACCGGTTGGTGGACACGTGCGCGGCGGAATTCGAGGCCTACACGCCGTATTATTTTTCGACCTACGGAGACGAGGACGAGACGCGGAAGGGCGACCGCAAAAAGGTGCTCATTCTGGGAGGCGGGCCGAACCGCATCGGGCAGGGCATCGAGTTCGATTATTGCTGTGTGCACGCGGCCTTCGCGCTCAAGGAACTCGGATGGGAAACCATCATGGTCAACTCCAACCCCGAGACGGTCTCGACCGATTACGACACGAGCGACAAGCTCTACTTCGAGCCGCTCACCCTCGAGGACGTCCTCAACATTTACCGCCGCGAAAAGGCGGACGCTGTGATCGTGCAATTCGGCGGGCAGACCCCGCTCAACCTCGCGGGCGGCCTCGCCGCCAATGGGTGCACAATCATCGGCACCCAGCCGGTCGCGATCGAAATGGCCGAGGACCGCAAGCACTTCTCGGCCATGCTCCACAAGCTCGGGCTGCGTCAGACCGCCGGCGGCACGGCCACCGACGAGGCGGGTGCGCTGGAAATCGCGGCCTCGATCGGCTACCCGGTCCTCGTGCGGCCGTCGTTCGTGCTCGGCGGGCGGGCCATGGAAATCGTCCACACCCCGGAGGACCTCCGCCGCTACATCCGCACGGCGGTCGAGGCCAGCCCGGAACGCCCGATCCTTGTGGACCGCTTCCTCGAGGACGCCACAGAGGTCGATGTGGACTGCATCTCGGACGGCACGACCTGCGTCATCGGCGGGGTCATGGAACACATCGAACAGGCCGGCATCCACTCGGGCGACAGCGCCTGCGTGATCCCGAGTTTCTCGCTCGAACCGGACGTTCTCGCCGACATCAAATCGGCCACCAAGGCCATGGCCGCCGAACTCAACGTTCGAGGGCTCATGAACGTCCAGTTCGCGGTCAAAGACGGACTCGTTTATGTGCTGGAAGTCAACCCCCGCGCGTCGCGCACGGTTCCCTTCGTGAGCAAAGCGATCGGGGTCCCGCTTGCCAAACTCGCGGCGAAAATCATGGCCGGCAAATCCCTGGTCGAACTCGGGCTCACGGACGAAATTGTGCCGCCGCACTACTCGGTGAAGGAAGCCGTGTTCCCGTTTGTGAAATTCCCGGGCGTCGATATTCTGCTCGGCCCCGAGATGCGCTCGACCGGCGAGGTCATGGGCATCGACCCCGACCTCGGCATCGCCTACGCGAAGAGCCAGATGTCGGCCCAGCCGCCCCTGCCCACCTCGGGCAACGCCTTCATCAGTGTCAAAGACTCGGACAAAGAAGCCGTCGCGCCCATCGCGCGCGAGTTCGCCGAACTCGGATTCAAAATCCACGCGACCGAAGGCACCGCGCGCGTGCTCGCCGCGGCGGGGATCGCCGTCGAGCCGCTCCTCAAGCTCAGCCAGGGCCGCCCGAATGTTCTCGACCTGCTCAAAAATGGCGACATCCATTTCATCATCAACACCCCCAGCGGCCAACAACCCCGCAAAGATGAAACCGCCATCCGCAGCGCCGCCGTCGCCGCCCGCGTCGCCACCATGACGACCCTCCGCGCCGCCCGCGCCAGCGTCGCCGCCATCCGCGCCATCAAAGCCTCCGGCTTCGAAGTCCGCCCGCTACAAAGCTACCACGCCTGAGCGCGGGGACGGCGCGCGTGCCAGAGAATTACGCGGGCCTGCCGGCAATTCCGGCCTGCGCGAACTTGTTGCATCATGGTGAGGTTTCTCTCTGTTTCGGGCATTGCCGCGGACCGAAAATCTTTGTCGCGAAACGGCATTGACCCGGCGAATCGCGTGTGTAATTTCCCGCCGCTATCAGGCCTGTCGATCCAGATATTTCTTACTATGAAAATTTTACCGCTCTGCCTCCTTATTCTTCTCCTCGCCGCCGCCCCGGTTGCGACCGCCGCCACCACGTATAGTGAAACAGAAATCGATGGGGGTGTGCTGATTTACGACTCCGGCACGCTCGAGATCGACGAGTTCGACTCCGAGACGGACCCACTCGCGGGGCCCGACACCAGCACCTCCGCGCTCTCGGTCTCCGCAGACGGCTTTGCGGGTGCGCGGGCCTCGTCGGGGCTCGGCTGGTTGCGCAGCGCCGCAAATACGGAAGCCCAGACGGGCGCCAACTCGTCATCGCAATATCTGGCGCGCGCCACGAGTTCTTGGACCGACACCTTCACCTTCACCACCGCAGACACTCTGCTCATAGGCACCAACGGCACCGTGAGACTCGCCGTTGCAACCGATGGGGGGCTGCTCACCAATGTCGGTCTATTCGGTTCGGCTGACGCCTCAGTGTCGGTTTCGCTTCGGGTGTCCGACGTCACCCACGGGCTTCGCGACCTCACCCGCACCCAGAGCCGGAACAGCGCCGGCGTTCTCAGCGGCGATTCCTCCCTTTTCCTATCGGCGGATATCGCGTTTGTCTGGAACCAGCCTTTTGATGTCACTCAGGAACTCCTCGTCGCTGCCAGTTCGAGCGGGTTCGAAGGCCTGACCGGCTCCAGCGGCATCGCCCAGGCCAACTACGGAAACACCTCGGAATGGCAGGGTTTTTCGGGAGTTTTCGATTCCGTGGGCAACCCGGTCAACCCGGCCAACTACTCGTTCTCCAGCGGGTCCGGCGTGGATTTCACTCAGCCGATCCAAGCGCCCCCGGTTCCCGAGCCCTCGGCGGCCGGGCTCGCCGGGGCGGCGCTCGCTGCCCTGATGATGGCGCGCTTCCGCGCCGCCCGCGCCAGCGTCGCCGCCATCCGCGCCATCAAGGCCTCCGGCTTCGAAGTCCGCCCGCTACAAAGCTACCACGCCTGACCGGCCGGACCCGGCCCTATTTTTCTAGGGGGCGGGGTCGAACGCCGAACCCTCGACCCCGCTTGGGATCATGCGAAGAGGGGCTTGAGGTGCTTGTCGAGGATGTTGGAGCGGACCCGGCCCGCCACGACCACCCGGTGGGCGCGGAGCGCGTCGAGGAAACGCGACCCCATGCCCGCCGCCACCTTGAACGAGACATGCACGAACTGGCGGAACTGCGGGTCATATAATTCGCAGGACTGGTTGTGGTCGAGCGCCGCGACAAAACGCGCGCTATCCCATGAGGCGACCTCGCCGGCCGAGGGCAGGTCCGCGATGCGGATGTCCACCACCGGCGCGTAGGGGGCGATGAGGTCGGCGGCTTTGGCCAGCGCGGTCGCGTAGATTTCTTTGGCGATGGCGAGTCCGTCTCCTCCGGCCTGGGCGAGCCCGGTGACTTCCTCGAGCCATGTGGTGCCGGCGGTCTTGAGGTGGAGCCCGGCTTCGTGTCTGGCAAGCAGACAGCGGATGGCCGGGTAGATGGAAAATTTGTCACTGCCTGAATGCACGCTGATCTTGAGCGACGGGGGGAGTCCGAACCGCTCCACCGCGAGGCGGAGGACGCCGAGGTCGGCGTCGAATTCGCGCTCGAAGGCCGCGAGATCGCCCACATAATCGACCCCCTTGTTGAACCGCCCGGTGAACTTTGGCGCGACCGTCTGCGCCGGGATCCCCTCCGCCGCGATCATTGCGAGGATCAAGAGCAACTCGGCGGGGGTCTGCGGCGAGTCGGTCTCATCCACCGATACCTCGACCGCAAAATCACCGTCGGGCCGCCCGTCGGAAATCCGGCGGTAAATCCGCCCGGCCTCGTGCATCGCCAGAAGGAACTTGTCCGCCGCGCGCGCGAGGTCGTCGGCCGTCACCTCGATGCGGGCGTCGGCCCCCGGAAGCGCGTGCGAACCGACGAGGCCGGCGGACTTTTCCAGGAAGGCCGCGCGCAAATCCGCGGGCGGAGCCTTCCCGGTGAAATCGGCCACATCGATCGTAAAAAAGTCGCTGCACGCAAGGAAGCCGTCCACCGTGGTGAGGTTGATGTGGTCGGCGTCCACGAAATACGGCCGGTCCCACCCGAGGGCGGCGACCGCGGCGTCGGCCTCGTCGCGGAGCGATTGAGGCTTGGTGCCGATGATGGAATGTTCGCGGTTCGATTTGTTCCAGACCGGATGGACGGCGGTTCCCAGACGGTTGATTTCCATGATGGCGGAGAGCTGGGCTTCGCCCTCCATGCCGAAGCGGTCGCCAGTTCCAAAGGTGAAGCGGGGAAGGATTTTCATCGCCGCCATCTCACACCGGATCGGGCCGGATTTCCAGTTCGGATCGCGTCCGCAAATTTCGGGTTCACGGGGGAAGTTCGTGTCTCACCACGGAACCCCGGAGAAGAGGCCGATCAGGAATCGCGCGAAGCGCCCTTGGACTGCGGCAATTCTTTGCCGCTCCGCAGGAAAAACCGATGATTGGGCAGTCGGCCCGGTTGGAAAATGAGGTGGAGGGGAACAGCGGGCCGGACCGTTTGGGCTGGGCGCATCTTCGAATGGAATCCGCCATGCCCCAGAGCTGTGGAGAACCACAGCAAGCGGGCTGCGCCCGCTGTTCTTCACAGGACGCTTTCGGTCATTTCGAGCCCTTGGATTTGACCGGACACACGTGCCCGATGAGCCAAATTCCGCGCCCCCTGGGAGGTTGTTACTCCGGTTGGCGGCCGATGAGGATGATGCAACTCCGCGGTTCGAGCGTGACGGGCTCACCGGTCGGATGGGGAGTCGCGGCTTCCAATGGCAGGAAATCGGCGGGGGCTGCGAGGGCGGTGTCGGCCACTTTGAACCACGCGGATCCCCGGGGGAGGACGGGCAGCTTGAAGGCAAGCGGCTCGTGGAACATGTTGAAGGCCACGTAGATGAAATAGGGAGGCCGGTCGGCGGCGGCGGCGTGTTTGCCGCAGAGCATGAAGGCGAGGCTGTGGCTGTTGAGCCCCCAGTCCGGCTTCCACGGCTCGACGCCGTGCCAGGAAATGTCGGGATAGCCGCTTCCGACCACATCGCGGCTGGTGAGAAACTCAGGCTGGGAGAGCGAAGGGTTGTCCTTGCGGAAGGCGATGGCGGCTTTTGTGAAGCGGAGGATCTCGTTGTCCGGGTTGGCGAGCGTCCAGTCGAACCAATTCCATGGTTCGTCATGACAATAGGCGTTGTTGTTGCCGCGCTGGGTGCGTCCGCACTCGTCGCCCATGTAGAGCATGGGGACGCCCTGACTCACAAAGAGGAGGAGGATGGCGTTCTTGATCTGGCGTTTCCGCAGGGCGAGGATTTGCGGGTCGTCGGTTTCCCCTTCCACGCCGCAATTCCACGAATAGTTGTCGTTGGCTCCGTCGCGGTTGTTCTCGCCATTTTCCAGGTTGTGTTTGTCGTTGTAGGCGAAGAGGTCGTGGAGCGTGAAGCCGTCGTGACAGGTGATGAAATTCACCGACGCCGACGGTTTGCGTCCGGCGGCGGCATACATGTCGGGCGAGCCCATGATGCGCTGGACCATCTCGCCGACCATGCCGGGATCGCCTTTGATGAACCTGCGCGCGGCGTCGCGGAAGCGGCCGTTCCATTCCATCCACCGGCGGTAGGACGGGAAGGTTCCCACCTGATACAACCCCCCCGCGTCCCAGGCCTCGGCGATGAGGTCGCAGTGCGCGAGCACGGGATCGTAGGCGAGCGCTTCGAGCAGGGGCGGATTGGCCAGCGGCGCTCCCGAGCTGTCGCGGCCTAGCACCGAGGCGAGGTCGAAACGGAAGCCGTCGATATGAAACTCGGAGGCCCAGTAGCGAAGGCAGCCGATCACAAACCCGCGCACGACCGGATGGTGGCAATTGAAGGTGTTCCCGCAGCCCGTGTAATTCGCGTAGTGGCCGTGGTCGTCGAGCATGTAATACGTCGAGTTGTCGATCCCGCGGAACGAGTAGGTGGGCCCTCCGTCGCCGCCCTCGCCGGTGTGGTTGAACACCACGTCCAGGACGACCTCGATGCCGGCTTCGTGCAATTCGCGCACGAGCGCTTTGAGTTCCTCGACCTGGCCGCCTTCCGCGCCACTGGCCGCGAAGCTCGCCTTCGGCGCGAAAAACCCCAGCGTGCTGTATCCCCAGTAATTGCAGAGCGGATCGCCGGTGAGCGGGTTCGTGCGCGTGTTCTCGAGTTCGTCGAATTCAAACACCGGCATCAACTCGACGCAATTGACCCCCAGCTCGCGCAGATACGGGATTTTTTCCCGCAGGCCGGCGAACGTGCCCGGGGCCCCCACGCCGGAATTCGCGTTGGCTGTGAACCCGCGCACGTGCATCTCGTAAATGATCAACTCGGACTCGTCACGGTGGACGGGCCGCGAGTGCCCCCAGTTGAAATGCTGGGCGGGGATGCGGCCGCGGAACGGCATCAACTTGAGCCGCTCGCCCTTCCATTTCCCGTCGCCGGAAACGATGCGCGCGTAGGGGTCCATGAGGATCTTCGACGGATCGAACCTTCGGCCTTCCCTCGGCGCGTGCGGACCCTCGAACCGGAACCCGTATTCGATCCCCTCGCCATCGAGCCCCATCACCGAAACCGCCCACACATTTCCCATCCGGTATTCTTTCGGCAGCGGGATCTCGGCATACGGCGACTCCTCGCCGGGGCGGAAAAGCACGAGCGTGCAGCCGGTCGCCGCCGACGAAAAAATGGAGAAATTCACGCCCCCGGGAATCAGGCTCGCGCCGAATGGCATCGGCCGTCCGTAGCGCAGGCGGAAGCCCTCGTGAGTGTGCGTGTGGTCGAGGTGGTCGTCCGGCATGCGTCCACTATGCGCGGTGTGCGCCGTGCTGCCAAGCTCCGCGTTCGGGGGATCGGCCGAGCACACCAACGGCGTTTTCGTTTATCGGGGAAAGAACCGGGCGGAGACCGGGAAGGGCAAAAGCGGCGAGACAAACCAGACCGCCGCGATGCGGGGACGGGAGAAATATGACGAAAATGTCACGTTGCAGAAATCCGACTTGAGGGTAATAAACGCCTCGCATGTTTCGGCGCGGAAGAGTCCTGGCGGTCATTTTCTCGGCCGTGTTTTCGGCGGGAGCGTCCCCGGGCGGGGAACCCGCCGGGAATGCCGCCGCCGGACTGACCGCCGACGAGATGGTCGTGCGGGCCGATTCCGCCTTCAACGCGCGGAATTTCGCCGAGGCCGCCTCGCTTTACCAGGCCTTCATCGACAATTTCGGCAAGTCGAAGGAACCCCAGGTCCAGGACTTCATCCGCCGCCGCCGTCCGACGCTGGCCATGAGCCTCGTGCGGGCGAAGGATTTTTCCAAGGCCCGCCCCGCCATCGAGGCCACGCTGGCCCTCGATCCCCCGCCCGAAAAAAAGGACGAACAGGAACTCACCTTCTGGCTGGGCGTCTGCCAGTTCCAGGACAAAGACTACGCCGAAGCTTCGGCGACGCTCGGCCGGTTCCTCGCGCTTTTCCCGCCCGATGCGGAAATGAACCCTGCTCTGCGCAAGGCCTACCCGGCCTTGGCCCTCTTGCCGGAGGCCCGCCTTCTCATCGGCAACGCGCTGTTGCAGGACGAAAAATACGCCCAAGCCGCCGCGCACTTCGCCGCTGTGAGGGCCGTCATGGAGCCCTTTGGCCGGGGGCGCGCCACCGTGCTCCAGCTCTATGCCCTTCTGCAGGCGGGCGAGGACGATGCCGCTCTGGAATTGGTGAAGGCGGAATTCCCGCGCATGGGCGAGATCGTCCAGCTCGTCTCGTTCCAAACCCTCGCGCTGGAACTCGGCGACAGACTCCTTGAAAAGGGGCGTTTCCGTGACGCCATCGCCTGCCTCCAGCGCGTCTGGCCGCAGGATCGCCTCCTCCGTCACCAGGACGCGCGGCTCGAGGATCTCAAATCCCGCCTTGCAGCCGCCGAGGCCGATCCGCTCGGCGACCCACACCTCAAACTCGAACTTGCCCAAATGGTGGCCAAGCTCGACCGCGAGAGCAGCCAGTTCCGCAAGATCACAAATTTCGACGCCGCCCTGCGCATGCGCCTGGCCTCCGCCTACCTGCGGATGGGCCGCCACCGCGAATCGGCCCTCATCCTCGAGTCGATGCTCGGCGAGTTGCCGCCCGGCCCGATCGTCGAGCAGGCCTCCGTGAACCTTGTCCAATCCTGGTTCGAGCTCGAACGCTGGCCGCGCGCCGTCGCGGCCGCCCGTTCGTTCGCGGACACGTTCCCCGAATCCGCGAGTCTGCCGCTCGTGATCTACCTCCGGGGCCTCGCCGAGCAGAACGACGGCCGCCACGACGACGCCATCGCCACGTTTGCCGCGCTCGCCAAAGACCAGCCGAAATCCGAATACGCGCCCCGCGCCATGTTCATGGAAGGTTTCACCAACCTTCTCGCCGAACGCAACCCCGCCGCCATCGCCGCCTTCGACAGATTTCTCAAGACCCACCGCAAACACGAACTTGCCGACGCCGCCCAATACTGGCGCGCAATGGGGCTCTCGCTCGACAAGCAATTCGCGGAGGCCCGCGCCGCCATGGAGGACTACCTCGACCAGCGCAAAGACGGCGCGTTCCGCTCGGCCGCGTTTTTCCGCAAAGCCTACTGCGCCCAGCAACTCGAAGACTACCGGACCAGCATCCGCGAACTCACCGAATACCTCAAAAAATTCCCGGGCGGCGACGAGGCCCCCGAGGCCCGCGTCCTGCTTGGCGACGCCCTCATGAACGAGGGCCGCATGGAGGAGGGCATCGAGGTCTTCGCCGGCATCCCGAAATCCAGCCCCCGCTTCTACGAAGAAGGCGTCTTCAAAACCGCCAAGGCCCTCCGCCTCATGGAGGAACCCGACCGCCTCCTCGCGCACCTGCGCGACTTCATCAAGGACTCCCCGAAGAGCCCGCGCGTCGCCGAGGCGGTCTATGAAATCGGACGCGTCCACCGCGAACGCGGCGAGCCCGAAAAAGCCCGCGACCAATACCGGGCCGCCATCCTCGAACACGGCAACGACCCCGCCATCCGCTCGGTTGACGACCTCTTCCCCGCGCTCGCAAAGCTCCACCGCGAGCCCGCCGAAAAGGCCGCCCACCTGGAGAAACTCCGCGACCTCCACTCCTCGGCGCTGCGGAAAAAGCAGACCGTCCTCGCGATGCGCGCGCTTTGGGCAAAGGGACGCGCACTCGCCAAAACCGACCCCGAAGCCGCGCGCCGCCTCACCCTCGAGGCCGCCGCTCTCTCCGACCCCTCCACAACCAATCCCCTGCTTCTCGCCGATTTCGCCGAGGCGTTCGACGCCGCCGGCAAGCCGGACGACGCCGCCCGCACATGGCGCGACCTCGTCAAATGGAACCCGCGCGCCCCGCAGAAGGACCTCGCCCTCGCCGCCATGGGCTTTCTCGAACTTTCGCGCGGAAATGATTCCGCCGCCCTCGCGCACTTCGACCGCTTCGCCCGGGAGACGCTGGGTTCCCACCGCTTCGGCGATGTCATGCTCGCCCGCGCGCGGCTGCAGGAGTCCCGCGGCGACCGGGCCGGAGCCCGCGCGAGCCTCACCGCGCTGCTCGAGAACCAAACCACCCCCGGAGCCCAAAAGGCCGAGGCCCTCTTCCGCATCGGCGAACTCCACATGCGCGAAAAACGGCCGGACCTCGCCATACCCTACTTCCAACGCATCTACGTCATGCACGGAAAATGGCGCGAGTGGGTCGCCCGCGCCTACCTCGAGAGCGGACGCGCGTTCGAACAACTCGACGACAATTTCAGCGCCCGCCGCACATACGACGAACTCGCCCGCCGCGACGAACTCGCCACCCTGCCCGAGGCCGCCGAGGCCCGCGCCCGCCTCGACAAACTCGGCGGCCCGCCTCCGCCGCCAAGCCCGACTCCCGCCGGATGAGACCCGCCGTCCTCCAGCCTTCGATCCGCCCGGCGCGCGCCCGCGCGGCCCGTCCGCTCGCGGCGTTCGTCGTCCTCGCGGCCGCCTCCTGCTCCGCCGCGTCCAACGACGTGATCTTCCTCGAGAATGGATCCACGCGCCCGGGGATCGTGCGGGAAATTTCGAGAGACCAGCTCCGCCTCGAAGTGCCCCTGCCGCCCCGTCCGGGCGATCCCGGCCCTCCGCCCCGCGCGGTGGTGAGCATCCCGCGGCCGACCGTTCTGCGCATCGAGTTCGGCGCGGATCCTGTTCTCGAGCGGGCGCTGGCGGGTCCGCCCGACGCGGCCGTTCTCGCTCCGCTCTGGGCGAAATGGGAGCCCTTCCTCGCGACACCCAAATCCCCGTCCGGCCGCGTCGCGCTGGCCTACGGCGACGCCCTGCTCGCCGGCGACCCGGCGTCCGCAGCCGCCGCGTTCGCCCTTTTTACCCGCATCGAAAAAGAGGCATGGGACCCCGATGTGCGCGAGCGCGCGAAGCAGGGCCGCCTCCGCGCCATGATCGCCACCGGCCGCGCCGCCGAAGCGGTCGGCGAAGCCAAGGCGCTCGCCGCCATCTCGGAGGACCCCGCCGTCCTCATCCAGGCCAAATACATTCTCGCCTCCGCCGCCGAGAAGGCGCTGCGCGAACTTGTGGAGGACAACCCCCGCTGGCAGGAAGACATCCACGTCCTCCCCGAGCGCAACCGTCTCTACAACGAGGCGATCGACGAATATCTCTACCCGGCGCTCTTCCTCGGCTCGGAGGCTTCCGCCGCCGCGCGCGGACTCTGGGGAGCCGCCGGTGTTTACCGGTTCGCCGGCGAGGACGCCCGCGCCCGCGAATGCGCCCGCGACCTCGTGAGGCTCTACCCGGGCGCCTCCGAGGCCGCCATGGCCGAGAAATTCCTCGCTGGTCTCCCGCCCGGCCTCCTCGAAGACGACCCCGAGGCCGCGGCGCGCGCCGAATCCGAACCCACGCAAAAATCTCCCCAACCCACCCCCGGCGATTCACCCAAACCGAAAAAGAACTCCAAAAAGAAGAATGAAAACTCGTAGTCCGCTCCGCACCCTCGCAACCGGCCTTCTCGCGGCCTTCGCCATTTTGATGGTCCTGTCCCCCGCCGTCGTTCAGGCCGCCTCTCCGCCCCCGAAGGACAAGACCCTCCTCGATACCTTCAATACCGGCGGGCCGCTCATGTATCCGCTCCTGCTCTGCTCGATCGGCACGGCCGCCGTCGCCGTCTATTGCTTCCTCAATATCAACGGCAAAAAAATGATGCCCAAGGCACAGGTCGCCGCCGTGGGCCGCCACATGCAGGAACGCGACGCGGCCGCCGCCTACAGCCTCTGCCACGCGCAGCCGAATGTCTTCGCCAACACGATGGCCGCGGCCCTGCTCAAGGTGAACTTCGAGCGCGAACTCGCCAACAAACTCTCGATGGAACAGGCCGCCGCCGAGACCCTCGCCAACGAGGAAACCAAACTCAATCTCTGGGTCAACTACCTCAACGTCTTCGCCACCATCGGCCCCATGCTCGGCCTCCTCGGCACCGTCACCGGCATGATCGCCAGCTTCGACATGCTCGCGGCCGGCAAGTCCGAACCCGCCGACCTCGCGGGCGGCATCGGCGAGGCCATGATCACCACCGCCGCCGGTTTGTTCGTCGGCATCCCCGCCATGTTTTTCTTTTTCTATTTCCGCAACATCCTCGCCATCCAGATCGCCGAGATCCAGAAACGCGTCACCTTCTTCCTCGATATCCTCTCGGGCGAACTCAAACTCGAGGGCGGCGACCAGGACTACCGCGAGCCGGGCACCGGAAACTGACCCCCTCCCGTGCGCATCCGCAAAAGACAGGACGACGATGTGGGCTTCCAGCTCGCCCCCATGATCGACATGACCTTTCTCCTCCTTGTCTTCTTCATGGTCACCACCAAGATCTCGAAGGAACAGGTCAAGGTCGATATCAAGCTCCCCGCCGCCAGCAACGCCGTCGTTCCCGCCGATATCGGCGACCGCGACATCATCAGCATCGACGCCGCCGGCAATTACTTCATCGGACAGCGCCCCACCGACAAAACGCAACTCGCCGCCCACCTCAAGGCCCGCTTCGCCAACCATCCCCCGCTCCGCCTCTACGTGCGCGCCGACCAGTCCACCCCCGGACGCAAGATCAAGGAACTCATGCGCATGGCCTCCGAGGCCGGCGCGATCAACGTCATTTTCGGAACCTATCAGGACTGATGCAACTCCGCCGCCGCGACATCCAGACCGTCGAGATGCAGATGGGCCCCATGATCGACATGGTGTTCCTGCTGCTCGTCTTCTTCATGGTCACCGCCCGCCCGGTCAAGCAGGAAAGCGACATCAATATCGGACTCCCCGGCACCGTCGCCCAGGAGGAAGCCCTCGACATCCCCGACGAACAACGCATCGCCGTCCGCTCCGACGGCTCCATCTTCCTCAACGACCTCGAAATGGACTCCCCCGCCAGCAGCGACCTCCCCGCCCTCGTCGCCACCCTCAAACGCTTCAAGGAATCCGCCGACGCCAACAAGAGCGAGGCACTCGTTACCATCGACGCCGAGGATGGCTCGACCCACCAACGCATCGTCGCCGTCCTCAATGCCTGCGCCAAAGCCGGTATCACCGGCGTCACCTTTGCCGACGAACCGTCCGACGAAACCTGACCCATGGCCGGAATCGAACACGTCATCGAAGAAGGAGCCGCGACGGTCAAACGCCGCCGCCGCCTCATCGTCTCGATCCTCCTCGGCGTGGTCGCCATCCATGTGCTCGGCGGCCTCATCGCCGGCGCGGTTGTCGTGGCCCGTTATATCTTCCCGCCACCGGCCACATTCGTTGTGAAAAAGGATATCCGCCTGCCCGCTAAACAACGCGAGCACAAGATGAATATGGCTGCCTTCGACGCCCTCGCGCCCAAGCCCTCGTTCACCGACAAACTCCAAAGCGCCCGCCCGGCCCCGTTCTCGCTCTCCGACCTCCCCAAGCTCCCGCTCGACCAGATGATGCCGCTCGACCCGTCGGCGATCGTCAGCGACCAGATCGCCAGCCTCGCGGGCGCCTCGGGCGTGGGCGGCGGCGGTTCCGGCCTCGGCGGACTCGGCGGCACCGGTAGCGGCTTTTCCTTCATGGGTGTGAAAAGTTCCGGCAAGCGCATCCTGCTCCTTTTCGACGTCTCGACGAGCGTGGCCAACAAAGCCGCCGCCAGCGGCATGCCGCTCTCCCGCATCAAGGAGGAAACCCTCGCCCTCATCGACTCCCTGCCGTCGTCTTCGCGCTTCGGCATCATCCAATTCACCCAGAATTACAAAGCTTTCCGCGACGAACTCGTCCCCGCCACCGACGACAACCGCGAGGCCGTCCGCAATTGGGTTGCCTCCGAATGGGTCGAATCCGGCACCATGGCCGCCTCCGGCTCGGTCCGCTCGAACCCGCGCGGCCTCGTCGGCGTCCTCGAACTCGCCGCCCAAATGCAGCCCGATGTCGTCTTCCTCATCAGCGACGCCAGCTTCCAATGGCGCCCGGGCGGTCAGATCGACAACATCCCGTGGCGCGACCTCGACACCGCCGTCAAGACCCTCTCGACCCCCGAACAAAAGGCCCCCCTCAATTTCATCGGCTTCGAAATGAAGCCCGCCGACAAACGCGAAATCGGTCTCATCTCCCGCAAATCCGGCGGCAAACTCCGCGAAATCAAAAAATAACCGCCGTCGGGGAAGAATTGCGGTCAGAAACCTCCGGCAAAGGCGGAGGCCTGGAGTTTGGACATTCCAGAAAAGCACCGAAGGTGCGCTCTTAAATAGCCCGGGGCTACGCCCTGGGAATCAGTGAATGAAATCGGCCAGCCCTGAAGGGGCGACATATTGCGGTGGGCCTCAAAGCGAATCGCACTTTTTCAGGGTGCAATCTCTAACAATCGGATTCCCAGCCTGTTGGGCCGGGCTGGAATCTTGCACCTTTGGCGCACTGGAAAATACCGAGACTCTTGAGCGCGGTAAGTCCCGCGCGGGCTTATCCGCGCTTGGCGGATTGGCGGATGCGGAGGGCGTTGAGCCGGATGAAGCCGGTGGCGTCGTCCTGGTTGTAGGAGGCGGTCGGGTCGGCCTCCATCGTGGCGATATCCGGATTGTAGAGGCTGAGCGGGCTCTTGCGGCCGGCCGCGATGATATTGCCTTTGTAAAGGCGGAGGCGCACGGTGCCGGCGACCTTTTGCTGGGAGTGATCGACGAAGGCCTGGAGGGTCTCCCGCTCGGGGGCGAACCAGAACCCGTTGTAAACGAGCTCGGCGTATTTCGGGATGAGGGAGTCCCGCAGGTGCATCACCTCGCGGTCCATCGTGAGTGATTCGATCTGACGGTGCGCGAAGTGCAGGATCGCCCCGCCGGGGGTCTCGTAAACCCCCCGGCTTTTCATTCCCACAAACCGGTTCTCGACCATGTCCACGCGGCCGATGCCGTGCTTTCCGCCGAGGGTGTTGAGCGCTTCCATCACACCGAGCGGGCTGAGGCGGCGGCCGTCGATGGCGACGCAGTCCCCGCGCTCGAATTCGAGTTCGACGAGTTCGGACGCGTCGGGGGCGTCCTCGGGCGAGACGCTCAATTTATACATGCCGCGGGATTCCGGCGCGCTGGCGTCGAACCACGGGTCCTCGAGGATTCCGCTTTCGAAGCTGATGTGCAGAAGGTTGCGGTCCATCGAATACGGTTTCTTGGCCGAGGCCGCGACCGGGATCCCGTGGGCGTCCGCATAGGCGATCATTTCGCTCCGGCCGGGAAATTTTTCCCGGAAGCGGGCGTCCCGCCAGGGGGCGATGACCGCCAGGCCCGGAGCGAGGGCGGCGGCGGTGAGTTCGAAGCGCACCTGGTCGTTGCCTTTGCCGGTCGCCCCGTGGGCGATCGCGTCGGCTCCCTCGGCGCGCGCGATTTCCACCATGCGCTTGGCGATGAGCGGTCTGGCGATGCTGGTGCCGAGGAAGTATTGGCCTTCGTAAATGGCTCCGGCGCGCATCATCGGGTAGATGAAATCGCGCGCGAATTCCTCGCGCAGGTCGTCCACGTAGCATTTCGAGGCCCCCGTGCGCAGCGCTTTTTCCTCCAAGCCGTCGAGTTCCTCGGCCTGGCCGACATCCGCACAAAAAGCGACCACCTCGGCCGAATACGTTTCCCTCAGCCAGTTCAGAAGAACCGACGTGTCCAAACCACCGGAATATGCGACGACAATTTTCATGGGCAATGCGGGCCACATCAGGCCAAACCCGCCGCGCTGACAAGCCGGATTTTTTCGCGGCGGAGCCCCCGCCCCCCGGCATCGCTTCTGTGGGGGGGCCTGTGGAAAAATTTCCCGCTTGAGGCGGGGGCGTGGGTGGGAGAGGGTAACGCCCACTTCGATGAAAAAATCCGGCTGTGCGATCGCTCTCCTTTTTCTGGCCCTTTGCGGGAGCATGTTTGGCAATTTGATGTTGCTGGCGATGCTCGGGGTGAAGGGGGCCCCGAATGTGGCGGCGGCCCGGATCCTGCGCGAGAAGACGTTTGAAGAAATCATTGTGCAGGATGGCGAACACTCGAGGCAGCGCATCGCGGTGATTCCGCTGCGGGGCATCATCGCGATGGGCCAACCGGGCGATCTCGGCGAGGACATCGTGGCGGATTTCAAGCGCGCGCTCGACCAGGCGCGGCATGACGACACGGTGAGGGCGGTTGTGATTTCGGTGGACAGCCCGGGCGGGGAGATTACGGCTTCGGATGTGCTTTACAACGCGCTCCGGGATTTCGCGAAGGTGAAACCGGCGGTTGTGTTTTTCAACAGCATCGGAGCCTCGGGCGCCTACTACACCGCCTGCGGCGCGACGAAGATCATGTGCAACCCGACGACCTTCACGGGCTCGATCGGGGTTATCATTTCGACTCTCAACTACCGCGACCTCTTCGGGAAGGTCGGCCTCGAGGCGGTCATCTTCAAAAGCGGAAAATTCAAGGACATGCTCAACGGCGCGCGCGAGATGAACGAAGAGGAACGCGCCTATGTGCAGCAACTCGTCATGCAAAGCTACGAGCGCTTCCTGGGCATCGTCGCCACCGCCCGCGGTCTCGATCCGGCGGGCCTGCGCGACGGGGTGGCCGACGGGCGCATTCTGAGCGGGTCCGACGCCCTCGATGCCAAGTTAGTGGATTCCCTTGGCTACATCGAGGACGCCTACGCGGCGGCGCGCGATCTCGGCAAGGCGCCGGGCGCGCAGGTGATCGAATACAAGCGGCAGATCGGCTTCGCGGACCTTTTCAGCATGTTCGGACAAACGCGCGGGCCGGAAATCCGGATCAACCTCTTCGAGGGGGCCGCGCGGCTCGAGCCGGGCCGGGCGTATTTGTTGCCCGCAATTTTCGCGCGCTAGATTCCGTGGGCACGGGGGCGGCGATCTGGGTTTCGATTCCCCTCGCGGTGGCGGGGCTGGCGGCTTACACGCGCTGGATCCGTGAACGCGGCTCGCGGCTGGGCGCTACTCCTTTCGGCGTGGCGGATACCGCGAGCGCCGGGGTCCTTGCGTTGTGGTTTTTGAGTCTGCTGGCCTCGTCGGGGGGAGCGGAGGTGGCGGTGACGCCCTCGGTGATCGCGGCGAGCGCGGTGGTTTACGGCGGGATCGTGGGATTGATCGTCACGTCCCTGATCGTGCGGAGGATTTCCCTGCGGGCGGCGTTCGGGTTTGGGTGGAAGCCCGGGGACGGTCGGATGGTTGTCGGCGGATTGCTGGCGGTGCTGCCCGTGGTTTTCGCGGCGCAGGGACTCACATCGATTTTTTCCGAGGGGGGGAGGCAGCCCCTGCTGGATTACTGGATGGCGAATCCGGGCCCCGGCGCGCGCGCGCTGGTGGTGGTGATGGCGGTGGTGGTGGCTCCCGTCTGCGAGGAATTCCTTTTCCGCGGGTATCTTTTCAATGTGGGCCGGAAATATGCGGGGACGTGGTGGGCGATGCTTGTGGCGTCGCTGTTGTTCGCCGCGATCCACGGCCACCTTCCGTCGGTTCCCGGGCTCTTGCTTCTGGCGGTCGGGTTCAATCTTGTTTACGTGTGGACCGGTTCGCTGCTCGCGCCGATTGTGATGCATGCGATTTTCAACGGACTCTCGCTGCTGGCGGCACTGCTATGGCCCGGGATCGCCTGACCCTCTCCCGCCTCGGGGAGGATGCTTTTCTCGGGCGGTTGCTCGCGGGCGCGCACGGGGGCAACGGGCTTGTGACGGGCCCCGGAGATGATTGCGCGGTGGCCCGTTGGGCGCGCGGGTCCGACTGCGTGATGAAAACCGACTGCGTGGTCGAAGGGCGGCATTATACCGCGGAGACGCCGCCGGCGCTCGTGGGGCGCAAGGCGCTCGCGCGCGCCGTGAGCGACTTCGCGGCGATGGGGGCAAGGCCGCTGCACGCGCTCGTCACGATTTTCTCGCCGCCGGAGTGCCCGGCCGCCTACTGGCGGGATCTCTACCGCGGACTTTTCCGCGCGGCGAAAGGGTGGGGGATTTCGATCGCGGGCGGCGAACTAAGCGCGGCGCCGGTGCGGGCCGTCTCGGTGGCGTTGGTGGGCGGGGTCCCGCCCGGCGGCGCCATCCTGCGTTCGGGCGGCAACCCCGGGGATTTCCTCTACGTGACGGGCCGTCTGGGTGGGTCGTCCTGCGGGCACCATCTGCGGTTCGAACCGCGGCTTGCGGAAGGGGAATGGCTCGCGCGAAACCGCTTCGCGCGCGCGATGATAGACCTCAGCGACGGCCTTGCGGCGGACCTCCCCCGCCTCGCGCGCGCCTCGGGCTGCGACTTCCGGGCCGACCGGACGCGCCTGCCGCGCCGACGGGGAGCCACGGCCGGGGCGGCGTGGTCGGAGGGCGAGGACTACGAGTTGCTCGTCGCCTGCCGGGCGCGCGATGCCGTCCGCATGGAGCGCGCGTGGAGCCGCGCGTTTCCCCGGACCCCGCTCACGCGCATCGGGGAATTGGTGGCGGGCACGGCGGGGCCGGGAGGCGGGTTCGACCACTTTAGGGTTGATTCGCGCGCGGGGAGTTGAGAAGGCTGGTTCGAGGATGATCCGGCTCAGATACCATGCCCCCGGCACACCGCCCGGGACCCTGCTGCCCGCCGAGGGCGTGAAGCCGGGCCCGTGCGTCATCACGCTTCTCCGTTATTCCGAGAGCGACTTCCTTGAGACGCAATGTGCTTCGTTTGAAGAACTCGAGCGCCTCCTCCTGCCCGACCACGTGAACTGGATCAATATCGACGGTCTCGGCGACGTGCAGACCATCCAAAAACTGGGTGCGCGGTTCGGCATCCACCAGCTCGCCCTCGAGGACGTCCTCAACACCACCCAGCGCCCTAAAGCCGAGCACTTCGGCGACCACCTGTTCATCGTCAGCGAGATGATCTACGCGGAATCGGAAACGCGCATCGCCGTCGAGCAACTCAGCATTTTTCTCACTTCCTCGCACATCATCACCATCCAGGAGGAAAGCGGGCACGACGTTTTCGAGCAGGTCCGCGCAAGGCTCCGCGCCGGACGCGGGTTCGCGCGCAAGATGAAAGCCGACTATCTCGCCTACGCGCTGCTCGACGCCACGGTGGACCATTTCTTTCCCCTGCTCGAGAGCTGCGGCGACGCGATCGAGGAAATCGAGGACTGCCTGCTGGAAAAGCCGAGCCGCGACGCGCTCAAGCGGCTCTACGAAAACAAGCGCATCCTCCTCCAGTTGCGCCGCGCCGCGTGGCCCCAGCGGGAAATTTTCAGCACGCTCATCCGGGACGATTCCGATTTGATTTCCGCGCAGACAAAAATTTTCCTGCGGGATTGCTACGACCACAGCACGCAGATCATCGACATTTTGGAAAGCTACCGCGACATTGCCGCCGGGCTGATGGATGTTTACCTTTCGAGCCTCGGGTTCCGGACGAATGAAATCATGCGCGTGCTCACGGTGGTCTCCGTGCTCTTCATCCCGCTCACGTTCCTGGCGGGGGTTTACGGGATGAATTTCAATCCCGACAAGCCGCTGAACATGCCCGAGCTGAACTGGCCGTTTGGGTATATTTATTTCTGGTGTCTGTGCGCGGTGATCGTGACGGGCATGGTCATCTTTTTCCGGAGACGCAATTGGCTGTGAGCGTGCTTATCCTCACCGCCTCGTTCGGCGAGGGGCACAACGCGGCCGCGCGGAATCTGCGCGAAGCGCTCGTCGCGGCGGATCCGGCACTGGAGGTTGGCGTGCATGATGTGTTTGCCGAGGCCTACGGACCGCTGAACGAGGCGGTGCGGCGGGCCTACCTGGGGGCGATCAACCGTGTGCCGTCGTTGTGGGCGTGGTGTTTCGAGGTGCTCGACAAGACCCCCGCGGTGCCGGCGCACATCGGGATTTACCGGCGGGCCGGGCGGAGGATCAAGGACCTGCTTTCGCGATACCGGCCCCGGGTGGTGGTCTCGACGTATCCGGGCTGCAACCACCTCCTCGACCATGTGCTGCGGGACCGCCTCCACCGCGACTTTCTCACGGCGACGGTGATCACCGACTCGATCACGATCCACACCTCGTGGCACACCGCAGTGAGCGATCTCTACGCGGTCCCCAACCCGGACACCGCCGACGTGCTTCTGGCGCGCGGGATCCCGCGCGAAAAAATCACGGTCACCGGCTTTCCGGTCCCCCGGGCCTTCGCGGGCCTGCGCGCGGAAAAGCCCGGCATCCCGGCTCCGGGCGGAGCGTGGAAAGTTCTTTATATGGTGAACTCGGCCGAGCATACGGCCACCCGCATCGCGAGTTCGCTGCTCGCCCTCGACGGTGTCGAACTCACGGTCACGGTCGGCCGCAACGACCGCCTTGGAAAATCCCTTGCCGCGCTGCCGGGCGCGCCGACCGTGCACGGGTGGACCCCCGAGATGCCGCGACTCATGGCCCGCAGCCATTTCCTTGTGGGCAAGGCCGGAGGAGCCACCGTCCAGGAATGCCTCGCGGCCGGAACCCCCATCGTGATCAGCCAGGTCGTACCCGGCCAGGAAGAGGGCAACGCGCGGCTTGTCGTGAACCACGCCGCTGGCGCCATCGCCAAAAGCCCGGCCGATATCCCGGCCATCCTCCGCGAAGCCACCTCCCAGGGCGGAGCCCTCTACCGCCGCTGGGCCGAAAATGCCATGGCGCTCGGTACCCCGGACGGCGCCACCCGCCTTGCCGGCCACCTCCTCGACCGTCTCCGGTAGAGGATCAATCCGCCGCGGCGTCCGGCGTTTTCGGGGGGCGGGCCGGGACGACTTCGAATCCCCGGTTGGCGAAGTCGGTCACAAGCCCCTCGTGGAGGAGCCAGGCGAGGTCGGCCCGCACGGCAACTTCGCGCGCGGCCTCGTCGCCGCCATCGGGGACCGGTCGGGATTCCAGAAGGGTTTTCCAGAGCTCGGCGCGCGGCGTGCGGCCGCCAGCGGAAAGGATGTCCACCATGGCCCGGAGCGCGGGTCCGAGCTGGTCGCGGGGGACGGGCCTCGGGCGCGCGATTCCCACGTAGGTGATATTTTGGTGGGCTTTGAAAAACTGGAGCCCGCGGTGCGAGAGTTCCTGGCTGATGAGGTTCGACAATGCCAGCGGGAAGCGGACCAGTTTCTCAAGCGCGTCGCGCACGGAGTTCCGAACCGGCTGCGAGGAAAACCGGGCCACCGCCACGCCGGGCACGGTGACTTCCCCTTCGACGCGTTCGATGGTGGAGGCCGCGTGGTGCGCGCGGAAGTGCTCGATGACGGCATCGAGGTCCTTGAGGGCGGGAGGGCGCGCGGGGGCGGTCACCTCCGCCGAGCCGGACGGCCCGGTTTCGGCCGGGGAGGCGGACTCGGTGGGTTCGTTTGCCATCTCGGCCGCCGGCTCCGCGGCTGAGGGCTCGACTGCTGGCCCGGCGGCCAATTCTGCGGGCGTCTCGGTTGCTGGCTCGGTTGCTGGCTCGGTTGCTGGCTCGGTTGCTGGCTCGGCGGGCGGAGCCGGGTCTTGCGGGGCGCTTAAATCCAGCGGGTGGAAGACCTCGCGGCGGGAGACGCTTTCCTTCCAGCGATTGATGGATTCTTCGTCGCGGAGCATCCGCACACGCGCCTTGAAAGCCTCGAACGGCATGCGCGAAAATTTTTCCGAATGCAATTTGCTGAGGCGGCTCTGGTATTCGTGGTGGTTCGGCGGACCGAGCAAAACGCCGTCGCACTCGGCGACGAACGCGAAGTTCCCCTTCGGCGCGCCGGCCTCGACGGTTTCCCGTGAGTAATAGCGGTCGAGCGAAGTCCCGACCGCATGGCGCACGGCCGCCGACTCGCTCGTCCAGAGTGTCTGGTCCGGACGGTAGAGGTAAAGGGGTGTCGCCGGGGCGGCCACCGGCTTGAACGCCACCGAGTATCGCTCGGGAGCCGCGAGAACCAACCGCGCCAATTCAAACAACGGATACGCCCTGGCCAGTGTCCGGATCTGCCTTGCCAGCCCTTCCATGCCGCGCGGATCGGGGAGAAATGCGACCTCCCATCCCGCGAGCGCCTCCCTCTCGCGGCGGTCCGGTCCGGCTTCGCGATCGCGCCGGTCGTCCCCGCCGCGCCCGCCCTTGTGCGCACCCTTGCTTCCGCCCTTGCGGTGGTCTCCGCGTTGTTGCGGCGAGCCTTTCCGGCCGTCGTCGCGGCGGCGGCCTTCGGGTCTGCGGCCGCCCGCGCGGTCGCCGCGTCCCCCGCCCCCGCGGGGCCCGCCTTTGGAGAAGTCCCGGCGCGGGCGGGCGGAGGGATCCTCGCCCGGATGGTCGGCATAGCGGGACGGGCCCTCCGCCGTCTTGGCCCAGGATGGCTGGAAACTGGCGGCCAGATCCATTCCCAGTGACGTGAAATCCAATGGTGCGTCGTCGCTCATACGGGCCTGTGTAGCCACCACCCGGCCCGGAGGCCAGCAAAGATCCGCGCGATCGCGCGGTGAAGCCATTTTTTCAGCTCCCTATCGGACGATGCCGCGTTTGCTGGATTCGATAAAATCGGTGAGTTGGTGGAGGCGGGGGTCCGGGGGGAGCTGCGAACGGATGGCTTCGACGGCCTGCCCGACGTTGAGGTTCGACCGGCAGAGCAATCGGTAGGCCTCGCGGAGGACGCGCAGGGACTCCGCCGGGAAGCCCCTGCGTTCCAGGCCGATCTGGTTGACGCCGCGGAGCTCGGCGGGGTTGCCGTCGGCGATCATGAAGGGCGGCACGTCCTGGACGATTTTTGTGCAGCCGCCGATGATGGCGTGGGCCCCGATGCGGCAGAATTGGTGGACACCGCTGAGTCCGCCGATGATGGCGTGGTCCTCGACGGTGACGTGGCCGGCGATCGTGCCGTTGTTTGAGAAGATGGTGTGGTGGCCGACCGAGCAATCGTGGGCGATGTGCGCGTAGGCGAGGAAGGTGTTGTCGTTGCCGACGCGGGTGCGGGCTCCCCGGGCGGTGCCGCGGTTGACCGTGCAAAATTCGCGGAACACATTTCTGTCGCCGATTTCGAGGTGGGTGGGCTCGCCCTCGTATTTGAGGTCCTGGCTGCGCTGGCCGATCGAGCAGAACGGGTAAAAGGAATTGTTGCGTCCGATCGACGCCGGGCCGGCGATGCTCACGTGATTGGCGAGGACACAACCGTCCCCGATGCTCACATCGCGGCCGATCACGCAATACGCGCCGACCTCGACCCCCTCCCCGAGGCGCGCCCCGGGATCAATGACTGCGGTGGGATGGATCATGGATGGGATGATGGAAACCGGGCGGACAGGCCGCCGGGGCGGTCATTTGTCAACGAGGCCGAAGAGCAACTCGCCCTCGGAGACCGTCTCGCCATTGACGAGACATTTGCAGGCCGCCTTGCCGAGCTTCTTTTTCATGCTGATCATTTCGCAATGGATGACGAGGGTGTCGCCTGGCATGACCGGCTTGCGGAATTTGACCGCGTCGGCGCTCATGAAGTAGCCGATTTTGCCGGCGTTCTCGGTGCGCATCATCATGATGATGCTGGCAACCTGCGCCATGGCCTCGACCTGGAGGACGCCCGGCATGACCGGGTGGCCGGGGAAGTGGCCCTGGAAGAACGGTTCGTTGATCGTGACCGCCTTGATGCCGATCGCGGTGCTGTCGGTCATCTCCACAATGCGGTCCACGAGGAGAAACGGGTAGCGGTGGGGCAGGATGCGCTGGATATCGTTGATATCGAGGGCGGTGCCGGTCGGGGCCTCCGGCCGGGCGGTCGGGGCGGTGTCCTCGGCGTGCTGGCGCGCGAGCAACTTCGCAAGCTCGGTATTCGGGCCATGGCCGGGCTTCACCGCGACGACATGCCCGCGCAGCGGCCGGCCGGCGAGCGAGAGATCGCCGACGATATCGAGGATCTTGTGCCGCACGAATTCGTCGGGGAAGCGGAGGGGCTCCTTGCTGAGGACACTGTCGCCGCGCGCGACCACGGCGTTTTCGAGGCTCCCGCCCTTTATGAGGCCCTTGTCCATGAGCGGCTTGACGTCCTCGTAAAAGACAAACGTGCGCGCGGGCGCGATTTCCTTTGCGTAGTATTCGGGCGTGATCTCGGCCGAGAGAAACTGGGTGAAGCGGCCTTCGGGTCCGACCTGCGTGCAGGACACGCGGAACTTGGAATCCGGGATCACCACAAGGGTGGACGAGGCGGTCTGGATGGTGAGGGTCTCGCGCGGGCGGATGCAGGCGCGGGGGGCATTCTGCTCGACGAGTCCGGCGGCGAGGATGGCTTCCACAAACGCCTTGGCGCTGCCGTCGCCGATGGGCGGCTCGTTGGCGTCCATCTCGATGAGCGCGTTGTCGGCCCCGAGGCCGGCGAGGGCGGAGAGGACGTGCTCGACAGTGTGGATCTTCGCGTTTCCCTCGACGAGGGTCGTCGCGCGCTCGACGGTCCGCACGTTCGCGGCGGCCGCCTCGATGAGCGGCTCGTCGGGGAGGTCGGTCCGCCGGAATTTGAACCCGTGGCCGGGAGGGGCCGGGTGGATGGTGAGGTTGACGGTTTCGCCGGTGTGAAGGGCGGTGCCGGAGATTTTGGCGGATGAGGCGAGCGTGCGTTGGTGTTCCACTTGGCTTGTGATGTGAAGGTCAGTCTTTTGATTCGCCGAGCCAGACGAGCTCGCGGAAGCGCCGGTTGTCGGCGCGGAGTTTCGAGACGAGCGATTTGCCGATGGCGGCGAGGAGGTGGATGGCGGCCCCGGGTTGCACGGCGGCGAGCAGTCCGAGCGTCATGCGCGTGATCACGAGCACCTCGGTCGGGCCGGAGGCGAAGACGTCGGCCGAGCGCGGTCCGTCGTCCACCAGCGCGATTTCGCCGAAGAAGGCTCCCTCGCCGAGGGTGGCCACGGGATGGCCGGCGACATTCACCGCGACGGCGCCGCGGAGGACGACATACATGCAGTGGCCTTCCTCGCCGTCGGCAAGGATGCGCTGGCCGTCGGAATACGATTCCACGGCGCTGTGATCGACGATGGCGGCGAGTTCGGCCTCGTCGAGTTCGGCAAAGAGTCGCAGCTTCGAGAGCGCGGAGTCATCGGGCTTGGGTTTCATGATCAGGAGACAATTTTCCCGTCCCGCATGGCGATGCGCGAAGGGAGCGCCGACGCGAGGTCGGGGCTGTGGGTGACGATAACCATCGTGGTTCGCGCTTGGGAAGCAATCTTTAAGAGGGCTTCGGTGACGTTGGCGGCGTTTGCCGAGTCGAGGTTGCCGGTCGGTTCGTCGGCGAGGATGAGCCCGGGCGCGCCCGCCAGCGCCCGGGCGAGGGCGGCGCGCTGCATTTCGCCGCCGCTGAGTTGGTGGGGGAAATGCCGGGCACGGCCGGCGAGGCCCACGAGATCCAGCATTTCGCCCACACGCGAAGCGGCGGCGGCGCGAGCGTCCCCGCGCAGCAAAAGCGGCAACTCGACATTCTCGGCCACCGTCATCGCAGGGAGCAGATTGAAAAATTGGAACACAATCCCGACCCGCTGGCGCCGGTAGGCCGTCAACTCGGCATCCGACGCGCCATGCAGGGCGAGGCCGTCCACCCACACCTCCCCCGAATCCGGTGCGTCGAGTCCGCCAAGTATATTGAGCAGCGTGCTTTTGCCGCAGCCACTGGGGCCGGTGATGGCAAGGCAGGCGCCGTCCGGGATTTCGAGGGAGACGTTGTCGAGGGCCGCCACCCTCCCGCCTTCGCCGGTTCCTCCATAGGTGCGGGAGACCCGCTTGATTGAGATCATGACGGCATCATCGGCAATTCGGGCCATGATTCAACCCCAGATCCACCATGGCCGCTTGCGCGCGCGGCTTCGAGGGGCCATAGTGGCGGGCATGAAAACTTTTTCCCCGTCCGCCGCGTTCCCGGTCTTCGCTTTGGCGGTTTCTTTGATTGCAACCGCGCCCGAGTCGCGCGCCGACCTCACGCTGGTCCAGCAAATCGAGCAACCCGGCCGCAAAGACCCCATGGTGATGACGACCAAGATCCAGGGGGCCATGGTCCGCAGCGAAATCTCGCCCGACATGACGGTCATCATGGATTCCCGCACCGGCGAGACCACCACCCTCATGAAATCCCAAAAAATGGCGATGACCCTGCCCGGCGCGGTGGTGAAGGCCGCCCAGGCCGCCGCGATGGGCAACGTCGCAAACGCGGCCTCGGTCGAGCCCGTGGCCACCGGCCGCACCGAGACGATCAATGGCTTCAAATGCCGGGAACTCACGGTCGCCCACGAGGGCAAGCAGGTCGAGGTCTGGGTCACCGACGACATCCCCGACGCCGAGGGAATCATGGCCCAGCTCGCCATGCTTTCTGCCGACGCCAACCCGGTCGCGGACGCCTTGGGAGGGGCGAAAATTTCCGGCTTTCCAATCCGCACCTCGGTCGGGATGGGGCCGCTCGGCAAGGTCACCATGACCGTCGTGTCGCTGAACCGGGACGATCTGCCCGCGGAGGATTTCTTGGTTCCGAAGGGGTTCAAAAAGGTGGCCATGCCCGCGATTCCGGGCCTCCCCGGAATGTAGCCCGTGGGCGGATCGCAGGCATTGCCCGCCGACCTCATCGGCCCGGGACCGGACGAGGTCGCGGCCGCCTTGGAAGCCGGCCTGCACATCCCGGGCGCGCGAATGCGGGCCGGTCAGTTGCTGCAGTGGGTTTACGGGCGGCGGGTTTTTGATTTCGACCGCATGACCAACCTGCCGGCGGATCTGCGCGGGCGGTTGCCGGGGGTGTTCCGTCTGGCGCTTCCCGAATGCGTGCGCGTGCAGGGGTCCGGGGATTCGACGCGCAAGTATCTCTTCCGGATGGCGGATGGCCAGTTGGTGGAATCGGTTTTGATCCCGGCGTCCCCGGCGCTTTACGGCGAGCGGTCCGACCGGCTCACGCTTTGCGTGTCGAGCCAGGTGGGCTGCGCCTACGGGTGCAAATTTTGCGCGAGCGGGCTGGACGGATGGAAGCGGAACCTCACCCCCGGGGAAATTGTCGGGCAGGTGCTCGCGGCCGAGGGGCTCTCCGGCGAGCGGGTGAGCAACCTTGTGTTCATGGGCATGGGCGAGCCGTTCGCAAATTTCCAGAATCTCCTCGCCGCGATCCGTGTCCTCAACGCGCCGTGGGGGTGCGGCATCGGCGCGCGGCGGATCACGGTGAGCACCAGCGGGCTGGTCCCGCGCATCCGCGATTACGCCGACCAGCCCCTCCAACTGCGGCTTGCCATCTCGCTGCACGGGGCGACCGACGATGTGCGCTCGCGCATCATGCCGGTGAATGCGCGGTATCCGCTGCGCGAACTCACCGCCGCCTGCGCGTATTTCACCCACAGGAAAAAGCAGCACATCACCTTCGAATTCATTCTCATCGACGGAGTCAACTGCACCCCCGCCCAGGCCGCCGCGCTGGCCGCGATCGCGGGTCCTCTCCGCGCGAAGGTCAACCTCATCCCGTATAATTCGGTGCCCGGTCTGCCGTGGGTCCGGCCGTCGGAAACCGCCCAGGACACCTTCCTTGGCCTCCTCCGCCGCAAAGGCATCCAGGCCACCCTCCGCCGCGAAAAAGGGCACGACATCGCGGCCGCCTGCGGCCAGCTTCGCCTCCAGACCGCCCTCAGTAATGAAATGGCGGGGGCAGCGTGAAGGCCCCCTCGATATGCCGGGGCCCGCCATCCCCGACCACCTCGACAATATCAAAACGGAACGCGATGCCGGGCATCTCCAGCATCCGCAACCACGCCATCGCGGCCCGCTTGATGAGCCTCCGTTTTTTCCGGTCCACGGCCGAGGCCGGGCTCCCGTAGGCGTCGCTGGCGCGGCTCTTCACCTCTACAAAAACGAGCACATCCCCGTCCCGGCACACGATGTCGATCTCGCCGCCCGTCCTTGCCCGGAAATTCCGGCGGAGGATTTTCATTCCCTTCGCGCGCAAAAAAGCGGCCGCGCGGTCCTCGCCCTCCCGCCCGAAGGCCAGATGCGGGGCTGCGGGCGGATCAGAGGAGCGTCCCCTGAGCCACCGGAGCAAACGTCCGGCGATGGATCGGGCAGGGTCCATATTTTCGCAGGTTTTCGAGGTGGGCGGCCGTGCCGTAGCCTTTGTGCGAGGCGAATCCGTAGGCCGGAAATTGGCGGTCGGCTTCTTCCATGAACCGGTCGCGGGTCACCTTCGCAAGCACACTGGCCGCCGCGATCGAGAGGCATTTTCCGTCGCCGCCGACCACCGCGTCGTGCGGGACCGGCAGCCCGCGCACCGGCAGACCGTCCACGATCGCGTGCGCGGCCCCCACCGCCTCGACCGCCCTCGCCATGGCCGCGTGGGTCGCGCGAAGGATATTCCGCGCGTCGATCTCGGCGGGCGAGGCCTCCGCCACCGCCCAGACCACCCACGGACAGGCGGTGAGTTCGTTGTAAAGGGCCGCGCGCTTCGATGCGCCGAGGCGCTTGGAATCATCGAGACCGGCGGGCGCGCGAAGCTCGAGAAAAATCACCGCCGCCGCGACAACCGGCCCGGCAAGCGGACCCCGGCCGGCTTCGTCCACGCCCGCGACACGGACGAACCCGCGCACATGCAGGTCCCGTTCGATGGCGAAGTCCGGGCGGGAGCGGTTCAGGCGCTTTGCTCGGATTTTTCTTTGACCGTGGTGGCGGATTTGCCCTTGCGCGAGCGGAGGTAGTTGAGCTTGGCGCGTCGGACGTCGCCGCGGCGCTCGACCTGGATTTTGGCGATGCGGGGCGAATGGAGGGGGAAGACGCGCTCGACACCCTCGCCGTAACTCACGCGCCGGACGGTGAAATTGGCGTTGATGCCCGTGCCCTTGCGGCCGATCACGATGCCGGAGTAAACTTGGATGCGTTCCTTGTCGCCTTCGATGACGCGGGTGTGCACCTTGACGGTGTCTCCCACCGCAAACTCGGGAAGGTCGTTGCGGAGTTGCTCGCGGTCAATTTTTTCTAAGATGGTCATGGCCTGTGCGTGTGTTGTGGAACTGGCCAATTTGACGGCCCGCAGCCCCGATTGCAAGCAGTAAGAAAACCGAATTTTCGATCGGGGTGCATCTCCGAAAATTGCAAGGGGTCTTCCGGCCGTTTCGATTCCGCAGGATCTTTGGAGTGTGGTGCGTCCCCGCGCCGCTTTGGAGGCAGGGTTGGTCGATGACGTGACGCGGGGTGAAGGAGAAGGCAAAAGCCGCACGGGAGGGGAGGCGCTGTTCGGACAGCATGGACCAATGCAGGCAGCCCGAGATTCCCCCCACCTTCTCTCAGCGCGTCTTGGCGGCATCTGACCGCGATGATTGAGGCCGCGGGTCGGGAGCCGAATTTTCGATCCGCCTTTGACGTTTTTTGCCGGATGCCGTAAACCGCCGGGATGGCAACGATCATTTATACGAAGACCGACGAGGCTCCCCTGCTTGCAACGTATTCCTTTTTGCCGGTGGTGCGGGCGTTCGCGGCCCGTGCGGGTGTCTCGGTGGAAACCCGGGACATCTCTCTTGCCGGCAGGATCCTCGCGCAATTTCCCGAGTATCTTGCGGAAAATCAGCGGGTGGCCGACGACCTCGCCGGGCTGGGAGCCCTCACCCACCGCCCGGAGGCCAATATCATCAAGCTGCCGAATATCAGCGCATCGGTGCCGCAGCTCAAGGCGGCCGTCAAAGAGCTTCAATCGAAGGGCTACGCGATTCCCGATTACCCGGAATCGCCGACGGGCGCGCGCGAGGCGGACATCAAAGCCCGCTACGACCGCGTGAAAGGATCCGCCGTGAACCCGGTCCTGCGCGAGGGGAATTCCGACCGCCGCGCGCCGAAGGCGGTGAAGGAATACGCGAGGAAACACCCGCACAAGATGGGCGCATGGTCGCCGGATTCGAAGACCTCGGTCGCCACGATGGGGCACGACGATTTCTTCTCGAACGAAAAGTCGGTCGTTGCCCCGCGGGCGACGGATGTGCGAATCGAGTTCGTCGGCCGCGACGGGGTCGTGACCGTGCTGAAGGAGAAGACCGCGCTGCAGGCCGGGGAAATCCTGGATGCGACGTTCATGAGCCGCAAGGCGCTTGTGGCGTTCCTTGACGAACAAATCCGCGCGGCCAAGGAGGCGGGCGTGCTTTTTTCGCTCCACCTCAAAGCGACCATGATGAAGGTCTCCGACCCGATTCTCTTCGGGCACGCGGTGAAGGTGTTTTTCAAAGATTTCATCGCCAAAAACTCCGATGTGATCGCGGAGCTGGGGGTCGATTTCAACAACGGGCTCGGCGACCTCTTGGCGAAAATCGGACGCCTGCCCGCCGACCGCAAAGCCGCTCTGGAGGAAGACCTCCGCGCCGCGCTCGCCGGAGGACCCGACCTCGCGATGGTGAATTCCGACAAGGGCATCACCAACCTCCACGTCCCCAGCGATGTCATCGTGGACGCCTCGATGCCGGCCATGATCCGCGAGGGTGGCAAAATGTGGGACGCCGCCGGCAAAACCCGCGACACCCTCGCCGTGATCCCCGACAGCTCGTATGCGGGCGTCTATGCGGCGGTCATCGAATTCTGCAAGGCCCGCGGGGCGCTCGATCCCCGCACGATGGGCAGCGTCCCGAATGTCGGCCTCATGGCGCAGGCGGCGGAGGAATACGGCTCGCACAACAAAACCTTCGAGATCCCGGCCGACGGCACCGTGCGGGTGGTGGACGCCGATGGCAACATCCTCCTCTCCCACGACGTCGAGGCCGGCGATATCTGGCGCGCGTGTCAGACCAAGGACGCCGCCGTGCGCGACTGGGTGAAGCTTGCGGTCAACCGCGCCCGGACGTCCGCGACCCCGGTTGTTTTCTGGCTCGACGCTCGACGCGCGCACGATGCGCGCCTCATCGCCAAGGTCGAGGAATCCCTTTCCGGACTCGACACGTCGGGCCTGGACATCCGGATCCTCGCGCCGGCGGAGGCCTGCCGGTTGAGCCTCGAGCGGATTGTCGCCGGCCTGGACACGATCTCGGCGACGGGCAACGTGCTGCGCGATTACCTCACCGATCTTTTCCCGATACTCGAAGTGGGGACCAGCGCGAAGATGCTCTCGATCGTGCCGCTCATGAATGGCGGCGGGTTGTTCGAGACCGGAGCCGGCGGGTCGGCCCCCAAACACGTCCAGCAATTCCTTGCGGAAAATTATCTCCGCTGGGACTCGCTCGGCGAATTTTTCGCACTCGTTCCCAGTTTCGAACACATCGCCCAGAGCGCGGGACTCCCCGCCGCGAAGGTTCTTGCCGACGCGCTCGACGCCGCCACGGCGAAGTTCCTCGAAAACAACCGCTCGCCCGGCCGGAAACTGGGGACGATCGACAACCGCGGCAGCCACTTTTACATCGCACTCTACTGGGCCCGCGCGCTTGCCGACCAGGACGCCGACCCCGGGCTCAAATCCGCCTTCGCTCCCGTCGCCGAAGCGCTCGAAGCCGCCGAGGAAGCCATCGCCGCCGAGTTGCTGGCCGTCCAGGGCAAACCCGCCGACATCGGCGGATACTACCTGCCGGACGACGCGCTCGCGGAGGCCGCCCTGCGTCCGAGCCCGACATTCAACGCGATCATCGACCGGGTTTGATCCGCACGGCCGCGCCGCGCGCGGGGAATGGAAATTCGAACGTTCGGCTTCGAACGTTCAGAAAAACGGATTGTTCGCCAGTTCGTGGGCGACGGTCGTGGCCGGGCCGTGGCCGGGAAGCAGGATCGTATCCGCAGGCAGGGTGAGGATGCGTTCGCGGATCGTCGAAAGCGCGGCCCCGTAGTCGTGGCGGCCGCCGCCCGCCGAGCCGACAAAAATCGAGTCGCCCACCACGGCCGCCGGCGAGGCGAGTCCGCCGATGATGTAGGTGATGCCGCCGGGCGAGTGGCCCCATGTGAGCGCGGTGTCCACGCGGAGTCCGCCGATCTGGAAAACCCGGCCCTCGGGAAACGGGGACGCACCCGCGAGGGGCTCGCGCTCGCCGATCCAGGCGGCCGCCCGAGTTTTCTCAACGAGGCGGTCGAGATCGATGACGTGGTCGCCGTGCGAATGGGTGAGAAAAATTTGCCGGATCGCGAGGTTGCGGGCACTGGCCGCTTCGACGAGCGGATCGCAATCGGCGCCCGTGTCGAAGGCGGCCGCCTCGCCGGTCGCGGGGTCCCAAATGAGATACGAATTCACCGTCATCCCGCCGAAGTCGGTATTGAAACCCAGCACGCCGTCGGGAAAAACCACCCCCGGCGAGGGAAAGTCCCCCCGCGCGAGCACCGCCAATTTTTCCGCCGAGAGACCGAGGACGGCCGCCGCTTTTTTGAGCAGGTCCGCATCCAGCCGGCCTTCGAGCAGGCCCTCGATTTCCTCCCGACGGCAACCGCAGGCGTCCGCGAGGCGGTCCGGGGGGAATTTGAGGCCGTTCGCGGCTTTGCCGAGAACGTCGGTCCACGAGTCTTCCAGTGGGATTTGCGGTGGGTTCATGGGTGGAGGTTTTCGATCTCGCGCATCACGCGCTCGCTGATTTTTTGGTATTCGTCGCGTCCGGCTCCGGCCAATTCGGAGGGATCGAATGTGATGGGCTTGCCGATCGCCACGGTGATCGGAAGGAGGCGGGGCAGCTTCGCGTCCCGGGGAAACGCCTCGAAGCTCCCGAAAATCCGCATGGGCAGAACCGGCGCGCCGGTCTTGGCAACCACCATCCCGAGCCCGCCCCGCGCCTGTCCGAGGCGGCCGTCGCGGCTGCGCGTGCCTTCCGGGAAGAGGACGACCCCGTTGCCCTCTTTGATTTTCCGGATCACGATCCGCAGGGCGTTGAGGTCGTTTCCGTCGCGCTCGACCGGGATCACATTCATGTCGGGAAAGAGGGGGCCGAAAAACGGCCATTCGAGGAGGTTCTTCCGCGCGAGGTAATACACGGCGCGCCTCGAGCAAATCCCCGCAAGCGGTGGGTCGAAGTAACTCGCGTGGTTCACGGCGAGGATGAGCGGGCCGCTCTCGACCATGTTTTCGGCCCCCACCACCCGCATCGAAAAAAACAGCCGCGCGAAGAATTTCGCGAGGTTGTAAAAGATGTTGTAAACCAGCGTCACGGGATTTTCCTACGTGCGGGCGCGGGGCACCCCGCCGTTTTCGAGCGCCTCCAGAACCATCCCGACCACCTCGGCGGGGGTCAGGCCGGTCGAGTCGATGACCCGGGCGCCCTCCGCCACGGCCAGCGGCGCGCTGGCGCGCTGGGAATCGAGCCGGTCGCGTTCGGCGATGGCATCCTGCCCGCCCTCGGCGCGCCTGCGGCGCTCGCGTTCCTCGGGCGTGGCGTCGATATAAAATTTGAACGGGGTCGCCGGGAAGATGACCGAGCCGACATCGCGCCCCTCGGCGACCAGCGCGTGTTCGCCGCCAAGGCCGCGAAAAATCGCGTTCAGCGCCGCGCGCACGGCGGCATGGCGCGAGACGAACGAGACCGCCGCGTTCACTTCGGGCGACCGCGTGAAGGGGGACGGATCCACCCCGCCCGCCCGCATGTGCGCGGCACCGCCGTCCACCTCCGCGGAAAATCCGGCCGCTTCCAAAAGGCCGGGAACGGCCTCCTCGGCGGGGACCCCCCCGCACTTTTCCAGGAACCACCATGTGGCCCCCCGGTAAAACGCACCCGTATTGAGCCAGACAAAACCCAGCTCGCGGGCGACGGCCCGGGCGACCGTGCTTTTGCCCGACGCGGCGGGACCGTCGATGGCGACGACCACTTTCATGCCTCGTCCTCCGGAAATTTTTCTTCGACCGGGGTAGGGAATCCGGCGCGAACACGGGCTCCGCCTTTCTGAAAGACCTTCAGCATATCGGCGAAACCGGGATACGAAGTGGCGACGCAGGCCGTGTCGTGGATTTCGGTGGTGCCCTTGGCGAAGAGTCCCGCGACCGAGAATGCCATCGCGATGCGGTGGTCGCCGAAGCTTTGCAACTGGCACCCTTTGAGCTCGGTTCCGCCGTGGATGGTCATTCCGTCGGGCGCCTCGTCCACGCGGACCCCCATCGCGCGGAGGTTGCCCGCCACGGCCGCGATGCGGTCGGTTTCCTTGACGCGCAATTCGGCCGCGTCCTTGATGACGGTCTCGCCCTTGGCCAGCGCGGCCGCGACGGCGATCGCGGGCAATTCATCGATCACATTCGGGATTTCCGCGCCGCCGATGGTCGTGCCGTGCAGGGCCGAGCCGAGGACCTCGACTGTGCCGGCGGGTTCGGTTTGCTCGCTGGCCGTCACATGCTCGCGCACGCGGGCCCCCATGCGCACGAGCACATCCAGGATGCCGGTGCGCGTGGGATTGAGTCCCACCCCGCGCACCACCACGCGAGAACCCGGCCGCGCCGCCGTCGCCACCAACCAGAAAGCGGCGCTCGAAATGTCCCCCGGCACCGCGAAGTCGCGGGACTCGAGCACCTGGCGGCCGGCAAGCGTGACCTTGCAGGAGGACGGCCGCGCAAGCGGGGCCTCGCGGACTTCCTCGCGGCGGAGTTTGACAAGGAAATATTTGAGCATGCGCTCGGTATGGTCGCGACTTGGCGCGGGCTCGGTGACCGACGTGATGCCGTCGGCAAGCAGTCCCGCGAGCAAAATCGCGCTCTTGACCTGCGCGCTGGCCACCGGACTCGTGTAATCAATGCCGTGCAACGCCCCGCCCTGGATCTCGAGGGGCGGCCGCTCCCCTTCGCCGAGCGCCCGCAGGCGCGCGCCCATGCGGGAAAGCGGCTCGATCACCCTGCGCATCGGCCGCTTGCTGAGCGAGGCATCCCCCACCATGCGCGAGGGGAAAGGCTGCGCCGCAAGGAGTCCCGACATGAGCCGCATCGTCGTGCCGGAGTTGCCGCAATCAAGGTCCTCGGTCGGTGGCGAAAACGCCCCCTTGCAGCCGTGCACGATGATCGCATCGCTGGTGGGGCGTTCCACGCGGACCCCCAGCGCGGAAATGATCGCCAGTGTGCTGAGGCAATCCTCGCCTTCCAGAAATCCGGTGATCCTGCACGGCCCGTTGGAGAGTGCGGCGAGCATGATCGCGCGGTGCGAGATGCTCTTGTCGCCGGGGACGGCGATCTCGGCGGCGATTGGCGATCCGCGTTTGACTCGGAACGGGTTCATTGGGCCGGCGTGTGCATAGCCCGCCACTCTGGCCACCTCCCGCGGGAAATCCAAGCCCGCAGTGCGTTCATAGCGAATCGCGCCAATTTTTTGCCGAGGCAAGGAAGGCGGCGATTTCCTCCGGCCGGGCCTGCGAGACGAGCCCGCGGAACCGGGCCGCGCGCTCGAGGAATTGGTCGAGCGCGTCCACAACCCGCCCGCGATTGGCGTGGAAAATGCCCGCCCACATTTCCGGCGGGCCCGCCGCGATGCGCGTCGAATCCCGCAAACCGCCCCCCGCAAGCTGGAGGGCCAGCGGGTCTTCGGCCCCGACCGTCTCGATCAAAATCGAGGCCACCGCGTGCGGGAGATGGCTCGCCAGCGCGACCAACCGGTCGTGCTCGGACGCCGACAAACACAGCGTCCGGCAACCCACCCCGGTCCAGAATTTTTCCACACGCGCGAGGGCATCGGTCGCGGTGACGTCCGTGGGCGTAAGAATGCAGCAGGCGCCGTCGAAGAGGTCCTTCCGCGCGGCCTCGATCCCGGCCTGCTCAGACCCCGCCATGGGATGGGCTCCCACGTAGCGCCCGCCAAAAATTTCCTCCAATTCCCGCACCGGACCCTCCTTCACGCTGCCGGCATCGGTAACGACAGCATCCGGACCGGGGATGTCGCGGATCGCGCGCGCAAGGCTGCCCATGCACTCGACCGGCGTGCAGAAAACCACCACCGAGGCCCCCCGTGCCACCTCGCACGGGTCGGACGAACAAAAAACCGACTCTCCCAGCGCGGCGGCGGCCCGGCCGGGATTCCGCGCAAAGACGCGAATCTCGGGAGCAGAAGAAAGCCTGCCGAGGGCCATGGCAAGGGACCCGCCGATCAGGCCGGGGCCGAAAATCGCAACCGGGCTCAGGGCACCAGGAAAATCTTGCTCGTGTAAGGGCACTTCACTTCCGTGCCGGGAGGAAATCCGCGAACATCCACATACCCGGCATACGGTGCGTGAGGGCTTGTCACGAATCCCGCCTTGCCCGGAACCGGGGTCGCATACGGAAGATCCCGCGTGGGCGCGCCTGTGAGGGCCGGAGTCGGCGTTGGGCTGGGTGGTGCGATATCGACCGTATCGGTCGGAGTGGGCTCCGGAGTCGGGGTAGGCGTCGGAGTGGCGAACTGCGTCTGGGAGGTTGCGGTTCCCTGGTGCCCGTATCGGTTGCCAGAGCGCGAGGTCTGTTGATTGCCTTCTTCGCATGCCGCCAGTAACGCCACGGCGGCGGCTCCCACCACAATCCAATTGGAATGCTTCATAAAAGTTGTCGCCAATCTGGCACCGAACCCGCCGCCGATGCAATGTTTTTCCACGCCGGATTTTTTTGCGACGGCCGCAGTGCGTAGAGGATCACCGCACCGGTGCCCGGGCCTTGGTGACCTCGAGGGGGGCGTCGCGGCCGGCGAGGGCGGCGGCCCGTTCGAGAACCTGCCGGATTTTCTCGATGGTCGCCGGCTTGGAAATGTGTTCGTTCGCGCCGGCGTTGACGGATTCCTGGGCGTCGGACGGGG
>Ga0114939_10000285_pt1 | contig 44064 bp, 50 predicted proteins | sample AshMeaCrysSpring_FD_87196 | JGI IMG/M metagenome (GOLD analysis project Ga0114939, IMG submission 87196) | Groundwater microbial communities from Big Spring, Nevada to study Microbial Dark Matter (Phase II) - Ash Meadows Crystal Spring | ecosystem: Environmental > Aquatic > Deep subsurface >...
CACCTGCATCACTATGCAAATGAAGAAAGGGGTTTTGGCGTAAGCTCCATGTTCTGGGACAAGGTTTTTGGAACCGCTTTTGACCTTAAGAAGTACAAGGAAGACAAGGAAAAGTCCAGGGAACTCATGTTCAGTTCCACCAGGGAAGAACAACCCGCCTGATCTTTCTTCCGTTAAAAGGGGTTGGTACGATCAATAGGGCTGTTTGCCCTTTCTCCTTTGCATTTCTTTTCGGATCAATGCCAGTTCGCGTCCTGTCTGCCCAGACACCGAAGTGTTTTCCTGCGCCCTGCGCATCAGGTAGGGAATCACATCCCTGATGGGGCCAAAAGGCAGGTACTTGCTTACAGAGCAGCCCGCTTTTGCCAGGTTGAACGTGATATTGTCGCTCATTCCATAAAGCTGAGAAAAATGAACATGTGGATGGTGGTGGCTTAGTCCTTTTTCGTCCAGCCACCTTGTAGCCTGAAGATTACTGTATTCGTTGTGTGATGCTACGATGAACGCGGTTTTGTCAATATGGTCGATGCATAGCTTCACAGCGGCATTAAAATCCCGGTCAGTCGATTCCTTATCTGGTTGTATGGGCGAAGGATATCCATGCTCCGATGCCCTGGCCCGTTCTTTCTCCATGTAAGCGCCGCGGACAAGCTTAATGCCCAGGATAAAATTCCGCTTCTCAGCAGCCTCAATGGAATCCAGGACAAAAGCAAGCCGGTCGTGCCGATACAACTGAGCCGTATTATACACAACGGCCTTCTGTTTGTTAAACTGGTCCATCATCAGCATGGTCAGCACATCCACAGGATCCTGTATCCATGTTTCCTCCGCATCTACGAGTACGCCCACCCCATTTGCAAAGGCTGTGGAGCAGATCTTCAGCATCCGGTCCTGCACGCGCTGCCATTCTGCCTTCTCCCCTTCCGTGAGTCGCTCCAGCCCCCTTGTGTATCGCTGCATGAGTGTCCCCGCACCAGCTTCCACGGAGAGATCCAGCTTTTCCAGCAACGCAAAACGCGCAATGCCCGTTACCTTGATGCTTATGAAGGGGATATTGGGCTGCGAAGCCGCATGTTCGATTACCCGGATAAATTCTTCACCGGCATGATCGAAAGCAGACTCTGAACTCTCCCCTCCTTCCACTCCGTAATCAAGGATGACGTCCACCTGGTACTTACCCAGCATTTGCGCAACGGGTGCGGTCTCTTTCAGGGTCTCGCCGCCTACGAATTGTTCAAAAATCGTGTTGCGGATGATTCCATTGATGGGAAGCTTATTGCGCATGGCCCAGGTGGTCAAACCGATGCCCATGCTCACCAGCGATGGGTGGCTCATGGAAGAGAAAAGGAATTGCGCTTTGGACAATGCCCGGTTGGACTTATAGGCAAAAGCGTTCTCTGTATTGTCAAATGAAATAGCGGCAGGTGCAGTATCCATGAAGGCTGATCGTTGATGCAGCAAATATAAAGGATAAGCGATAAAACAAGATGCCGTGTCCCGCCTGGACTCAGATCAGATGGCCTGATGATTGAATGGTTGCAAAACCATTTCACTGACCACGCCGCTTTCCGGTTGTTGACAAAGAAACCAGATTGCACGTGCCGCTTCATCGCTCCGGATCATTTTTTCTTTCTGGACCCGCAGGTCAATCTCATCCCAAAAGGGGGAATCTACCCCGCCCAGGTAAATATTGGTAATCCTCACCTGGGTCCGTTTGAGTTCCTCCCGCAGGCTCTGCATCATGCCCACTAGTCCATACTTGCTGGCAGAATATGCTGCGGCCCCGGCCATGGGAACCTTTCCCAAGACGCCCGGAATATTAATGAACAAACCTTTGCCAACCTGCTTCATCGGAGGTAAAAAAGCTTTGGCCAGCAGAAAAGCTCCGGTGAGGTTGGTTTGAAGACTATGGTTGAAATCCTGGAGGCTAAGTTGCTCCAAGGGCTTGATAATCCCCACGCCGGACGCATTGATAACGATGTCCATTGATCCTTCCGCTGCATGCAAAGAAGCAGCTACCTGATTGACCCTTGCTTCATCCGAGACGTCCATTTCGAAAACTGCATCGGGGGTAAGGTTTAGTTCCCTGCCCAGTTTCTCAAGTTTCCCGAGATTTCTGCCGGCCAGGAACAAACGGGCCCCGCTGCCAGCCAGCAGTCTTGCGGTTTGAGATCCTATACCACCCGTTGCTCCTGCGATGAATATTCTCCTATGACTCAATTTCTCCATATACCGGAATATTGCACAAAAAAGGGGACCGCTTTCACGGGCCCCTTTCAGTATTGTGAATGATTTATTTAGGCAACAAAACCTGGTCAACTACGTGTACCACGCCATTGCTTCCAGTCAGATCTGCGGCAGTTACGTGGCCGCTGCGACCTTTCGCATCTGTAATTTTAACCTTTCCGCCATCCAGGCTCAAAGTCAGCTTGCCACCGGCAACAGTTGTCACTTCTGCTTTACCATTTCCCTTTTTAATCGCTGCAACTACATCAGCAGCTTTCAGGTTGCCTGCAACCACATGATAAGTCAGAATGCCGGAGAGAGCAGCTTTGTTCTCAGGCTTCAGCAGGGATTCCACGGTACCCGCGGGAAGTGCGGAAAAAGCATCGTTCGTAGGCGCAAAAACCGTGAACGGACCAGCGGATTTTAGCGTTGCCACAAGATCAGCAGCCTTTACCGCAGCTACCAGGGTGGTATGCGCAGGAGATCCGATGGCAATATCTACCACGTCTTTCGACTGAGCCTTTAATTCATCACTAACCAATACGGTTGATCCAACAACCAGCAGTAGGGAAAAAAACTTTTTCATTAGATTTTATTTGCCATTCCTTAACCAATGATCGCATATCTGGTTCTACGGAATGAAATCGTTAAGCCCGAATTAACATAAGTCTGGATTTTGGCCGTTTTTCGTTTGAAAGAGTAAACAAAAGAGCGGGCGGCTCAGAAAGGAAGCGATCAATTACAGTATCTTCGCCTGTATGTCATTACAGGTTACACACACAGAAATTTACAAACTGCCGCTCCCGATGGAGCCATTTGTGATAGCCACAGAGGTGTCCACCGTTGCACAAAATACATTTATCAGGATTCACACGGACCAGGGAATCGTAGGCATGGGCGAATGTTCAGCCTTTCCGATGCTGGTGGGAGAAACCCAGGCCACCTGTTTTGAGGTGGCCAAGGACCTGGCGCGACTGATAAAGGGCAAAGACCCCCTCGAAGTTTCGGCGAGACTGGAGGAAATGAACAATTACCTGGCATATAATACAACCATAAAAAGTGCCTTTGACATCGCACTACTTGACATTTCCGCCAAAGCAGCCGGCAAACCGCTATATGCATTCCTGGGCGGCCACCGGAAAAAAATCGTCACAGATCTGACCATTGGCATTGGAGAACCTGAAGCGATGGCAGAAACGGCAAAGGGCTTCGTGCGAAGAGGTGTGGAAACCATCAAGATCAAACTGGGCAAAAAGGGGTCTGATGATGTGAGAAGAGTGAAAGGAATACGTGAAGCGGTTGGAGCGGACATCGCCCTTCGGATCGATGCCAACCAGGGATGGGATTATGACACAGCCGTTAAAACACTGAATGCACTGGACCCTTATGGGATTCAGTTTTGTGAACAGCCCATCCACCATCATTTCGATCACCTCCTTCCTTCCCTCAGGCTTGAAAGTCCCATTCCGCTGATGGCCGACGAATCCGTATTCAACCACTACGATGCCATCAGGCTGATTGAAGCCAATGCCTGCGATTACGTCAATATCAAACTGGCAAAGAGTGGCGGAATCATGGAAGCCATCAGGATTGCAAATACAGCCCGGGAGTATGGCGTCCCCTGCATGCTGGGTGGTATGCTGGAGAGCAGGCTGGCGCTTACTGCCAAGGTACACCTGGCCATGAGTCACGATAATATCAGATTCTATGACCTGGATACCTGCCTCCTTGGGCAACTGGAAGACCCGGTGCTGGGCGGTGCCGTTTACCATGGTTTCGAGTTGCAGGTCCCTGAAGAGCCGGGCATTGCCGCAGATATTGATCCGGAATTTCTTGCCCACTGCGAAAAAGTCACCGTATAACCACACTTTCTCAGGACACTAAAATACAGGACGATGGAATCGAGGAAAACTTCAGACAGCGAGATCATCATGACAGAACTGGTCTTACCAAACGACACCAATCTTTTCGGAAACCTGATGGGCGGGCGTCTCATGTATTGGATGGATATTGCTGCTGCGCTGTCGGCCGGTAAACACTGCAATGCGCCGGTGGTAACCGCATCTGTTGACAATATCTCCTTTGAAAGTCCCATCAAATTGGGCAATGTGGTTCATATCGAAGCCCATGTGAGCAGGGCGTTCACTACATCCATGGAAGTTCATTTAAAGGTGTGGGGAGAAGACCTCACTCATCAATACAGGTATAAAAGCAATGAAGCCTATTATACTTTTGTGGCACTGGATCCGAACAGGAAACCCAGGCCCGTGCCACCTCTGGAACCCGTGACGGATGACGAAAAAAGGTTGTTCGACGGTGCCTTGCGCAGGAGACAACTGAGGCTCATTCTTGGTGGAAAGATGAAACCGGATGACGCATTGGAGCTAAAGGCTCTTTTTGTCAAAGACTGATTCCCTTTTTACGCTGCAGTCCATACCTGAAAGGACGATGTTAGGATATCGAAAGCAGGTTATGACTCACTTGTCGAGTTTGTTCATCAGGTGATGGCGGCTCTTCATCATGAACTTTTTACTCTGCTCGATGCCATCCATGACTTTTTCAAGGATGTTTTCCACAGTATCATTATAGTCGATGGCCAATGGCTCCTTGAACCGGACAGTCAACAAGGAACCCCTCTTTTTAAACTGCAGGCCTTTCTTATTGAATGCGCGCCAGAAACCATTGATCACAACGGGAACAACCACGGGTTTGTTCTGCTGAATGATATGAGCAGTACCTTTGCGTCCCGGCGCGAAAGGCTTGGTGGTACCCTGCGGAAAGGTAATCACCCAGCTTTTTTCCAGGGCTTTGTCGATTTTCCGTGTATCAAGCGGATCCAGATTACGCCGGACGTCTTTTCCTTCTGCTCTCCATGTGCGCTTTACCGTAAGTGCGCCGGCTAGTGAAAAAAGCCTGCTCAGCCAGTTGTCTTTCATGGTTTCCTCAGCTGCTACGAAGTACACGTTGGAAAATGGGTTGAGCAGGTAATAGGGGATGCCCAGCTTGTTCTCCTTACGCCATTTCACGGCGCAGAAAATGTGCAGAAATGTGATGACATCCGCGAAATAAGTCTGGTGATTGCTGACAAACAATACATTCTGCCTGGGAAGATTGCGGAGATGCTCGGTCCCGCTGATTTGGATCCGGTTGACCACGGCCAGCCCCGGATAGGAGCATACACCTACAATGGCATACACCAATTTACGTACTGGACTGAATTCCTTCAGCCGGTTAAAAAGGTTGGTTCCTTCACTCATATGGCCTCGCAATGGCCGGAAAGTTAGTGAATTTAGCTATAGGAGTCCATAAATCAGATTATAAGCCGGGAATCCTACCGGATGACCAGTTTATCCTGCCAAGTTTCCTGGCCAGTGCTGACCTGAACGATATAGATTCCCGGGGCCAGTTGTCCGCCCCTCAGCAGTGCAACCTGGTTCAGGCCCTTCCGGAGGTTTTCCTGGAAAACCGTCAGTACTTTGCCGGAAAAATCACAGATCCGTATTTGTGATTTGCCCTCCTGCTTCATGTCCACCTGGAGATAGGCCTGGCTGCCGGCAGGATTAGGATTCAGACGAAAATGGTTGGCGGATGAGGATGAAGCCCTTAACACCAGGACCTGGCTATATTGAGCGTTTCCCTGCATATCCACCATCTTCAAACGATAATATTTAACGGAGGCTGCGGGTCTTTGTTCGTCAAAGGTATAGGTCGATTTTTGATCAGCCCCTTCCACGGTGCCCACTGGGCGGAAACTCCTGCCATCCTCGGCATACTCTACTTCAAAGTGTTGTGGTATGCTGCCTGAGCCGATTTCCCATTCCAGGAAAACCCTCCCATCTGCTTCCCTTCCCTGGAATTTGGTGAGTTTCACCGGCAACAGAAAAAGACAGGTGGAAAGGCTGATATCGTCCAACACCCAGTCGTTCCCTCCGCCACCCGGCGCATTGTTCCGGATCGTTACGTTGGCAGAAGTCAAAGTACCAGTATTAAAGGTGAAGCTCTGCTGGTCCCACAAACCCGTATAGGTCAATTCACCGGTAGTGTAATAATCCGCACCATTGACATCAAATGCAAGGTTTGGTTTAACGCCCGGTGTACCGGAAGCTCCGCCAAGCGGATTACCTCCGCAGGTTGCACAGATGTTCCGTACCCAGAATCGCACGGTGTATTCAGTATTGGGCAGGAGGCCTGTAATATTTGTGGTAAAAATTGCAGAAGGAGCATAAGAAGCATTGACCACCAGCATATATCCGCCCACGGCTCCGGAAGCCGACGGCGGATTGCCAATCTGATCGCTCGTTCCTGTATGATCTCCGAGAATATCCCATACCGTAAACACCCTGTCGCCTGGACCCGGTGCCCCACCGGTATACTCGGTGGGGCTGGTATTCTTGGCCACCGAGTAAGAACCGTCGCCTGGCGCACCGGACGCAACCGCCGCGTAAGAAAATCCGATCGTATTGGGCGATGGGCCCCTCGAATGAGCCGTCCCGGATGAAAACGTACCCCCGCTCTCATCTGTTATCAGGCTACTGACGTCCACTGTTGAACAGGCAATGTTTGGCAGGACCCGAATCACTCTGCTAGGAAGGTTATTGATCACGCTGGTAGTTACCCCATTGACGATATTCCTGTAGAAAAAGGTACCCGCCACCGTTATATTGGTATAATTGGCGGCAGTCACCTGCACCCAGTATGCAGCCTGTATGATCGTCTGTGAGGAATAAAACCTTGGGCGGGTAATTCCTCCGTATATGGCACCACCATTGGTGGATGCCGTGCCGGGTGTAGCACCGTCTCCCAAATTGATAATGACGGTATTGCCAGTCACCAGGGTGCCTCGATCGTCAGCTGCCAGATCAGTGTAAACACCGGTGTTCGGAATGGCGCCACCGAATGCACCTTCATTGGTGATGGCCCGCATCGTGTTTGGAATATAAGCCACACCCGCCGGGATAATCTCCCGATACCGAAGTTGAGTCAGGGTATCTCCCGAAGCAACGGCAATGACAGCCCTCATCTCGATCGTATCCCCTACCGCTACCGGACCGCCATTAGGCTTTGAAAGGTTCAGATAGGACCTGGCAACTTGTATCTGTGCATTCGATGCACTCGTCAGCGCGCTCAGAACGATAAGGAACAGTATCGTTTTTCTCATGGACTCCACTTTATGTCTTGCATAGGAATGGACAAAGCAATAACGGTAAACACATGTCGAAATTTTACGAAGTCAAAAATTTAACTTGGTGAAAACCAATAGGAATAATCCTACACTTAAAGGCTATCAGGCTATCCGGTTAGATCCTAACTTTGATCAATGATCATTCGATCCATCATCTATGACATGGATGGCTTACTCATTGATTCTGAACCCCTTTGGCATCAGGCCGCCCAGGAAGCGCTGGGTCTCCTTGGAATTCAGATGAATGAGCAGGCGTATGCCGCCACCATTGGACTCCGTACCAGGGAATTCTTACATCATTGGTTTACCATACACCATGTCAATCTGGAACTAATACCCACTTACGAGACTGAAATCACTTCCCGTGTCATTGAACTTGTATCGGCTGAGGGCTTGCTGATGCCCGGCGCCCAGGCGTCCCTGGAATTTTTCAGAAAGCGGGGATTCAGCATCGGGCTTGCAACCTCTTCCCCGATGGAATTAGTGGAAGCGATACTCATCAGAACCGGCTTGGAAAGCGCCTTCGATGCCATGACCTCTGCTGCCCAGTTACCGTACGGCAAGCCCCACCCTGCAGTTTACCTGAATTGTGCGGCGCAATTGGAGAGCCATCCCCTGGAATGCCTCTGCCTTGAGGATTCCTTCAATGGCATGATCGCGGCCAAAGCAGCCAGGATGAAATGTATTGTGGTACCCGAAGCTTCGGTATTCAACCAGGACAAGTGGCTGGCTGCCGATCTTAAAATTCCGTCGTTGGAACGATTGAATGAGGAGGTCCTTGACAGACTCATAAGCTAGGATGGAAGAAAAAAAAGTCCCGCCACAATGGCGGGACTTTCCATATCATAGATGACATCCATCAAGATTCCGCTTCTGCATCGGAACCACCTTCCATCTTCTTCTTGAGTTCAGCGAGGATTCCAAGATCACCGAGGGTGGTCTTTTCAACCTTGCCCTGTACGTCCTTGACTGCTTTCTTGGTCTTGGCAGCTTCGGCTTTCTTTTCCTTCTGTACCGCTTCTTTCTCGTCAGCACGTCCCTGTTCCCAAATCCTGGCATGGCTGAGCACGATGCGTTTCTCATTGCGGTCAAACTCAATCACCATGAACTGGTTTGTTTCGTCAGCCGCGATGGTCTTGCCATCTTCCTTACCCAGGTGCCTGTTGGGTGCAAATCCTTCCAGACCATAGGGCAGGGAAACCACCGCGCCTTTATCGTCCTTGCGAATTACCGTACCCTCATGCACCGTACCGATGGCAAAAGTGTCCTGGAGGGTATTCCAGGGATCTTCCTCCAGCTGTTTGTGTCCAAGCTGAAGTTTGCGGTTGTCCTTATCAATGTTCAGGATAACCACGTCAATCTTCTGCCCCGTCTTTGTGTATTCGGACGGGTGATTGAAACGCTTGAGCCAGCTCAGGTCAGAGATATGAATCATCCCTCCAATGCCAGGTTCCAGTTCAACGAACACGCCATACGGGGTGATGTTCTTCACCAAACCGGAATGCCTGCTGTCAACGGGGTATTTCTTTTCAATCTCACTCCAGGGATCCACAGAAAGCTGCTTGATAGAGAGACTCATCTTGCGGGCATCCTTGTCCAGGGTTACGATCTTTGCTTCGTACTCATCATTCAATTTGAAGAACTCCTTGGCGTTCACCGGTGAATTGGCCCAGGTAATCTCACTCACGTGTACCAGCCCTTCCACGCCCGGCATGATCTCGAGGAACGCACCGTAGTCTTCAATATTCACCACCTTGCCCTTCACCACGGAACCTTCAGAGATGGTCTCAGGAAGGGTATCCCACGGATGAGGCGTCAGCTGCTTCAAACCGAGGCTGATTCGTCTCTTCTCGTCATCGAAATCAAGAACCACTACGTTCAGCTTCTGGTCGAGTTTCAGCACCTCGGAAGGATGGCTGATCCTGCCCCAACTGATATCCGTAATGTAGAGCAGACCGTCCACGCCGCCGAGGTCCAGGAACGCACCGAAATCGGTGATGTTCTTGATGGTTCCTTCAAGCACCTGGCCCTTCTCCAGTTTGCCCATGATTTCCATGCGCTGCGCTTCGATATCGCTTTCAATGAGCGCCTTATGGGATACAACGGCGTTCTTGATGGTCTCGTTGATCTTGACCACTTTGAACTCCATTGTTTTATTCACAAACTGGTCATAGTCCGTTACAGGCTTCACGTCAATCTGGGAGCCAGGCAGGAAGGTTTCCATACCATAGATATCCACGATGAGACCGCCCTTGGTCTTGCTGGTAACAAGACCAGACACCACTTCACCTGTTTTGTGTACTTCCACGATTTTTTCCCAGGCACGGGCAATGCGGGCCTGCTTGCGGCTCAGGTGAAGATGTCCTTCCCTGTCCTCTTTTTCAACAACAAGAACTTCAACAACGTCACCTACCCGAAGATTGGCAATGTCCCTGAATTCATTGAGCGACACAAGTCCGTCGCTCTTGAAGCCGATGTTGAGTACCACGTCTGTCTTGGTCAGACCTACTACGGTACCTTCAATCATTTCACCATCAGTGATGGTCTTGAATGTGCCCTCATAGACGGCATCATACTTCGTTTTTTCCTCCTGGTTGTAGCTGGCGACGTTCCTTTTGTCAATGCTCCAGTCGAAATCATCATGCGCCGTTGTTGCGGCAATGGTTGTGGGGAGTGTGTTGTTTTCTTCCACTTGTAATGTCCTCCTTTTGTGTAAATTTCAGCGCTGTTTTGTCAACGCTGATTTGGGGACGGCAAAGGTAGGGCAAATCAGCGGTCTATCCATCTTTGCGAGGAGGTTTTTTCCAGGCCAGTAGCATCTTGACCAACCTTTCCTAATGCCCTATATATCAATATTTTATACGCTTCTATTAATGTAATGCCAGCCATCACGCAGGCCAACCACGCGCAAAAATCGAGCAGGGGGATTCCCTGAAACCGCCTAACTTGGCTTCAAATGCAAGCACTATGATCCGTTTATTATTTCTCGCTGCTTTCGGTTTAATGGGCAGCGCATCTCTCGGCCAGACCGCAGCCAGGGTTACCCCTGAACTGAAGCAGGGTACCATGATTGAATTTGAGCTCAATGCCCAGGGCCAGACATTCCCCATGTATCTGACCATCGCATCCATCGGGACAGAAGGGATTACCTTCGATTACAATATTGCCGGTTCCATGCAGGGTAAGTTCGTCAACAGCAAAACCAACCTGGAAAAAGGCAAAAGCCTGAACTGGGACCAGCCCCAGCCGGGCGAAGAACGCAAACTGCCGGACGAACAAACCATCGCCATGGTGTCTTCCACCTTCTTCGAAGACCTGAAGAAGAACAAAAAATCCTCTTATGATGGTACGGAACTCACCCTGAAAGAGATACCGAAGGGTTCTGAACTGATGGTAGGCGACAAAGCACTGGATGCTATTTATGCCGAGTCTTCAGACGGCTCCGTCAAATACTGGATCCTGAACAATAACCAATTCCCGGTCATCCTCAGGATTGAAGGTCATCCCAGCGGCATCAGCATGGTCTGTAAGGAAATCAAGGCACCCTGATAAAATAAATGATCCAAAAAAAAGCGGGAAGGGCGATGAAAGGTTAATATTTATTTTCATCGCTCCTTCAAGGCTTTTATTATTTTTGAGCCGAAAGAATCCAACATGATCACGACCGTCCTCATCGCCCTATTTGAAAGAGAACTGGATACCCTGAAACAAGAGATCAGCGCCTACGAGCAAGATGAGTTGCTTTGGAAAAGTCTCGATGGCATACAGAACCCGGGAGGGAATTTATGCCTGCACCTCACCGGAAACCTGCAACACTTCATCGGTGCAACGCTTGGAGACACCGGGTATATCCGGAACCGCGATGCAGAGTTCAAGCTCAAAAATATTCCAAGAATCAAGCTTCTCGAGGAGATCGACAATACCAGGCGTATTGTAACAGATACCCTGGAGCAGGTTTCCAGGAAAGAGCTCGACTCAAACTACCCCATCATGGTTTTTGAGGAATCCATGACCACCGAATTTTTTCTCGTATACCTGCTCAGGCATCTCTCCTACCATATCGGACAGATCAACTACCATCGTCGCCTTACACGCTAAGCCCGCGCCATCCAGGACAACGCCGCTACGAGTTTATCCAGTTCCTTCTTGGTGGTGTATACATTTGGGGTGACACGAACCCCTTTGATCTGCTCCCACTCAATGGCAACGGTATGAATCCTGTATTTGGAAAACAGGGTAGAAGCAACTTCAGTGGGCTTCTTGCCATCCAGGGCCACATTGGCAATGGCACAGGAAAGTTGTGGTGAATCAGGCTGCAGAAACCGGATGCCGGGTGTCTTCCGCAGTTGGCCTACCCAATAGTCTTTCAAAAAACGGAGCCTTGCCTCTTTCCGCACGGCACCAATGACTTCATGGAAATCGATGGCTGCGCCGATGGCCATCTCTGATGCGAAGGATCTTGTCCCGAGCGATTCAAATTTCCGGATATCTGCACCATCCGGCTCATTGCCTGACAGGAGCGCCCAGACATTCTTTATTTTTTCTTTCCGGATGTAGAGCAGGCCACTCCCAAAAGGCGCGCCTAACCATTTGTGCAGGGATGAAGCGAAATAATCGCATTCTAGTTCCGGCACCTTGAAATCGAAATGCGCAAGCGTATGAGCACCATCCGCGATCACTTCAATGCCTCGCTTCCGTGCTTCACGTGCAATTTTTCGAACTGGGAGGATCTGCCCGTTCCAATTGATCAAGTGCGTAATGTGCACCACTTTGGTGCGGGGTTTAAAAGCGGATACAAAAGTTTCCACCAGCCTGTCTTCATTTTCTTCCGGGACCTGCAGGTTTAACCAAACCAGTTTGATCCCATCCCGCTTCTCCCGTTGCTTCCAGGCGTTGATCATATTCGGGTAGTCCTGCATGGTGAGCACCACTTCATCACCTGCTTTCAGGTTCAGGCCGAATATGACGGTATTCAGTCCTTCTGTTGCATTCCGGTTGATAGCCACTTCTTCCGGGCTGCAACCACAGAGTCCAGCCAATCGCTCCCTCAAAGGCTCCCTACCCTGGTCCAGGATCTGCCACATATAATAAGTAGGCGCTTCGTTGCAGTACTGGTAGAACCGGATATGCGCGTCCTGAACAGGCTTCGGCTGGGGGGAGACTCCTCCGTTATTCAGGTTGATGATATTGGGGGAAACCGTGTATTGTGTCCTGACCCAACCCCAAAAATCCTCATCGTCCGGATAACCGGATTCTGGCTTACGCATCCTTTCCATGAAACGGGCATAGTATGCTGCTTCCTGGTCCGCCATTCCAAATGAAAGAAAGGGCAGAGGTCCTGCCAGCAGGCCAAGCTTCGACAGAAAATTTCTCCTGGAACTCATCATCCAAAATACAGAATTACCCCTTTTTCATCCAAACAAACTGGTCCCGGGAAAAACGGTGGCAACAAATGCCTCATTTCAACTGTTGGCCTCATGACCCGCTACGACCGAGGCAATTGAAACAGCCGCATTGTACCCGCTTGTCCATGCATGCTGGAAATTGTATCCACCCGTGATCCCGTCCACATCCAGGATTTCCCCGGCAAAATAAAGGCCGGCCTGCTTCCTGCTTTCCATCGTCATTGGATTGACTTCAGAGGTGCTGACTCCACCCGCCGTCACGAATTCCTCCTTAAATGTTGTCTTCCCTTTGACTGGTAAAATAAAATGACACAGTTGTTCCGCAAGCCTGTTCAGCATTTTGTTGGAAACGGCTTGCCAACGGAGTTCCGCATGGATGCCCGATTGCTGCAGGATAAAAACCCATAGCCTGAGCGGGAGGGTGAAGGGCGATTTCGCCGCAATCACTTGCTGGGAAAGACTGTCCCGGAAAATCTGCAGCTGGCTGCGCAATGCGTCTATGCGAAGCGAAGGCAACCAGTGCACCACGGCGTTCCCCGTATAATCCAAACGGGCCAGTTCCCGCGCTCCCCAGGCAGATAACCTCAATACTGCCGGTCCGCTGAGCCCCCAATGTGTAACCAAAACAGGTCCCCGTTCCCTCAACTTAGTGTGCTGAAAAGACAGTTCCACGTCTGGAACGGAAAGCCCCATCAGTGCGCAGATGGGATGCCCCGGTGCATTCAGCGTGAACAGAGAAGGCACGGGTGGTTCAAAGGAATGACCGAGAGCTTGAATCCAGTAATATTGACTTTCTTTGGGATACCCTCCTACCGCCACGCAGACGAAATTGGCTTGAATATCCATTCCGCCTTCCATGTCAACCACAAAGCCTGATCCATCCGCAGCCTTTTGCACTGATACCACTTGCTGCTTCGTTCGGATTTCCACCCCAGACTTGCCGGCTTCCTTCAACAAGCAGTCAACAATCGTTGCAGAGCGGTCGCTCTCCGGAAACATCCGTCCGTCCGCTTCCGTCTTCAGCTGCACGCCGCGCTGCCTGAACCATTCAATGGTGTCTGTGGTAAAAAACTGGTGAAAAGCTTTCCGTACAAAATGTTGTCCCCTCGGGTACCGGCCGCTCATTTCCCGGATATCTTCACAGGCATGGGTTACATTGCATCGGCCGCCGCCGCTGACGCGGACTTTGGATAAAAGTTTGTCTGTCTTTTCCAGCAGGATTACGCGCAAGCCGGAAGCGCGGGCAGCCGCATTCACGGCGCAAAAAAAACCTGCGGCTCCTCCGCCGATGACCACCAGAACTGGTCTTACATACATCTTGCTAAAGTAAAGGTTGCCTGAGAACCATCGCAACAAAATCATGCCCGACTAACATACCTATATCCTTCTCAGGCCACCGAAATGTGATTGTAAGAAGCGTCCAGATTCGGATTGGCCTTCTCCATTTTTTCAATGTCCACAAAGGAGGACAAAAGCTCAGCCTTTTGTTTCCTGACACAAATAGTATGTTCGTAGTGCGCGGAAGGTTTGCCATCCCGGGTACGCACAGTCCATCCATCGGTATCATGGAAAACGTCTTTCGTGCCCATATTGATCATCGGTTCAATAGCCAGGGTCATGCCTTCTTTCAGTTTCGCACCGGTTCCCTTTCTTCCAAAATTGGGGACCTGGGGGTCTTCATGCAGTTTCCGGCCGAGACCGTGTCCCACCAGGTCCCGGACCACACCGTAACCCCGGGCCTTCTCCGTATATTCGAAGATGGCATTGGAAATATCGCCCACACGGTTGCCGGAAACAGCTTTTTCAATGCCCTGATAGAGGGATTCTTTGGTGATGCGCATCAGCTCAAGGGTCTCCGCCGATGTGCCCACGAATGCAAACGTATAGGCACTGTCGCCATAAAACCCGTTTTTCAACACGCCCACATCCACGGAGATAATGTCCCCCTCCTGCAACTCCCGCTTGTTGGGAAATCCGTGTACTACTGCATCATTGACAGAAATACAGCAGGTAAAAGGAAATCCATATAGATTCTTAAACGCAGGAGTGGCTCCGTGATCCCGGATGAAGGTCTCTGCCCTGCTGTCCACCTCCAGTGTAGTCATGCCTGGCTTCAAAAAGGAAGCCACCTCGGTTAAGGTGGCACTCACTAATAAGGCACTTTCGCGCATCAGTTCAACCTCCGCGCTATTCTTGATGATGATCATTTTAGAGCGGACTGGTCGTGGCCGGCTGCCTTCCCTGTATCCTTCCGCTATTCATCAGGCCATCATACTGGCGCATCAGGAGATGTGTTTCAATCTGCTGCAGCGTATCCAGCACAACACCCACCATGATCAACAGGGATGTACCGCCGAAGAATGAAGAATAGGACTGCGTTACTTTCAATTGCTGGGCGATGCCGGGCAAAATACCTACAATCGCCAGGAAGATGGCCCCTGGAAGCGTGATGCGGTCCATTACCTGACCGATATAGTCCGCAGTGGGCTGACCGGGTTTCACACCAGGTATGAAGCCATTGCTCTGTTTCAAGCTGTCAGCCATCTGCTTCGGATTGAATATCAGCGCTGTATAGAGGAAGGTGAACGCGATCACCATCACCGCATAAATCAGCATATACCAGCCATTGCTGGGGTCATTGAAAATGCGGGCAATGCCCTTTCCGGTTTCGAAATTGGTAAAGGAAAACAGTGTGGGCAGGAACATGATCGCCTGGGCGAAAATGATGGGCATCACACCGGAGGCATTGACTTTCAACGGCAGGAATTGTCGCGCACCTGTGAACTGACGGTTACCCACAATCTGCTTCGCATAGTTAATCGGAATCTTGCGGACCCCCTGCACCAACAGGATCAGTCCCAGGATGATCGCAATCAGGATCGCCGTCTCAATCAGGAATACGAGCAATCCGCCACCGCCGCGCGTTTGCTTGGCAGCCAGTTCTCCCATAAAAGCCTGTGGAAGCCGGGCCAGGATACCCACCATGATGATGATGGAAGTACCGTTGCCCAGGCCCTTGTCCTGGATTTTTTCGCCCAACCACATCACGAACAGAGTACCCGCGGACAGGATGATGACCGTGGAGATCCAGAAATAAGGCTGGTAAACATCCATCAGCGCATCCCTGTTCACGTTTCTCAGGTAGGCTACATAGGCCGCAGCCTGCAGTGCAGTCACGCCTGCTGTTAGGTAACGGGTCCACTGATTAATCTTCTTCCGGCCACTGTCGCCTTCCTTCTGAAGTTTCTGCATCTGGGGAACAAGGATGGTCATCAGCTGCATGAAGATGGAAGCGGAGATATACGGCATGATGCCAAGGGCAAAAATAGAAGCGTTGGAAAAGGAGCCTCCCGCGAACGTGTCAAACAGCCCCAGCAAGCCTTCTTTGGCGCCGGACAGGTCCAGTTTGTTGGGATCGATACCCGGAAGCACGATGTGCGAACCAAAGCGATACACCAGGATCAGGGCAAGCGTCACGATGATCTTACTCCTCAACTCCTCGATGCTCCAGATATTCCTGAGTGTCTTGATGAGTTTATTCACAACTAGGTTGTTTTGTAAAGTCTTTCAAAAGCAAAAAGACGCATCCGGGATGCGTCTGGCAAATATCGGAAATTATTTGACGATCTCAAGGCTGCCGCCGGCAGCTTCAATGGCCGCCTTGGCTTTCTCACTGGCGCCATTTACCTTGAAGGTCAGTTTGGACTTAATTTCCCCGTTGGCAAGGATTTTAACCTTATCCGTGCGACTAATCAGCCCGTTCACGTAGAGGCTCTCCATGGTAAACTCAGTCAAGCCGTATTTACCTGCCAGTTCTTCCACCTGTCCCAGGTTGAACACCTTGTATTCCACGCGGTCAGGGTTCTTGAAACCAAGTTTGGGAATCCGGCGCTGAATGGGCATCTGACCGCCTTCGTGTCCGATCTTATTCTTGAAACCAGTGCGGCTTTGAGCACCCTTATTACCTTTCGTTGACGTTCCACCATGACCGGATGCTTCACCGCGGCCAAGCCTTTTGTCCCTCTTTGTTGCGCCCTTAGCAGGCCTTAAACTGTTCAGTTTCATGTGTCGATGTTTTACTCAGCGCGGTCCCCTGTAACCGCTCGCTTGTTAAGATACCGTCATCCAGGGAGACAACTAGATTTCTTCCACTTTCACCAGGTGGCTAACGGCACGCACCATACCCAGGATCTGTGGAGTTGCTTCCACTTCAACCTTGGAATGCAGTTTCTTCAGCCCAAGCGCTTCCACGGTCCTCTTCTGACGCTCAGACCTGTCGATCACGCTCTTAACCTGTGTGATTTTTATCTTTTTCATAACCTGTCCGGGGGCTTTAATTTAAAAATTCGTTTCGCTTGTCAGCTGAAAATTGGGAATTCAACTTAGCCGTTGAATACTTTTTTCAGGGAAATATTGCGGGTCCTGGAAATATTGATCGGCTCACGCAACATGGCCAATGCCTTGAATGTTGCCTTCACCACGTTGTGCGGATTGGCGGAACCCAGCGACTTTGCCAACACGTCCGTTACGCCAGCGCTCTCCAGAACAGCACGCATACTGCCTCCCGCAATCACACCGGTACCATGCGCAGCAGGCTTGATCAGGACTTTCGCAGCGCCTTCTTTTGCCAGTTGATCGTGAGGGACCGTGCCCTTCATCACCGGAACCTTGATCAGGTTCTTCTTGGCGTCCTCGATTCCCTTGGTAATGGCTTCCTGTACCTCTTTGGCCTTCCCGAGTCCATGGCCTACTACGCCCTTCTCGTTGCCAACTACCACCAGTGCGGAGAAGCTGAAAGCGCGACCGCCCTTTGTGGTTTTTACCACGCGGTTAATGGCTACCACTTTCTCCTTCAGTTCGAGATCGCCGGCTTTTACCCTGCTGAAATTGACTTTCGACATGTATGATTCAATTAATTGTGTACGATTGGTTTGCTTAGAAGTTCAGTCCCCCTTCCCGGGCGCCATCTGCCACTGCTTTCACACGGCCGTGATAGAGATACCCTCCACGGTCAAACACACAGGTGGTCAGTCCCAGCGCCGTGGCTTTCCTGGCCAGTGCCGCACCTACCAGCTTCCCTTTCTCTGTTTTGTTGACTTTCTGTGCGGCAACTTCCTTGTCTTTGCTGGAAGCCGCGGCAAGCGTGGTACCTGTGGCATCATCAATCAATTGGGCATAGATATCCGAATTGCTGCGGAATACACTCAGCCTCGGCTTCTGGGCGGAGCCCGAAATCTTCTGGCGAATGCCGTATTTGATTCTTGTTCTTCTTGCAACTTTTGCGTCCATGTGCTTATGTTTTATCCTGATTCTGCCAGGAATAATTAACGATTGCGGATTCCGAATTCCGAATTCCGGATTGGCAGACGTTTGTTCAACCACTGGCCGGAATTCTTTAGCCGGGTTTATTTGCCAGCAGCCTTACCAGCCTTCCTGCGGATGTACTCACCCTTGTACTTCACACCCTTGCCTTTGTAAGGCTCAGGCTTCCGGAGGCTCCTGATCTTTGCAGCCACCTGTCCAAGCAATTGCTTGTCCACGCCTTCCAGCACGATGCGGGGGTTATCACCCTTCTCCTGTGAAGTAGTCACTTTCAGTTCCTTGGGAATTTCGAAAATGATATTGTGTGAGTAACCCAGGGAAAGGTCCAGGATATTGCCCTGGTTGGAGGCTTTGTAACCTACACCCACCAGTTCCATTTCCTTTTTGAAACCGTCCGTTACACCCGTAACCATATTGGCAACCAGGGCACGGTACAGACCATGGAGGGAACGATGACGGATCTGATCCGTTGGGCGCGTAAAGCTTACCTGGCTCTCGTTGATTTCAACGGAGATGTCCCGGTCGATGCCCTGTTTCAATTCCCCTTTGGGGCCTTTCACCACGATGACATTGTCCTTCCCCACCGTGAGGGTCACCCCCTTGGGAAGCTCGATCAGTTTTTTACCTATACGTGACATAATGACTTTGTTTGATGGTTAGTGCGGATGGCCATGTACGCTATTAATAAACGTAACACAAAACCTCGCCGCCTACGTTCTGGGATTTTGCGTCCTTATCGGTCATTACCCCTTTGGATGTGGAAATGATGGCCACGCCCAACCCGTTCTTCATCCTGCGGAATTCAGTGGGCTTTGAATACTGGCGAAGACCTGGACGGCTCACGCGCTCTAAAGTCTTGATGGCGGGTTCTTTAGTCTGCGCATCATACTTCAGTGCGATCTTGATCACACCCTGCTTGCTGTCATCCTCGAACTTGTACTTCAGGATGAAACCCTGGCTGTACAGGATCTCGGTAATCCGCTTTTTCAGGTTGGAAGCTGGGATTTCCACAATCCTGTGACCAGCCATTTGAGCGTTGCGGACCCTGGTCAGGAAATCTGCTATGGGATCTGTTGTCATATTTTATCCTCCTTTAGCTTCTCCGAGAGAAGAAAATTCGTTTCGTTTTTCGTTATCTGAACTTGTTCACCACGCGCCACCGGAATCTACCAGCTCGCTTTTCTGACGCCGGGGATTTTGCCGGCCAGGGCCATATCCCTGAAGGTTACCCTGGATACGCCAAAGTACCTCATGTAGCCCTTGGGCCTTCCGGTCAGCTGGCAGCGATTTTTCAGGCGTACCTTGGAGGAGTTCTTGGGAAGCTCGTCCAACTTCTGCCATTCGCCGGCCGCCTTCAGGGCCGCGCGCTTTTCCGCATACTGGGCAACCATTCTTTCCCTTTTACGTTGCCTGGCTTTTACTGATTCTTTTGCCATAGTTGTGTTTGTCAGCTATACAGCGGCATCTGCCTGCTGCGGGTGATTAATCTTTTTTGACATTTTTGAAAGGCATACCAATCTCCTTCAGCAGTTCGTATGCCTCCTCATTATTCCGGGCGGTGGTCACGAATGTGATATCCATGCCCGTAATCTTATTTACCTTGTCGATATCAATCTCAGGGAAAATGATCTGCTCCGTTACACCCAACGTATAGTTTCCACGGCCATCGAATGCCTTGTCATTAATTCCTTTGAAATCACGTACACGGGGCAGTGCCGAAGCAATCAGCCTGTCCAGAAATTCATACATTTTTCCACCACGCAGGGTTACCCGCGCGCCGATGGGCATATTCTTCCGGAGCTTGAAATTTGAAATATCCTTCCGGCTCATCGTAGGTACTGCCTTCTGACCGGTGATGGTTGTCAGCTCTTCCACCGCAATATCCACCAGCTTCTTATCGGCCACCGCACCATTTACGCCACGGTTCAGGCAGATCTTGGTGATCTTGGGTACTTCCATCACGCTTTTGTACCCGAATTTTTTCTTCAATGCAGGAACCACTTCATCATGGTATTTCTTCTGCAGTCTCGGTGTGTATTTTGTTGCGGTGCTCATTACTTGATTACCTCCCCGGATTTTTTAGATATACGAACTAATTTTCCCGTTTCCCGGCTACGTTTCACTTTGGTAGGCTCTCCCTTCTTTTCATCCCAAAGCATGACGTTGCTGATATGAATAGATGCTTCTTTCTTGACAAGACCACCCTTTGTGTTCTGGGCAGAGGGCTTGGTATGGCGTGTAATGATATTCACACCCTCCACCAGCACGCGCGCGTCATCAAGGAATACTTCCAGCACCTTACGGGGCTTTTTCAGATCCCTGTCTTCACCTGCGATGACCACCACCGTGTCACCCTTCTTGATGTTGAATTTAGCTTTGAATCGGTTGCTCATTTTCGTATGTTTTACGCCCTGCGGCTATCTGTCTTGCGTTGATTCGATCCCTGATTAAAGCACTTCCGGTGCCAGGGAAATAATTTTCATGTACCCCTTATCCCTGAGTTCACGAGCAACCGGGCCGAATATCCGCGTACCGCGGGGCTCGTCCGACTGGTTCAGGAGAACCACGGCGTTGTCATCGAAACGGATGTAGGAGCCGTCCTTGCGGCGAAGTTTATTTTTTGTCCTGACGATTACGGCTTTGGTCACTGTGCCTTTCTTGATGCCACCGGCAGGGATCGCGTCCTTTACAGTCACTACGATTTTATCGCCGATCTTCGCATAGTCCTGGCCGCTGTTTCCCAGCACGCGGATACAAAGCACTTCCTTGGCGCCGCTATTGTCCGCTACGTTCAATCTGGATTCCTGCTGAATCATCTTTTTTTACTTTTTTGCCCCGGTTAACGGGAGTGTTATACTTGTTCTTTAGCCAAAGCCTAATTCCTTAAGCCTCACCCTAAACTACTTCGCCTTCTCGATGATCTCCACGAGCCTCCAGCGCTTGGTCTTGCTCATAGGCCTCGTTTCCATAATCTTGACTACATCACCAGGCCTGGCTTCCTCCTTTTCATCATGCGCATGGAACTTGGTGGTCTTCTTCACGAACTTCCCGTAGATGGGGTGTTTCTCCTTCCTCTCCACGGCCACGGTGATGGTCTTGTTCATCTTGTCACTGTAGACAACACCCGTTTTCGTTTTGCGAATTTTTCTTTCAGCCATTTTTTGACTTTTACTTTCCCGGAAATCCCGGTTTTGTGATCGATGCTTCCGCGATCAGCGGAAATTTCTTATCAGGCGTTAGCCTGCTTTTGTCTCAAAAGCGTCTTCAGTCGCGCAATATCCTTGCGCAGCAACCGAAGACTTACCGGGTTTTCCAGCGGCGAAATGCCGTGTGCGAACCTCAGCTTCTTAAGCCTTCCTTCGTCTTCCTTTATGCGTGCCGTCAGATCCGCCTCGTTCAAGGAGGCGATGCTCTTCAGGTAATCTGTTTTCTTGGACATTTTTTCCGTTTTTAGTCGTTCAGAATGTTACGCGGCGTAATCCCTGCGGGTGATGAATTTGGTCTTGATGGGCAGTTTTGCCGCAGCCAGTTCAAAAGCCGCCTTCGCTACGTCCAGCGGAACGCCGTCTGCTTCAAACAGGATCCGTCCTGGCTCCACCACGGCAGCCCAGAATTCAGGATTACCCTTACCCTTACCCATCCTCACTTCCGCCGGCTTGCGGGTAATGGGCTTATCCGGGAAAACACGGATCCACACATTTCCTTCCCTTTTCATGGCACGGGTCATCGCCTGGCGGGCTGCTTCAATCTGGCGGTTGGTCAGCCAAATAGGCTCCAAAGCCTTCAGACCGAAGGTGCCAAAGGAAATGCTGGTACCACGCTTCGCTACTTCGCGAATCCGGCCTTTCTGCGCTTTCCTGTGCTTTGATCTTTTCGGTTGTAACATGGTCTTTTGATTCTTATTCAACCGGTCCCCTCATGGTCAGACCGGAATCTTGTGATTGTTTATTAATTCCTCCTGTCCCTGCGCTCACCACCTTCACGGCGTCCGCCGCCACCGCCGCGACTGTCCCTGCGGTCATCACGCGGGGCGCCTTCACGGCGTCCACCACCATCCCTGCGGTCTCCTCCACGATCACTGCGATCGCTCACGTCACTCTTACCGCCTACGAAGTTTGGATTCAGATCCCGCTTGCTCAGGACTTCGCCCTTGCAAATCCAGACCTTAATGCCAATCTTACCATAAACCGTGAGGGCAAATACGGAAGCGTAATCGATATCCATCCGGTATGTGTGCAGCGGCACACGTCCCTGCTTGATCTCTTCCGTACGGGCAATCTCGGCTCCACCCAAACGGCCACTCACTTTGATCTTGATCCCCTCGGCGCCCATTCTGAGCGTAGAGGCGATGGCCATCTTTATGGCGCGCTTGTAGTTGATCCTGTTCTCAATCTGCCTGGCGATGGTATCTCCAACAATGTTGGCATCCATTTCAGGCCTGCGGATTTCCAGGATATTGATCTGCACGTCTTCCTTGCCGGTCAGCTTTTTCAGCTCTTCCTTGATCCTGTCTACCTCACCACCACCTTTACCGATGATGATACCAGGCTTGGAAGTGTGGATCGTCACGATCAACTTGTTCAGGGTACGCTCGATGACAATCTTGGAGATGCCGCCTTTGTTGATCCTCGCATTGAGGTAAGTGCGGATCTTGTGATCCTCAATGAGCTTTGTGGCATAATCCTTCTTGTTACCGTACCAGTTGCTCTCCCATCCGCGGATGATGCCTAACCTGTTACCAATCGGATTCGTTTTCTGACCCATGTATTCGTTATTTGTAAGTTTTTCTCTTATTGTTTAGCATCGACAATGACCGTCACGTGATTGCTGCGTTTGCGCATACGGTATGCGCGCCCTTGCGGCGCAGGAAGCATTCTTTTGATGCTACGCGCACCATCTACATAAATGGTCTTCACCACCAGTCCTCCCACATCGCCACCATCATTCTTCTGCTTCCAGTTGCTGACAGCAGACAGGATGAGCTTGCGGAGCGGAACCGCGCTATGCTGGGGATGATGCTCCAGCATGGCAACAGCTTTCTCCACCTGCTGCCCGCGGACCGCATCGGCCAGCAGACGCATCTTGCGCGGGGATGTTGGATAATTTCTCAGTTTGGCTACTGCTTCCATGTTTTATCTTTTTCAAATACGTTTATAAACTTTCTTGCCGGTTTGTTTAGGAAACTTTCTTGGATGAGTGCCCTTTGAAATTCCGGGTGGGGGCAAATTCCCCCAGCTTATGTCCCACCATGAACTCCGTCACATACACCGGGATAAACTTGTTCCCGTTGTGCACGGCAAACGTGTGTCCCACGAAATCCGGCGTGATGGTACTGCGACGGCTCCAGGTTTTCACCACAGACTTCTTCGCTTTGCCTTCATTCATGTTCTCCACCTTTTTCTCCAGCTTGGCGGCTATGTAAGGTCCTTTTTTTATTGAACGAGCCATATTATTTGATTACGAATTAGCGAATTATGAATTGGGTTACTTGGCCAGTTTCTTGCCGTCCTTACGTTGCAGGATCAACTTGTCGCTGCCCTTGCCCTTGGTGCGGGTTTTCTCGCCCTTGGCGTATTTGCCCGTACGGCTGCGGGGATGTCCACCGGATGCCTTACCCTCGCCACCACCCATCGGGTGATCCACCGGGTTCATCGCTACGCCACGGGTGCGGGGACGAATGCCTTTCCAGCGATTGCGTCCGGCCTTGCCCATGCTCTGCAGGTTGTGGTCTGAATTGGAAATAACACCCACCGTGGCAAAGCAGTTGATCAGCACTTTCCGAAGTTCGCCGGAAGGCATTTTCAATACTGCGTATTTCTCCTCTTTGTTGGTCAGCTGGGCAGATGCACCCGCGCTGCGCGCAATCTTGCCTCCCTGGCCGGGTTGCATTTCAATGTTGTGCACATTGGTACCAAGGGGCATGTTTTTCAACGGCAGCGTGTTGCCGATCTCAGGCGCCACTTCCGGGCCACTGATTACGGTCATACCTACCTGTAAACCCTGGGGGGCCAGGATATATCGCTTCTCACCATCCACATAATTCAGCAATGCGATGAAGGCGGTGCGATTGGGATCATATTCAATGGTAGCCACTTTGGCTTCGATTCCATGCTTGTTCCGCTTGAAATCAATAACCCGGTACATCTGCTTGTTGCCACCGCCAATGTAACGCATGGCCCTGCGGCCCTGAACGTTGCGTCCACCGGTCTTCTTCCCTTTTTCCAAGAGCGACTTCTCCGGAGTATCCGAAGTAATCTCCGCATATGCATTACCAATTCTCCAGCGGGTGCCGGCGGTCATTGGTTTGTATTTCTTCAATGCCATGTCTTTGTTTTTTTGCTTTCGCAGTTAAAGTGCAATATTTGCGGCCTTGCCGGCCATTCATTTTTTTCCAGATCAGATGTTGGCATACAGGTCGATGCTCTCTCCTTCCGCCAGTATCACCAGGGCCTTCTTGTAACCCTGCTTGCGCCCACTGATGACACCAGACTTGGTCATCCGGCTCTTGGCCTTAGAAGGAACCACAAGGGTTCTCACATCCGCCACATTCACTCCGTAGAAATCCTCCACCGCCTTTTTAATTTCGAGTTTATTGGCTTTGCGGGCCACGCGGAAAGAGTAAATGCTTCTCTTTTCCTGCAGCTGGTTGGCCTTCTCAGAAAGGATCGGCTTAATCAGTACTTCTGCCAGTTTCATTGTTTCGTTGTTTGTATCGTTTTTGTTTCTTCGAGATCCCCCGCACTTACCTAAGCTGCAATCTCCTCTTCAGTAAACACCTTGGCCGCGCTCTCGCTCATCAGCAGTACATCCGCGTTCATCAGATCGTACGTATTCACATCCGCCAGGACGGTTGCCAGTACGGAAGGAATATTGCGGGCACTTGCATAGACCACCTCGTCAAATTCAGGCGTGATGAAAATGGTCTTCTTATCGGCCAGATTCAGACTGCCCAGCATAGTTGCAAAACTCTTGGTCTTGGGTGCATCCATTTTCAAGTCTTCCACGATTACGATGGCGTTGTCCTTGGCCTTGTGGCTAAGGGCACTCATCTTGGCGAGGTCCTTCACTTTCCGGTTCAGCTTGATATCATACGAGTGAGGCTTAGGACCGAAAACAGTACCACCACCTTTATACAGCGGGTTCCGGATGTTTCCCTTCCTGGCACCGCCTGTCCCTTTCTGGCGATGAAGTTTCCTGCTGGCGCCATGCACTTCGGCACGGGTCTTCACCTTGTGCGTACCTTGGCGCTGTGCGGCCAGGTATTGCTTGACTGCCAGCCAGATGACGTGGTTGTTAGGGTCAACGCCGAATATTTCTTCAGGCAGATCAATCGAACGGCCCGTTTTCTTTCCTTCTTTAGTCAAAACATCTACTTGCATAGTGCTTCCGTTAATTTGTTATTTCTGAATCAGAACAATGGAACCGTTGTGCCCGGGAACCGAGCCACTCACGAGGATATAGTTCTTGTCAGGGAATATCTTGAGTACTTTGAGGCTCTTGGTCTTCACACGGTCACCACCCATGCGGCCCGCCATCCGCATCCCCTTGAATACGCGGGAAGCATCGGAAGAGTTACCAATGGAACCGGGAGCGCGCTGGCGGTCGTGCTGACCGTGCGACTGCTCTCCCACACCGGAGAAACCATGGCGCTTTACCACACCCTGGAAGCCCTTGCCCTTGGAAGTGCCTACGATATCCACTTTCTCACCTTCCGTGAAAATGTCTACCGTAATGGACTCGCCAATATTTTTTTCAATGGAGAAATCACGAAATTCTTTGACAACGCGCTTGGGGGAAGTATTGGACTTTGCGAGATGCCCTTTCTCGGATGCACTGGCGCGCTTTTCACTTTTCTCGCCGAACGCCAGCTGAAGCGCGGTGTAACCGTCTGTCTCCGCTGTTTTCACCTGGGTAACAACACAGGGTCCTGCTTCAATGATGGTGCAGGCCTGCTGCTTACCATCAGGACTGAAGATGCTGGTCATCCCGATTTTCTTTCCGATAATACCTTTCATTGTGTGTACTTTTTGTACCCCGTTCGGTTATGAGGACAGCGAGGCAAGGATAACCTCATCTTCAATCCCAGTTTGCTGTTGACCTTTTCTTGTTGTTCCGCGCGAGCGGAACAGAAGTACCAACAGTAAACAAACCTCGAAGGGCTTGTTCATATTTAGCCTCCCATTCGGGAGATTATGTGTCGATCAGCGCTCCTTCTTAACCCGTCGGCGGAGGATTATTGGGAGATGATGTAAAAAGAACTCTGTTTGTTCACCCGGCCATCCGGGAATCAGGGCCGTCAGGCCTTGATCTCAACGTCCACACCACTGGGCAGATCCAGTTTGCTCAGCGCATCCACCGTGCGGGAAGAAGACGTGTAAATATCCAGCAAACGCTTATGCGTGCTAAGCTGGAACTGCTCACGCGCTTTCTTGTTCACATGCGGGCTTTTCAGCACCGTAAAGATCTTCTTCCTGGTTGGAAGCGGAATCGGACCCGTCACAACGGCTCCCGTGCTGCGCACGGTTTTAACGATTTTCTCTGCGGATTTATCCACCAGGTTATGGTCGTAAGACTGAAGTTTGATTCTGATTCGCTGAGACATATGATTTTACCCACTTTTCAATGGGAGTGCAAAGGTAAGGGGTTATTGAATATCGGCAAAGGAAATTCTGCTGAATTTTGGGAAATAAGCCAAATCCTAATGGACGATTTTCTGGTTGAATACGCCCATCGAAGTCTCCAGCCTTACCAGGTATATTCCCTTTGCGATTCCAGGAGGCAGAAACACGGGTACGGAGTTATAACCCTTTTTAAAACTTAATTTGTTGTAAATCAACTGTTTACCGTCCAAAGAGTTTAGTTTTACCACCACCTGCTGATCGTGATCAGCAAAATAGTAAAGTACCGAATTCGAGTTGACGGGATTAGGATAAATGCCCCACAACTGTTTGTCATTTTGCAATGACACGGCCAATATGTTGCTATATAGCTGGCTACCGTCTTTCTGTAGTCCGATTACCCGCACGAACCTGGCGCCTTGCAATGCTATATTCTGAAAGCCGTATTGCGAAACTTTTCCGGGATTGGAAGAAATATCTCCACGCTTTTGCCAATTTCTGCCATCTGATGAAACCTCGATTTCGAATCGATCAAATAGCTCGTTGTTTTCTATCTCCCAGCTGAGGTTCAGCACATTTCCCGATAAGGTATAGCGGAGATAGTTGAAATAGATGGGGAGGGTGGACTCAATCAATAAATTCTTCACACTCAGAATACCTACCCCTAAAGCTGTGAAGAGCGAAGGATTTTTAGGGCCTTCCTTGCCAAGTATCGAAACTGCTAAAGGATCGGATCCCGTTTTTGTATAGGTGACTTCAAGGATGGAACCCTTGATTTCGACATTTGTGGTTGTATAATCACCCGACCCCTCTAACCTGACAAGCTCGGTAAACGCAGCATCAACTGCAAAGCTGGCATTCGCTGGCTCCAACTGAATCAATATTTTACCAGCAGATCCTCGTGCCGCTTTTACCGGCCTTGGGCTGAATTCATCCGGAGTGGCGGAAGTATTGTAAAAATTTTCTTTAATCCTCGAAAACATGCGTTTGCCACATTCTGTATACCCCTCAATGCCATAGTGAACATTATCTGTGAAATGTGGTGTGTGATTGGTTGATATGACCTCAACATTAGGGATGAGTTTTGCAAGTTCCACCTGAGCCTGCTGAACTTCCAATGCCTGATTTTGAGATACACCCCCTGGTCTTATCTGAAATGTGATGACTTTTTCAAATCCGGTAAAGTCTTCTTGCCAGTCGGCATACAATTGATTGAATTTATCGATGTAGTAAAGAGTGGAAGCATTTGCGCTTGCATCTCCCTCGCCTTGAAAATACAGGATCCCCCGTATTGAATTCTTAAGTCCCGACGCGTTTACCTTTCTGAGCAGCCGGCCATACGGGGTATTGATGTCGGTTGGGTCGCTATCGTTTCTCAACAAGTCAAAAATCTGAGCTCCGCTTCGGGGATAACTTAAAAATGCTACGGGTACTTGAAAACTTTCAACGATTCTTTTTCCCACATACCATGGCCATTGGCCTATAGAACCAGGTATCAGGAAGTCAGAATATTGATCTCCGTCTGCAACTGCCCATGTTGCGAAGTCAAACGGCTCTTCGATTCTTCTTGTTCCAATCGCCCTTATGTAGTTAATAGGACTACTGCTGATCAATGCATCAAACGATCCTGCCTCTGCATTGGATTGCCCATAGACGAGATAAGCGTCACCGGACACAACTTCCCTTGCGATGTCTGAACCCACCGGCACTTCATTCCCCGGGCCCAGCACCTGGTAAACCTGGTACCTGTAATTGACGAGACCGGCAGGGATAAAATCGCTCAGTGAAAAATTGCCCGACAAAGGCAGTGGTATATTGGCTTCAAAGATTCCGCTCCCCGCCAGATCAGTACCGTCAGGATACCGGAATCTTTTAATCACGTAAGTAGAAGTCCCGGGACCCGACATTGAACCGGAAAATGGCACAGCAGCCAGGTTATTGGCAAGGTTTCTTGCGTATAACTGTTTTGAAGAGGGATTCTGCGTAAAAACAGGTTGCGCACACACCGATACACAACTGGTGATCATCCCTAGGGTTAGCGTCAATAGTCTCATAGTACTTGCATTCGAACGTTACGGATTTCACATACATCGGACTAGGGCAAGCAAAGGAAGATGGACAGGAGATCGTTAAAAGTAGAGTTTTTGACGTAAGTTCAGGACGGTTCGATCTAAAAAAATTTCACACACTTCTGCATAAAAACAGAGGGCCTTGAAAATCAAGGCCCTCTGAAAAATCACGCTGTAATTTTATGCATTCACTTTCCCTTTCACCTTGGCAATCACTTCCTCTGCGATGCCGTTTGGCGCCGGAGAGTAATGGGAAAACTCCATGGTGGATGTAGCGCGTCCTGAGCTTAGGGAACGAAGTTGGGTTACATATCCGAACATTTCACTCAGCGGCACTTTGGCTTTGATCACCTGTGCGCCAGCCCTGCTGTCCATTCCCTCCAGCATACCGCGACGGCGGTTAAGGTCACCGGTCACATCACCCATGTATTGCTCAGGTGTAATCACTTCCACTTTCATGATCGGCTCGAGGAGCACAGGCTTTGCCTTCCTTGCTGCTTCACGGAATCCACCTTTTGCACACAGTTCAAAAGACATCGCGTCAGAGTCCACCTGGTGAAAGCTGCCATCGAAGATCCGCACTTTCATGTGTTCCACCGGATAGTTGGCGAGGACGCCGGTTCCCATCGACTGTTCAAATCCTTTCTGAATTGGAGTGATGAATTCCTTGGGAATTGATCCGCCAAAAATGTCATTCACAAACTGCATCTGCTTGGTTGGATTTTCCTTCAGCCATTCTTCGTCCGCAGGTCCCAGTTCAAACTGAATGTCTGCAAACTTGCCACGGCCTCCAGTCTGCTTCTTCAGCACTTCACGGTGTGTGATGGTTGCCTGGAAAGCTTCTTTATAAGCCACCTGGGGCGCACCCTGGTTGACTTCCACCTTGAATTCCCGCTTCATCCGGTCCACGATGATTTCAAGGTGAAGTTCACCCATACCGGACAGAACGGTCTGACCTGTTTCCTCATCGGTCTTTACCCGGAGAGTGGGATCTTCTTCAATCAGTTTCGCAATCGCCGTGCCCATTTTATCTACGTCGGCCTGAGCCCGGGGCTCAATCGCAATAGAGATCACCGGCTCGGGAATAAACATGTTTTCGAGAACGATCGGGTGGTCCTCATCGCAAAGCGTATCCCCGGTTTTGATCTCCTTGAAACCAACAGCGGCTCCAATATCACCAGCTTCGATAAAATCAATCGGGTTCTGTTTATTGGCATGCATCTGCATGATCCTGGAGATCCGCTCATTCTTGCCGGAACGCATATTCTTCACATAGGAGCCTGCATCCAGTCTGCCGCTATAACAGCGGAAGAATGCAAGGCGACCCACGAAAGGATCGGTCATGATCTTGAAGGCCAGCGCGCTGAAAGGTTCTTTGGCATCCGGCTTACGCAGGATTTCGCCGCCGGTATCCGGATCGGTACCTGTGATGGCGTCGATGTCCATCGGGCTGGGCAGGTAACGCACCACGCAGTCGAGCATGGTCTGAACACCTTTATTCTTGAAGGCTGAACCGCAGAGCATGGGGACGATGGTCATGTCAATCGTAGCTTTCCGGATTGCTTCATGGATTTCATCTTCTGAAATGGAAGCAGGATCTTCGAAGAATTTCTCCATCAGCTTGTCGTCATATTCCGCCACTGCTTCAATCAGCTGGCTCCTCCAGTAATCCGCTTCTTCTTTCAGATCCTCGGGGATGTCAATGACTTTGTAGGTCTGTCCCTGGGTGGCATCGTCCCAAATAATCCCCTTCATCTTGATCAGGTCAACAATTCCTTTGAAATTGTCTTCGGCACCGATGGGCAGTTGCAGGGGAACGGATTTGGCGCCCAGCATTTCACGGATTTGTTTGACCACATTCAGGAAATCAGCGCCGGCACGGTCCATTTTATTCACAAAACCGAGGCGAGGTACTTTATAGCGGTTCGCCTGGCGCCATACGGTCTCAGATTGAGGTTCTACACCGTCCACGGCAGAAAAGAGGGCAACCAGACCGTCCAGCACGCGCATGGAACGCTCTACTTCCACTGTAAAATCCACGTGACCCGGGGTGTCGATGATATTGAATTTGAACTTTTTAGTATCCGGCATAGCCTGGCCCTGGGCCGTTGGGAAATTCCAGAAGCAGGTAACCGCAGCGGAGGTAATGGTGATACCCCGCTCTTTTTCCTGTTCCATCCAGTCCGTTGTAGCCGCGCCATCATGTACTTCACCTATTTTGTGGGACATACCAGTGTAATACAGGATGCGCTCCGTACAGGTGGTTTTGCCGGCGTCAATATGGGCCGCAATACCAAAGTTTCGCTGAAATTTCAGGTCTGCCATGACTATTGTTGTTGATGTATTTATTTGATCCCGATCCCACCCCGGCATGGGGCTGGTTTTGAGGGTGCAAAGGTAGGGCAAAAAACTGAAATAAAGGCGTCCGTGAATAGAAAAGGGCCTCCCATGGGGGAGGCCTTTTCATTACCCTTGATGCGTACTTAGAAAGAATTATTGAAAGAGGACTTTCTCGGTTTTCGTTTCACCAGTTTTCAGGTTGGTCATTTTAATCATGTACATGCCAGGCTTCAGGTCGTTCCGGGGAATCTGAACCAGCTGGTGCTGGATGTTCCGGACCGTTTTCTGCTGCACCAGCTGACCGCCCGCATTAAACAGGGTGATGCTGAGATCCGTGGCCGTGGCGTTGTGGAATTCCACATTCAGCATTTCACGGGCAGGATTGGGGTACACCCGGATCCCACTGCCGTCCCATTTCAGCGCGATGACATTGCTGTATTCAAAGCTGCCATCCTGGTCAATGGCTCTCAGCCTATAGTAGTTGGTGCCTGCGGCCGGGCGCGTGTCCTGGAAGATATACAGGTTGCTTGCGGCTCCGTTGGCCTTTGCAGCTACCTTACCTACAATGGTGTACTGGCCATTCGAAGTGTTGCTGCGTTCTACCATGTATTCCTTCACCATGGTCTCGCCCTTGGCGTTCCAGGTCAGTTGAGCGGCAGTGCCGGCAGTTTCTCCACGAAGGACCAGTTCCTTAACCGGCAGGATGACGCCGCAGTTGCCTACCAGGTTGAAATAAGTGAGCTTGGTCATACAGCCGCTGTTCACGGTGACTTTGGCAATATAAACTCCGGTATCAGAAGGCTGCATGGAAGCAATGTCATAAGTCTGTGACGTACTGATCAACACGCTGTCATTGACCCCTACCCTCCTGTACCAGCTGTAAGTGGCATTGGGCACAGTATCCACGGTCAGGCTCACGTTGGTATAGTAACAGGTAGAGCTTTGCGTGATGACCAGGTTGGCCAGGGGCAGAATGCTCACGTCATTCAAAGTGGCATTTCCGCAGGCGTCAATCGCGCGCAGCCGAATGAGCGAATAGGTCTGCCCGTTGGTTACATTAAACACAGGGCTTGCCTGGGGCGCCGTGGTGATGGAAGGCAGGGCAGGCACGCTACCGATAATCTGGTAACTGTAAGGAGCAGAACCACCGGAGATGGAAGCACCTACGCTAAAATCATTATTATCGCACTGGTACGCGGCCGAATTGTTGAGCGAAGGGAATTCATACGGGCTTACATCCACCGTGTCATATACTTTATTCGTACATCCCCCGGGAAGGTTATATTCAATCACATAGCTGGCCGGCTCCAGGTCCACCCAGGTAAACTGGCTGCCACTCTGGGTAGTGAACCCAATGGAAACCGGCACTGCGTTCTTACGGATGATAATCGGATAAACCGCACCTTTCGAACTGGTCACATTGGAAATCACGTTGGAAGAACCATTCTGGTAAGTACCGGAAGGACATTTAGCCACCACGGAGACCAACTTGTTGAAATTATGCACCACAGGAGTCACGAGGCGAGTGTCCATTCTGCCACAGGCATCCTGGGCCACCACCCTGTATTGCATACCCATCGGAAGGGCAGGCAATCCGGAAACCCAAACGGGATTGCTGGACGTTGTCACGTTACCCACCATTATATTGCCCGGATTAAATACACGCACCGTATAGGGTGCACTTCCGGTGGTAAACTGAATCCTGATGTCTGTTGCATTCACCACGCAACTTGCCTGGGCCGTCACTGTGGTGTTCACCAGGGTTGGATTCACGGTAAAGTTCCGGACGATGGAGGTGTCATAACAATTGTCACGCATGTGGATGGCATAGGTGCCGTAGGGAATACCGTTGAAAACGCCTGTCGTGTTATTCACGAGGGTATCGCCGAATTCTCCAATCAGGTAGTAGACAGGTGAAGTGACATTAACCTCCCCGTTAAAGTCTGCATTGAAGGTTGCGCAAGTCTGTCCGCTGATGGCAACAGAACCCGCAGCAGGCGCCGGCCTTGTAGAACTGAAACAGCGGGTGATGGTTGTGTCATAACATGCCGGATCATTCACCATTTCAACGCAATAGCTGCCATAAGTGACACCTGTAAAGATGCCGGTTCCGTTGGTGGCTATCACTGTTCCGGTACCCGAATTGATCAGTCGGAAAGTGGGATTCGACAGGTACATCTGGCTGCTTACCGTAGCCGTGAAATTATTACACAGCGTATTGCTCAGGTTAACCGAACCAATGGATGGCTTGTTTGGCGCAATCGTCACACAGCGGCGAATCACTGTATCATAACAGGCTGCATTGTTGCGGATGTCCATGCAGTAAGTACCATAAGGCATATTATTAAAATTGCCAGAACCATTACAACCCACCAGGTTATTTGCCCCGTCATACAGGCAATACTGAGGATTATTCAGGTTAGTCTGTCCACCGATGGAAATATTTACGTATCCACAATTGCGCACCACCGTCAGGGATGGTGAAACAGAAGGTGTCAGTCGGGAGATCGTAAAGCACCTCACGATCGTGGTATCATAACAAGCGGCATCATTCGTAATGCGCAGGCAGTAAGCACCGTAGTCAATGTTGTTAAAGCTGCCGGTTGTATTGCACCTGACCAATGTGTTTGATGCATCGTAAAGACAATACTGAGGGTTGCTCAGATTGGTCTGTCCCGTGATACTGACGTTTGCGTCTGTGCACCCCTGTCCGGAAATCGTGACGTTGGCTGCAACGGAAGGCAACAGGTCGTTGACCGTAAAGCAACGGGACACGATGTTTCCCGTACAGGCATCTTCTACCCGGATACAGTAGTAGCCGTTAATCAGGCCCGCGAAGGTAGCCGTAGCCTGGGTAGCGATCAATGTATTGGATGCATCATAAAGCCGGAATGTGGGACTGGTGAAATTCATCAGGCCGGTGACTGAAGCATTGAAAGTCTTGCATCCTGTCCTGCTGATTGACACATTGGGATCCAGGTAAGGATTGGGCTGGCTTACCGTAAAGTTCCGGCGGATCGTAGTATCATAACAGTTGTCCCGAATATTTATATAATAGGAACCAGCGGGAAAACCGCTGAAGCTACCCGTGGTATTGGAAGAGAGCAGGACGTTGCTGCTGTTGAACAGTGAATATTGCGGGTTGGTAAGCCCGGTCTGACCGGTGATGCTGGCGGAAAAATTATTACAGGAGGAACTGGATGTGCTCACGGCACCTGCAGCGCCAGGAACCGGGTTCACGTTCCAGTTGGTTGATTTTACATTTCCGCAACCATCCTTGGCCACAAAGGTCAGGGAACGACGGGTACCGATGTCGAACGTGAACGTGCGACTGGCGAACCATACCGTATCACCCGGGTTGCGGGCAACGCCGTATGTGAAGGCGCTGAAGGTGGTGCCGCTGGTATTCGTATTACCGCGGTTATCCCGAAGCGTAAAAACAAAATCCGCATTGGTGCAGTCATTCCTGTTGCCGGAAAAAGCATCGATCCACCAATCGTAGGAATTCACCGTCACACGCCTGGTTTGAATACCACCACAGGAGTCGCGCATCTGAACGGCATATTCACCGCCAGGAAGACCGGAGAAAACCCCGGAGGCGTTGCTTGTACCCACGCCAAACGGTGAAGGAGCTACGATGGTATAAACGAAAGGAGCGCGACCACCGGTCACGCCTGTTACATTAATGGTTCCGTTGTTGCTGTTCAGACAGGTCTCGTCTGTCTTCACCAGGGAAAACCTGGGATCAACATAAGTACCCGGGACAACCACATTGAACTGATCCCGCACGCAACCGGTCACGATGTCTTTCACCGTCACGGTATAGGTGCCGGCAGAAAGACCCGTGATGACGTTGGAGGAAGTGTAAGGCGTGGATACGGGTCCGCTCACCTTATAGTTGTAAGAACCGGAACCGCCGCCCGCAGTGACATCAATGTAGCCCGTAGACATACAACGGGATTCATAGGGAACCGAGCTCACCACGAGGGTACTGCAGGGCTGGGCCAGGGCCCGGTTGAACAACACTGCCATTACCAGGGTAAGGGTAACCAGCAGTTTTTGAAATTTCGTTTTCATAAGTAACGCTTTTCGAAGGATCGGGTAAGTAAGAATACGCCTACAAAGTAACCGTGGATTTACGCGAGATGCAAGCAGATCAACGAAGACCCATTCTCTAAAACGATCACTTATGCATATGAAAGACTGATCATATGAATGGCTTATCCCTGGCTTTCAGGCAAATAAATCTGCAGGCAACTCCAAACCGCGTTGCAGGCGTTTCGATGAATGGCAGGACTTCTTCGATGAAAAGCTTACGTAAAAAAACGAAGTTGGAGGTAGTAGAATAAAAAACGCCCCTGTGAAATACACAGGGGCGTTCCCATGATGGTCAAAAATCTTATACCTTGAAATGGGCGAAGGCCTTGTTGGCTTCGGCCATACGATGCGTATCTTCTTTCTTTTTGAACGCTCCACCCTCACCCTTGCTGGCGGCAACGATCTCATTGGCCAGTTTATCAGCCATGCTCCTGCCATTGCGTTCACGCGCAAAACGGATCATCCACTTGATGCTCAGGGAGAGCTTACGATCCGGACGGACTTCCGTAGGAATCTGGAAAGTGGCGCCACCAATCCTGCGGCTCCTGACTTCCACACCGGGCGTAACATTGGAAAGGGCTTTTTTCCAAATTTCGTAGCCATTTTCGCCGGTGGTCTTGCCAACCTTTTCAATGGCATCATAGAAAATCGTGAGCGATGCTCCTTTTTTCCCCTGCCACATCAGGTTGTTGACAAAACGGCTGACCAGCATGTCGTTAAACTTCGGATCTGGAGCCAGCGGTAATTTCTTTGCTCTTGCTTTCCTCATTATTATGGATTTCTATATGAGACGATTATTTCTTGGCTTTTTCGCGCTTGGTACCATACTTGGAACGGCTCTTCTTGCGGTCTTTTACGCCGGCCGTGTCCAGGCTGCCCCGGACGATGTGGTAACGAACACCGGGAAGGTCTTTCACGCGACCGCCACGGATCAACACGATGGAGTGTTCCTGGAGGTTATGACCCTCACCCGGTATATAGGCGATGACTTCCACCTTGTTAGTCAGGCGGACCTTCGCCACCTTACGAAGCGCTGAATTGGGCTTCTTGGGAGTAGTGGTATACACACGCGTGCATACGCCACGGCGCTGCGGGCATGCATCCAGAGCCCTGGACTTGCTTTTGGCGCGGATGATATCTCTTCCTTTTCTGACTAATTGCTGAATAGTTGGCATTCGACCCTTATTTTAACGGGAGGGCAAAGGTAGGGGTAAAATGGGAATCTGCAAAAACAGAAGTAGAAAAAATTGGTTCTTTTATACATGGAAAAGCCAGCCATGGCTGTCTGGCAGCAATCCTTCCTTCACAGCAGCCAGGTCCTGCTTTAACTGGCTTGATACCGGCGCATTTTCCGGGTCAAACTGCATCACTTTTTCTTTGAATTTCAGTTCCCGGATCAGGGAGATCGTTGCAGCAGTTCCCGTTCCAAAAACCTCCTTCAGTTGCCCCCTGTCATAAGCATCCGCCAATTCATCGATGGAAACCGGCCGCTCCACCACCTCATGCCCGGCATCCTGCAGCATGGTGATGGCGCTATCCCTGGTTACACCGGCCAGGATGGTACCGCTGGAAAGATCAGGTGTCAAGACCTTGTCTCCCATCACAAAAAACACGTTCATGGTACCAATTTCCTGCACAAACCGGTGCTCAAAGGCATCTGTCCAGAGTACCTGGTCGTAACCCTTTTTCCGGGCTTCCGCCGTGGCCAGCATGGCTGCGCCATAATTACCCGCCGCTTTGGCATAGCCAACCCCTCCGGGAGCTGCCCTGGTATACTTTTCTTCCACGTATATCCGCATGGGCGCCACATAATAAGGGCCGGTTGGGCTAAGGATAATCATGAACTTATAGGTGTCCGACGGCCTGACCCCAATGACATGATCGCTTGAAAACATAAATGGCCTGATATACAGGGAGTGATCGTGAAGGGAGGGAATCCAGGATTGGTCGATTGCTATCAATTGCCGCATGCCTTCCATAAAAATCGCTTCCGGTACAGCCGGCATCTGCATCCTGGCCGCGGAAACATTGAAGCGATGGAAATTGTCCTTTGGCCTGAAAATCACCGCTTTTCCATTCTGCAGCCTGTAGGCTTTGACCCCCTCAAAGATTGCCTGCCCATAGTGCAGGGCCGCCATGGAGGGCTCCATGAGCAGGGGTTGGTAAGGCTTGATCTCCACATTTTTCCAGGCCCCATCGATAAAATCGGCCTCCAGCATATGATCTGAAAAATACTTGCCAAAAGGGAGGTGTTCCAGGTTAATGTCCTGTAGTTTTGACCTTTCTATTCGTGTAATCTTCCAGTCGCTCGTAGCAATCATGCGGTTTCGTTTGATACAAAGAAACAAAAATTGCCCCAGAGACGGGAGTCCGTAACGCTAAATCCCCGAGGCTTATGCAGGATTTCGACCAATTTCAGATGCCCCCGGCGCTCGTGCAGCAACTGTATAACAATTCAGTGTTTACGTTGAATAAGATCGACGAAAAACAGTGTTTGCCCCTCCCCTTGCCCATCGGGTGTCAAGTGATTGGTTCATCCCGGAACAACCTGGCGGTCATTGTCAGTCAAGTCCCTCCCAGGTACAACACTGCGGGTAGAAAGCAGGAATTGCCGGAAGCTACTTACCTATTCCTGGAAAATATCCTGAAAGCTTGTCGCCTGCAAATCGGGGAAACCCTGATCCTGCTCCTTTCGGCAGGCTATAAGCCAGCAGAAGTCCATTCCATCCTTCAAGGGCAAGGAGTCAGCCAGGTGCTCATGTTTGGAATCGATCCGACTGGCCTGGAACTGCCTGCCCTTTTCCCTGCCTTCCAGCCTCAGCAACTCGCAGGCCGTAAATTCCTCTGGGCACCACCCCTTGATCAGCTGGAGGATAAGGAATCGAAAAAAAGTCTATGGGGGTCCCTGAAGCAATTTTTTAGCATCTAGAATTATGAGGACCCTTCTGCTTGCATCCAACAACGAACACAAAGCGGCCGAAATCCGGGAAGCGCTGGGTAACCGATTCCGCATTCTGACGCTGGCGGAGGCCGGGATCCGGATTGAGATACCGGAACCTCATGAGACGCTGGAAGAAAACGCCCGGGAAAAGTCAATGACCATCAACACGTTAACTGGCCGGGACTGTTTCAGTGAAGACTCAGGATTGGAGGTGGAGGCCCTGGGTGGTGCTCCGGGTGTTCATTCCGCTTACTATGCCGGGAAAGGGCTACATGCTGGAGCCCATATTGGTAAGCTATTGGACGCCATGCAGGGGCTCAGCAATCGTAAAGCCAGATTTCGAACCGTTATCTCCCTGCTCTTCGACGGTAATGAGTACCAGTTCCAGGGCACCTGTGAAGGCCGGATACTGAACCATGCCCAGGGTAAGCAGGGATTCGGGTATGACCCGGTTTTTGCACCCGGTACTGAATCCAGGTCTTTTGCAGAGATGGATACCCTGGAGAAAAACAGGTGGAGTCATCGGGGTCAGGCGGTGTCAAAATTGATTGAATTTCTGAACGGGCTGGACAAATAACCCCTCTGTCTGCTTGAGAATCGGCCAAATTGAAGTTTTTTTGCATAGAATGAACGAAGCAGGCAACCAAAATGTAACGGAAAGCGACCTTATCCAGGGATGCCTGGACGGCAATGCCAGGATGCAGGAATTGCTTTACCGGCAATTTTCGCCCAAGATGTATGCCGTCTGCCTGCGTTATTCAGGGCAACCGGAAGATGCTCAGGACATCCTGCAGGAGGGGTTTGTCAAGGTTTACCGAAACCTTGCCAGATTTCGCGGCGAAGGTTCTTTTGAGGGTTGGATGCGACGGATTTTCGTCAATACGGCCATTGAACATTACCGGCGTTCCGTAAAAATGTACCCGGTGACGGAAACCCAGGAAAACCAGGTGGAAGACAGGAACTGGTCCGCTTTCGACAAACTGTCCGTGAAAGACCTGATGAAATTGATCCAGGGACTTTCACCGGGATACCGGACCGTTTTTAACCTCTACGTTGTGGAAGGATACACGCACCGGGAAATTGGTGAAATGCTGGGGATCAGTGAGGGAACCAGTAAGTCTCAACTGGCCCGGGCCAAAGCGATCCTGCAACATTTGATCACCCAGCAAAAGGAGAAAACATCCTAGCATCGGCATATGCAGTGGCAGAAAGAACTATACCAATATCAGGAAATACCACCTCCACACTGCTGGCAGGAAGTGCAAAAACAATTGGGCGAAGAACCCATTGCCCTGGGAGCCCTCCTGCATGAGGCCTCAGAGAATCCGCCTGCACTCGTCTGGAACGCCATCGAGCGGGACATTCGCCAACCCAAGCAACAGTCTCCCGTAACCATACGCTCATTCAGAAGACCTTATTTGTCATACGCAGCCGCCGTGGCCGGGCTGGTCCTTCTTGGTTCGATCCTGCTTTATGTGGCCAATCAACGCTCCGCATCCATTGACGTAAAAGACCTGGCTGCCGGTATTTCCCTGTCGGATTCCCAAAAGCAACAAAAAGAAGCAGTTACGGCTCCATCACAAAGCCCCGAGTCCACTGAAGCACCAGTTCAAACAGCGGAATTGCCCCAGGTCCGGGAAAAAACGGCGGAGAGCGCAGGCAAGAAAGCCATCGCACCCCAGACCCTTGCTACATCGAATCAAACAGATGCAAAAATTCATGCTGAAAATCCCCCCTCACTGGGATCCGATCTGGGAGACACAAAGATTGTATATACGGACGGCAACTATATCCAGCTCGTCAAACCTGACGGTGAAGTCACCCGCGTATCATATAAACTGGCCGGTATGGTGAAAAGCATGCAGGGCAAAAAAGCAAATACAGCAGAACAGAAGAAATGGATGTCCACCATTGATCAGTGGAAATCAAAACTGGAGCAATCCAGCTACGCGCCTGCAGCCTCGAATTTCTTTGATATCGCGGGCATGCTCGAAGTCATGGAAGAGGAGAGTCGCTGACAGGGGCGTTCCAAATCCGCCAGCTCTCTTCCGCCTGGATCATCAACATTTCCGCTCCATTACAGGTCATCGCCCCCCGCTCCTTTCCCCTTTTCAGGAATTCAGTCTGGGGTGGGTTATAGACCAGGTCGTACAACAAATTACGTTCACTCATTGCTTCATACGGCAACGAAGGTGCATCCCGGACGTTTGGATACATGCCCAGCGGCGTTGTGTTGATGATCAGCGGATATTCTTTCATGGTAGCCGGCAGAAGCTGGTCATACCGCAAACATCCCTCTCCGCCTGCCCTGCTTACAAATTGCCATCCGATCCCCATGTTGTCCAATACATAAGCCACGGCCTTGGATGCGCCGCCTGTTCCCAGGATGAGGGCTTTGTGGTGAACAGGTTTTAGCAGTGGTGCCAGTGTTTGTTCGAAACCCACCACGTCCGTATTGTAACCCACCAGGGATCCATTCTCCAAATGGACGCAGTTGCAGGCACCGGTGGACCGTACCACTTGCGTGGCATGATCTAAAAATGGAATGACGGCTTCCTTGTATGGGATGGTGACGTTGAGTCCTTGCAACTCCGGATGCTGCTGCCAGAGCCTAGGGAATGCGTTGATATCTGAAATGGGAAACAATTCGTAACGGGCGTCGGTGATACCTTCCCGCTGAAATTTCCCGGAGAAATATTTTCCGGAAAATGAGTGGCCCAACGGGAAACCGATCAGGCCGAACAATCTCATGAAGCCTGCTCTTTATCCAGGAAGAGATGGAATGTGTCCCCCCTAAGGCCAAGACGCATGGTTTCCAGCGGCAGAATTTCCGATGGCGCAATATTGCCCAGGTTCACATTACAACCGATCAGCTCAATGAAATATAGCTGCTGGGCTTTCTGGGGTGCCTCCCACAGGATTTTTTCCTCCGGGATCTGGGTCAGGATCTCCTGCACCAGGCCTTCGCGCACTTCGCCGCTGCCTCTGTAGATGCCAACATTGCCCGCTTCCCTGGCTTCCGCGATAACATAAGTGGAACCTGCTTCGAGTTCAGCCCGCATCAACTCAATCCATTTGTAGGGAGGGATGATATGCGCAGCGTCTTTGCTGCCCACTTCGCTCAGCACCGTGCCGTGTTTGGTGAGTTTCTCGATATAGCCGCATTTTTCTGCATGCGGAATGGTGATGGATCCATCGCTGACCTCCATATATTCGATGCCGTAATCTTTGCACATCGCTATGTAGTCCGCGAACTGATTTCGGATGAGAAATGCCTCGAAGAGCGTACCGCCAAAGTAGACCGGAATATCATAGGAGCGATACACTTCAATTTTTTCACGGAGGTTGGGCGTCACGAAAGAAGTGCCAAATCCCAATTTGACGATATCTACATGCGGATGTCCAATGCTCAGGAAATTTCTTACTTCTTCCTGGCTAAGGCCCTTATCCATTACCATGGTGATGCCGGCTGCTCTGGGCTTGAGGTTGCGCTGGGGTATCTGTGTCAGATTGAAATTCATGGATGCTACAGGGTTAATCGTGCGCAAAATTAGGAAAACCGGATTGAATCCCCGCCCTAATCCCAAAACCCTTTCAGAGGCTGCGGTTCCTTTTATGGCGTGCGATCAGGTCCACCACCTGCTGGTATTGAAGGAGCGAAGGACTCAGGTCCATGAGCTTTTTCAGCATTTTAGGCGCTTTTTCCATCGCCTCTTCCATGACAATCATGGCTTCCCTGCTCTTTCCCGAGGCAAAGAGAACGGCCGTTTTGTAATACAGAAACAGGGGCTTGCCCTGCAGGATTTTCAGTGCGATCTGCACCTGTTTTTCTGCTTCCTCCAGGTGTCCGGCATCCATCAGTCCTTTAATCAGTGCTTCATGGGCACCGGTATGTTTTGGTTTATGCGCCACAGCGGCCGCATAATACTGAAGCGCTTCTTTCTGTTTGCCTAAATGTCCCAGACAATCGCCCATTGCAAGGTTAAACTCGGTGTTATTGTTGCTGATCCGCAGGGCCATTTCAAGATATTTCGCAGCCTGGGCCCAGTTTTTCTCCTGCATATAGGTATGGGCAACCTTATGCAAAAGCTTGGAATCCTCGGGGTTCAAATGGGAAGCTTTGCGATAGTAAAACCTGGCCTGTGCGTGGTTCCGAAGCCGGTCATAACAATGCCCTATGGCTTCGTATATAACATCTTCCGGTCTGGCAAGTTCCACCACTTTTTCCAGCGCCTCGATGGCATCCCGGTATTTCCTGAGCCGTATATAGGCATCCGCCATATTCCGATACGCATAATCGAATTTCTCATTAATAACCAGTGCATATTTGTACGCATCGATGGATTTCTCGTAGAGCCTCAGTCCCTGGTATGCAGCAGCGAGGTTAAACCAGGCGAGTTCGTTGTAAGGAAATTCTTCAATAATCTGCAGATGCAGACGGATGCTCTCTTCATTGCGTCCCGTAAAATCCGTCCAGAAGCAGATCTTATACAGCGCTTCCTCATTGTTGGGGTCGTATTCAAGGATCATCTTCAGACAGTCAAAGATCTTGTCGAACTCTTCATAGTCGTCATATACATCCGCGAGTTCAAACAGCAGGTTAAGCCGATCCTCACCTTCAAACTGCTCAAGGGCATCCTCCAGCAAATGGGCGGCTTTCTCCTGCTGGTCAAGTGCCAGGTAGGCGTCCGTCCGGAGAATATAAATGTCTATATCCGTGCTGTCCAGGATTTCGGCCTGTTCCAGGATGACCAGGCTCTCCGCATATTGGCGGGTGGCGATCAGCAAATCTGCTTTTTTTACCAGGAGAGAGGAAGAATATGGATACTGATCGATTCCAGCGTCCGATGCCTCCAGCGCACGGGGAAGATCGTCCATATCATCGTAGTGATCGATGATGCGCTCAAAGGACTCTTCGTTCAGAAAACCATGACTCCGGCCGGCTCTCAGGTTCTCAAATTGTCTCAATAGTTCCCGGATGTCTTCGTGTTCCCTGCGGTAAGGATTTTTGCTCATGCTTGGCGGGTTACCGTAAGTTAGGATTTTACAGTCACCCGGCCAATATTAGCCAACATTTTTTGCCTTTTTCCGTTAAAGGAATGGTAAACTTAATGACCAGCGGTAAGTTATTCTGGAATAATTTTTAATATATTTGTGTCGATGAGCAGCATACACATCCATAAATTAGCCATTTCCCGGGCCAAAATCCTGATTTTCATCGGGGTTATGGTTATTGGGCAGGTTGTGTTTGCCGTGGATGGTGTGTTGACAAACGGCGGTGGTAAAAGCACCAAGACTTTTTCTACCATCAAAAAGGACCTTCAGTTCTCCCTTAAATCTGGCTACACCCTCCACGGAGTACATTCTACGAAAGGAAAGGGCATCAGGCAGGGAATGTACAATACAGTTGTTTCCTACCAAAAAGGAAATGTTACTTACTATCTTCCTTACAAGAGCAAGCCGGTTCTGAGTCGATTTAAGACGCCCACTGCACCAGTGATCCGCTAGGAAAGACTATCCTCCTTTTTTCACACTTTCGTCATAGGTAAGTTCCCGGTAACCACTCTTGGGAATTTCGAATTTTTGCATCGGCACAGGGTCAAAACTAACGCGGGAGGCGGTATACTTTATTTTTAGGTTGCCTACGGCCGACTCATACTCCAATGCCGTTCCAGGCAGATTTCTGAACTGGGGATCATACTCTGCATTCTCAATCACTACATCTCTTGTATAGAAAACAGTAAACTTGGTTCCGTCTGTCAGCAGTGCTTCTGTCTTCTCGCATTTGTAACCGGCGATCGTTTTCGTTTCACCGGTATTGGTGAACCTGATGCCTTCGTATTTCCGGTTTTTATCGGCCCAG
>Ga0114939_10000286_pt1 | contig 44043 bp, 38 predicted proteins | sample AshMeaCrysSpring_FD_87196 | JGI IMG/M metagenome (GOLD analysis project Ga0114939, IMG submission 87196) | Groundwater microbial communities from Big Spring, Nevada to study Microbial Dark Matter (Phase II) - Ash Meadows Crystal Spring | ecosystem: Environmental > Aquatic > Deep subsurface >...
TCCGGCGCCGTGAAATAGGCGCCGGCGTTCTCAGCCCTTCACGCACACCACCTGCTTCAGCGTGTGCACGACCTCCACGAGGTCGCTCTGGTTGGCCATCACCTCGTCGATGTCCTTGTACGCTCCGGGGATCTCGTCGATCACGCCGCCGTCCTTGCGGCACTCGACGCCGGCGGTCTGGCGCTCGAGGTCCTGACGGTTGAAGCGGCGCTTGGCCTCGGTGCGGCTCATGCGCCGACCCGCGCCGTGCGAGCAGGAGCAGAACGAGGCCTCGCTGCCCAGCCCGCGCACGATGAAGGAACGCGCGCCCATGCTGCCCGGGATGATGCCCAGCTCGCCTTTGCCGGCCCGGATGGCGCCCTTGCGCGTGATGTAGAGATCCTCGCCCAGGTGCCGCTCGCGGGCCACGAAGTTGTGGTGGCAGTTGACCGCCTCGTGCTCGATGGAGAAGCCGGGGAGGTGGCGGCGCAGGGCCTCGACGATGAGGTGCATCATCTCGCGGCGGTTGGCCATGGCGTAGTCCTGCGCCCAGCCGACCGCCTCCACGTAGTCGTCGAAGAGCGGCGTGCCCTCGTCCAGCCACGCGAGGTCGCGATCGGGCAGCCGGCGGTCGAGCCGTTCCGCCTCGCGCCGCGCGCGCTCGATGAAGTAGCGGCCCATGGCGTTGCCGATGCCGCGCGAGCCGGAGTGCAGCATCACCCACACGCGGTCGGACTCGTCGAGGCAGAGCTCGATGAAATGGTTGCCCCCGCCGAGCGTGCCGAGCTGGCGGGCCCAGGTCTCGTCGAAGTTCCGCTGCAGCTTGGCGACGCCGGGATGCTTCTTCTCGATGGCGTGCAGCTTCCGGGCCATGGATCGCAACGGCGCCGGGTCCTCGACCGGGCACTTGCCGTGCTGTTCGAAGCCGACGGGCACGGCGGCCTCGATGGCGGCACGCAGGCGGGCGAGGTTGTCGGGCAGGTCGCGGGCATCCAACGACAGGCGGATCGCGTTCATGCCGCACCCGATGTCCACGCCCACGGCCGCCGGAATGATCGCCCGCCGCGTCGGGATGACGCTGCCCACCGTCGCCCCGATGCCGGCGTGCACGTCGGGCATGGCGGCCACGTGGCCGTGCACGATGGGCAGCTTGGCCACGTTTTCCAGTTGCCGGCGCACCTCGGGCTCGAGGTCGGCCGCCCAGGCCTTCACGGGGACGCGCCCCCCGGTGAGGCGGGTGAGGATCGGCATGGCGTCGCGCTCCGGGCAGCGGGGCTACGCCCGGGGGAGGTTTCCCAGGTCGAGCACGAAAGCCTGGTCGCAGCGCGCGACCGCGACCGCGCCCGGTCGGGGAAGGAAGCCCGACTTCCGGTACAGCGCGATGGCCTCCCGGAGAACGGAAGCGGTTTCCAGCTCGACGCGCTCAAAGCCGCGTTCCCGCGCGAAGGCAAGTGCCAACGCGAGAAGCCGGCGGGCGATCCCTTGGCGGCGCGCATCGGGATGCACGTACATCTTGCGCAGTTCGATGACGCGCTCGTCAACGGGACAGAGCCCGCAGGTGGCGACGATCCGTCCGCTGCCGTCCTCCGCGACCCAGAAGGCGCCGCCGCGGCGGAAGTAGGCGGCTTCGAGGTCGAAAAGGTCGGCGTCGGTGCCTTCCGGCTCGGGCCTGAGCCCGTAGCTTTCGAGGACCGGAAGGACGACGGCGCGGGCGGCGGTCGCGTCCGCCGGCGTGGCGATGCGGATCGTGAAGTCCATGGGTCCATTATCGGGCAAAGGGGACGCTGCCCTGATGCGGCCAATGGCGCGACGGTGAAAGCCTCGCCAAGGTGGCGTCCCCTGCCGCGCCGTCAGCTAAAATAACAGGCTTCCCTCCGCTCCAACCGCTCGCCGAAAGCACCGCCATGGCGCAATACGTATTCACGATGAACCGCGTGGGCAAGGTCGTGCCGCCCAAGCGCCAGATCCTCAAGGACATCTCCCTTTCCTTCTTCCCGGGCGCGAAGATCGGCCTGCTGGGCCTCAACGGCGCCGGCAAGTCGACGGTGCTCAAGATCATGGCCGGCCTGGACAAGGAGATCGAGGGCGAGGCCACGCCGATGCCGGGCATCCGGATCGGCTACCTGCCGCAGGAGCCGCAGCTCGACCCGACCCAGACCGTGCGCCTGGCGGTCGAGGAGGGCGTCGGCGAGGTCCTGCGCGCCAAGAGCCGCCTCGATGAGGTGTACGCCGCCTACGCCGAACCGGACGCCGACTTCGACAAGCTCGCGGCCGAGCAGGAGAAGCTCGAGAAGATCCTCGCCACGGCCGACGTGGCCTCCCTCGAGGCGCAGCTCGAGATCGCGGCCGACGCCCTGCGCCTGCCGCCGTGGGACGCGAAGATCGAGAACCTCTCCGGCGGCGAGAAGCGGCGCGTGGCCCTGTGCCGGCTGTTGCTCTCGAAGCCCGACATGCTGCTGCTCGACGAGCCCACCAACCACCTCGACGCCGAAAGCGTGGAGTGGCTGGAGCACTTCCTGCAGCAGTTCCCGGGCACGGTCGTCGCGGTGACCCACGACCGCTACTTCCTCGACAACGCCGCCGAGTGGATCCTCGAGCTCGACCGCGGCCGCGGCATCCCCTGGGAGGGCAACTACAGCTCCTGGCTCGAGCAGAAGCAGGACCGCCTGCGCCGCGAGGAGTCGACCGAGAGCGCGCGCCAGAAGGCCCTCAAGAAGGAGCTGGAGTGGGTGCGCCAGAACGCCAAGGGGCAGACCAAGAAGAGCAAGGCGCGCCTGATGCGCTTCGAGGAGCTCAACTCCTACGAGTACCAGAAGCGCAACGAGACGTCGGAGATCTTCATCCCGGTGGGCGAGCGCCTGGGCAACGAGGTGGTCGAGTTCGTGAACGTCTCGAAGGCCTACGGCGACCGCCTGCTCATCGACAATCTCTCCTTCAAGGTGCCGCCCGGGGCGATCGTCGGCATCATCGGTCCCAACGGCGCCGGCAAGTCGACCCTCTTCCGCATGATCACCGGCAAGGAGAAGCCGGACTCGGGCGAGGTGAGGATCGGCCACACCGTGAAGCTCGCCTTCGTGGACCAGTCCCGCGAGGCGCTGCCCAACGACAAGAACGTGTGGGAGGCTGTCTCCAACGGGCAGGACATCCTCGCCATCGGCAAGTTCGAGGTCCAGTCGCGCGCTTACATCGGCCGCTTCAACTTCAAAGGGCAGGACCAGCAGAAGCTCGTCGGCAACCTCTCGGGCGGCGAGCGCGGCCGGCTGCACCTCGCGAAGACGCTGCTCACCGGCGGCAACGTCCTCCTCCTCGACGAGCCCTCGAACGACCTCGACGTGGAAACCCTGCGGGCGCTGGAGGACGCACTGTCCGAGTTCGCCGGCTGCGTCATGGTGATCTCCCACGACCGCTGGTTCCTCGACCGGATCTGCACGCACATCCTCGCCGCCGAGGGCGACTCGCAGTGGTTCTTCTACCCGGGCAACTACAAGGAATACGAGGAGAACAAGCGCGAGCGCCTCGGCGAGGAGGGCGCCGCACCGCACCGCCTGCGCTTCAAGGCCCTGAAATAGAACGTACCGGGTTCGTGTACCGGGTTCGCGAACCCGGTACACGATCCCGGTACAAGATCAGCGGACTGCGCGGAGGAAGGCGGCGATGCGCGGCGCGAGCTCGGGCATGATCGGAATGCTCGGGTCCGTCATGCCCTGCATCGAGGAGGTTGGGTCGTCGCCCGCCCGCTTGAGGACGTGCGACATGTCCTTGACCACGTAGAGCTCGGCCTGCCGCGCGGCGACCTTGAGCGCCTCGCCCTCGGAAACGGCGACCTGCAGGTCCGCAGTGCCCTGCACGACCAGCACCGGAACCTTCAGCGCCGCGATGGCGTCCGAGGGCGACTGCCGGAACCACGAGATCAGGTACGGCTGCACGCTCGGGCGGTAGAGGATCATCAGCTCCTTCGGCACCTCGGCCGTCGTCTCGCCGCGCTCGAGGGTGGCGAGGATGCGCTCGCTCTCCATCCAGAAGGGCTCGGGCAGCTTGGGCTTCAGCTGCGTGCGCAGGACATCCTGCGGCTTGCGCGCAATCCCCTCCAGGGACACGAAGGCGCCCGCGCCTGCCTTGGCCGCGGCCAGCGCGCCGATGTGGGCACCCTCGCTGTGGCCGATCACGGCCACGAGGGAAAAGCGCCGGTCGGTGCGCAGCCAGGTGATCCACGCCGCCGCGTCGTTCACGTAGTGCTCGAAGCGGAGGTCCTTCTCCTCGGTGCCGGCCGCGCGGCTCGCCCCCACGCCGCGCTTGTCGTAGCGCACGGACGCGATTCCCTGCGCCGCGAGGGCCGCCGCGAGTTGCTTCAGGGAATCGTTGCGCAGGCGCGGCTGGTTTCCGTCGCGGTCAGTGGGGCCGGATCCCGCGACGAGCAGCGCGACCGGTACCTTGGACGCGCCCTTCGGGGTGATGAGCGATCCGTACAGCGTCCCGGATGGCGTCTTGAGCTCGACCGGCACGTCGGCGCCCTGGCCGAAGGCCGCGCACGCGAGCAACGCGAGGAAGGCGGCGAAAAGGCCCCGCATGGTCAACCGCGGAACGCGGCCGCGAGCCTTGCCGTCTCCCGCGCGAGGATCGCGACGTCCATCCCGACGGCGGTGAATACCGTCCCGGCATCGATATACCGGCGGGCGCCCGCCTCGTCCATGGCGAGGATGCCCGGGGCCTTCCCGCAGGCGCGGATGCGGCGGATGCCGTCGGCGATCGCGGACTGCACCTCCGGATGGCCGGGCTCGCCGAGATGGCCGAGCGCCGCGGCAAGATCGGCCGGGCCGATGAAGACGCCGTCGATGCCGTCGAGCCGCGCGATCGCCTCGAGGTTGTCCAGCGCCTCGCGGGTCTCCACTTGCACGAGGAGGCAGAGCTCGTCCTCGGCGCGCTTCGCGTATTCCGGGATGCGGCCGAAGCGCGCGGCCCGCGTCGTGCCGGCCACGCCGCGAACGCCCCGCGTGGGGTAGCGCATCGACGCCACGGCCGCCGCGGCCTCCGCTTCCGTCGAGACGTAGGGGATGAGGAGCGTCTGCGCGCCGATGTCCAGGTGGCGCTTCACCAGCACCTTGTCGTTCCACGCCGGCCGGACGACGGCGGACACGGACGGATAGGCGGCCACCGCCTGCAGCTGCGGCAGCACCGTGGTGACGTCGCTCGGGGAGTGCTCGGTGTCGAGCAGCAGCCAGTCGAAGCCGGAGCCGGCCAGGAGCTCGGCGCCGTAGGCGCCGGGCATCGAGACCCAGAGCCCGATCTGCTGCTGTCCGGCGCGGAGGGCGCGCTTGAAGGGGTTGGTCGGGAGCTGCATCACCCGAAGTGTACCGAGATGGCGCCCAGCGGCCCGTAGTCCGCGTGGATCGTGTCGCCGCGCTTCACGGCGACGGTGCGGGTGAAGGAGCCCGCGAGCAGCACGTGCCCGGCCTCGAGGATCGTGCCGAAGGGGCCGATCTTGTTGGCGAGCCAGGCGATGCCCCGCGCCGGGTGGCCCAGCACGCCGGCGGAGACGCCCGTTTCCTCGATCACGCCGTTGCGGTAGAGAAGGGCGCCCACCCAGCGCAGGTCGACCTCCAGCGGCCGCACCGCCCGCCCGCCGAGGACGACGCCCGCGGCGGCCGCGTTGTCCGCGATGTTGTCGACGATCTTGCGCGGGTACTGCGTGCGCCGGTCGATCAGCTCCAGCGCCGGGATCACGTAGTCGGTGGCGCCCAGCACGTCGAGCATCGTGACGCCGGGCCCCTGGAGCGGCCGGCCGAGGACGAACGCGAGCTCCACCTCGACCACGTCGCCCGCCGCCCGGTAGTGCGGCGGGTCGAAGCGCACCCCGGTGCCCACCGGCGTGCCCGTGGCGATGATGTCGCCGGGCACGAGCGTGGTCCGGGTGGAGATGTCGTGCAGCAGGTAGCGGAAGGGAAACATCAGGTTCGCCGTCGTGTCGTCCTGGCGCTACTCGCCGTTCACGCGCGTCTGCACGCGCAGGTTTCCGTAGCCGTCCGGGGACTCGTCGGCCGTCACCAGCCAGGGGCCGATCGCCCCGGAGGCGTCCCAGTTCTTGCCCTGCGTCACGTTGAACTTGCCGTGCCTCGTCCAGTCGCGCACCGTGCCCTCGTTGAGGCACGCGAGGCCGGCGATGTGCGCCTCGGCGTCCTCCTCGCGGATGCGCCGGCCGGCCTTGCCGATCACGATGGCGATCTCGCCCTCGTAGTCGAGCTGGGCGGATTCCGGCGGGCGCAGCAGGTCGCCGCGGTGGCCGGTGAACGAGCGCGCGAAGCGCGGGAAGACGCTCGGCCATCTCGGGAGCTCGCTGCCATCCTTGTGCCCCGCGTCGCGTTCCGCGCAGTTTACGCCGACGCAGATGATCTTGGCGGGGTTGGGGACGGGGATGCGCAGCCGCACGTCGTCCAGTGCCGTGGCGCCGGGTTCCGCGTGGGGGCGGCCCATGTGGTCGATGGCGACGGGCAGGTCCAGCGCTTCGAACTTCTCCACCTGCCCGACGATCCCGGTGGCCTCGGGCTGGATCTTCACGCACCAGCCGAGCTCGCGGACGCGGTGGAGGGACTGCGCGAAGTCGGTGTCCGTGGTCGTGGACGGCCCGGACGGCGAGCCCGTGGCGGCGGTGAGCGTCGCGGCCATTGCCGATCGCCTCCCGCCCTCGCGCCTGCCCGCCGTGGTCGCGGCGATCCGCGGCAGGGCGGTCCCATCACACGCCGCCTGTCCGCGATAGCACGCGCGCGAGGGCGAAGCTCGCCAGCAGGCAGGCCGTGAAGAGCAGGAACACGAGGGAAATCCCGCCCATGTTGGGCGCCTTGGTGCCGTGCGACCAGCCGCGCAGCTTCATGTGCGCGAGGGTGCGTGCGGCGATGAGGGCGGGCAGCGCCATCGGTGCCAGCGCCACCAGCGGCACGACCCCGAACACGCCCAGGGCGACGATCGCCGCGAAGCCGGCGGTGACGAGGGCGAAGATGGGCCAGTGCGCGCGTTCCGGCCCGAGGGCGATGGCGAGCGTGTGGCGGCCGGCCTGCGCGTCGCCCACGCGGTCGCAGGCATTGTTCGTGGAGAGGATGGCCGCGATGACGAGGGACGAGGGAATGCCGACGAGGACCGTCGCCAGGTCCAGCCGCTGCGTGTGGATGAACGCGGCGACCCCGATGAGCACGCTCCCCAGCAGGCCGCCCGCGAAGAACTCGCCCACGGGGGTGCGCGAGATGGCGCTCGGGCCGCCGGAGTAGTAATAGGCGAAGACCATGCAGGCCGCCCCGGTGGCCGCGACCCCCCAGCCGGCCCGCGCGGCGATGGCCAGCCCGAGGGGCACCGCGAGGGCGTACAACGCGAAGGAAAGGTCGCGGGCGATGCGCGGGTCGAGGTCGCGCTGCACCAGGGCCTTGAAGCGCTCCTGGTCCGACGCCTTCGTATCCACGCCGGAGATGAAGTCGAAGTAGCTGTTGAACCCCGTGGTGCCCATGTCGATGGCGAGCGTGGCCGCCGCCATCAGCGCGAAGAGGGCCCACGAGAAGCGGTCCGGTGCGGTGGCGAGCGCCCAGCCGCTGCCGATCAGCAGCGAGGACACGCTCACGATCTTGGTGCGGATGTCGACGATCCGCAGGAAGTCGCCGATGCCCGGCGACTCGCCCCGGTAGTGCGCCATGCTAGATCCGGCTGTCCATGCTCCGGAGGCGGCGGGCCATCACGCGCATGATCTCCAGCGCGAAGTCGGGGCTCTGCGCAATGAGCGCGCGGAACTGGTCGGGCTTCACGGGGATGAGCCTGCAGTCGGTCAGGGCGGTGGCCGTCGCGCTGCGCGGCGCGCCGTCCACGACCGACATCTCGCCGAAGAACGCGCCCGGGCCGATCTTCTCGAGCGTGCGGCCGGTGAGGGAAAGGCGCACCGAGCCCTCGAGCAGCACGTACATCGTGCCGCCCGCCTCGTTCTCGTGAAAGATGGCGTGGCCGGCGGTGAAGGCCACGGTTTCGGTGTCGCTCGGGAACAGGTCCAGGAATTGCATCGGGCCTCCGGTCAGGCGACGCTCTGGAGGACGCCGCGAAGGGTGTCCACCATCTCGGCGATGTGCGACTCCTCGACGATCAGCGCCGGGGCGAAGCAGATGATCTCGCCCGCCTGGCGGACGAGGAGGCCCTTCTGCCAGCAGCCGAGGTACGTGTCGTAGGTGCGCGCGCCGGGGGCGCCGGGGCGCGGTTCCAGCTCGACGGCGCCGACCAGGCCCCCGTTGCGGATGTCGATCACGTGGCGCGCGCCCTTCAGCGAGTGCAGCGCATCCTCCAGCACCGGCGCCATGCGCGCGGCGCGCTCGAACAGCCCTTCATCCTGGTAGAGCTGCAGCGTCGCCACGCCCGCCGCGCAGGCGAGCACGTGCGCGGAGTAGGTGTAGCCGTGGAAGAGCTCGATCGCGCCCGGCGGGCCGACCATGAAGGCGTCGTGGATCTCCGAGGCGGCGATGACGCCGCCCATGGGCACGCTGCCCGAGGTCACGCCCTTGGCGAAGGTGATGAGGTCGGGCTTCACGCCGTACACCTCGGCGGCGAAGCTGCCGCCCAGCCGGCCGAAGGCGGTGATGACCTCGTCGAAGATGAGAAGGATGCCGTGCTTCTTCGTGATCTCGCGCAGGCGCTGCAGGTAGCCCTTGGGCGGGAACAGGACGCCCGTCGACCCGGCCATCGGCTCCACGATCACCGCCGCGATGGTGGAGGCGTCGTGCAGCTGTACGAGGCGCTCCAGTTCGTCGGCGAGGTGCGCGCCCCATTCCGGCTGGCCCCGCGTGAACGCGTTGTGCTGCAGGTTGTGCGTGTGCGGCAGGTGGTCCACGGCCGCGAGCATGGCGCCGAACATCTTGCGGTTGGCGACCATGCCGCCCACCGAGATGCCGCCGAAGCCGACGCCGTGGTAGCCCCGCTCGCGGCCGATGAGCCGCGTGCGGTGTCCCTCGCCCTTCGTGCGGTGGTAGGCCAGCGCGATCTTGAGCGCGGTGTCGACGGCCTCGGACCCCGAGTTGCAGAAGAAGACGTGGTCGAGGCCCTCGGGGGCCATCTTCGCGAGGCGGTCGGCCAGCTCGAAGGCGAGCGGGTGCCCCATCTGGAAGGCCGGCGCATAGTCCATGGTGGCCGCCTGCCGCTGGATCGCCTCCACGATGGGCTTGCGGTTGTGGCCGGCGTTGCAGCACCACAGGCCCGAGAAGCCGTCGAGGATCCTGCGGCCCTCGGGCGTCCAGTAGTGCATGCCCTCGGCCCGGGCCATCATGCGCGGCGCCGCCTTGAACTGGCGGTTGGCGGTGAACGGCATCCAGTAGGCGGCGAGCTGGTCGGGGTGCAGGTGGACCTGGTCGGACAGGAGCGTCATGGCGGATTCCGGGTCTCTGGGGCGCAAACCCGCATTCTGCACCGTTCCGGGGGATGGCTTGCCGGGCCGCCGCCGTCAGCCGCGCCCGACGAAAGGCATCTTCGTCGCCATGATCGTCATGAACTGCACGTTCGAGTCGAGCGACAGCCCGGCCATGAAGACGATGGCGCGCGCCACGTCCTGCACGTCCATGCGCGGCTCCACCATCATCTGGCCGTTGGCCTGGATGATGCCCTTCGTCATGCGCTCGGTCATCTCGGTGGCGGCGTTGCCGATGTCGATCTGGCCGCAGGCGATGTCGAAGGCGCGGCCGTCGAGCGATATCGACTTCGTGAGCCCCGTGATGGCGTGCTTGGTCGCGGTGTAGGCCGCGGTGTTGGGCCGCGGCGCGTGCGCCGAGATCGAGCCGTTGTTGATGATGCGCCCGCCCCGCGGCGATTGCCGCTTCATCAGGGCCATCGCCGCCTGCGCGCACAGGAACGACCCGTTCAGGTTCGCGTCCACCACGCGTTTCCAGGTCTCCCACGGCAGCTCGTCCATGGGCACCGCGGGCGCGCCGCCGCCGGCGTTGTTGAAGAGGACGTCCACGCGTCCCCACTTCGCCTCGACGGCGGCGAAGAGCGCCTTCACCGATTCCGGTTGGGTCACGTCGGTGGCGACGGCGATGCCGCGGCCACCGGCCTCGGCCAGCGCCATGTCGAGCGGTTCCTGGCGCCTGCCCGCGAACGCGACCTGGTAGCCCGCCTGCGCGAGCGCGAGAGCGGAGGCCTTGCCGATACCGGTGCCGGCGCCGGTGACGACGGCCACTTTGAGGGGGCTGTTCATGGTTTCATCTCCGGTGTGGGTGGTCAGGCAGGGTCGCCCGGCGCGCCCGCGTCACGTGTTGTCCTCTTCCTCTTCGTCCGTCGCGTAGATCGCGATCACGCGCGTGCGCTTGGGTCCCGCCGCGAACTGCTCCAGCTTGAACAGCACGGGAAAGAGTTCCTCCAGCTTCGCGCGCGCCTCTTCCTGATGGTCGAACAGGTACAGGCGGCCTTTGCTGTCGAAGACGTCGTGCCAGGCGCGCGGGTCGGACTCGTCTTCCTGCACCTGCAGCTTGAACGTCGGCGGTCGCGGCTTGGGGTAGGGCATGGCGGTCAGGCGCTGGCGGCGGCGAGCGCCGCCAGGGCAGCGGCGTCGAGGGTGAGCCGCGTGGCGTCGATGAGGTCGCGCACCTGTTCCACGGTGCGCCCGCTGGCGATGGGCGCCGCGATGCCCGGCTGGGCCATGAGCCACGCGAGGGCGACCTGGCCGGGTGTCGCGCCCAGCCCGGCGGCCACCGCGTCGAGCGCCGCGAGGATCCGCAGTCCGCGCGCGTTCAGGTAATTCTTCGCACGGTCGCCCCGCACGCTCTTGCCCAGGTCCGCCTCGGACCGGTACTTGCCGGTGAGGAAGCCCGAGGCGAGGGCGAAGTAGGGAAGCACCCCGATGCCCTCCTCGCGGCAGAGCGGCCCCAGTTCGGCCTCGAATCCTTCCCGGTCGCAGAGGTTGTAGAGGGGCTGCAGCGTCTCGTAGCGCGGCAGGCCGAGTCGCCGCGACACCGCGATGGCGTCGCGCAGCGCCTGCGGCCGGAAGTTGGAGGCGCCGATGGCGCGCACCTTGCCGGCCTGGATGAGTTCCGCGTACGTGGCGAGCGTCTCCTCGTGCGGCGTGACCGGGTCCTCGGCGTGCGACTGGTAGAGGTCCACGTAGTCCGTCTGCAGCCGCGCGAGCGACAGGTCGATGCTCTCCAGGATGTGCGCCCGGGAAAGCCCGCCCCCCTTTTCCCGCAGGTCGTAGCCCAGCTTGGTGGCGATCACCACCCTGTCGCGCTTGCCGGACTTCGCGAGCCAGCGGCCGATGACGGTCTCGGACTCGCCGCCGCGGTTTCCCGGCGCCCACATCGAATAGACGTCCGCGGTGTCGACGAGGTTGAAGCCGGCGTCCACGAAGGTGTCGAGCAGGCGGAAGGACGTGGCCTCGTCGGCGGTCCAGCCGAAGACGTTGCCGCCGAAGGCGAGGGGGGCAACGCGAATGCCGGACCGGCCGAGGGGGCGCGTTTCCATGGGGGATGGGCGTGACGGGGAAGGGCGCCATTCTAGCGCCCGTTTACGGGGCGCCGCGGCCGGCGCAGAATCCGCCGGTCGCGCCGCGACAACAACACGGGGGAAGACGATGAAATCGCTCGCCAGTTTGTTCGCGTCCCTGGCCGCGCTGCTCTTCACGGTGCCCGCGCATGCGCAGGGCGCGAAGAAGGCGGAACTGCTCTGGCTGGGACAGGCCGCGTTCCGCATCACCACGCCCGGCGGCAAGGTCATCATGATCGACCCGTGGCTCACCAACAACCCGCGCACGCCGGAGAAGTGGAAGAACCTCGACGAGCTGGGCAAGGTGGACCTGATCCTCGTCACTCATGCGCACAACGACCACCTGGGCAATGCGCCGGACCTCGCGAAGAAGCACGACGTGCCGGTGTGGAGCCCCGCGGGGCTGGGCTCGTCCCTCGCCACCCTGGGGATCCTGCCCGCCAAGCTGGCGCCGCGCATCAACAAGGGCGGCGTGCTCAAGCCCTGGGGCGACGACGGCGTGAAGATCACCGCCACGCAGGCGGAGCACTCGTCGGAGTTCGTCTGGAAAAGCCCGGAGACCGGCAAGGACACGACCTACGTGGGCGGCGCGGCGATGGGCTACATCCTGGAGCTGGAGAACGGCCTGAAGATCTACCACATGGGCGACACGGGCCTCTTCGGCGACATGAAGTTCATCGGCGAGTACTACAAGCCCGACATCGTGCTGATTCCCATCGGCGGGCACTTCGTCATGGATCCGAAGGACGCGGCCTACGCGGTGAACACCTGGCTGAAGCCCAGGCACGCGGTGCCCATGCACTACGGCACCAACAACTTCCTCAAGGGGACGCCGGAGGAGTTCATCAAGGCGCTTGGAAACAGCGCGACCAAGGTGCACGCCATCCACCCGGGGGACCGGCTGGAGTTCTAGCCGCTGGCGCGGAAAGGGGAGGCGGCGCAGGTCAAGTTCGGCCCTCGGGCCGATCTGCCACAATGGTCCCGTGTGGTGCACCGATCCCCTGCTCCGCTTGGCGGGCTGCCTCCTTGCGGTCGCGTGCGTGGCCGGGCAGGCGTGGGCGCAGGCTCCGGCCCCGGCGGACCCGCCCCCCCTCCCGTCCATCGACGAGCTCGAGGCGCAGGGCGTGCGCATCGGCAAGATCCACGTCGAGCCGCGCAACATCTTCGACCTCGACGACCCGAAGGAGAGCAATGCCTTCTTCAAGGCGGCCAACTGGCTTCACATGGTCACTCGGCCGGCCGTGGTCGAGCGCTCGCTCCTCTTCAAGCCGGGCGATCGCATCACCCGGCAGGCGATCGAGGAGACGGAGCGGGTGCTGCGCGCCAACCGCTACTTCTATGACGCCCAGATCCGCCCGACGGCCTTTCGCGACGGCATCGTCGATCTCGAGGTCGTCACGCGGGACACCTGGACGCTGGACCTCGTCGCCCGCTACTCGCGCTCCGGGGGCAAGGACACGATGGGCTTCGGCCTGATCGACTACAACCTCGCCGGCAGCGGCCTCACCGCGGGCGTCTCCCGGACCTCGGAGGTCGACCGCGACGGCACCGAGTTCATCCTGGGATACGGTCAGGCGTTCGACGGCTGGACGAGCCTCAATTACGAGGAAGGGCGCTACAGCGACGGCGGGAAGCGCACGGCCTCGGTTTGGCGCCCCTTCTACTCGCTCGATGCCCGCTGGGCGGCGGGCGCCAGCTGGGAGGACTGGGACCGCGTCGACTCCGTGTACAACGCCGGCGACAACGTGGCCGAGTACCGGCACCGGCGCGAGGCCGCGGAGGTCTTCGGTGGCTGGTCGCGCGGCCTCGTGGCCGGCTGGACCCAACGCTACTCGGCGGGCGTCCTGATGCGGGACGATGCCTATGCCGCGGAGCCGGACGCCGTGGCCCCCGTCCCGCTGCCGGTCGACCACGCCGTGCGCGGGCCGTTCCTTCGCTACGAGGTCATCGAGGACCGCTACGTCAAGGTCACCAACCGCGATCTCATCGCCAAGCCCGAGTTCTTCGAGAAGGGCTTCAACGCGACACTGCAGGTCACCCGCGCCCTCGAGTCGTGGGGCTCGAGCCGGTCGGCCTGGCTGTACTCGGCGCAGGCCGCCGGGGGCGTGACCCTGCCCTGGCCGCACGACCTGTTCGCCACCGTGAAGGCACAGCGCCAGATGGCGAGCACGGGCGTGCCGCTCTCGCAGGCCGGCTTCGCCCTGCGCTACTACGCCCCGCAGAGCCCGCGCGCGGCCTTCTTCGCCGCGCTGTCCGGCGACATCCAGGGCGACGGCGGCGGGGCGCCCGACCAGCTGCTGCTCGGCGGCGACAACGGCCTGCGCGGGTACCCATTGCGCTACCAGAGCGGCGTGCACCGCGCCCTGCTCACCGTCGAGCAGCGCTACTACACCGATTGGTACCTCTTCCGCCTGGCGCGCGTGGGCGCCGCTGCGTTCTACGACGTGGGCCGGGCCTGGGGGGGCGTGAACCAGAACGCGGTGAACGGCGGATGGCTCTCCGACGTGGGCGTGGGCCTGCGCTTCTCCTTCGACCGCGCGGCGTTCGGCAACGTGCTGCACGTCGACCTCGCCGTGCCGCTCGACCGCGCCGGCGACATCGCGTCGGTCCAGCTCGTGGTCAAGTCCAAGGCGACCTTCTGATCGGAAGGGCGCGTCGCGTACAATCCCCGGTTTTTTGCGACTTCCGACCCGCCCCGCATGAAGAAACGCAAGCCCTTTCCCGTCCCCGTCCGCCTGCAGTACGACTGCGCGAAATGCCCCGGCTACTGCTGCACCTACACCGACATCGAGATCGGCAAGCGCGACATCGCGCGGCTGGCGAAGCACTTCGGGCTGGACTTCGCCACCGCGGAGCAGCGGTTCACCAAGCCGCACCGCAAGACCGGTGCGCCGCTGCTCCGCCACCGCGCCGACAAGATCTTCCAGACGGCCTGCATGTTCCTCGACCTCGAGAAGCGCCGCTGCACGATCTACGCCGCGCGTCCCGGCGTGTGCCGCAAGTTTCCGGACAGCCGGCGCTGCGGCTACTACGACTTCCTCAAGTTCGAGCGCGAGCAGCAGGGCGATCCCGACTTCATCGCGCACGCCTGACCGGCCGCGCCGAGGCCGCCATGACGGAACAGCCCTTCAAGCTCACCTATTCGACGATGTTCGACCCGCCCGAGGCGCTGCACCAGCGCTTCGAGGCGGCGCTCGCGACGGTCAGGGGCCGGCTGGGGGCCGCCTGCCCGATGTGGATCGGCGGCAAGGCGCGCGGCAGCGCAAGGGAGTTCGAGACGCGCTCCCCGATCGACCGCGACTGGCTCCTGGCCCGCTTCCCGCGCGGCACCGCGCAGGACGTGGCGGACGCCGTGGCGGCGGCGCGTGGCGCGTTCCGGGCGTGGGCGGCGACGCCGTGGGAGAGGCGCGTCGAACTGCTTCGCAAGGCTGCCGCGCTCATCGAGGAACGGGTCTACGAACTGGGCGCCGCCGTCGCGCTCGAGGTCGGCAAGAACCGCATGGAATCGCTCGGCGAGGTGCAGGAGACGGCCGACCTCATCCTCTGGTACTGCGCCGAGATGGAGAAGCACCGCGGCTTCGACCACCGGTTGCCGGACGATCCCGTCGCGGGCTTTGCCAGTCACAACCGCGACGTGCTCAAGCCCCACGGCGTGTGGGCGGTGATCGCGCCCTTCAACTTTCCCGTGGCGCTGGCCGGCGGGCCGGTCGGGGCGGCGTTGGTGGCTGGCAACACCGTGGTCTTCAAGGTGGCGAGCGACACCGCGTGGAGCGGCGCGCTGCTGATGGAGGCGTTCCGGGACGCGGGGCTGCCCGACGGCGTCGTGAATCACGTCACCGGCAGCGGCGCCGAGGTGGGCGAGGCGCTCGCGCGCCACGCCGACGTCGCGGGGATCACCTTCACCGGCTCCAGCGAGGTCGGCCTTCGGCTCCTGCGGCAGTTCGGCGAGGGGCGCTGGCCGCGGCCGTGCATCGCCGAGATGGGCGGCAAGAATCCGGTGATCGTGACCCGCCACGCGGACCTCGGAAGGGCGGCGATGGGCATCTGCCGCTCCGCCTTCGGGCTGCAGGGGCAGAAGTGTTCCGCGGCCTCGCGCGTCTTCGCCGAGCGCCCGGTCGTGGCGGAACTGGTCGAACGGCTGGCCGGGCTCGCCAACGACGCGCGGGTCGGTGACCCCACCCGTCGCGAGACCTGGATGGGCCCGGTGATCAATGCCGCCGCGCGCGACCGCTACCGCGAGGTCGCCGCCGAAGCCGCCGCCACCGGGCGCGTGGCGGCCGGCGCGCGGGAGCTTGCCGAGGGCGGCCTCGCGCGCGGCTATTTCGTGGCGCCGACCGTGGCCACGGTGCCGTACGGGTCGCGCCTCTGGCGCGACGAGCACTTCCTCCCCTTCGTGCTCGTCGGCCCCGTCGACTCCCTCGACGAGGCGCTCACGAGGGCGAACGACACGGACTACGGGCTGACGGCGGGCTTCTACGGCGCGCCGGACGAGATTGACACCTTCCTCGCGCGCATCGAGGCGGGCACCGTGTACGTGAACCGCCCGCAGGGCGCCACGACGGGCGCGTGGCCGGGCTACCAGCCCTTCGGCGGCTGGAAGGCCTCGGGATCGACGGGCAAGTCGATCGGCTCCTTCTACTATGTCGCGCAGTACCTGCGCGAGCAGTCGCAGACCGTCGTCGAGTAGCGCTCCAGGAAGGTCCGGCCCCGGCGCGGCCGGGTGGCGGCGGACGGGCCTAGGGGTCGACGAAGAGCATGGCCGGGCACTCGAGATAGCCGCGCAGCGCCTGCACGAAGCGCGCCGCGTCCTCGCCGTCGACGGCCCGGTGGTCGAACGACGACGACAGGTTCATCAGCTTGCGCGGCACGATCGCGCCCGAGCGGCAGGCGGGCCGCTCGACGATGCGGTTCACGCCGACGATCGCCACTTCCGGCGCGTTGATGATCGGCGTCGAGGCGATGCCGCCCAGCGGCCCCAGGCTGGTGATGGTGATCGTCGAGCCGGAGAGTTCCCCGCGCGTGGCCTTCCCGGCGCGCGCCGCCCCGGCGAGCCGCGCCACCTCGGCGGCGCTGTCCCACAGGTCGCGCGACTCGGCGTGGCGCACCACCGGCACCATGAGGCCGTTGGGCGTCTGGGTGGCGATGCCGATGTGCACCGCGCGGTGGCGCGTCACCACGCCCTTCTCGTCGTCGAAGCGCGCATTCACCTGCGGGAAGGCGGGTGCCGCGAGCACGATGGCGCGCATCAGGAAGGGCAGCACCGTGAGGTGGCCGCGCGTGGCGCCGCGCTCCTGGTTCAGCCGCGCGCGCAGCATCTCCAGCTCGGTGACGTCGACTTCCTCGACGTAGGTGAAGTGCGGGATGCGGCGCGCGGCGTCCTGCATGCGCAGCGCGATCTGGCGGCGCAGGCCGATCACCGGCACGGCCTCCTCGCCGCTGCGCGCGGGGTGGCCCGCGCCGCCTGCCGGCGCCGGGGCGGCGCGCCCGGCGTGCCGCACGACGTCGTCGTGGACCACGCGCCCGTCGGGGCCGCTGCCGGCGACCCTCGCGATGTCGATGCCGAGCTCCCGCGCGTGCCGCCGCACCGAGGGGGAGGCCAGCGACTTGCCACTCGCCGGCGTGGCCGGGGCCGTTGCGACAGGCGCGGCCGCCGGCGCTGCGGCCGGTTCCGCCCGGGCGGCGCCGGGACCTCCAGCGAGGGCGAGCCGCAACAGCTCGCCGCCCACCGCGAGCTTCTCGCCGACGGCGCCACCCAGCGCCAATACCACGCCGGCCACGGAGACCGGCACCTCGACCGTCGCCTTGTCGGTCATCAGGTCGGCGACCACCGCATCCGCCTCGACGCGGTCGCCGGGCTTGACGTGCCAGGCGACGAGTTCCACTTCGGCGATGCCCTCGCCGATGTCCGGGACCTTCACGACGTGGATTCCCTGCTGCTCGGAAGTCGCCATTTCAGGCCTCCAGGGTTCGCTTGAGGGCGGCGCCGACGCGGGCGGGCCCCGGAAAGTAGGCCCATTCCTGCGCGTGCGGGTACGGCGTGTCCCAGCCGGTGACGCGGACGATGGGCGCCTCCAGGTTGTAGAAGCAGTGCTCCTGCACGAGGGCGGCGAGCTCCGCGCCGAAGCCGCTGGTGCGCGTGGCCTCGTGCACGATCACGCAGCGGCCGGTCCGCTTCACGGAGCCGACGACCGTGTCGAGGTCGAGCGGCCACAGGCTGCGCAGGTCGATGATCTCGGCGTCGACGCCCGTCTCGCGCGCCGCCGCCTCCGAGACCCAGACCATGGTGCCGTAGGTGAGCACCGTGAGCGCCGTGCCCGGGCGGAAGACGGCGGCCGACTCCAGCGGCACCGTGTAGTGCCCTTCGGGCACCTCCGACAGCGGGTGTGCGGACCACGGCACGACCGGCCGGTCGTGGTGGCCGTCGAACGGGCCGTTGTAGAGGCGCTTGGGCTCGAGGAAGATCACCGGGTCGTCGCACTCGATGGCGGCGATGAGCAGGCCCTTGGCGTCGTAGGGATTGGACGGCATCACCGTGCGCAGGCCGCAGACGTGCGTGAAGACCGCCTCGGGGCTCTGGCTGTGGGTCTGGCCGCCGTAGATGCCGCCGCCGCAGGGCATGCGCAGCGTGAGGGGCGCCGTGAAGTCCCCGGCCGAGCGGTAGCGCAGCCGCGCCGCCCCCGAGACGATCTGGTCGTACGCCGGGTAGACGTAGTCCGCGAACTGGATCTCCGCGACCGGGCGCAGGCCGTAGGCGCCCATGCCGATGGCGGCGCCCACGATGCCGCCCTCGGAGATCGGCGTGTCGAACACCCGGGAGGTCCCGTACTTCGCCTGCAGCCCGTCGGTGCAGCGGAAGACGCCCCCGAAGTAGCCCACGTCCTCGCCGAACACCACCACGTTATCGTCGCGCGCGAGCGTCACGTCCAGCGCCGAGCGGATCGCCTGCACCATCGTCATCGTCGGCATGGTCAGCTCCCCAGTTCGTCGCGCTGCCGGCGCAGGTGCGGCGGCATGTCCTTGAAGACGTCGTCGAACAGGGTCGAGGCATCGTGCACGTGGCCGGTCGCCAGGCAGCCGTAGCCCTCCGCCTCCTTCAGCGCCGCGGCGATTTCAGCCTCCAGCGACCGGAGCGCCTGCGCGTGCTGCTCGTCGGACCACGCCCCCAGCCGGATGAGGTGCTTCTTCAGCCGCTCGACCGGGTCGCCGAGGGGGAAGCGCGCCCAGTCGTCCGCGGGGCGGTATTTGGAGGGATCGTCCGCCGTGGAGTGCGCGGCGGCGCGATAGGTGACCCACTCGACGAGCGTCGGGCCCAGGCCGCGGCGGGCGCGCTCGGCCGCCCAGCGCGAGGCGGCGAGCACGGCGAGGAAGTCGTTGCCATCCACGCGCAACGACGCGATGCCGCCGCCGACGCCGCGCCACGCGAAGGTGGCCACCTCGCCGCCGGCGATGCCCTGGAACGAGGAGATGGCCCACTGGTTGTTGACGACGTTCAGGATCACCGGCGCCCGGTACACGGCGGCGAAGGTGAGCGCGTTGTGGAAGTCCGCGGCCGCGGTGGAGCCGTCGCCGATCCACGCCGAGGCGATGCGCGTGCCGCCCTGGATGGCCGAGGCCATGGCCCAGCCCACGGCCTGGATGTACTGCGTGCCCAGGTTCCCGGCGATCGAGTAGAAGCCGTGGCTGCGCGAGGAGTACATGACCGGCAGCTGCCGGCCCTTCATCGGGTCGCGCTCGTTCGACAGGAGCTGGCACATCATGTCGACCAGCGGGTAGCCGCGGGCGACCAGGATGCCCTGCTGCCGGTAGGTGGGGAAGCACATGTCGTCCGGCTCGAGGGCGAGCGCCTGTCCGATGCCGATCGCCTCCTCGCCCAGGCACTGCATGTAGAAGGAGATCTTCTTCTGCCGCTGCGCCACCAGCATGCGCGCGTCGAAGATGCGGGTCTTGAGCATCGCCCGCATGCCGCGCAGCAGCAGGCCGGGATCGGCCTGCGGGTCCCACGGGCCGACCGCGCGGCCGTCGTCGTCGAGGACGCGGACCAGCGCGTCGACGATGTCCTCCGTCTCGGAGGGGCGGGTGTCCACGGGCGGGCGCCGCGTCGCCCCGGCGGGCGAGAGCTTCAGGTACGCGAAATCCGTCTCGCGGCCCGGCCGCGCGGACGGCTCCGGCACGTGCAGCCGGAGCGGGGGGTACGGGCTCATCCTTCCTCCTCCAGAGAAAAAGGGATCTGACCCCTTTTCAGGGGGTCCAGTCGAGGATCACCTTGCCGCTCTCGCCGGAGAGCATGGCCGCGAAGCCGTCGGCATACCGGTCCACGGGGAAGTGGTGCGTGATGATGGGCGAGAGGTCGAGGCCGCTCTGCAGCATGGCCACCATCTTGTACCAGGTCTCGAACATCTCGCGCCCGTAGATGCCGCGGATCTCGAGTCCCTTGAAGATGACGTGGTTCCAGTCGATGCCCATGCCCGGCGGCGGGATGCCCAGCATGGCGATCTTGCCGCCGTGGTTCATGTGCTCGAGCATGTCGTGGAAGGCCTGCGGCGCCCCCGACATCTCCAGCCCCACGTCGAAGCCCTCCGTCATGCCGAGCTCGTCCATCACGTCGCGCAGTGTCGCGCGAGAGACGTTCACCGCGCGCGAGGCGCCCATCCTCGCGGCGAGCGCGAGCCGGTAGTCGTTGACGTCCGTGATCACGACGTGGCGGGCGCCGACGTGGCGGGCGATGGCGGTCGCCATGATGCCGATGGGCCCGGCGCCGGTGATCAGCACGTCCTCGCCCACCAGGTTGAAGGCGAGCGCCGTGTGGGTGGCGTTGCCGAAGGGGTCGAAGATCGACGCGAGGTCGTCGGAGATGTCGTCGGGGATCTTGAAGGCGTTGAAGGCAGGGATGACCAGGTACTCGGCGAACGCCCCTTCGCGGTTGACGCCCACCCCCTTGGTGTTGCGGCAAAGGTGGCGCCGCCCGGCGCGGCAGTTGCGGCAGAACCCGCAGGTGATGTGCCCCTCCCCCGAGACCCGGTCGCCGACGGCGAAGCCGCGCACCTCCTGCCCCATGGCGACGATCTCGCCGACGTACTCGTGACCCACGTGCATCGGCACGGGGATCGTCTTCTGCGCCCAGTCGTCCCACTTCCAGATGTGCACGTCGGTGCCGCAGATGGCGGTCTTGCGGATGCGGATCAGGACGTCGTTGTGCCCCACCTCGGGCTTGCGCACGCGGGTGAGCGTGAGGCCGGGGGCCCGTTCGAGTTTCGCGAGTGCCTTCATGTATGTGTACCGGGTTCGTGTACCGGGTTCGCGAACCCGGTTCGTTTGGGTTCAGGGGATGACGCCGAGCGCCCGGCCGACCCGCGCAAACGCCGCCGCCGCGCGCCCGATCTGCTCGGGGGTGTGCGCGGCGCTCATCTGCGTGCGGATGCGCGCCCTGCCCTTGGGCACGACGGGGTAGGAGAAGCCGATCACGTAGACGCCCTCCGCCAGCAGCGCGTCGGCCATTCGCGTGGCGAGCGCGGCGTCGCCCAGCATGACCGGGATGATGGGATGCCCGCCGGGGACCAGGTCGAAGCCCGTCGCGGCCATCTCGCGCCGGAAGCGCTCGCCGTTGTCGCGCACCTGGCGGCGCAGGCGGACCCCCTCGTCGCCCTGCAGCAGCGTCAGCACCGCGAGCGAGGTGGCGGCGATGCAGGGCGCCAGGGAATTGGAGAACAGGTAGGGGCGAGAGCGCTGGCGCAGCAGCTGGATGATCTCCTTGCGGCCGGCCGTGTAGCCGCCCGAGGCGCCGCCCATGGCCTTGCCGAGGGTGCCGGTGAGGATGTCGATGCGGCCCTCGACGCCGCGCAGTTCCGGGGTGCCGCGCCCGCCCTCGCCGACGAAGCCCACGGCGTGGGAGTCGTCCACCATCGTGACCGCCCCGTGGCGGTCGGCGAGGTCGCAGATCGACTTCAGGTCCGCCACGATGCCGTCCATCGAGAAGACCCCGTCGGTCGCGATGAGCTTGAAGCGGGCGCCGGCCGCGTCGGCCTCGCGGAGCTTCGCCTCGAGGTCGGCCATGTCGTTGTTGCGGTAGCGGTAGCGCTTCGCCTTGCACAGGCGGATGCCGTCGACGATGCTCGCGTGGTTGAGCTCGTCGCTGATCACCGCGTCCTCCTCGCCCAGCAGCGTCTCGAAGAGACCGCCGTTCGCGTCGAAGCAGCTGGAGTAGAGGATGCAGTCTTCCGTCCGCAGGAAACCGGACAGTTCGCACTCCAGCTCGCGGTGCACGGTCTGCGTGCCGCAGATGAAGCGCACCGAGGCCATGCCGTAGCCGTAGCGCTCGAGGGCCGCCTTGCCGGCCGCGACGAGGCGGGGATCGTCCGCGAGGCCGAGGTAGTTGTTGGCGCAGAAGTTGAGCACCTCGCGCCCGTCCGCGAGGCGTATCGCGGGCGACTGCGGACTCGCGATCACGCGCTCGGCCTTGTGGAAGCCGTCGGCGCGGATCTGCGCCAGCGTGTCGCGAAGGTGGGACAGGAAGCGGTCGCTCATGGCGGGGCTCTCTTCCCGGGGCTTCGGGGTGGAGCCCATGTTAGCGCGGCGCTGCCGCGCGTCAATTTGAGCGCGCGCAAGGAAACGCGGGGATTCCGCGGCGCCGCCGTCGCGGACCGGCCGGCGGGTTGGTGCCATCGGCCGTCGATTCACCGGGAGAAAGCCGCCATGTCACCCCGTCGCCACCGGATGCCGGCCGTGCTGGCCGCCGCGCTGGACAGCCTGGGCGGCGCCCTTCGGCAAGGTCGCCGCCCGCGTCGGCGGCGTCATCGAGAGCAGCTACGACCCCAGGGCCACCGCCGGCCTGCCGACTGGGCGAAGCTGCTGGCACCGCCGAAGAAGTAGGCCTGCCGGTCGGCGCCTACTTCCGCTTCTTCATCTCCGCCTGCACCAGGTCGGGCCGGTCGGAGATGATGCCGTCCACGCCCATGTCGAGGAGCTTGCGCATCATCTCGGGGTTGTTGACAGTCCAGGGGATGACGGCGATGCCGAGCGAACGCGCCTCGGCCAGCATTTCCGCCGTGAGGAAGGTCTGGTTCGGCGCCCAGATCTTCCCCCCGGCCGCATGGACCGCCTTGGGCACCGAGCCGCCGTAGTTCTCGGGCGCGAATCCGGCGAGCCACGGCGACGGCGAGAAGGGCCCGTCGCGCTTCAGCGTGCGCGGGGAGCTGAGGTACATGGTGCGGATCTCGGGCGCCTCCTTCTGGATCACCTGCAGCGTGCTCCAGTCGAAGGATTGCACCATGGTGCGCGCCGCCATGCCGTGCTTGCGGATCTCCGCGATCACCCGCCGCGCGAACGCCTCCGGCGGCAGCGTGGCCCCGCGCTCGTTCGGGTCCACCTTGGTCTCGCAGTCGAAGCCGATCCTGGTGTTGCCGGACTTCTTCACCAGGTCGAAGAGATCGGCGAGCCTGGGGATGCGCGTGCCGTCCACCGGCTGCTGGTCCGGGAAGTCGGATGCGTACTTGGTGCCGGGCTTGAGGCGGCCGACGTCGTACTTCTGCAGCTCCTCGAAGGTGAGCTCGCCGATGGCGGGCCCGCGCTTCTCCAGCCACTTTCCGTCGGGGCCGCGCGCGATGTCCGGGTTGAGCCACAGGTCGTGGTGGATCACCACCACGCCGTCCTTGGTGATGGCCATGTCGCACTCGATCGTGTCCACGCCGAGGTCGATCGCCTTCTGGAAGGCGGGCAGCGTGTTCTCGGGCAGCAGGCCGCGGGCGCCGCGGTGGCCCTGCAGGTCGAAGGCGTGCACGGGAAGGGTGGCGAGGGAGAGGAGCGCGGCGACGAGGAAGGGTCGGTTCATGGGCGGGAGGGGCGGTTGCCGGGGGTCTCGGGAGGGATGGCGTAACATGGAATCGTCGGCCGTCGCACCGGGCAGGCGGCGGCAATCCAGACCGGATCCATCCGGCTCCTATCGTATCGCACCGAACCGCAATACCCCATGGAGAGTCACGCCGGGCCCGCCCTGCCCCCGAACACGCCACGGGCAAGCGCCCACCGCCTGCTGCAGCGCTTCACCGCCCTGTCCATCGTCTCGGTCGTGGCGATCCTGATCCTCGTCGGCGTCGGCCTCCACTACATCTACCGCGCCCAGGTCATGGAGCGCGCGCGGGACAATTCCGTGGCGGTTGCCGAGGCGATCGCCGCCCGCGAGCGGGAGTCACTCGTGCAAAGGCTGCCCGATGGCCGGTTGCGCATCGGCGTTTCCGAGGCCGACCGGCCGAAACTCGACGCGCGGATGCGCGAGTTCCTGAACGCCTTCGGCATGTTCAAGGTGAAGCTCTACGACGCCGGCGGGAAGATCGTCTACAGTTCCGACCCGTCGATCGTCGGCATGGTCGATGCGGGCAACGCCCGGCTCGACCAGGTTCTCCGGCTGGGCGAGGCGGATGCGCAGCTGGTCATGAAGGACAAGATCGCCGACTTGCAGGGGCGGGAGCGGTTCCAGGCCGACGTCGTGGAAACCTACGTGCCGCTTCGCGAAAGGGGCGAGGTCATCGGGGCTCTCGAGGTGTACGTCGACGTCACGCCGGCCCGCGAGGCCCACGTCACCGCACTGCAGCTGTCGCTGACGGTGCTGCTGGTGGTGCTCGCCGGGGTGTTCGGCGCGCTCTACATCCCGATGCGGCAGGGGACGATCCGGCTGGCGGAGGTGCAGGACCAGCTGCGCGAAATGGCGTCCACCGACATGCTCACGGGGCTCGCGAACCGGCGCCAGCTGGTCTCCCGGATCGGGGAGGAGTACGCGCGGCTGGAGCGGGCCCGGCGCAGCGGCGAGCCGCTGGAAGCCCCGAGCTTCATCATGGCGGACATCGACCACTTCAAGCGCATCAACGACACCCACGGGCACGCGGCGGGCGACGAGGCCCTGCGGCAGGTCGCGGCCAGCCTGAAGGGCCTGCTGCGCCCCTACGACGTGATCGGGCGCTTCGGGGGCGAGGAGTTCCTCGTGATGCTGCCCGGCACCGGCCCGGCGGAAGCCGGGGTGGTGGCCGAGCGGATGCGGCAGAAGGTCGCCGAGTCGCCGCTCGACATCGGGGGCGGGGCGCTGCGCCTCACCGTGAGCTTCGGCGTCGCCTGCGCGCGCGACGATCAGGACGATGCGGAGGCGGCCATCCGCCGCGCGGACGAGGCGCTCTACGCCGCCAAGAACGCGGGCCGAAACCGCGTCGCCACCGTCAGCTGAGGCTGCCGGCGCGCGTTCCGGCGGCGGCGCTCAATCGCCGGCGACGGGCCCGGCGCGACGCCCGCCCGAGAAGCGCGCCAGGATGCGCCTGATGCCCCGATAGACCGTGCGGACGCCCGTCACGGCCAGCAGCGCCTCGAACACGGTCGCCACGAATGCCGGGAAGGCGCCCCAGCGCGCCTCGCGCGCGCGGAACTTGGCGATGGCGCGGTCGCGGGCGATCTCGATCGAGTCGTAGAAGGTGGGCACGACCAGCAGCGTGAGGATCGTCGAGGTGATGGTCCCGCCGATGATCGCCACCGCCATCGGCCGGTAGAACTCGCCGCCCTCGCCCAGCCCGATGGCCACCGGCAGCATGCCGGCGATGAGGGCGAACGTCGTCATCAGGATGGGCCGCAGGCGCACGCGCCCGGCGTGCATCAGCGCGTCCTCGCGGGAGACGCCCTGCTCCTCCTCCTTGCGCGCGCAGTCCAGCAGCAGGATGGCGTTCTTGGCCACCAGTCCCATCAGCATGATCACGCCGATGAAGCTCATCAGGTTCAGGGTGCCCCGGGTGATGAGCAGCGCCAGCACCACGCCGATGAGGGAGAGCGGCAGCGAGAGCATCACCGGCAGCGGGGCCGTGAAGGAGCCGAACTGCATCACCAGCACCAGGTACATGAGCGCCACGCCCATCACCAGCGCGATGCCCATCTCGGTGAACACCTCCTTCTGGTCGCGCGAGGCGCCGCCCAGCTCGAGCCCGTAGCCGGCAGGGAACTCGATCTGGCGCGCGATCTTCATGGCGTCCGCCGTGACCTCGCCCGAGGAGCGCCCCTGGGCGTTGGCGGAGACGGCGATCATGCGCTTGCCGTCCTGGTGCTGGATCTGCGCCGGGCCCTTGCCCATGGTGACCTCGGCGATCTGGTCGAGGGGCACCATCATGCTGCTGCCGCTCACCGCGATCGGCAGGCGCTCGATGTTGGCGGCGTCGACGCGGTCCTCCGGATGCAGGCGCACCGACACGTCGCGCGACTCCCCGGTGGGATCCACCCAGTCGCCCACCTCGACGCCCGCGAAGGCCACGCGCAGCGCCTGCGCCGCGTCCCCGACCGAGATGCCGAGCGCGTTGGCGAGCCCCCGGTCCAGCTCGATCTTCAGCTCGTCCTTGGGCGCCTGCTCCGAGAGGCCCACGTCGACGGCGCCCGGCACGGTCTTCAGCTTCTCCATGAAGTCGCTGGTGATCGCCATGAGGCGGCGCGAGTCGGGGCCGTAGAACTGGATCTGGACGGGCTTGCGCACGCCGTTGTTCAGGTCGTCGAGCACGACGTACTCGGCGCCCACGATGCGGGCCATCAGCTGGCGCAGGTCCGCCGCGATCTCGGCGGCGGAGCGCTTGCGCTTGGTGCTCTTGTCGATGTCCACGTAGACGCGCCCGCCGCCGGCGGAGACCTGGCTGTTGGTGGCCTTCGTCTCGGGAAGGGTGCGGGCCAGTTCCGCCGCCTTCTCGACCTTGATCTTCGCGTACTCCAGGCTCGCGCTGGAGGGCGTGCGCACGTCGATGGCGATGATGCCCACGTCGGAGGCGGGCAGGAAGCTCGAGCCGCCGACGGTGGCCTGCAGCGCGATGGCGCCGACGAAGCTCGCCAGCGCGATGGCGGTCATCGAGCGCCGGTGGTGCAGCGCCCAGGCGATGACGTTGCCGTAGCGGTCGGACTGGTGGTCGAACCACGCGTTGAAGCGGGAAAGCCAGAGGCTCAGGCCCCTCTTCTCCTGGTGCCGGTAGCCGACGGGGTCGCCCCAGTAGGCGGAGAGCATCGGGTCCAGCGTGAAGGAGATGTAGAGGCTCACCAGCACGGAGGTGGCGACGGTGAGGGCGAAGGGGCGGAACCACTCGCCCGCGCCGCCGCCCATGAAGGCGACCGGGATGAACACCGCGATGATGGAGAAGGTCGTGGCGGTCACGGCGAGGCCGATCTCGGCCGTGCCGACGCGGGCGGCCGTCATGCGGTCCTCGCCGCGCTCCATGTGCCGCACGATGTTCTCGCGCACCACGATCGCGTCGTCGATCAGCACGCCGATGGCCAGCGAAAGCCCCAGCAGCGTCATGAAGTTGAGCGTGAAGCCGCAGGCCCAGACGGCGATGAAGGCGGCGATGACGGACGTGGGGAGCGAGAGCGCCGTGATCAGCGTCGAGCGCCAGGAGTTGAGGAACGCGTACACCACGAAGATCGTGAGCACCGCGCCGAAGACGAGCGCCTCGATCACGTTCCGGAGGCTCGCCTCGGCGTCCTTGCCGCCGTCCTGCGTGACCTCGAGCTTCGTTCCCGGCGGCAGGGTCTTGTTGATGTCCCCGACGAGCGCCCTCACCTGGGTGGCGACGGTGACCGTGCTGGCGTCGCGCGAGCGCGTCACCGAGATCCCGACGTTGGGGTTGCCGTTGCGCAGGCTGAACCCGGCGAGTTCCGCGAAGCCGTCGGAGACGCTCGCCACCTGGCCGAGGCGCACGATCTGGCTTCCCGTCCGCTTGAGCACGATCTGCTCGAACTCCGCGGGCGACTCGATGCGCCCCACGAGCCGGATGCTCTGCTCGTCCAGCGGGCCCTTCACGCGGCCCACCGGGGCGGTGGTGTTCTGCAGGCGCAGGGCGTTGACGACGTCGGTCACCGACACGTTGTACTCGCGCAGCTTCTCGGCCCGCAGCAGCACGGAGAGCTCGCGGCGCAGCGCCCCGTTCACGTTCACCACGGCCACCCCGTCGATGCCGCGGAAGCGGTCGGCGAGCACGTCCTCCGCAAGCCGGGAGATCTCCGCGTGGCTCAGCTTCGCGGAGGAGAGCGCCATCTGCATGATGGGCTGCGCGGAGGGGTCGATGCGGCGCAGGATCGGTTCGCGCATCTCCACGGGCAGCTTGTGGCGGACGGAGGCGATGGCGTTGCGGATCTCGTCGGAGGCCTCGACCATGTTCTTCTTGAAGTTGAACAGGATGACGATGGTGGCCTGGCTCTCCGCGGCCGTGGAGCGGATCTGGTAGACCTGCGGGATGCTCTGCAGGGCCTTCTCGACGCGGTTCACGATCTCGCGCTCCACCGTCTCGGGCGAGGCGCCGGGGTAGGGGATCGCCACCACCATCACCGGCTGCTCGACGTCCGGGATCTGGTTCACGCGCAGCTTGTTGAGCGCGAGCAGGCCCAGGCACATGAGCCCGATGATGATCACGACGGTCGATACCGGGCGCCGGATGCTGAAATCGGAGAGGAGCATGGCCGGGACCTCAGTTCTTGGCGGGAGCCGCCGGGACGGGCGGCGGCGCCGGCGCGTCCGCCTTGGGCGGGGCCGCCTGCGTGGCCTGCCCTTCCTTCAGCAGGGCGCTGGGGTGGCGGATCACGGTGTCGCCATCGGCAAGCCCGCCCTTGAGGACGAAGTCGCCGGTGCGCGGGTCGCGATCGCCCAGGTCGAGCGTCACCTTGTGCAGCTTGCCGTCCTTCGCCCGCCAGGCCGAGGCCTTGTCGCCCTCGCGCACGATGGCCGAGGCGGGAACCGTGAGGGCGTCCGTGCTGGCCGTCTCCAGCCGCCCCTCCGCGTAGAGGCCCGCGAGCTTCGGCTGCTTCTGGCCCGTGAAGTCCACCAGCACTTCCACCTGCCGGGTGGTGGCATTGGCCGCCGGGTTCACGCGCCGCACCTTGCCGGTGAACTCCTGGTCCGGGTAGCCGTTCACGCGGAAGCTCACGGACTGGCCCGCCCTCACGCTGCCGATGTGGTCGGCCGAGACCAGCCCCTCGAAACGCATGCTGGCCGGGTCGATCACCTTGAGGAGTTCCTTGCCGATCTGCGCCGTGTCGCCCGCGGAGACCTTGCGGTCGCTCACCACGCCGTCGAAGGGCGCGCGAACCTCGGTGCGCTGCAGCTGCTGGCGGGCCAGCACCACGCGCGTCTTGGCGCCTTCGAGGTCGCTCTGGGCGTTGTTGCGGCGGACCTCCGCGTCCTCCAGCTGCTGCGCGGAGGCCATGCCGGAGCCGCGCAGCGTCAGCATGCGCTGGTGCTGCCGCTCGGCCTGCTCGAAGGCCTGCGCAGCAGCGCGGCTGGAGGACTCGGCCGAAGCGAGGCCGTCGCGGATGGCGGTGTCGTCCAGCCGGACGAGCAGGTCGCCGCGCCGGACGCCGTCGCCGTTCTCGCGCAGCACCTGCAGCACGATGGCGGAGACTTCCGCGCGCAGGTCGGCGCGGCGCTCGGGCTGCACCGACCCCGTGATCGCGGGACCCGAGGCGAGCGAGGCGGTGCGAATCCGGTGGAGGTCCTCGGGGACGAGGAGCAGGGGCGCGGCCGCCGCGCCGCCGGCGCCCTTCTCGGGCTTGCCCGGCCCCTTGCCGCAGGCGGCGAGCGCGAGGGCGAGCGAGAGGATGAGTGTGGCGCGAATGGGCGTCATGAGGCGCTTCCCCGTGTCTTTGGAGTTGTTGTCGTGCTGCCTGCCCCGGACAGGCCTTCCGGCCTGCCCGTTTCCGCCTCCCGCCGTCAATTCGACGAGAGGTTCGTTCCGTTGCTCCCGACCACGATGTAGCCGGTGGGCGTGCGCGCCACGGCCTTGAGGTCCGCCGTGGTGAGGGAGGATCGCGAGACCCAGGCGGAGGCGTCGGCGCTCGTGTAGATCGTTCCGCGGCTGCCCACGGTCAGGAACTGGCCCGAATAGGTCACGGCCGCGAGGTTGGCGGTGGTGAAGGGCGCCTGCGCGGTCCACGTCGTGCCGTTGGTGCTGGTGAGGAACGTGCCCTCGTCGCCGACGGCCACCCACAGGGACACGGTTTCCGCCGCCGCGTTCGTCCACGAGCCATAGGTCACGCCGCGCAGGTTCCGGGAGGTGACGGGGGCCGCGATCGTCCAGGTGGCGGCGTCGGGGCTGGTCACGATGGTGCCGGCCGCCCCGACCGCCACGTACAGGTTGTTGCCGTAGCCCGCGGCGTAGAGCGTGTTCGTCGTGGCGGAGGCCTGGGCCACCCAGGAGACGCCGGTCTGGCTTGCCAGGATGATGCCGCCGCTGCCGACCAGCAGGTAGCCGAAGCCGGCGCTGGCGCCACCGTGGAAGTCGTTCGTGTAGCCGGTGGATTGCGCCGTCCAGGTGGTTCCGTCGTTGCTGGTGAGGGCCACGCCGCCCGCGCCCGCGGCCAGCAGGCCCGACGTCGCGTACAGGAGCGTGTTGAGGTCCGCGGCGGGGACGGGGTTTGCCGCCGGCGTGTAGTCCGTGGAGGTCAAGCCGACGGCGTTGTAGATCGCGCCCCCCGTACCGACGATGGTCTTCAGGACGCCCGGGGCGAGAATCCCGGATGCCACGGCGTTCAGCGTGCCGGTGCCGAGCGGCGTGCCGGGCGTCCAGGTGGCGCCCGAGAGGCGCGGCTGCGCCACCTGCGTCGGCGCGTCGGGCCCGCCCGGTCCGCCGTCGCGGCGCCCGTTGATGGTGAAGGAGTAGGTCAGGCCGTTGGTGAGACCGGTGAGGACGTAGGGGGATCGGGCCTTGGTGGCCACGCGGCCGCCCGTGTTCGCCCAGTTCTCCGTGGTGATGCCGGTGCCCAGCCCGTAGAAGATCCAGTAGTCGACGCCCTCCTCGGCCGTCCACGTGAGGACCACGGAGCCGTCGCCCGCCACCACCTTGAAGTCGGCGGGCGGCTCGGCGGAGGTGCCGGGGCTGCTGCAGCCGGCCACCAGGGCCGTCACGGCAAGGCAGGCGAGGAGGAGGGCGAATTTCTTCACGGGCGATCCTTGCGCAGGGGAGGCGCTTGCGGGGTGGCAATTATCCCACAGGCGGGGCGGGCGGCCCGGCGCGGACTTTGTCCCGCGCCAAATGGCGCGGCCGCCGGAGCCGTTATCATTTCGGCCACCCACCCCGGTCCTGACGCTATGCCCCAGCCCCAGATCCTCACCGAATTCGCCGGCCGCATCCTGATGGTCGGCTTCGGCTGCATCGGCCGCGGCGTGCTGCCGCTGCTGCTGCGGCACGTCGGGACCGGCCCCGACCGGATCCGCATCGTCACCGACAACGCGAGGCACCGCCACGTCGCGGAGGAATACGGCATCGCCATGCGCGTGGAGGCGCTGACCGCGGCGAACTACCGCGGGATCCTGGCGCAGGAGCTCCGCAAGGGGGATTTCCTGCTCAACCTGTCGATCAACGTGGCGAGCGTCGACCTCATCGGGTGGTGCCAGGACGCGGGCGTGCTGTACCTCGACGCCTGCATCGAGCCGTGGGAGGGGGGCTACTACGACACGTCGATGACCCCCTCGCAGCGCTCCAACTACGGCCTGCGCGAGGAGGCGCTCGCCTTGCGCCGGCCGGGCGGCGGCCCGACCGCGGTGCTGACCCACGGCGTGAATCCCGGGCTCGTCTCGCACTTCGTGAAGCAGGCGCTGCTGGATATCGCGGCCGCCACCGGCGGCGGGGCGGAGCCGCGCGACAGGGCGGGCTGGGCCGCGCTGGCGCACCGGCTGGGCGTGAGGACGATCCACATCGCCGAGCGCGACACGCAGGTGTCGGCCCGGGCCAAGCGGCCGGGCGAGTTCGTGAACACCTGGTCGGTGGAGGGGTTCGCGGGCGAAGGCTGCCAGCCGGCCGAGCTGGGCTGGGGGACGCACGAGCGCCACTTCCCGCCCGACGGCCACCGCCACGGGTATGGCTGCGACGCGGCCATCTACCTCGACCGGCCGGGGGCCGCCACGCGCGTGCGCAGCTGGACGCCGCTCGAGGGCGCCTACCACGGCTTCCTCATCACGCACGGCGAGTCGGTCTCGATATCCGACTACCTCACGGTGCGCGAGGCGGGCCGCGTCGCCCACCGGCCGACCTGCCACTACACCTACCACCCGTGCGACGACGCCGTGCTCTCCCTGCACGAGCTCGCCGGCAAGAACTGGCGGCTGCAGGAGAAGCGGCGCGAGCTGGCCGCCGCCGACATCGAGGCCGGCATGGACGAGCTGGGCGTGCTCCTCTGCGGCCACGCGCGCAACGCCTACTGGTACGGCTCGCGGCTCACCATCGGGCAGGCGCGCGCGCTGTGCCCGCTCAACAACGCGACCAGCCTGCAGACCGCCGCCGGGGTGCTGGGCGGACTCGTCTGGGCGATGCGCCATCCCCGGGCAGGGATCGTCGATCCGGACGACATGGATTTCCGCGAGGTGCTGGCGGTGGCCACCCCCTACCTGGGCGAAATGGTCGGCGCGTTCAGCGACTGGACGCCCCTGCAGGGACGCGGGACGCTGTTCCCGGAAGACGTCGATCCGGACGACCCCTGGCAGTTCAAGAACGTTCGGGTCTGAGCCGCCCAATCGCCGCGAAAGCCCGTCAGCCAGGCGCGCCCGGGCGCTGCCGGTCGACAACATCCGCCTGTGAGGAGCCGCGCCTGCCCTCAGATGAGCCGCTGCCGCACGCGGGCGGACACCCACTCGCTTGCCACGACGGTGGCCAGTATCAGGATCAGCAGCATGGTCACCTTGGGCCAGGCCAGCACGCCCAGCGCGGCTTCGAGCTTCACGCCTATGCCGCCGGCGCCCACCAGTCCGAGCACCGTGCTTTCGCGGATGTTGATGTCCCAGCGGAACACCGTGATGCCGGCCAGCGTCGGCGCGACCTGCGGCGCCACCCCCCAGGCCATGACCTGCGCGCCGCTCGCACCCGTTGCCTCTATCGCCTCGACTTGCGTGGGGTCGATCTCCTCGATCGCCTCGTAGAGCAGCTTGCCGATGAAGCCGATCGAGCGCAGCGCGATCGCGAACACGCCCGCCAGCGGTCCGGGGCCCAGGATGGCCACCAGCAGCAGCGCCCAGATGAGCGAGTTGATCGAGCGCGAGGCGACGATCACGAACAGCGCCAAGGGCCTCGCGAAAGCCGCGCTCGGCGTCGTGTTTCGCGCCGCGAGGAATGCAACCGGCGTCGCCAGCGCGAGCCCGATCAGCGTGCCCAGCGTGGCGATGTTGAGCGTCTCCCAGAGCGGGTAAAGCAGCTCGCGCGTGAAGCCCCAGGCCGGCGGCACCATGCGGCTGCCGATGTCGGCAGCCTGTTTCGGCGCGTCGGCGACGAATGACCAGATCGTCTCGGCCGTCATCACCTGGAAGCACCAGCTGCAGAAGGCGAGGCCCAGCACCCAGCCCGCGAAGATCGCAAGCTCCTGGCGGGGCGTGCGCTTGCGCCAGTGGCCGGGCGGGGCGCTCACTGGATGCGCTTTCGCAGCCATCCCGAGCTGTACTCCGCGGCGAACACGATGGCGATGATGATCAGGATCACCGCGGCCGCGGAGTCGTACTCGTAGCGGTCCATCGCGGTGTTCAGGGTGTCGCCGACCCCGCCGGCGCCGACGATGCCGATCACGGCCGACTCGCGGAAGTTGATGTCCAGCCGGTACATCGACAGCCCGATCAGCCGCGGCATCACCTGGGACAGCACGCCGAAGTCCAGTTGCTGGAGGAACCCCGCACCCGTGGCGCGCAGCGCATCGAGCTGGTCGGGCGCGATCTCCTCGATGTCCTCGGCCAGCAGCTTGGCCATGAAGCCGATGGTCGCGAAGGTCAGCGTGAGGAATCCCGCGAAAGGCCCGAATCCGAACATCGCCACCAGGAGGATCGCGACGATGATCTCGTTGAGCGTGCGCGAGACGGCGACGAAGCCGCGGCACAGCGAGTAGATCCAGCGCGGCGCGAGGTTGCTCGCCGCGCCGATGGCGACCGGGATGGAGAGCAGCACGCCGATGGCTGTGGAGGTCACGGTCATCGTCAGGCTCTCGACGAAGCCGCGGCGGATATCGTCCCAGCGCGTCGTGAAGTCGGGCTGCAGGAAGGCGAGCACGAAACGCCCGCCGCGTTCGAAGCCGTCAGCCAGCCGCGCCCAGTTGACCTCCAGCGAACCGATGCCGATCACCAGGTAGGCGGCGGCGCCGAGGCAAAGGGCCCAGCGCAGCCTCGCGTCGGCGATGAGCGGAGGGCGCTTCCACGTGGCGGGGGCGAGTGCGGCGGCGCCCGTCATGCCGCCTGGACTTCCAGTTCGGCGTCATCCGCGGGGCCGGCGCCGCGCTGCCGGTCCATGCGTTGGGTGATCGCGGTCCAGTCCTCGTCCCCGTAGATGCGGGTCAGCACGTCGTGATCGACACCGGCTGCGGGACCGTCATAGACCACCTGGCCCGCGCGCAGTCCGACGATGCGAGGCAGGAACTCCGTGGCGAGCACGACATCGTGGATGTTGACGATGGCGGCCAGCCCGCGCTCGGCGCACAGGTCGATGATCAATCGCATCACCTGGCGCGAAGTCTTGGGATCCAGGCTGGCGGTGGGCTCGTCGACCAGCAGCAGCCTGGGGTCCTGCATCAACGCGCGCGCGATGCCCACGCGCTGGCGCTGCCCGCCGGACAGCGCGTCGGCACGCTTGTTCTCCATGCCGGTGAGGCCCACGCGCCCCAGCAGCTCGAAGGCCCGTGCGACATCGGCGCTGTCGAAGCGGCGGAACCAGCTTGTCCAGAAGCCGGTGTAGCCGAGACGCCCCGAGAGCAGGTTCTCCATGACCGTCAGGCGCTCCACCAGCGCGAACTCCTGGAAGATCATGCCGATCTGCCTTCGCGCCTGGCGCAGCCCGCTGCCCGAGAGCGGGGCGAGGTCGCGCCCTTCGAGGCGGATCACGCCGGCGGACGGCTCGACGAGTCGGTTCACGCACCGGATGAGCGTCGACTTGCCGGCGCCCGAGGGACCGATCAAGCCCAGCACCTCGCCGGCGCCCACGGCCAGCGAGACACCTCGCAGCGCCAGGTCGCCGGTGGGGTAGCGCTTCTGCAACCCCTCGAGGCTCAGCATCGACGCCGGCTCACTTGCAGGCGTAGCTGACGCCCATCGCCTTGTCGATGTCGCGCACCACCTGCCAGTACTTCTGGTAGGTGATGGGCATGAACTTCTCCTGCGGCGGCTCGGCCTTGTTGAACTCCCTGGCCAGGTCGCTGCCGGTCCAGTCGTAGCTGAAGAAGGCCTCCTTGACCTTGGCCGCGAGTTCCGGCTTCAGGTTGTAGACATGGCCGTAGCCGGTCGTCGGGAAAGTCTGCGACTTGTAGATGACCGTGGTCTGCTCGGGCTTGACGACCCCGCGCGCGAGCATGCGCAGCTTCACCGAGTTGGCGATGGCCGCTGCCGGGTAGTCCTTGTTGGCGACGCCGAGAATCGAGTTGTCGTGCTTGCCGCTGAACACCGGCGTGTAGTCCTTGCCGGCCTCCATCTTGAACTGGTCGCGCAGGAGCGCCGACGGCGCCTTGAACCCGGAGTTGGAGGTCTCGGCCGTGAAGGCCATCTTCCTGCCGCGGATGTCCTCGACCTTCTGGATCCCGCTGCCGGGGTGCGTGATGATCTCCATCTCGTAGCCGAAGCGGTCGTCCTTGCTGGCCATCATCGCGAAGGGCACGAAGCCGGCGCAGTTGACGGCCAGCGGGTTGGAGCCGGTATTGAAGCCGGCCACATGCAGCCGGCCGGCGCGCATGGCCTCGATCTGGGCGGCGTTGCTCTGCACGGGGAAGAACTGCACGCGCTTGCCGGTGGTCTTGGCCAGGTGCTGCACGAAGCCCTCCCACACCTTGGCGTAGACCGCCGGGTCCTCGACGGGCGTGTAGCTGAAGACCAGCACGGGCGGATCGATGAAGTCGCCCGGGTTGGTCGGCGCGTCCGCGACGAGGTCGCCGTTGGCGTCCTTGAAGCGTGGGTCCATGGCCAGGGCGGCGAACGGCAGCAACACCATGGCGGTGATGGCGGCAGCGGTGCGAAGCATGTTTCTTCCCCCTCGATGAGAGCAAAAACCACGCAGTATCGGTGCCGTTGATGTCGAAACCATGACAATCCAGCCCATCACCGATGCAATCCGGGCGGCGGATTGCCACCACCTCCACGTCATGCGTCAGGATCCAAGCGGATGCGAGCGTCCGCCCCTGGCCGGATTCAGCTCGCAAAACCGCGTTGGTCCGCTTTGGCCGTTCCGGGCAGGCCAGGAGACTCGTTGTCCGACCCGAAGCGGAACTCGAGGCCCACCCCCTCACAGGCTGGTTGGCGACAAATTGCGTACTCGGGTCAGACCCTCCAACTGGCCCAGATTCCCGCTTCAAATTCGAATTTCAACACCCTGCTAACCCAGCAGCCGGTGGAGGCCCAGGCCGATTGCCGCGAGTACGAGGCCGATGAGGGCGAAGGGCACGAACGGATGGACGATGTTCATCCGGCGGAAGAAGTTGCAGAAGAAGCCGACGACGCGCTGGACGGGCGTCCGCGGGCTCTTCGAGTACTCCATCGCCGCCTTGACGACGTAGAAGACGGCGGTGTTCGCCGCGCGCACTGCCTGCGCGTAGGCTGGCGCATGGCGCGGCGCGACCAGATAGTTGCACTTGAGCAGGATGCGCTGCCGGTCGTGCGGGTCGAATTCGCCCTCCACCCAGTGCAGCTCGCGGTGGAAGTCGAGGATGCCGAAGTCGTAGGTGGCGAAGGCCTTCTCGACGCGGCTGTCGGCGAACACGACCTTGTAGCTCGCATCCGATTGCAGGTAGATCAGGGACCGCACGACGCAGCTCGCGGGCAGGAAGCGCAGGTTGCCGTCGTAGTGCTTGTCGAAGAGCCCCTGGTCGCCGCCGGCGTCCTTGTTGTAGTGCGAGATGTAGAGCTCGTCGGTGTTCTTCATCGGCGTAATGACCCAGTCCTCGCCGAAGCGCCCGGCGACGGGACCGAGGACCGCGGGGCTGTCGCGCAGCCGGTCGATCTGTTCGATCACGTCGGCGGGGAGCGTGCGGATGTACACGTGCTTCGAGGGCCGCCTCTCGAGGTCCTCGCGGTAGCGCGCCTCGATCCATTGCACCAGGTCGTCGATCGTCCGGCGGGACTCGGCGTCCTCGAACCGGCCCACGAAGGCCCGGAACAGCGTCGACACCTCCGGGTGCTGGTCCCGGGGCCGGTCGTCCTTGGTCAGCTGGACTGCATTGCTCATGGCGTCATCTCCGTCCTCTCTTCGCGCCCGCGACCGGGCGTCGTCGCGTGGCGTGTGTACCAGAAAGACATGACAGCCGCGTAGGCGCCGGCGGCGGCCCCGGCGCCGACCGCCCCAAAAACAGGGAGGCCTTCCCCGAGCCACGTGCCGAGGCCTGCTCCGGCTGCAGCGCCGAGCAGCGCTGCGGCGAGGACGCGGGGGGCGATCCGATCCTGCGCACCTGCGACCATTCCCCCACCGCGAATGGAGCGTCGCTGCGGCGTGACGAAGCGTTCCATGGCCAGCAGGCCCAGGTTGCAGGCGACGTGCAGGCAGGCGAGCGGCCACCAGTGCTCGCGAAACCCGGCGTTGATCAGGGTGCCGCCGAAGGCCGCGATGTTCCCGACGAGCATCGGATGCGAAATCCACGAGTAGGGGAAGCCCGTCGCCCGAACGAGCGGCAGGCCTGACACCTCATGGCCGTAGTAGGTGCGGTCCGCGCCCAGGTTCCTCGCTGCGGCAACGTTCAGGAGGAAGCCGGCGGCGACGACCGCGAGGGATAGCGGGTCCGTGGGCGCCGCGAGGTAGGCCAAGGCGAGCGCGCCGAGCGATACAGTCTTCATCGTCACCGCGTCGCGCTTGAAGACGGCGAGCGGAACGGCCCCATGGCGGTAGGCGAGCCAGTAGAGCAAGTAGTGCCAGAAGCTCAACGCGTAGATCGCGAGCGGCAGGCTGCCCGCAGCGGCTGCCGCGAGGATCACTGCAAAGATGAGGCAGGCGTGGGCCGGCAAGCGGGCTGCGGTGGCTCAGCCGACGAACCGCAACGCTGGGCACTCGAGGCCGGCAGCGCCAAGGGACTCGCAGAGGCCGAAGGCGGCTTGCTCATCCTGCGAAGCGTAGGCAAGGGAGTCCGCCTCGGTCGTTTCGATCATTGCCGTGCGATGAAGATCGCTGGCTGAAGATGGCGACAATCCTAGCAGCCGACCCCTCTGGCGGGATAGACGCCCGGTCAGCCACGCAGTCCGCATCGCCCAGTTCAACGACGAACAGCGCCGCATCGGCGCTCTGCGCAATGCCAGCGGGGCGGCAGCCGCGGCGCCACGCCCCCGCCAAAGCAGTCACAATCCCGCCATGCCTGAAACGACACGCACGCCGGAGGAAGCCCGGAAGGGCAGCCTTGCCACCCTGAGGGGCCTCGTCCCCTTCCTCGCGCCTTACAAGGCGCGCATTGCGCTGGCCGGCGCGGCCCTGCTGGTGGCTGCCGGCGCAACGCTCGCGATCCCCTACGCCTTCCGGCAGATGATCGACCTGGGCTTCGGCGCCGCAGGGAGCCGCAGCGCGGAGCACATCGACCTGTACTTCCTCGCGCTCTTCGCCGTGGCGGGGGTGCTTGCCCTGGCGACAGCCTCGCGGCATTACATGGTCTCGTGGCTGGGCGAGCGCGTGACGGCGGACATCCGCAACGCGGTCTACGGCCACGTGGTCACGCAGAGCCCGCAGTTCTTCGAGATCACGAGGAGCGGCGAGGTGCTCTCGCGCCTGACGGCGGACACGACGCTGGTGCAGTCGCTGGTGGGGACGAGCATTTCCATGGCGCTGCGCAACACGCTTCTCTTCGCGGGCGGCCTCGCGATGATGTTCGTGACGAGCGTGAAGCTCACGTCGATCATCGTCGTGCTGCTGGTCGTCGTGGTGCTGCCCATCATCGCCTTCGGCCGGCGCGTGCGGAAGCTCTCGCGCCGCTCGCAGGACCGCATTGCGGATGCGTCCGCCATGGCCGGCGAGATCCTCAACGCCATGCCGACGGTGCAGGCCTTCACGCACGAGAACCTCGAGGCGGACCGTTTCCGCGGCTCGGTGGAGCGGGCCTTCTCCACGGCCGTCACGCAGATCCGCGCGCGCTCGATGCTCACGGCGCTCGCCATCGTCCTCGTCTTCGGCGCCATCGTGTTCGTGCTCTGGCTCGGGGCGCACGCGGTGATGCAGGGGCGCATGACCGGCGGGGAGCTGGGCCAGTTCATCCTCTACGCGATGCTGGTCGCCGGCGCCGTGGGCGCGCTCGCCGAGACGATGGGCGAGGCGCAGCGCGCGGCGGGCGCCACCGAGCGCCTGATCGAGCTGATGTCGGTGCGCTCGCCCATCCAGTCGCCGGCCCGGCCCGTGCCGCTGCCGCCGCGCACCGCGTCGGGCGCGGCCATCGCGCTGGATGACGTGACCTTCAGCTATCCCTCGCGCCCCGAGTCGCCGTCCCTCCGGGACCTGTCCCTCGAGGTCCGGCCGGGGGAGACGGTCGCGGTGGTGGGGCCGTCGGGGGCCGGCAAGACGACGCTCTTCCAGCTGCTGCTGCGCTTCTACGATCCGCAGGCGGGCGCGATCCGGCTCGACGGCGTCGAGATCCGCAACCTCGACCTGCACGCGCTGCGCGATGCGATCGGCATCGTGCCGCAGGACACGGTGGTCTTCGCCACGAGCGCGATGGAGAACATCCGCTACGGCCGCGCGGATGCCTCGGACGGGGAGGTCGTCGCCGCCGCGAAGCTGGCCGCCGCGCACGAGTTCATCGAGAAGCTGCCGGAGGGCTACGGGTCCTTTCTCGGCGAGCGGGGCGTGCGGCTCTCCGGCGGCCAGCGGCAGCGCATCGCCATCGCCCGCGCGCTGCTCAAGAACCCGCCGCTTCTGCTGCTCGACGAGGCGACGAGCGCGCTGGACGCGGAATCGGAGCGGCTCGTGCAGGGGGCGCTGGAGGCGGCGATGGCCGGCCGCACGACGCTCGTCATCGCGCACCGGCTGGCGACCGTGAAGCGGGCCGACCGCATCCTGGTGATGGACGAGGGGCGCCTCGTGGAGACGGGCACGCACGCCGAACTCGTCGCGCAGGGCGGCATCTACGCGAACCTGGCGGCGCTGCAGTTCCACGGCACGGGCTGACCAACGGGCGGCGGCGCCTGCCGCGCTACTTCGCGCCGGACCACCACGACGGGCCGAACTGCCCCCGCAGCCAGTCCACGAAGCGGCTCACCTTGGCCGGGACGAGGCGCGGCGACGGATACACGGCGTGGATCTCCTGTGCGGGCATGCTCCAGCGGGCGAGCACCGGCTTCACCGCGCCGGCCTTCACCGACTCGTGGGCCACGTACCAGGGGAGCGCCGCCACCCCCAGCCCCTCGCGGGCCGCGGCGAGCAGCGCGGAGAGGTTGTTGGCGCGCAGCGGCCCGCGCACGGGAATGGTCGCCTCGCGGCCGTCGCGGCCCGTGAACTGCCACCGGGCGTCGCCCTGCACGGTGCTGTAGATGAGCGCGTCGTGGGCCGCGAGGTCGTCGGGCACTCTTGGCGTGCCGCGGCGGCGCAGGTACGCGGGCGAAGCCACGACGACCCAGGGGTTGGTTCCGAGGTAGCGCGCGCCCAGCGACGAGTCGCCGAGCCGGCCCATGCGCACCGCGACGTCGATGCCCTGCTCGACGAGGTTCACGTAGCGGTCCTCGAAGAAGAGCTCCACCTGCAGCTTGGGGTGCATCTCCATGAAGCGCATCACGAGCGGCACCAGCACGCGCCGGCCGAACGCGACCGAGGTGCTGACGCGCAGCACGCCCTGCAGTTCCGACTGCAGCAGGGCCGCGACGCTCTCCGCCTCCTCGACGTGGTGGGCGATCAGGCGGCACTTCTCGTAGTAGAGGGCGCCCACCTCCGTGGGGGTCACCCCGTGCGTGGAGCGGTGCAGCAGGCGCGCGCCGAGGGACTTCTCGAGCTGCGCGACCATCTTGGTGGCCGAGGGCTGGCCGATGCGCAGGTCCGCCGCGGCCTTGCTGAAGGAGCCGAGGTCGACGACGCGGATGAAGAGGCGGACGGCCTGGATGCGGTCCATGGCGGGGGTGCGGGCAGGGAACGGCCAGTGTATTCCAATTTGGAATAGACGTAATGCCGCCGGCGGCGGTTCCGCGCCGGCTCGGCGGTGCGGAAAATCCGCTCATCCCCCAACGTACCCAGGAGAGGTCCATGGCGAAGATGAAGGCCGCGATGGCGGCCGTGCTGGTGATGGAAAAGGAAGGCGTGACGCAGGCGTTCGGGGTGCCGGGCGCGGCGATCAACCCCCTGTACTCCGCGCTTCGCGAGCGCCAGTCGATCACGCACATCCTGGCGCGCCACGTCGAGGGCGCCTCGCACATGGCCGAGGGTTACACGCGGGCGAAGGCCGGCAACATCGGCGTGTGCATCGGCACCTCCGGCCCGGCGGGGACGGACATGATCACGGGCCTCTATTCGGCGATCGCCGATTCCATCCCCATCCTGTGCATCACCGGCCAGGCGCCGCGGGCCCGCCTCTACAAGGAGGACTTTCAGGCGGTGGACATCGAGAGCATCGCCAAGCCCGTGACCAAGTGGGCGGTGACCGTCCGCGAGCCGGCGCAGGTGCCGCGCGCCTTCCAGCAGGCCTTCCACCTCATGCGCTCGGGCCGGCCCGGTCCGGTGCTGATCGACCTGCCCTTCGACGTGCAGATGGCGGAGATCGAGTTCGACATCGACACCTACGAGCCGCTCCCGGTCTACAAGCCCGCCGCGTCGCGCAAGCAGGTGGAGAAGGCGCTGGACATGCTGGCCGCGGCCCGCAAGCCGCTGATCGTGGCCGGCGGCGGGGTCATCAACGCCGACGCCGCCGACCTGCTGGTCGAGTTTGCCGAGCTGACCGGCGTGCCGGTCATCCCCACCCTCATGGGCTGGGGCGCGATCCCGGACGACCACCCGCTGATGGCGGGCATGTGCGGCCTGCAGACCAGCCACCGCTACGGCAACGCGACGATGCTGGCCAGCGACTTCGTGCTCGGCATCGGCAACCGCTGGGCGAACCGGCACACCGGCTCGGTCGACGTCTACACGAAGGGACGCAAGTTCGTGCACGTGGACATCGAACCCACCCAGATCGGCCGCGTGTTCATGCCCGACTACGGGATCGTGAGCGACGCGAAGGCGGCGCTCCAGCTCTTCGTCCAGGTGGCGCGCGAGCGCAAGGCCGCCGGGCAGCTTCCCGGCTACGGCGACTGGGCGAGCCGCTGCGCCGAGCGCAAGAAGCTGATGCTGCGCAAGTCCCACTACACCGAGACGCCCATCAAGCCGATGCGCGTCTACGAGGAGATGAACAAGATCTTCCCGCGCGACACGATCTACGTCACGACGATCGGCCTCTCCCAGATCGCCGGCGCGCAGTTCCTGAACGTGTTCGGCCCGCGCCAGTGGATCAACTGCGGGCAGGCGGGGCCCCTCGGCTGGACGATCCCGGCGGCGCTCGGCGTCGTGGCGGCCGATCCCATGCGCACCGTGGTGGGCCTGTCGGGTGACTACGACTTCCAGTTCCTCATCGAGGAGCTCGCCGTCGGCGCCCAGTTCCGCCTCCCCTACGTGCAGGTCCTGGTGAACAACAGCTACCTGGGCCTCATCCGGCAGGCCCAGCGCGGCTTCGAGATGGACTATTGCGTGCAGCTCGCGTTCGAGAACCAGAACATTCCCGAGAGCGAGGGCGACCTGCGCGGCTACGGCGTGGACCACCAGGCGGTGGTCACCGGGCTCGGCTGCAAGGCCCTTCGCGTCACCGACCCGGAGAAGATCTCCGGCGCGCTCGCCGAGGCGCAGGCCCTGGCCCGGAAGCACCGCGTGCCGGTGGTGGTGGAGGTGATCCTCGAGAAGGTGACCAACATCGCCATGGGGACCGAGATCGACGCCGTCAACGAGTTCGAGGCGATCGACTGCCGCCACCCCGAGGGGCGCCAGGGGCTGGAGATGGCCGGGCTGCTGGAGTGACCGGCGACCCGCCGCGCTGACCTGGAGAATGCGACCATGCCCCGCTTCGCCGCCAACCTGACGATGCTGTTCAACGAGGTGCCGTTCCTCGACCGCTTCGAGCGCGCCGCGCGCTCGGGCTTCGAGGCGGTGGAATTCCTCTTCCCGTACCCCTTCCCCGCGGGCGAGATTCGCCGGCGCCTCGACGGCAACGGCCTGCAGCTGGTCCTGCACAACCTGCCGGCCGGCAACTGGGAGGCCGGCGAGCGCGGCATCGCGTGCCTGCCCGACCGCGTGGCCGAGTTCCGGGAGGGCGTGGCCAAGGCCATCGCGTACGCCACCGCGCTGGGCGTGCCGCAGCTCAACTGCCTTGCGGGCAAGGCGCCGGAGGGCGCGGACCCGGCGGCGTTGCGCGAGACGTTCGTGGCGAACCTCGCCTACGCGGCGGGCGAGCTGAAGAAGGCCGGCCTTCGCCTTCTCATCGAGCCGATCAACACCTACGACATTCCGGGCTTCTACCTCAGCCGCACGCTGCAGGCCCTCGCCATCCTCGACGAGGTGGGGGCGGACAACGCCTTCGTGCAGTACGACATCTACCATGCGCAGCGCATGGAGGGCGAGCTTGCCGCCACGCTGCAGAAGCACCTGGCGCGCATCGGGCACATCCAGCTCGCCGACAACCCGGGGCGCAACGAGCCCGGCACGGGCGAGATCAACTACCCGTACCTGTTTGCGCACCTCGACCGAATCGGCTACGGCGGGTGGATCGGCTGCGAATACAAGCCGGCCACGACGACCGAGGCGGGCCTGGGCTGGCGCCAGCGCCTCGCGGCCTGAACAACCGGACTGCCACCCCCCTTATCAGGAGACTCGCATGGCGGAATCACCGCGCAAGATCGGCTTCATCGGGCTGGGCATCATGGGGGCCCCCATGGCGGGGCACCTGCAGGCGGGCGGGCACGAGCTCTTCGTCAACACCATCGGCGAGGTGCCCGAGGCGCTGGTCCAGGGCGGCGCCAGGGTCTGCGCGAGCGGGGCGGAAGTGGCCCGCGCCGCCGAGATCGTCATCACGATGGTTCCGGACACGCCCGACGTCGAGAAGGTCCTCTTCGGCAAGGGCGGCGTCGCCGAGGGGCTGTCCGCCGGCAAGATCGTGGTGGACATGAGTTCCATCGCGCCCATCGAGACCAAGGAATTCGCCAGGCGCATCAACGCGCTGGGCTGCGAATACCTCGACGCCCCCGTATCCGGCGGCGAGGTGGGCGCGAAGGCGGCGACGCTCACGATCATGGTGGGCGGCAGCGAGGCCGCCTTCGCGACGGTGAAGCCGCTCTTCGAGCGGATGGGCAAGAACATCACGCTGGTGGGCGGCAACGGCGACGGGCAGACGTGCAAGGTGGCCAACCAGATCATCGTCGCGCTCACCATCGAGGCCGTGGGCGAGGCGCTGCTCTTCGCCGCGAAGGCCGGGGCCGACCCGGCGAAGGTGCGCCAGGCGCTGATGGGCGGATTCGCGTCGTCGAAGATCCTGGAGGTTCACGGCGAGCGAATGGTGAAGCGCACCTTCAACCCCGGCTTCCGCATCGAGCTGCACCAGAAGGACCTGAACCTCGCGCTCTCCTCGGCGCGCAAGATGGGCATGAGCCTGCCCAACACCGCCACGGCGCAGGAA
>Ga0114939_10000287_pt1 | contig 43927 bp, 42 predicted proteins | sample AshMeaCrysSpring_FD_87196 | JGI IMG/M metagenome (GOLD analysis project Ga0114939, IMG submission 87196) | Groundwater microbial communities from Big Spring, Nevada to study Microbial Dark Matter (Phase II) - Ash Meadows Crystal Spring | ecosystem: Environmental > Aquatic > Deep subsurface >...
CGTGGGCCGGATCGACAGCTTCTCGCTCTTCGTCTTGACGTCGGGCAACCGCACGGGAATGCCGTGCTCCTCGAACTCGACGATGCGCCATTCCGCCGATCCCGGAACGCCTTCGTAACGCCGGCCGTCAAAGAGCACGAACAGCTGTTCCGCCTGGCCGGCCCCACGCTGCTCGGCGCGCTCCGCCACCGCGACTTCGACCCGTTCGCCGTCCCGCCGCTGCACGAACACGCCCTCGAGTTCCCCGCGGCGCAGCACCCGCTCCGCGTAGAACACGACGTCGCCCCCCGCAAAGCTGCGGAATCGGCCCGGCTCGAGCGCACCGAACTGGGCGGCCTTGAGCGCATCCGCCCGGATCTGCAGGGCCTTCATGCCCGCCTCCGGGACGACCCTGAACGACAGGGCCGCGAGGATCCCGGTGACGACGAGCGTGAGCAGCAGGATCGGGCGGTAGACGGCCAGCGTGCCGATGCCGCAGGCCGCCATCGCCGTCATCTCGCTCTCGTGGTAGAGGCGGCCGAGCGCGAGGACGATGCCGAGGAAGAGGCCGATCGGGAGCAGTATCGTGAGCTGCTGCAGGGTCGTGAGGGCGATCAGGTTGAGGACGACCGCACCCGGGAACCCGCTCTGCGCCGCCTGCCCGAGCACGCGGGCGAGCTGGTTCGAGAGCAGGATCACCAGCAGCACGCCGGTGACCGCGATGACCGTCCAGGTCACCTCGCGCAGCAGGTAGCGGTCAAGCCGGGTCAGCACAGGTCGCGGCTCCGGGCGGGAAACGGTAGACTCCGGCGTCCCGCGCCGGACGCACGGACCCGGGGTCCGGCCTCGTTCAGTCGGCGGGGCATCGCGCAAGTCTAGCGGGCGGCGCAGCCGGCCGACCAGCCGGGTTCGCGGTCGCCGGGGACAGACAGTCTCGTTACAAGAAGGAATGCTCATGCGTCTTCATGCCGTCAGCGGCTCCGCCGCTCGCCAGCGCACGGAGTGCGCGATCGTCGGGATCTACGAGTCCGGTACCCTTTCAGTTGCCGCCGAGCAGATCGACGCCGCGCTCGACGGCCGGCTCAAACGCCTCGTGAAGCGCGGCGACCTGCGCGGCAAGCCGGGCGAGACCTCGCTGCTCGACGTGGACCGCGGCCCGATCGCCCGGATCCTCGTGGTCGGCCTGGGCCGCAAAGATGCCCTCAAGCGCACGCAGTACAAGAAGGCGGTGCTCGCGGCCGCGGCCGCGGTTGCCCGGTCCGGCGCGAAGGACGCAGTGAGCTACCTCTCGCAGGAGCCGGTCGGCGAGACCGACGTCTACTACCGTGCGCGGCTCGCGGCAGAGGCCGTCGGCCACGCGCTGTACCGCGTACCCGCCATTCGCAGCACGCGCAAGCCGCCGGAACCGGCGCTGAAGAGCTTCGGCGTCGCGGTCGCCGAGCGCGACCAGAAGAAGGACGCCGAACGCGGACTCGAGCACGGCCGCTGCATCGCCGCCGGGGCGGCGCTCACCCGCGACCTCGCCAACCTTCCCGCCAACGTCTGCACGCCGCGGCACCTCGCCGAGCGGGCGCGGGAACTCACGCGCGAATACAAGAGCGTGAGCACGAAGATCCTCGACGAGGCCGAACTGCGCCGTCTCAAGATGGGTTCGTTCCTCTCGGTGACGGCCGGCACGGACGAACCCGCCCGCCTGATCGTGATGCGCTACGAAGGCGCCGCCGCCGGAAAGGCGCCGGTGGCACTGGTCGGCAAGGGCGTGACCTTCGACAGCGGAGGCATCTCGCTCAAGCAGCCCCCAGGCATGGACGAGATGAAGTTCGACATGACCGGCGCGGCGAGCGTGTTCGGCTGCATCAAGGCGGCGGCGGAGATGCGCCTGCCGATCAACCTCGTCGGTCTCGTGCCCGCCTGCGAGAACATGCCGAGCGGCCGGGCCACGAAGCCGGGCGACATCGTGCGCAGCATGTCCGGGCAGACCATCGAGGTGATCAACACCGACGCCGAGGGGCGGCTCATCCTCTGCGACACGCTGACCTACGCGCGCCGCTTCAAGCCCTCGCTGGTGATCGACGTCGCCACGCTGACCGGCGCGTGCGTCATCGCGCTCGGCGCGCACATCTCCGCGGTGATGAGTAACGACGACGACCTCGCCGCCGAGATCGAGGAGGCCGGCCGGCGCGCGGAGGACCGCGCGTGGCACATGCCGATGGCCGAGGAGTACCACGACCAGCTGAAGAGCAACTTCGCGGATTTCGCGAACGCCTGCGGGCGCGAGGGCGGCGCCATCACGGCGGCCTGCTTCCTCGCGAAGTTCACCGACGGCCTGCGCTGGGCGCACCTCGACATCGCCGGCACCGCGTACCTCACGGGTGCGCACAAGGGCAGCACGGGCCGCCCCGTGCCGCTGCTCATGGATTTCCTGATCCACCGGCGCTGAACGTGTCCGTCGCGACCCAGGTCGACTTCTACGTGCTGACCGCGGCGGACCGCCGCTCGCGGCTCACGACGGCCTGCCGGCTCGCGGAGAAGGCCTACGACCAGGGACTGAAGGTGGCGGTGCGCACCTCGAGCCCCGCCGAGACCGCGGAGGTCGACGACCTCCTCTGGACGTTCAGCGACCGAAGCTTCGTCCCGCACGGCGTGTGGCCCGCCTCGCCCGAGTTCGTGGCCGTAACGCCCGTGCTCATCGCGAACGGCGCGCTGCCCGAATCGCATCGCGACGTGCTCGTGAACCTCGGCGCCGACGTTCCGTCCGACTTCGCTGCGTTCGCGCGGGTCTGCGACATCGTGGGCGGCGACGAGGACTCCAAGCGCGATGCGCGGCAGCGCTGGCGCACCTACAAGCAGGCCGGCGCCACCCCGGAAGATCACAAGCTCTGAGCACGGAGACGAGCATGAGCCTCCCGATGGACCACATCCCGGTGCTGACCGACATCGTCGAGGACGACCTGCGCGGCGCGGAACCGCCGGCCGATCGCACCTCGCTCTTCCTCGGCGAGCTCGAGGCGCACCTCACGGCCGCGATCCACGAGCGGGCGGACGAGCTCGTCCACAACGCCTGCCGCGAGATGGAGGCGCTGCTCCTCGAGCAGGTCTCCGACCGGCTGCGCGCGCAGCTGCCTGCGCTCGTCGCCGGGATCATCGAAGAACACTTCCGCGGCCCCGACCGCGTCAACTGACCGAGCTGATGGACAAGAGCTACTCGCCGCGCGACATCGAGTCCCGCCTCTACGCCAGCTGGGAAGCCGCCGGCTGGTTCGCGCCGGCGGGCACCGGCGCCCCCTACTGCATCATGATCCCGCCGCCGAACGTGACGGGCACGCTGCACATGGGCCACGCGTTCCAGCACACGCTGATGGACGCGCTCACGCGCCTGCACCGCATGGAGGGCGACCGCGCGCTCTGGCAGCCGGGCACCGATCACGCGGGCATCGCGACGCAGATGGTCGTCGAGCGGCAGCTGAACGGCGAGGGCCGTTCGCGGCAGGACCTCGGCCGCGACGCGTTCGTCGAGCGCGTGTGGCAGTGGAAGGCGCAGTCGGGCGACACGATCAGCCGCCAGATGCGCCGCCTCGGCGACTCCGTGGACTGGTCGCGCGACCGCTTCACCATGGACGAGGGGCTCTCGGCGGCCGTGACCGAGGTGTTCGTGCGCCTCCATGAGGAGGGCCTCATCTATCGCGGCCAGCGTCTCGTCAACTGGGACCCGGTGCTGCACACGGCGCTCTCCGACCTCGAGGTCGTCTCCGAGCCCGAGGCCGGCCATCTCTGGCACCTGCGCTACCCGCTCGCGGACGGCAGCGGGCACGTGGTGGTCGCGACGACCCGCCCGGAGACGATGCTCGGCGACACGGCCGTGGCCGTGCACCCGGAGGATGAGCGCTACCGGCACCTCGTCGGTCGTGCGATCCGCCTGCCACTCGCGGACCGCGAGATCCCGATCATCGCCGATGAATACGTCGACCCGGCGTTCGGCAGCGGCTGCGTGAAGATCACGCCGGCGCACGACTTCAACGACTACGAGATCGGCCGGCGCCACGGGCTGCCGATCCTGAACCTCTTCACGGCCGACGCCGTGCTGAACGACGCCGCGCCGCCGGCCTATCGCGGCCTCGACCGGTTCGAGGCCCGCAGGCGCGTCGTGGCCGACCTCGAGGCCGCCGGCCTGCTCGAGAAGACCGACCCGCACACCCTGCCCGTCCCGCGCGGCGACCGCAGCGGCGCCGTGCTCGAGCCGTGGCTCACCGACCAGTGGTACGTGCGGATCGCGCCGCTGGCCGCGCCCGCGATCGAGGCGGTCGAGGACGGCCGCATCCGCTTCATCCCGGACAACTGGGCGAAGACCTACTTCCAGTGGATGCGCAACATCCAGGACTGGTGCATCAGCCGCCAGCTCTGGTGGGGCCACCGCATCCCGGCGTGGTACGACGCGGACGGCAACGTGTTCGTCGCGCGCAGCGAGGAGGACGCGCTCGCCGATGCGCGCTCGAAGCTCGGGCGCGAGGTCGCGCTGCACCGCGACGAGGACGTGCTCGACACCTGGTTCAGCTCGGCGCTGTGGTCCTTCTCGACGCTCGGCTGGCCGGCGCGCACCACGGAACTCGCGACGTTCTACCCGACCTCCGTACTTGTCACCGGGTTCGACATCATCTTCTTCTGGGTCGCCCGGATGATCATGATGGGACTCAAGTTCACGGGCGACGTGCCGTTCCGCGAGGTCTACATCACGGGCCTCATCCGCGACGAGCACGGCAACAAGATGTCGAAGTCGAAGGGCAACATCATCGATCCGCTCGACCTGATCGACGGCATCGACCTCGAGTCGCTCGTGGCCAAGCGCACCACCGGCCTCATGCAGCCGCAGATGAAGACTGCGATCGAGAAGGCCACCCGCAAGCAGTTCCCGCAGGGCATCCCGTCCTACGGGACGGACGCGCTGCGCTTCACGTTCGCGTCGCTCGCGACCATGGGTCGCGACATCCGCTTCGACCTCGGCCGCATCGAGGGCTATCGCAACTTCTGCAACAAGCTGTGGAACGCCTCGCGCTACGTGCTCATGAACACCGAGGAACACGCGGCGGACCTTTCGGGCGATTGCACGTACACGGTGGCGGATCGCTGGATCCGCGGTCGTCTCGGGGCGGCGGTGGCCGCCGTTCAGGCGAACTTCGCCGCGTACCGCTTCGACCTCGCGGCGCAGGCGATGTACGAATTCGTGTGGTACGAGTTCTGTGACTGGTACCTCGAACTCTCGAAGCCCGTGCTGCAGGCCGGCGACGCGGCGCCGGAAGTCAGGCGCGGCACGCGGCGCACGCTCCTCGAGGTGCTGGAGGCGACGCTGCGCATGCTCCACCCGCTGATGCCCTTCGTCACCGAGGAGATCTGGCGCACGGTCGGGCCGCTCACGGGCCGGCGCGGTCCGACGATCATGCTCGAGCCCTACCCGGTCGCAGCGGATTTCGCGACCGATGCCGAGGCCGAGCGGCAGGTGGCGGTGCTGAAGGCGGTGGTGCTCGGCATCCGGCAGATCCGCGGCGAGCTCGACGTGCCGCACTCGCGCGGCACGCCCGTGTACCTGCGCACCGGGCGCGAGGGCGATGCCGCGGCCGTCGCGGCCCTCGGCTCGACCATCGCGCGCGTCGGCAACCTCGAGTCCGTCGAGGTCGTGACCTCGGAGTCGGACCTGCCACCCTGCGCGATCGCAATCGTCGACGGCCGCACGATCCTCGCGCCGTTCGCCCGTCTCGTGGACGACGTGTCGGCGGAGATCACGCGACTCGAAAAGCGACACGCGAAGGCCGGGCAGGAACGCGGCAAGTGCGTCGCCAAGCTCGGCAACGAGAGCTTCGTCGCCAACGCGCCCGCCGAGGTCGTCGCCAGGGAGCGCGAGCGCATCGCCGAGTTCGACCGTCAGATCGCCCAGCTCGCGGAGCAGATGCGGCGGCTCGAGGCCGTCCGCGAAGCCGGGAGCGCCGTATGACGACCGCAGGACTCGGCGCGGCGGCCCCGCTGGACCCGGTGGGCGTGGAGCGCGTCGAGGCCACCGTCCGGGCGCTCGGCGGGATCATCCTCGGCAAGGAACGGCAGCTGCGGCTCTCGCTCGCCTGCCTCTTCGCTCGCGGCCACCTGCTCATCGAGGACATCCCGGGCGTCGGCAAGACTACCCTCGCGCATGCACTGGCGCGCGCGCTCGGCCTCACCTACCAGCGTGTCCAGTTCACGAGCGACCTGCTGCCCGCGGACATCACCGGCGTTTCCGTGTTCGATGCCGAGACGGGCCAGTTCCGCTTCCACCGCGGCCCGGTGTTCTCGCAGCTCGTGCTCGCCGACGAGGTGAACCGTGCGACGCCCAAGGCCCAGAGCGCGCTGCTCGAGGCAATGGAGGAGCACCAGGTCACCTCCGACGGCCAGACCTACCCGATGAGCGAACCGTTCTTCGTCATCGCGACCCAGAATCCGGTCTACCAGGTCGGCACGTTCCCGCTGCCGGAGTCGCAGCTCGACCGCTTCCTGATGCGCATCGAGCTCGGCTACCCGGAGCCGGCGCTCGAGCGTCAACTGCTGCTCGGCACCGACCGCCGCGACCTGCTGGTCTCCCTGGCGCCCGCCCTCACGCCGCAGCAGCTCCTGAAGCTGCAGGCCGAGGTGCCGCGCGTCCACGCATCCGACGCCTTGCTCGACTACGTGCAGTCGATCGCACGCTGGACGCGGCAGGCGAGCGAATTCGAAGCAGGCCTCTCTCCACGCGCGACGATCGGCCTGCTGCGGGCCGCCCAGGCCTGGGCACTGATGCACGCGCACCCGGGCGTGCTGCCGGAGGATGTGCAGGCCGTGCTGCCCGCCGTCGTCGGCCATCGCCTCGCGCCGCGCGAATCGTCGCGCTTCCGTGACGCGGGACAGGTGGGCCAGTTCGTGCTCGAGTCGGTGCCGGTGCCCTGACACCGGGGCCTGGTAACACTCATTGTCACGTGCTGCGACGATTCATGGACGTCCAGAGCGAGGCGCGAATTCCGATGTGTACTCTATGTACACGAGCGGAGGAGCAACGACGGGCTGGACGGCCATGAATCGTCCCGCCGCAAGATCCTCGTCCATGTATGAGTGCTACCAGGCCCCGGGATGCGCACGCTGATCCGAGGCCTGCGCGCCAGGGTCGAGCGGCGAACCCGGGCGTGGCTCAAGCGGCGCCAGGGCCCGGACCGCGATCCCGTCGAACTGCACCGCCGGCGCATCTACATCCTGCCGACCCGCCTCGGGATCGCGTACGCCGCGATGGTGTTCGCGATGGTGCTCGGCGGGCTCAACTACAACAACAACCTCGGCCTCGGCCTCGCCTTCCTGCTGGTGAGCCTGGGCCTCGTGGCCATGCATCACTGCCACGGCACGCTGTCCGGCCTTGCGCTGCGGCTGCACGCGACGCGGTCGGCCTTCGCGGGCGAGGAGGTTCGCTTCGGGCTCCTGCTCGAGAATCACTCGCGCGTCCCACGCCCACGGATCGAGGTCGGGCTCGATGCCGCGCCGGCCGCCATCGTCGACGTTCCACCGGTCGGAACCGTGCCGGCCGAGATCGCGGTCCGCGCCGAGCGGCGCGGCCGCGTGCCGCTCGCGCGTTTCGTGCTCGCGACGCGCCACCCGCTCGGGCTCTTTCGCGCCTGGGCCGTCGTGCACCCCGAGTACGCGGCGATCGCATGGCCGAGGCCTGCGGACCGGTCCCTGCCGCCGCCCGCCGTCGAGACCGACACCGGGGGCGCGCAGGACGGCGCGCGGGGCGAGGAGGACTTCGCGGGCCTGAAGCCCTACCAGGCGGGCGACTCGCTGCGCCGGATCGCGTGGAAGGCCTACGCCCGCGGCCAGGGACTGCACATCAAGCAGTACGCCGGCACCGACGTCGTCTCGCACGTCTTCGACTGGGACAGTCTCGCGGGGCTCGACGTGGAGACGCGCCTCGCGCAGCTCTGCCGCTGGGTGGTCGATGCCCACGAGCACGGCGAAGCCTTCGGCCTGCGACTCCCCGGGCTCGCGATCGAACCGAACATCGGCACGGCGCACCTCGATCACTGCCTGAATGCCCTCGCGCTGTATGAGCCGGGAGCAGCCCATGGCTGAGCGCCGCGCCCTCGACCTCCGCGGCCTCGACGGCGTGCTGCTCGCGCTCGCGGCCGCGATCGCGGCGCACGTCGCGAGCCTGCCGCCGTGGGTGACGCTGCTGCTGGTCGCGGCCATGACGTGGCGCTGGACGGCGCATCGGCGGGCGTGGCCACTGCCGCCCAAGTGGCTGCGGATCACGATCGCCATGGGCGCGATGCTCGTCGTGTTCGCCTCCTACCGGACCCTGAACGGCATCGAGGCGGGCACCGCGTTCCTCGTGCTGATGGCGGGCGTCAAGCTACTCGAGACGCGCGTTTCCCGCGATCTCACCGTCCTCGTATTCATCGCGTACTTCCTGCTGTATGCCGCGTTGCTGCGCAGCCAGCAGCTGCAGGCCCTGCCCTACCTGCTGCTCGGCGTGCTGCTCGCGACAGGCGCGCTGATGCGGGTGCACGCAGGCGCCGCCGGCGAGTCGGTGCGCGACGTGGTGAAACGCACGAGCCTCCTGATGCTGCAGGCGGCGCCGCTCGCGATCGCGCTCTTCGTGCTCTTTCCGCGCCTGCCCGGGCCGTTCTGGGGACTGCAGGCATCGCACTCGGCGCGCACGGGCCTCAACGACGAGATGACGCCGGGCGACGTTTCGGACTTGAGCGTCTCCGGCGACCCGGCGTTCCGCGTGCGATTCGACGGGCCCATCCCACCGCCGGTGCACCGCTATTGGCGCGGCCCGGTGCTGCACGAGTTCGACGGCCGCAGCTGGCGACGCGCGCGTGGCCAGACTTTCCCGCAGCAGGAGGTCGTCACGGAGGGCGACCCGATCGACTACCAGATCACGCTCGAGCCCCACGACCGGAACTGGATCCTGGCCCTCGACCTGCCGACTGCGTGGCCGGAGCGCGAGGCCTTCCGCACCTACGACTTCCAGCTGCTGTCGCCGCGACCCGTGTCGGACGTGACGACGTTCCGGCTCCAGTCGCACGTCCGCTTCCGCGCCGGCGACTCGCTGCCGGTGTCGATGCGTCGCAAGGACCTGCAGCTGCCGGACGAGGGCAACCCGCGCGCCGTCGCACTCGGACGCGATCTCGCGCGGCGTTTCCCGCAGGACCCGCCGGCAATCGTGGGCGCGATGCTGCGCATGTTCCGCGAGCAGCCCTACGTCTACACGCTCGAGCCGCCAAAGCTCGCCGACGACGCCGTGGACGAGTTCCTGTTCGAGACTCGCCGAGGCTTCTGCGAGCACTATGCCTCGGCGTTCACCTTCGTCATGCGCGCCGCAGGCATCCCGGCCCGGGTCGTTACCGGCTACCAGGGCGGCGAACTCAATCCGCTGCGGGGCTACCTGCTGGTGCGGCAGTCCGACGCGCACGCGTGGTCCGAGGTCTGGATCGACGGCCGCGGCTGGATCCGCGTCGATCCGACCGTCGCGGTCGCTCCCGACCGGATAGAGCGGGGCCTGATCGCCTCGCTGCCGGAGAACGAGCCGGTCCCGGGCCGGCTCCGGCGGGACAGCGAGGCCTGGCTGCAGGTGACGCTCGCCTGGGATGCGGCGAACGACTTCTGGAACGAGCGTGTCGTCCGGTTCAACGCCGCGGGACAGTTGCAGCTGCTCGAGCGCCTGGGAGTCGACGAGCCGGACTGGCGCACGCTCGGCCTCGGCCTCACCGCGAGCCTCGCCGCTTTCTTCGTCGCGATCTCCGTGTTCCTCGCCTGGAAGTACCGCCGGCCGCCGAAGGACTGGCCCGCGCGCCTGCACCTCGAGGTGGCCCGCCGCCTGCGCCGGCGAGGGCTCGAGCCGGAGCCGGCCGAAGGTCCGGTGGCGTTCCTCGACCGCGCCGCGCAAGCGTGCCCGGACCTGGCGCGCGATCTCGCCGAGATCCGCGACGTCTATGCTGCGTTGCGCTACGGACCGCTGCCGACCGAGACGGACCTGCGCCGCCTCAAGCACCTCGTGAACCGACTCCGTACCTGAGCAGGTCAGGTATGCTTCTCTCTCCCTGATGCGTGGAACGAGCGACACCATGTCCGACCTGAAAAAGAAGTTCGAGACCGCCGCCAAGGACGCGCAGAAACTGAAGGCACGCCCGTCCGACGAGGACATGCTGCGTCTGTATGCGCTCTACAAGCAGTCGACGGCCGGCGACGCGACGGGCGACCGGCCCGGCGCGTTCGATTTCGTCAACCGCGCCAAGTACGACGCGTGGGCGCGCCTCAAGGGTACCGACACCGAAAAGGCGATGAAGTCCTACGTGGACCTCGTCGAACGGCTGAAGAAGCTGGGCTGATCGCAGTGGGCGCGATTACAGCGATCGCGCTGGCCGCGATCGCTGTCCTCGCCTGGCTCATCCTCGGTCCCCTGATCGCGGCGCGCCGCCGGCGGCGGGCGCTCGCCCGGCCGTTGCCGTCCGAGCTCGGCCCGCTCGTCGACCGCAACGTACCCGTGCGCGCCCGGCTGCCCGCAAGCCTGCGCGAGCGTCACGACGGGCTGGTGAACGCTTTCCTCGCCGAGAAGGAGTTCGTCGGCTGCAACGGGCTCGCGGTGACCGACGAGATCCGCGCGACGGTTGCCGCGCTCGCCTGCCTGCTCGTCATCGGACGCCGCGGTCACTACGACGCGCTGCACTCCGTGCTCGTCTACCCGACGCCGTTCTGGGTCGAGGACGAAGTGGAGGACGAGGCCGGCGTGGTCGAGAAGCGGCGGCGCGTGCTCTCGGGCGAAGCCTGGGAGTCGAGTCGCATCATCCTTTCGTGGGAGGACGTGCTCGAGGCTGCGCGCTGGCCGGGTGAAGGCTACAACGTGGCACTGCACGAGTTCGCGCACTACCTCGATGCCGAGGGACTCGGGCTCGCGGCACCGTCCGCTTCGTCGCCGCGAGCTGCGGTCCGGACGACCGAGGCCTGGGCGAACGACCTCGCCGCCGAATTCGACGCCTTGCTCGATGCCGTGGACGCGGGTGAGTACACGTTCCTCGACCCTTACGCGGCCGAGGACGAGGCGGAGTTCTTCGCCGTCGCGACCGAGGATTTCTTCGAGCGGTCCGCGGGACTGAGGTCCGCGCACCCCCGGCTCTACGAACTGCTGCAGGAGTTCTACGCGCTCGATCCCGCGTCGTGGTGAACGGCCGGCGTCAGACGATCTCGCCTCCGCCGGCGTGCGGGCGGCCATCGAGCGGCGCCACGATGCTGAAGCGGAACGTCGCCTTGCGGCCGTCCTCGAGCTCGATGGTGATGCGGCAGTCGCCCATCGGATCGCCCGGCGACACGTACCAGGCATTGCCGACGAACTCATCGCCCGGCATCGACGTGCCGAAGGTCGTCGCCGTGCGGCCGTCCTCCGAGATCTCGACGTTCGCGCTCTCGAGCACGCCTTCCCAAGTATCCGGCGGACGGGGAAGTTCGAGGCGCTCGACCCAGTGGACCGGTTCGCCGGGCATCGCCTCCTGCAACCGCCAGCCGAAGGCTTGCTCCGCGACGTAGGGCACCTCGAGCGTGCTCTCGAAGCGCATCTCGCCACGGTCATCCGCCGTCCACGTGCCGAACTCGATCCCGTCCTGGACGGTCGCGCTCTCCTCGCGCGTATCGCCGCAAGCGGCCACGAGCGCGGCCGCAAGCGTCATCACGGCCACCCTCCAGCACATCCGCAGACCCGATTCACGCATCGCACGACTCCTCGCGCCCAAGGGCCAGCATACCCTGCCTCGTCCCGGAATCTGCGAAACTGTCGCCATCGTGCCGACCGACCTCGCCCTCGTCGCCCGCGTGATCTCCGGTGGACACCTGCCGGCGCGGTCCGCCCTGCTGCAGGGCCCGGGCGCGCCCGCATCCGGAGCGATCCAGGCGGATCGCATCCGGGGCATGCTGCTCGGGCTCGCGATCGGCGACGCGCTCGGCAACACCAGCGAGGGTCTCGGCGCAGCGGACCGCCTCGACCGTCACGGCGAGATCAGCGACTACCTGCCGAACCCCGCGACCGGCGGACGGCGCGTGGGCCTGCCGTCGGACGACAGCCAGCTCGCGTTCTGGATGCTCGAGAGCCTGCTCGAGCGCGGCGCGCTCGACCCGGACGATCTTTCCGCCCGCTTTGCCTCGCGCCAGATCTTCGGCAGCGGCGGATCCGTACGGCAGTTCCTAGCGAACCGCGCCGCCGGCATCACGCCGTGGTACCTCTGCGGTGCCGAGAGCGCCGGCAACGGCGCGCTGATGCGCATCGCCCCGGTGGTGCTGGCGCACCCCGAGGGCCCGAGCGCCGCGCTCTGGCTCGACACTGCGCTCGCATCCATCGTCACGCACCGCGATGCCTCGTCGGTGGCCTCCTGCGTCGCGTTCGTCGACCTGCTCGCGCGCTTCCTGCGCCTCGAGGCGGCGCCGGCCGCGGAGTGGACGCTCGCCACGTTTCTCGGCACGACGCGCCGCATCTGCACCGACGCGCCCTACCGCACGCGCGGCGGCCGCTTCGAGGGCTGGGAGGGCACGTTCCCGGACCACCTCGAGCGCGTGCTCGCCGAGGCGGTCACGCACGAGTGGACCGTGCGCGAGGCCTGCGAGGCCTGGCGCTCCGGCGCGTATCTCCTCGAGACGGTGCCGAGCGTGCTGTGGATCCTCGCCCGGCACGGACACGACCCCGAGGAGGCCATCGTGCGCGCGGTGAACGACACCGAGGACAACGACACGGTCGCGGCCATCGTCGGGGCCGCGGTCGGCGCAATCCACGGTGCGGCGGCGCTGCCGTCGAGGTGGCGACAGGGTCTCATCGGTCGCACGCAGGCCGGCGACGACGGCCAGGTGTTCCGCCTCGTCGAGGCGGCGGTGCGTCGCGACTGGGGCTAGGCTTGGGCTTCGGTGTTCGCATCGCCCTCGCGCTCGTCGGCGCCCTGGCCACTGCGCAGGCATGCGGCGAAGCGGTGCCGGCCCTGCCCGAGCGCGCACGCGTCACGCTCGACTCGCTCGCGGTCGACGTCGGCCGCGACGAGAATCGCGCGGTCTCCTTCACCAACCGGCGCTCCGCGTTCTACTACACGCAGACGCACCGCAACGATCACCCGGAGCACGCCTGGTTCCGCGGCCTCAGCATCGCGGGGCGGCGGGTGTTCAGCGACTACCGTGTCTCCGTCGGCGGAGAGACGCTCGATCCTGCGCGTTCGACATCGGTGACGGTCGCTCCCGATGCGCTCGTACGGCGCTATCCCTCGGGCGCGGTCGAGACCCTGCGCCTGTATGACGGCGAGGACGTGGTCGGCGTCGAGATCGCCGGCGCGCCCGACACACCGACGCTCGGCCTCGAAGGCGAAATGGTGCGTGAGCTCGGCGCGGACGGCGGCCTGCACTTCTACGAGTCGGCGGGCACCTCGCCCGGGCAGGCGCCGCTGTCCGTCGCGGTCGGGCGGGCGGATGACGTCTTCCTGGTGTGCAGCGGCGCTTCGCGTGAGGCGGCCGCGTCGCTGTGCGAGAGGGCTGCGCAGGAGGAGCCGCGCTGGCGTGCCGAGAAGCGCACGCGGCTCGAGCGCATGCTGAACGACGACCAGTACGTGCTCACGGACGACCCGCGACTCACGGCGTCGCTGCGCTGGATCGCGCTCACCACCGACCAGCTCGTCACGCGCCAGCGCGGCGACGGCATCTACGCCGGGCTGCCCTGGTTCCAGGAATACTGGGGACGGGACAGCTTCATCGCATTGCCCGGCGCCACGCTCGTCACGGGCCGGTTCGAGGAGGCGCGCGCCGTCCTCACCTCGTTCGCGAAATTCCAGGACCTCGACCCCGGATCGCCGTTCTTCGGTCGCCTGCCGAACATCGTGAAACCGGGCAGCCTCGACTACCACACGACCGACGGCACGCCCCGGTTCGTGATCGCGCTCGGGGATTACCTGCGCTACACGGGCGACGCGTCGCTGGTCCGCGAGCTCTACCCGAACGTGGTCGCGAGCATCGAGGGCTCGATGCGCCGCTACACCGATGCGCGCGGGCTCCTGGTGCACGCGGACAACGAGACCTGGATGGACGCGCGCCGCGAGTCCGACCTCGTCGCGTACGCACCGCGCGGCACGCGCGCGAACGACACCCAGGCACTCTGGTACGGACAGCTGCGCACCGGCGCCGGGTTCGCCGCGAGGCTCGGCGACCAGGCGATGGCGGATCGCTGGAACGCGGCAGCCGCGGCGGTCCGCAGCGCCTTCGCGGAGGATTTCGCAGGCACCGGGACGTCCGGCAGCCCGTTCCAGGTCGCCGATCACGTGACCGCGGCAGGCCAGCCCGACCGCCGGTTGCGGCCGAACGTTCTCTTTGCGCTGCCCCTGCTCCCCGAGGCCGAGGCGGCGGCGGTCGCCGCGCGCGCCTTGAGCACGCTCGTGTTTCCATGGGGCGTCGCGACGCTCGACCCCGCCGACCCGGGCTTCCATCCCTATCACGTCGCCCCCGGCTGCTGGCACAAGGACGCCGCGTATCACAACGGCACCGTGTGGCCCTGGCTCGACGGCGTGTTCGTCGATGCCCTCCTCCGGTTCGGCCAGGCCGAGCCCGCCTGGAGACTCTTCCTCGCCCGGAGCCGGCTCGCCCTCGAGCGCGGGGTCGTCGGCGGCCTGCCCGAGACGCTCGACGCCTACCCGCGCCCCGGCGCGACAGAGCCCAGGCTCACCGGCACGTACCTGCAGGCCTGGTCGAACGCGGAACACCTGCGTGCCTGGTACCAGGACTTCCTCGGCTTGCGCCCCGCACTCGACGAGGATCGCGTCGTCCTGCGCCCGCGCCTGCCGCGCGAACTCGGGTTCGTGGACGTGAGCGCGCGTGTCGGCCCGGGGTCGATCCGCGGGGTCTACGAGCGGACGGGCTCGCTCTCACGGTACCAGTGGCGACTTATGGGCCTCGCGACGCAACTTTCGGTCGACATCCACCCGTTCGACACTCGGTCATTCCCGCTGCGCGACGGCGAGCGGCTGATTGCCGAGGATCGCGGCGACGCGCTGCATGTGAGTCGCGTCGGGCGCGACGGCAAGGCGATCGTCCTCGCGAGGCTCCGACCGTCGCCGGAACGCCTGGCAAATCAGCGGGAGTGGGATGCGAGCTTCGCTCGAGCGGGCTTCGCACGTCCGCGGCCGGCCGGCGAACTCGCCATCCGCTGTACACTGCCCGCCCCCCATCCCTGAAGCGTCGAGACCGCCCCATGACCGGCACACACAAGGACAAGATCATCATCGTGACCGGCGCCTCCTCGGGCGTCGGCGAAGCAGCCGCGCGTGCCTTCGCGCGCAAGGGTGCGACGGTCGTGCTCGCCGCCCGCTCGGCGCAGGCGATCAGCAGGCTCGCGAAGGAGATCGACGGCCTCGCCGTGCCCACGGACGTCTCCCGCCTCGAGGACCTCGAGGCACTGGTGGCGAAGACGGTCGCCCGGTACGGCCGCATCGACGTCGTCGTGAACAACGCCGCCGCGAACGCCCGTGGAACGCTCGACGAGCTCGAGCCGGCGCGGATCGCTGAGGTCCTCGACACCAACCTCAAGGCGCCGATCCTCCTCACCCGCCTCGCCCTGCCGGAACTGCGCAAGACCCGTGGCGTGGTCGTGAACGTGGCCTCGATCGCCGGCCACGTGCCGTTGCCCCACGAGTCGCCGTACTGCGCCTCGAAGTGGGGCCTGCGCGGCTTCACTTTCGCGGTGCGTCAGGAACTGCGCGACACCGGCGTGTCGATCTGCGTGGTGTCGCCAGGGCCGATCGCCACCCCGTTCGTCCTCGACGACCTCGACCACGTGCCGGACCTCGTGTTCTCGCAGCCGATCCTGACCGCGGAGGAGGTCGCCGACACCGTGGTGGCCTGCGCGATCGACCGCAAGCGCGAGCGCGCCATCCCGGCCCAGACCCTCGCGCTCGCGAAGGTGGCCGCGACGTTTCCCTGGGTCCAGGACATGCTGCGCCCCGCCCTCGAGGCCAAGGGCGCCCGCGTCAAGGAGAAGCTGCGGCGCGCCGCTCCGCGCGCGCCGCGATGACGAGCAGCGCGCCGCCCGCGAGGAACAGCACGAGGATCGAGAGGATCGACAGCCGCGGGTCATTCGTGACCGCGGCCGTCACCCCGACGAGCGCAGGTCCGACGATCGCGGACGCCTTGCCCATCATGTTGTAGAAGCCGAAGAACTCCGACGACTTGCCGTCGGGCACGAGCCGGCCGTAGTAGCTGCGGCTGAGCGACTGGATGCCGCCCTGCACGAGCCCAACCGCAAAGGCGAGCACGTAGAAGTCCCGGGCGTCCTCGAGGAAGTACGCGTAGCACGTCGCCGCCACGTAGACCGCGAGCGCGATGAAGATGCCGGGCACGGCCCCGATCCGTCCGCCGAGCCAGCCGAACGCGAGCGCGGCGGGGAACGCGACGAACTGCGTGAGGAGCAGCGCCTTGATCAGGTGCGACTGGTCGAATCCGAGCGAGAGCCCGTAGTCCACCGCCATCTTGATGACGGTGTTCACGCCGTCGATGTAGAGGATGTACGCGGCGAGGAACCACAGGAGCGGCCGGTAGCGGCGGATCTCGTGCAGCGTGCCGGCGAGCTCGCGGAATCCCTGACGTATCGCCTGCGCGAGCGGCAGCGGGGCTCGGCCGTCACGGGCCTCACGCACGTACAGCGCACAGGGCAGCGCGAACACGAGCCACCACGCACCGACGCTGACGAACGACCAGCGCACGGCCTCCGTGGCGTCGGCGAGGCCGAACGTCCCTGGGCTCAGCGTCATGAACACGTTGATCGAGAAGAGCAGCCCGCCGCCGAGGTAGCCGAGCGCGTAGCCGAAGCCGGAGACGAGGTCGTACTCCCTGGGCTCCGCCACGTGCAGGAGCAGCGAGTCGCTGAACACGATGCTGCCCCAGAAACCGAGCGACGCGACGAGGAAGAGCGCCGCGGCGGCGACCCACTGCCCCCGCCCGACGAACGCGAGCGCGAGCGTCGCCACGGAGCCGAGCACCGTAAAGGCCATCAGCAGCTTCACGCGCGTGCCGCCCCGGTCCGCGATCGCGCCGAGCGCCGGCGCGAGCATGGCGATCAGCAGGCTCGCGAGACCGCTCGTCAGGCCGAGGCGATAGGTGCTCTCGGTAGCCGCGACGCCGGCGTTCCAGTACTGCTTGAAGAAGACCGGGAAAAAGCCCGCCATGACCGTGGTCGCGAAGGCGGAGTTGGCCCAGTCGTACAGGGCCCACGCGACCACTGGCCGCCGCGCGAGGACGCTACGCGACGGAGGCGAGGTGCTCACGCGTCTCCCGGAAGGTCACGTCGGGCCAGCGCTCCTCGGTGAGCTGCAGGTTCACGCGGGTGGGCGCGAGGTACACGAGCGCGCCGGAGTGGTCGAGCGCGAGGTTGTCGTGGCCCTTCGCGCGGAACTCGGCGAGCTTCTTCGGGTCGCCGCAATACACCCAGCGGGCGGTGTAGACGTTTACGGCATCCCAGGTCGCCTGCACGCCGTACTCGTCCTGCAGGCGGAACGCGACGACGTCGAACTGCAGCTGCCCGACGGCGCCGAGGATCAGGTCGTTGTTGCGCAGCGGGCGGAAGAGCTGTGTGGCGCCCTCCTCGCACAGCTGGTCGAGGCCCTTCTGCAGCGCCTTCATGCGCAGCGGATCGCGGAGCACGACGCGGCGGAACATCTCCGGTGCGAAGTTCGGGATGCCCGTGAAGGTGAGCGTCTCGCCCTCGCTGAAGGTGTCGCCGATGTTGATCGTGCCGTGGTTGTGCAGGCCGATGATGTCCCCGGCGTAGGCCTCTTCCGCGTGCTGGCGGTCGGCCGCGAGGAAGGTGAGCGCGTCCGCGATGCGGATCTCCTTGCCGAGCCGGGTGTGGAAGAATCGCATCCCCCGCTCGTAGCGCCCCGAGCAGATCCGCATGAACGCGATGCGGTCGCGGTGCCCGGGGTCCATGTTCGCCTGGATCTTGAAGACGAAGCCGGAGAGCCTGTCCTCGAAGGCATCCACCGTGCGGGTCGTCGTCGCGCGCGGCAGCGGCGCCGGCGCGTGCTCGACGAACGCCGAAAGCAACTCCGTGACGCCGAAGTTGTTGATCGCGGAGCCGAAGAAAACGGGAGTCTGCCGTCCGGCGAGGTAGTCCTCGCGCGAGAAGGGATGTGCCCCGCCCCGCACCAGGTCCACCTCGTCGCGGAACGCCTGAGCGCGGTCGCCGAGGAAGGCGGCCGCCGCGGCGCTCTCGAGCCCGTCGATCGTATCGTGGGTTCCGACGCGACCCTTCTCGGCGGCCTGGTAGACGTAGATGCGGTCCTCGAGCAGGTGGTAGACGCCCCTGAGGTCGCGCCCCATGCCGATCGGCCAGGTCAGCGGCGCGCAGGTGATCTTGAGCACCTTCTCGATCTCGTCCAGCAGTTCGAGGGGCTCGCGGCCCTCGCGGTCGAGCTTGTTGATGAAGGTCATGATCGGCGTGTCGCGCAGCCGGCAGACCTCCATGAGCTTGATCGTACGCTCCTCGACGCCCTTCGCGCAGTCGATGACCATCAGCGCGGAGTCGACCGCCGTCAGCGTGCGGTAGGTGTCCTCGGAGAAATCCTCGTGCCCCGGCGTGTCGAGCAGGTTGACCATGCGGCCCTTGTACGGGAACTGCATGACGCTAGAGGTCACGGAGATCCCACGCTGCTGCTCGAGTCGCATCCAGTCGGAGGTCGCGTGGCGGGCGGCCTTGCGCCCCTTCACCGTGCCCGCCATCTGGATCGCGCCCCCGAAGAGCAGCAGCTTCTCGGTGAGCGTGGTCTTGCCGGCGTCGGGGTGGGAAATGATGGCGAAGGTGCGGCGTCGCGCCACTTCGTCGCGCAGGGAGCTCATGGGTCGGGCCGGGTCGGTCGCGGTGGGGCCGCAATTCTAGCAGGGCCGCTCGCCGACCCCCGCGACGGCGGCGAGGTCGAGCTTCAGCACGAGCGCGTCCTCGCGCCCGCCCGGGGCCTGGTAATAGCCCTTGCGCAGCCCGACCTGCACGAACCCGACCGACTGGTACAGCGCGATCGCGAGCGGATTCGACGGCCGAACCTCGAGGAACACCTCGGTCATGCCCGCCTGGCGGGCGCGCTCGAGGAGCAGCATGAGCATCTGCCGGCCCACGCTGCGGCCGCGGAGGTCTCCGCGCACGCACAGGTTCAGGATGTGCGCCTCGCCGGCCCCCATCGCCACGACGCCATAGGCGACGATTGCGCCCTCCATCTCCGCGACCCGGCACAGGTAGCCCACGCGCAGGCAGTCGCGAAAGATCCCCTCGCTCCATGGAAACGCGTAGGAGGCTCGCTCGACCGCGCCCACGGCCGGCACGTCGCCCGGCACCATCGGACGGAATTTCACCAGGTGCCGGTGGTGATGCCCCGGCTCGCCCGCGTCCGCCGCGCTCACGCCAGCACCTGCTCCCCGCGCTCGAGGCGCTCGAAGACCTGACGCGCGAACAGCAGGTCCTGCCAGGCCTTGCGCTTCTCGGCCGGGCTCCGCAGGAGGTAGGCGGGATGGTAGGTGACCAGCACCGGACGCCGTTCCGCGCCGAGCGCGTGGACCTGGCCGCGCAGGCGTGCGAGCGGCGTCTCCGTCTGCAGCAGGTTCTGCGCGGCGATGCGCCCGACGGCCACGATCAGCGTCGGAGACACGAGCTCGATCTGGCGCTCGAGGTAGCCGCGGCACGAGCGCGCCTCCTCCGGCCGCGGATCCCGGTTGCCCGGCGGGCGGCACTTGAGCACGTTGGCGATGTAGACGTCTTGCCGCGCGAACCCGAGTGCACGCAGCATCGAGGTGAGCAACTGCCCGGCGCGGCCCACGAACGGCTCGCCCTGGCGGTCCTCTTCCGCGCCCGGCGCCTCGCCGATGAACATCCACCGCGCCTGCCTGTTGCCGACCCCGAACACGGTCTGTGTCCGCGTGAAGTGCAACTCACAGAGCGTGCACGCCGCCACGCGCACCTCGAGCTCGTCCCAGGTCGCCGGAGCCGCGTCCTGCCATTGCGCAGGCACCGCTGCGGCGGCCACAGGCCGCGGCCGGTCGCGACGCACGTACACGTCGATGCCGAGCGCATCGAGACAGGCGGCCCGCCGCGGATCGAGCGCCATGGCGCCTTACTTCGCCGCGCCTTCGCGGCGGCCGCGCAAGAACCTGCGCCAGGCCCAGTAGAGCGGGCCCGAGAGCGCGTAGAGAGCGAACAGGCCGAAGAGCATCTCCGGCGGGCTCGAACCGACGACGACGAAGCCGATCGGGATGAGCAGCAGGAACGCGAACGGCAGGCGGCGGTTGAGATTGAAATCCTTACCGCTCAGGTACGGGAAGCGGCTCACCATCAGGGCGCCGGCCAGCGTCGCCACGACGAAGGCCAGCACCAGCGCGCGCAGGCCCTCGCGCTGCAGGTCGTTCAGCATCCAGACGAACCCCGCGAGCAGGGCCGCACCCGACGGGCTCGGCAGGCCCTCGAAGTAGCGCTTGTCCGCCATCGCGGCGCGCGAGTTGAACCGCGCCAGGCGTATGGCCGCGCAGGCGGCGTAGAAGAACGTCGCGAGCCAGCCGATGCGCTCCCACACCGTGCCGTACTCGGCAATGCGCGCGACGCCCCACTGGTAGGCGACGACCGCGGGCGCGAGGCCGAACGCCACCATGTCCGAGAGGCTGTCGTACTCCTTGCCGAACTCGGTCTGGGTGTTGGTCCAGCGCGCGATGCGCCCGTCGAGGCCGTCGCAGACCATGGCGACGAAGATCGCGATGCCGGCCCGGTCGAAGTTGCCGTCGGTGGCGGCCACGATGGCGTAGAAGCCGGAGAACAGGACCGCCGTCGTGAACAGGTTCGGCAACAGGTAGATGCCGCGTCCGCGGGGGCGCGGCCGGGCGGCGTCCGGCGCTGGCAAAGGATCGGTCGTCATGGGCACCCACCCGGTTGGCTCGGGGCATGATAGGTAGCGCGCGCCTGCGGCACAACGGCGCGACTGCCCTCCCGCGCCGGGGCCAGGGACCCCCTCTGCTAGAATCCAAGGTCGCCTGCCACATTCGCCGGAATCCAGATGCGTCTTTCGACCTACCCGATCAATACGCTGCGGGACGTTCCCGCGGACGCCGAGGTGGTGAGCCACCAGCTGATGCTGCGCGCCGGCCTGATCCGCCGTCTCGCCGCCGGCATGTACACCTGGCTGCCCGTCGGCCTCCGCGTGCTGCGCAAGGTCGAGAACATCATCCGCGAGGAGATGAACCGGGCGGGCGCGATCGAGCTCCTGATGCCGACCGTGCAGCCCGCGGAACTGTGGCAGGAATCGGGCCGCTGGGAGCAGTTCGGGCCCGAACTCCTCCGGCTGAACGACCGCCACGACCGCCCGTTCTGCTACGGCCCGACGCACGAGGAAGTGATCACCGACCTGGCGCGACGGGAGCTAAAGAGCTATCGGCAGCTGCCCGTCAACTTCTACCAGATCCAGACCAAGTTCCGTGACGAGATCCGGCCGCGCTTCGGTGTGATGCGGGCACGCGAGTTCACGATGAAGGACGCCTACTCCTTCCACCTCGACGCCGCCTCGCTCGAACAGGGCTACCATGCGATGCACGACGCCTATACCCGCATATTCACGCGCATGAACCTGCGCTTCCGCGCCGTGCGCGCCGACACCGGCAGCATCGGCGGCAGCGCGTCGCAGGAGTTCCACGTGCTCGCGGACTCCGGCGAGGACGCGATCGCCTTTTCCGACGGGGACGATTACGCGGCCAACCTCGAGATGGCGGAAGCGCTGCCGCCGCAGGGCACTCGGGCGACCCCCGCCGCCCCGCTCGCGAAGATCCCGACGCCCGGCGCGCGCACGATCGCCGAGCTCACGGGTTTCCTCGGGGTCGAAGCCCGGCGTTGCGCCAAGACCCTGCTCGTCGAGGGCACGGACGGCGGAGTCGTGGCGCTCGTCGTGCGCGGCGATCACGAGTTGAACGCCGTAAAGGCGCAGAAGCTGCCGGGCGTGCTGTCGCCGCTGCGCATGGCCTCGCCCGAGCAGGTCCGCGAGGCGGCCGGCTGCGAGGCCGGCTACATCGGGCCCGTGGGCCTGCGGCTCAAGGTCTACGCCGACCATGCGGCCGCGCAGCTCGCCGACTTCGTGTGCGGCGCGAACGAGCGCGACGCCCACCTCACGGGCACGAACTGGGGCCGCGACCTGCCCGAGCCCGAAGCCGTCGACATCCGCAACGTCGTGCCGGGCGACCCGAGCCCCTCGGGCCGCGGCACGCTCGGCATCGCGCGTGGCATCGAGGTCGGGCACATCTTCCAGCTCGGCTGCAAGTACAGCGAGGCGATGAACGCCACGGTGCTCGACGAGCAGGGCAAATCCGTGGTCATGTTCATGGGCTGCTATGGCATAGGTGTGACGCGCGTCGTAGCCGCGGCCATCGAGCAGAACAATGATGAGCGCGGCATCGCCTGGCCGGAACCGATCGCACCCTTCCACGTGTCGCTCATCCCGATCAACCTGCAGAAGTCCGAACGCGTGCGCGCCACCGCGGAGCGGCTCTACGCCGAACTCGCAGCCGCCGGGTTCGAGGTGATCTACGACGACCGCGACGCGCGGCCGGGGGTCAAGTTCGCCGACGACGAGCTGCTCGGCATTCCCCACCGCATCGTGGTGGGCGACAAGGGGCTCGAGCGCGGGGTGGTCGAGTACAAGCCGCGGCGCGGCGACGGCGCCGCCGAGGTGCCCGTGGACGCGCTCGCGCAGTTCCTGCGCGATCGGAGCGCCGCGAGGGCCTGAGCCCATGCGTGCCGCCGCGCTCGCCGTCCTGGTCCTCGCCTGCGCACTGGCACCGGCGGCACGTGCGGACCGTCAGATGGACCCGGAACTGCGCGGCGTGATCGCCGATGCGATGCAGCCGACGGAGTGCTTCGAGGACAAGTACGAGCGTGCCGTCTGGCTCGCCTACATGGAACCGCGCCTCGGCCGCTACGTGAAGGACCCGGGGGAGCGCGAGCAGATCCTGCACCACGTGCACTGCGAGGCGAAGCGCGTCGAGATCCCGCCCGAACTCGTGCTCGCGGTGATGGACGTCGAGAGCCGCTTCGATCGCTACGCCGTCTCCTCGGCGGGCGCCGTGGGACTCATGCAGGTGATGCCGTTCTGGCCCCGCGAGCTCGGCATGTCGAACTCGCAGCTGATCCGCGTCGGCGACAACATCCGCATGGGGACGACGATCCTGAGCTACTACCTGCGCAAGGAACGCGGCAACTACCAGCGGGCGCTGCAGCGCTACAACGGCAGCCTCGGGCGGCCGAACTACTCGGACCTCGTGATCGACAGGCTGGTCTCGCGCTGGCGCTACCAGCACTGATCCGGCTCAGGACGTGAGGAATCCCGAGGGTCGCGAACCCATCGACTCGGGCGCCACGCTGTCCACCACGACCGACGTGACCTGCGAGGCGGGGGATCCCTGCCACAACCACTCGCACAGCGCCTCGACGGCCTGCGGGGCCCCGCAGGCGAGAACCTCGACGCGACCGTCGGGAAGATTGCGGGCGTAACCGGAGACCCCGAGCTGCAGCGCGCGCTGACGAGTGCTCGCGCGGTAGAAGACGCCCTGTACCCGCCCTGCGACCAGGCAGCGGCGTGCGACCCAGTCGCCCACGGGGAAACCGGTTAGCGGCCGCCCGGTTCGGCCGGTGCGGCCTGGCCCGAGGACTTGCGCGCCTTCTCCTGCGCCCGCGCCGCTTCGGCCTCGCGGCGGGCTTCCATCGCCTTCTCGCGCGCCAGTTCGGCCTCGTCGCGCGCCGGCCGGTAATCGCCCTTCTTGAGACTGGCCTTGGCACGCGCGAGGTGCCGCTCGGCCTCCGACATCGACTCCGGCGCGTATTTCGCACCGCCCGCCTTCTGCGCGGCGAGCACCGCCTGGCGCGCGTTGCTCATCTCCTGTACCGGTACGCCCGCGCAACCGACGAGTTGCAGCGTCGCGATCGACGCGAGCAGGACGGCGGGAAGGAGGTGACGGTTGGGATGCGGCATGATCCGGAGTCGAGGCTCGGTTTCACGCTAACAACTGCACCCTGTACCGTCAAGGTTGCGCGACCTAGAATCCGCCGTCCTCCGCGCGGCCACACGCGCCGTCCACAGGGAAGATGCGCGCATGATCGAAGTGCTGGTCCTATACTACTCGCGGCACGGCGCGACCGCCGAGCTGGCCCGGCAGGTCGTTCGCGGCGTCGAGGCCGTCCCGGGCGCCCGGGCGCGCCTGCGCACCGTGCCGGCCGTGTCGACCGTATCGGAGGCGACTGAGCCCGCCGTGCCGGACTCCGGGCCGCCCTACGCCACGCAGGACGACCTGCGCGAGTGCGACGGACTCGTGCTCGGCAGCCCCACGCGATTCGGAAACATGGCCGCGCCCGTGAAGTACTTCCTCGACGGTACCAGCGCTCTCTGGCTCAACGGGGCCCTCGACCGCAAGCCGGCTGGCGTATTCACGTCCACCGGATCGCTGCACGGCGGCCAGGAATCGACGCTGCTGTCGATGATGATTCCGCTGCTGCACCACGGGATGTACATCGTCGGGCTGCCCTTCACCGCCGAGGCGATGAACCGCACGCGCACGGGGGGCACGCCGTACGGCGCCAGCCATTTCGCCGCCGGTCGCGGTGACGCGCGGCTGAGCGACGACGAGCGGGAGCTCGCCCAGCTGCTCGGGCGGCGCGTGGCCGAGGTGGCCGTCGCGGTCGCCGCCTCGAGAACCCGCGAGTGAACATGGAACGAGCGCGGACCCGCATGGTCGCGCAACGCGCGGTGCTCGCGACCTGGGTCGCGCTCGGAATCACGATCGCCGCGGCCGTGGCTCTCGCGTCCGGCTCGACCGCGAGCGCAGTCGTGACCGCCGTCCTCTTCGTGCCCTGGCTGATGCCGTTGCGCGGGCTGCTGCGCGGCGACCGGCGCACCCACGCCTGGGCGACCCTGTGCGTCGCGCCCTATTTCGTCTACGGAATGACGGAGGTCATCGCCAATCCAGCCGTGCGCGTCGCGGCCGCCCTCATGATGGCCGCCAGCCTCGCCCACTTCGTCACGCTCGTCGCGTTCCTGCGCGTGACGCGGCCGGCGGGCGGTACTCAGGCCGCGCCGAATCCCTGAGCCTCCAGCGCCGCCCGCAGGAACGGCACCGTGAGCCGGCGCTGCGCGGCGAGCGACGCCTCGTCGAGCCGGTCGAGCACTGCGCAGAGCGAATGCATGTCGCGCGGCAGGCGGTGCACGAGGTAGAGCGCGCCTTCGCTTGCGAGCTCGAGACCCCGTCGCGAGGCCCGCAGTCGCAGTGCCTCGGCCTGATCCGCCTCGTCGAGCTCCTGGAGCTGGTGAACCGAGGCGGCCAGGAGCCGCGATCGCAGGTCCGGCAGCTGGAAATCGAGCGCGGCCGGCGGCGACGTGGATGACACGCACAGCCGGCCCGGTCCGTCCTGCATGAGCGTGTGCAGACGGAAGATCGACTCGTTCCACGCGGCGTCTGTGGCGACCGGGTCGATGCCGTCGAGGCACACGAGGTCGAGGTTCTCGCAACCCTCTAGCCAGCCCGGCTCCGCCTCCGACAGGTTGAGGTAGCTCGCCGAGCCGCCCCGTTCGGCCGCGGCGGAGCAGGCGCCCTGCAGCAGGTGCGTCTTGCCGGTGCCGGGCCGACCCCACAGCCAGAGCACCTTCGGCGTCGCACGCGAGCCCGTGCCGATCGACTCGAGCGCTTCGCGGTTTCGCCCGGGCACGAAGCTCTCGAGGCGCGCGGTGTCCCGCAGCCGGACGGCGAGCGGCAATTGCTCCATGGCGGTTCAGCCGGCGGCGGCGCGACGCGCGCGGGCCGCGGCGCTCGCCCGCCGGGTGTAGGTCATGACGTAGTCGAGGCCGCTCACTGACGTCGTCACGAAGACGAGCGCGCCGGCCGCGACGATCAGGGACTCGCCGGGCCATCCATACGCGGCCCGCGAGATCACCGCGAGGCAGAACGCGACCTGGCAGAGCGTATTGAACTTGCTCGGCACGGTGGGATTGCCGTGCAGGGGTCCGAAGATCGCGCGGTAGGTGATCGCGCCAAGGACGATCACCACGTCGCGCAGCAGCACCAGCGCGGTGAGCCACCAGGGCACGAGGCCGGCGACGCTCATGCAGACGAACGTGCTCACCATCAGGAGCTTGTCCGCCGCGGGGTCGAGGTGCTTGCCGAGCTCCGTGGCCCAGCCGAACCGCTTGGCGAGGAATCCGTCGAGCCCGTCCGTGAAGGCGGCCAGCGCGAAAAGCGCGAGCACCGTCGAGTAATGCCCCTGGAGGATGCCGTGCGCCGTGGGGTACACGAGCAGGATCCGGAAGATGCAGAGCAGGTTGGGCAGGAACCTCAGGCTCATGGCAAGTACGTGAAATCGACGCCGCTGCCGCCTTCGCCCGCCGAACCGGCCTGCAGCCGCTCGTCGAGGGCGGCGATGCGTTTGAGGAGTTCGAGGTCGCCTCGTACCGCGAGCTGCAGCGAGACGACGCCTTCCGCCATCTCGGTGACCTGGATGTCGCGCACCAGGCTCAGTGACTTGAGGTACTCGATCAGGCCGGCATATGCGCGCACGTCGGCGACGCCGCCGACGCGCACTGGAACGAGCGAGGTGGTACGCGTCGAGGCAGGCGCATAACGCGCGGCCAGGCCGTCCGCAGCGAGATTCACCCCATCGTCGATCGACCCGGCGACCGTCACCGACTTTCCGCCCTCGGTGAAGCGCCAGTTGAATGCACCGTCCTGCGCGAAGCCGGCGAGTACGGGCCGCAGGCCAGAATCGGCCGACGCACCCGTGCCACCAGCCGCGACCGCACTGCGCACGCCGGCGGCCGGAACGGTGCCGCGCGGCCAGCCGATCGGCAGTCCCCGCGCCTCGGCGGCCTTTTCGACGGCCGTCCGCTCTGGCACCCGATCCCCGGCAACGATCGCCCTCGTGCCGCCGCCGGCCGTGGGCACGACCAGGAGCACCTGAGTCACCGGCCGCTCGAGGGGCCAGACGGGCAGACCCGCCTGCTGCAGCAGCCGGTCGATCGCCTGGGCGTCGAAGCCGACCTTCAGGTAGCGATCCGGTGTCGTCGAGTATTCCTGGACGTAGCGCCCGGGATTCGCCGCTGCGCCCGCGATCACCTTGTTGGCACCGGCGTCGGCGCGGCCCGAGGCCCGCACGGCGGTCGTGCGCAATGCCTCGGCGAAAGCCTCGTCCTTGCCGGAGGTCATCGGCGCGATGGACTGGTAGATCGAGACGTCGGCCCGGGCCGCGACTGGCGCGGCTGACGCGAGGACGAGGACCAGGGCCGCGAAGGCCGGCACGTCTTTCCTGACGGAACTGTTCGGGGTGCGCATGGATCCTGGAGAGTTCGGCACTGCCGGCGCCCGTGTAAAATACCACAGCCTCGACGCTTGCCCCGGGGCCGCCTGCCCACGGGAGATCCCATGTCCGACAAGAAGACCACCACCTATCGCGACGCCGGCGTGGACATCGACGCGGGCGACGAGCTCGTGGAGCGGATCAAGCCCGCGGTCCGGCGCTCGCTGAGGCCCGAAGTCCTCGGCGGCCTCGGCGGTTTCGGCGCACTCGTCGAGGTACCGCTCGACCGTTACCGCCAGCCCGTGATGGTCTCCGGCACCGACGGTGTCGGCACCAAGCTGCGCCTCGCCATCGAGACCGGCCGCCACGACACGATCGGCATCGACCTCGTCGCGATGTGCGCGAACGACGTCGTCGTGCAGGGCGCCGAGCCCGTGTTCTTTCTCGACTACTACGCCACCGGAAAGCTCGAGGTCGACGTGGCCGAGAGCGTGATCAAGGGCATCGTCGAGGGCTGTCTGCGGGCGGGCTGCGCGCTGGTCGGGGGCGAGACGGCCGAGATGCCAGGCATGTATGCGGCGGGCGACTACGACCTCGCGGGATTCTGCGTCGGCCTCGTCGAGAAGGACCGCATCATCGACGGCACCGAGACCCGCGCCGGCGACGCGATCATCGGCCTCGCCTCCTCCGGTCCGCACTCGAACGGCTACTCGCTCATCCGCAAGCTGCTCGCGATGAGCGGCGCGGGCCCGGGAACGATGCTCGACGGCCGCCCGCTCTACGACGCGCTGCTCGCGCCGACGCGAATCTACGTGAAGCCCGTGCTCGCATTGATCGCCGAGCTGCCGGTGCACTCGATCGCGCACATCACCGGCGGCGGCCCCACGGGCAACATTCCGCGCGTGCTGCCCGACGGGCTCGAGGCCGTGATCGAGGAGCGCCGCTGGCCGCGGCCACCGGTCTTCGACTGGCTGCAACGGGCCGGGAACATCGAGCGCGACGAGATGCATCGCACGTTCAACTGCGGCCTCGGCATGACGATCTGCGTCGCCGCGGCGGATGCGGACCGTGCCGTGGCGTTCCTCAGGAGCGCCGGCGAGGACGCGAGCCTCGTGGGCGAGGTACGGCGTGGCGATCGCGGGGTCGTGATCGAGCGATGAGCGCGCCTGCCGGCCGCCTGCCGCTGGTGGTGCTCGCGTCGGGCCGCGGCAGCAACCTGCAGGCCATCGTGCAGAGCATCGAGGCGGGCCGTCTCGCCGCGGACGTTCGCGCGGTCCTGAGCGACCGGCCGGACGCGCCCGCCCTGGACTGGTCGCGGTCCCGCGGAATCGAAGCCGTCGCGTTGCCGGCGGCCGCCTTCGCGGATCGCGCGCGCTACGACGCGGCGCTCGCCGAGCGGGTCGCCGGCTTCGAACCCGGGCTCGTGGTGCTGGCGGGTTTCATGCGCATCCTGGGCCCCGTGTTCGTCGACGCGTTCGAGGGGCGCATGGTCAACATCCACCCTTCCCTGCTGCCGCGCCATCGCGGCCTCGCCACGCACCGGCGCGTGCTCGAGGCCGGGGAGCACGAGCACGGCGCCAGCGTCCACTTCGTCACGCGCGAACTCGACGGCGGCCCGGTGGTCTTACAGGCACGGGTCCCGGTCCGGGACGACGACGACGAGGCCTCACTTGCAGCACGCGTCCTCGAACAGGAGCACCGAATCTATCCGGCGGCGATCGGCTGGCTCGCTGCCGGCCGCCTCCGCTACCGCGACGGGGCCGCGTGGCTGGACGGCCGCCGGCTCGATCACCCGGTCGTGGTCGAGGCTGGCGATGAGATCGCGGCCTAGTCGTTTCGCATTCGCGCTGGCCGCCTTGCTCGCGGCACAGTTCGCGGTGGGCGCCGTCGCGCGGGCGGCGGAGACGCGTTCGCACACCGCCCCCGCGCCATACAAGGCCCGCTACCAGGTCAGCTATCGCGGCATCAGTGGCGGACAGATCGAGAACGCGATCCGGCCGGGCACCGCGCCCGGCCAGTGGCTCTACGAGTCGCGCGCGTTCCCGAACATCCTCGGTCGCGTCGCGGTGAGCCCGGACGCCCGCCAGCGCAGCACCATGGAGGTCGCGCAGGGCGGCGCCGTGCGCCCCTTGTCTCTCGTCTTCGACGACGGTACCGACGACGGCGCCAAGGACCTGCGCATGAGTTTCGACTGGGCGGGAAGCCGCGTGAGCGGCGAGTCGAAGGGCAAGCCGTTCGACCTCCCGCTGCAACCCGGCACGCAGGACAGCACCTCTGTCCAGGTCGCGATGCTCATCGAACTCGCCGCCGGCCGGACGCCGAAGTCCTTCCTCATCCAGAACGGCGCGCGGCTCGAGGACTACCGTTACTGGTCCGAGGGCCGGGCCACCGTCGTCACGCCTTACGGCCAGTACGACACCGTCGTCTGGGCGAGCCAGCGCCAGGGATCGAAGCGCGTGAACCGCGTCTGGCACGCGCCATCGCTCGGTTACGTGCCGGTGCAGGCGATCCAGTACAACAAGGGCCGTCCGGACGTGCAGATGAAGCTGGTGGCGCTGGAACGATGAAGAGAAGGGGGTAATGATCAGGGGGTAGGGGGTAGTGGAAGAGATGCATCGCTGCTCAAGCAGCGGCTGCAACTCCTGCACTACCCCCTACCCCCTGATCATTACCCCCTTGCGTTACCCCCTTGCCTTCGCGCCCGGCTCACGCCTTCGGCAGCGTCACACCCTTCTGCCCCATGTACTTGCCGCCACGGTCCTTGTAGGACACGTCGCAGACCTCGTCCGACTCGAAGAACAGCATCTGCGCGACGCCCTCGTGGGCGTAGATCTTCGCGGGCAGCGGCGTGGTGTTCGAGAATTCGAGCGTGACGTGCCCTTCCCACTCCGGCTCGAGCGGCGTCACGTTGACGATGATCCCGCAGCGCGCGTAGGTCGACTTGCCGAGGCACACGGTGAGCACGTTGCGCGGGATACGGAAGTACTCGACGGTGCGGGCGAGCGCGAAGGAGTTCGGGGGGATGAGACATACCTCGCCGGTGAAGTCGACGAACGACCCGCGGTCAAAGTCCTTCGGGTCGACGATCGTCGAGTTGATGTTGGTGAAGATCTTGAACTCGTTTGCGCAGCGCACGTCGTAGCCGTAGCTCGAGGTGCCGTAGGAAACGATGCGCTGGCCATTCGCCACGCGCACCTGGCCGGGCTCGAAGGGCTCGATCATGCCCTGCCCCTCGGCCATGCGACGGATCCAGCGGTCGGACTTGATGCTCACGCTCAGGTGTCCTCGACGGTGATCTTCGGGGCGGTGCTGCCGGCGGAGGCCGCGAGCGAGAGTCGCGCCGCCGTGCGGCGCGCCATCTCGAGGTAGGCCTGGCCGAGGGGGCTGTCGGGCTCGGCAACGACGGTCGGGCACCCGCCGTCGGTCTGCTCGCGGATGCGGATGTCGAGCGGCAGGCTGGCGAGCAGGCTCACGCCGTACTGCCCGGCCATCCGCGAACCGCCGCCGCTGCCAAAGACGGGCTCCTCGTGGCCGCACTTCGAGCAGACGTGGGTCGCCATGTTCTCCACGATGCCGAGCACCGGCACCGCGACCTTGCGGAACATCTGCAGGCCCTTGCGTGCGTCGAGGAGCGCGATGTCCTGCGGGGTCGTCACGACGACCGCGCCGCTCACCGGCACGCGCTGCGCGAGCGTGAGCTGGATGTCGCCGGTTCCGGGTGGCATGTCCACGACGAGGTAATCGAGCTCGCCCCAGTTCGTGTCGGAGAGCAGCTGCGTGAGGGCCTGGGTCACCATCGGACCACGCCACACCATCGGCTGCTCCTCCTCGATGAGAAAGCCGATCGACATGACCTTCACGCCGTGGGCTTCGAGGGGTTCGAGGCGCTTGCCGTCGCGCGAGACCGGTCGCGCGCCCGCGAGACCCATCATTCGCGGCTGACTCGGCCCGTAGATGTCGGCGTCGAGGAGTCCCACGCGAGCCCCGTCGAGGGCGAGGCCGAGGGCGAGGTTCACCGCCGTCGTCGACTTGCCGACGCCCCCCTTGCCCGACGCCACGGCCAGCACGTTGCCGATGCCAGGCAGGGGCTGGAGGCCGCCCTGGACCGCGTGGCTCGCCACGCGCCAGCCCACCGTGACCCGGGCCGGCCCGACCGCCGGATCGGCGGCCAGGACGCCCTGAAGGGCCGCCTCGAGCCCGGCCCGGCCGCGGGCGAGCGGGAAGCCCAGCTCGACCTCCACCCGGACCTCCCCGCCCTCCAACCTGACGGACTTCACAGCTTTGGCGGCGACTAGCGGCATCCCGAGGTGGGGTTCGACATAATTCCCGACCAGCAGGCCGGCCGTGCGGGTGCGTTCGTCAGTCATCTGGACCAGCCGGGATACAGGGGTAGAAGCATGCGCCGTAAGCAGTCGATTGTAGCGGAAAGGAACCGCGGACCGCTTCCCCGGGTCGGGGCGGCGCCGCATGGCCCGCGTGGCATACTCGCGGCGATCGGCCGGGCTCGCACCGGTCCGTCCCGCCCTTTGACCTAGTCCCTCGAGGCCCAGGCAGCCAGCCGCCGATTCGTGTCCATGAGCTTCTTCACCAACCTCCGGGCGGACAGATTGATCGCGGACATCAAGGCCGCCGGCGACGGCGGCAACGGTGACCCGGGCAAGTCGCTCGAGAAGCTGAGCAAGCTCGGGCCCTCGGCGATCCCGCGCATCGTCGACGCGCTCGCGAACGCCGACCGCCAGGAAACCGCAGGCTTCGTGAACGTTCTCGCTTCGCTGGTCGACAACAAGTCGCTGTCGACCGTGATCGCCGGCCTCTCGGACGGTAACCAGCGGACGTCCTCGGCGCTGGTGGCAGCACTGTCCGCCGCGCGCGGCTACACCCCCCAGCTGCTGCTGCCGCTGCTCGACGACCCGAAGATGCCGCGCGGCCCGATCGTGAGCGTGCTCGCCGCGCAGAAGTCACGGCTCACCGCCCGGGAGCTGCTCGCGCGCGCCTACAACCAGGAACCGACCGAGAAGGCGGCGCTGTTCCGCATCATTGGCGAGATCGCCGACGAGTCCCTGGTGCCCGAGCTGGTGAGCCGGCTCGAGGGCAAGGACCCGATCGCCCGCACGCACATCATCAGCATCCTCTCGAGCTTCAACCGCGCGGACGTCGCCGACGCACTGCAGCGGCAGCTCAAGGACCCGAACAAGTTCATCCGCCAGGCGGTGCTGAACGCCCTCGCGCGGCTCGACGGCAACGCGGACCCGGCCCTGTTGTGCGAGGTCCTGCGCGACCCCGACGTCGAGACCCAGCAGAAGGCGATCGACGCGGTGGTGCGCGCCAATCACCCGCAGACCATCCAGCACCTCGTGGGGGTGCTCAAGGACGAGAACGAGAGCGCGAGGCGGGCCGCGGTCGAGGTGCTGAACGAGATCGGCACGCCGGCACACGTGAAATACCTGCTGCAGTCGATCAAGGACGACGACTGGTGGGTGCGCAGCCGTGCGGCCGACGCGCTCGCCAAGATCGGCGGACCGCGCGTCATCGAGGCCGCACTCGAGCTGATCCGCGACCAGGACGAGGACGTCCGCCGCGCGGCCATCGAGATCCTCAACCAGACCAAGGACGAGCGCGCCGTCGGCTACCTGATCGAGGCCACCCGGGACCCCGACTGGTGGGTGCGGGAGCGGGCCGTGGACGCGCTCGCCGAGATCGGCAGCCGCGCCGCCCTGCCGTCGCTGCTCGCGATGCTCGACAACGCGGACGACCGCTCGCTGCCGACCGTGGTGCGGGCCATCGGCAAGCTCGGCGACGCCGCGCACGTCCTGCGCCTGATGCCGCTGCTCGACCACCCGTCGAAGGAAGTGCGCCTCGAGACCATCACCGCGCTCACCCGCCTCGCGGACGATCACTCGGCGGACGGCGTGCGGGCGAGACTCGAGAGCGTCGGCGCGATGGGTACCGACCCGACCGTGAGCCACGCGGCGCTGCGCGCCGTCGGCGACCTCGACAGCCGCTTCTCGAGCGGGGCGGTCGCCGTGCGCGACGGCGCGGCGCGGATGCAGGAGCCCGCCCGCACGCTGCTGATCGAGCGCGCCGACATCGACACGATCATCCGGCAGTCGCGCGAGCAGCAGCGGCTCGACATCTCGGCCCTCAAGCCGGGCGACGTGCTCGAGGGGCGTTACAAGTACGTCAGGAAGATCGGCAAGGGCGCGTTCGGCACCGTGCTCCTCATGGAGGACACCGTGGTCGACGAGCAGCTCGTGCTCAAGTTCCTGAACCCGAACGTCTCCCAGGACGAGGAGATGATGAAGCGGTTCGTCCACGAGCTGCGCTACTCGCGCAAGATCACGCACCGCAACGTCATCCGCATCTACGACTTCCTGTTCATCCGCGGCAACTACGCCATCTCGATGGAGTACTTCCCGTCGCACACGCTCGGCAACGAGGTGAACGAGAAGCCGTTGCCGCTGCCGAAGGCCGTGCGCTTCGCGACGGACATCGCCACCGGCATGGCGGTCGCTCACCAGTCCGGCATCATCCACCGCGACCTGAAGCCCGCGAACGTGCTGATCGACGACGAGGGTCTCGTCAAGATCGTGGACTTCGGCGTCGCCGCCGCCCAGCACCAGGGCGACACGCAGCTCACCAAGACGGGCTACGTGATCGGCTCGCCGAAGTACATGGCGCCCGAGCAGATCCTCGGCAAGAAGGTGGACGAGCGCGCCGACATCTACAGCCTGGGCATCATCCTCTACGAGATGCTGACGGGCGAGCCGCCCTACCATCGCGGCGATCACATGGCGGTGATGTACCAGCACGTCCAGGGCAAGGCGAAGCCCCCGCAGGAAGTGAATCCCTCGATCCCGCCCGGGCTCTCCGAGATCGTCATGAAGGCGATGGCCGTCGACAAGGCGCGCCGCTTCCAGAGCATGGACGAGATGCGCGCGGCGCTCGAGCGCTACATGTGAGGCCAGCGGCACCATGGCACGCATCGACGCGTTCCTGAAGCTCGGCGCCGCGCAGGGCTGTTCCGACGTGCACCTCGCGGTGGGCGTGCCGCCGATGCTGCGCATGAACGGCGACCTGATGGCGATCAAGTTCCGCAACCTCGCCGAGGCCGAGCTCGAGGGCTACGTCACCGAGATCCTCTCGAACTCCCAGCGCGAGCAGTTCGGCAAGGGCCACGACATCGACTTCTCCTACGTGTCGGCCGACGGCAACCGCTTCCGCGTGAACGTGTTCCGCAAGGACACCGGCGTCGGCGCCGTGTTCCGCGCGATCCCGAGCGACCCGCCGGGGCTGGACTCGCTCGGGCTGCCACCGGTCGTGCGCCGGTTCTGCGACTACCACCAGGGCATGGTCCTCGTGACCGGCTCGACCGGCACCGGCAAGTCGACCACGCTCGCGGCGATGATCGACCACCTGAACCAGACGCGGCGGCTCAACATCGTGAGCCTCGAGGATCCGATCGAGTTCGTGCACCGGAGCAAGATGTCGCAGGTGATCCAGCGCGAGCTGCACACGCACCTGCCGTCGTTCTCGGAAGGCGTGCGCGCGGCGATGCGTGAGGACCCGGACGTGATCCTCGTGGGCGAGCTGCGCGACGCCGACACGGTGCGCTGGGCCATGACCGCGGCCGAGACCGGCCACCTCGTGCTCGGCACGCTTCACACCACGAGCGCGGTGAAGACCATCGACCGCGTCGTCGACGCCCTGCCCGCCGAGGAGCGCGAGCAGACCAAGAGCTTCCTGTCGCAGAGCCTGATCGGCGTGCTGACGCAGGTGCTCGTCCGCACCCCCGACCTGCGCGGCCGCCGGGCCGTGTGCGAGGTCATGGTCATGAACCGCGCCATAGGCAAGCTCATCATGACCGACCAGACGCACATGGTCCCGTCGCTGCTGCAGACCGGCAAGGACCTCGGCATGCAGACGATGGACCAGGCTCTGCTCGCAGCGATCCAGGCGCGCGAGGTCGACCCCGAGGACGCCTTCGCCTACGCGCTGGACAAGCGGCCGTTCACGCGCTACGTGCCGGATGGCACGATGATGCTCAAGGCTGACGTGACGCAGGGTCTCACGTGAGCACCGGGCCGAGCGTCGACGGCGGTGCGAGCGGCACGGTTCCGGGGACCGGCGGCACGAGTGCGCTGGAGCAGCCCGCCCCGGCCCGCCGCATCGACGAGTTCCTGCACGCAGTGCTCGAGCGCGGCGGCTCGGACCTGCACTTCGTCGCCGGCGACCCGCCGCGGATCCGCCTCTACGGCGAGCTGCAGTCCCTGCGCGAGGATCGTCTCGACCAGGACCTCGTGCGCGACCTGCTCTACGAAATCATGACGCGGCGGGCGATGGAGCGCCTCGAGGAACTCGACGGCGCCGACTTCGCCTACATGATCCCGGGCGTGTCGCGCTTCCGCGTGAACGTCTTCCGGCACATCGGCGGCCTCGGCGCCGTGTTCCGCGCCATCCCGTCCAGGGCGCTCACGCTCGACCAGCTCAACATGCCCGAGGCGGTGCGCAGCCTCTGCCGCACGACGAACGGGCTGATACTCGTCACCGGCAAGACCGGCTCGGGCAAGTCGACGACGCTCGCGGCGATGATCGACGACATCAACGCCCGGGTGAAGGGGCATATCCTCACCATCGAGGACCCGATCGAGTTCGTGCACCCGCGGCGCAACTGCCTCGTCAGCCAGCGCGAGGTGGGCATCCACAGCCCGAGCTTCGCCGAGGCACTGCACTCGGCCCTGCGCGAGGACCCGGACGTCGTGCTCGTTGGCGAGCTCCGCGACTTCGAGACCATGAGCATCGCGGTCACGGCGGCCGAGATGGGCATCCTCGTGATGGGCACACTGCACACGAACGGCGCGGCGGCCACGGTGGATCGCATCGTGAACGCATTCCCGTCCGACAAGCAGGCGCACGTGCGGACCATGCTCTCGACTTCGCTGCGCGGCGTCATTTCACAGCAGCTGATCCAGCGCGCCGACAGGCGCGGGCGCGTCGCCGCGCTCGAGATCCTGATCAACACGCCTGCGGTCTCGAACCTGATCCGGCAGGGCAAGCTCGACCAGCTCGAGAACACGATGCAGAGCGGCGCCCAGCACGGCATGCGCACCATGGACTCCGCGATCCAGGAACTGCTCGACAAGAACCTGATCACGGGTCGCTCCGCCTACGAGAAGGCGAGCAACAAGCAGCGGTTCGAGCAGTTGAAGGACATCGGCTGACGCGGTCCCCCGGCCCGGCGGGCCGCGGCGGGCGCCCGGCGCGTGGCATAATTCTGCGCCCTCCCCCGTCCCGACAGCCCATGAGCCCCAAGCAACGCACCATCCTCGTCACGAGCGCCCTGCCCTATGCGAACGGCGCGCCGCACCTCGGGCACATGGTCGAGGTGGTGCAGACGGACGTCTGGGTGCGCTTCCAGCGGCTGCGCGGCCACGATTGCCTGTACATATGCGCGAGCGACGCGCACGGCACGCCCATCATGCTCAAGGCGCGCCAGGAGGGTATCTCCCCGGAGGAACTCATCGAGCGGATCGGCGCGGAGCAGCGGCGCGACTTCGCCGGATTCGACATCTCATTCGACAACTTCCACACCACGCACTCGCCGGAGAGCCGCGAGGTCACCGAGGAGATCTACCGGCGGCTCGTCGCGGGCGGGCACATCCGGCGCGAGACCATCCGCCAGGCGTACGACGAGCAGGCGAAGATGTTCCTGCCGGACCGCTACGTCCGCGGCACCTGCCCACGCTGCGGCGCGACGGACCAGTACGGCGACAGCTGCGAGGTCTGCGGCGCCACCTACGCCCCCGCCGACCTCAAGGATGCCGTGTCCGTCGTGAGCGGCACGACGCCCGTGCAGCGGGACTCCGAGCACCTGTTCTTCCGTCTGGGCGACTTCGAGGCCATGCTCCGGGAGTGGACCGGCACCGAGGGCCGCCTGCAGCCGGCCGTCACCGCAAAGCTCGACGAGTGGTTTTCGGCCGGGCTCCGCGACTGGGACATCTCGCGCGACGCCCCGTACTTCGGTTTCGAGATCCCGGGAGAACCGGGCAAGTTCTTCTACGTGTGGCTCGATGCGCCCATCGGCTACCTCGGCAGCTTCCTGCAGTACTGCCGCCGCACGGGCCGCGACTTCGAGCGCTACTGGAACCCCGGCAGCGACGTCGAGGTCTACCACTTCATCGGCAAGGACATCGTGTACTTCCACACCTTGTTCTGGCCCGCCGTGCTGCATGGCGCCGGATACCGCCCGCCGACGTCGGTGTTCGTGCACGGATTCCTGACCGTGAACGGCCAGAAGATGTCGAAGTCGCGCGGCACGTTCATCACGGCGCGCAACTGGCTCGAGCACCTGCCCGCGGAATACCTGCGGTACTTCCTCGCATCGCGCCTGGGTGATGGCGTCGACGACCTCGACCTCAACCTCGACGACTTCGTTGCGAAGGTGAACTCAGACATCGTCGGCAAGCTCGTCAACATCGCGAGCCGCTGCGCGGGGTTCATCGCGCGTGGCTCGGCGGGTCGACTCTCGGACGGGCTCGCGGATGCGGGCTTGTACGAGTCGTTCGTCGCGGCCGGCACGGGCGTCGCCGAGGCCTACGAGGGCCGCGACCTCGCACGCGTGGTGCGCGAGGTAATGCTGCTCACCGACCGCGCCAACCTGTACATCGACCAGCAGAAGCCCTGGCTCATGGCGAAGGACCCGGCCCGGGCCGCGGAGGTCCAGGCCGTCTGCACGCAGGGGCTCAACCTGTTCCGCGTGCTTTGCGTGTACCTGAAGCCGGTCATGCCGCGGCTCGCCGCGGGCGCGGAGAAGTTCCTCGGTCTCGAGGCGCAGCAGTGGAACGACGTCGCCGAGCCGCTGCTCGGCCGCACGATCGGCACCTACGAGCCGCTCGCGACCCGCGTCGACGCGGCGGCGACCAAGGCACTCGTCGCCGCTTCGGCGGAAAACCTCAGGCCGGCGGGCGCTCCGGAAGCGGCCGAAGCGGCGGCGCCTGCGGCGGCCCCGGCGGCGGCCACCCCAACGGCGCCAGCACTGTCCAACGTCTCGATCGAGGACTTCGCACGGGTCGACCTGCGCGTCGCCCGGATCGTCTCGGCCGAGCTCGTCGACGGTGCCGACAAGCTGCTCAGGCTCGGCGTCGATCTCGGCGGCGAGCGGCGCACGGTGTTCGCGGGGATCCGCCAGGCCTACGAGCCAGACTCGCTCGTCGGCCGGCTCACCGTCGTCGTCGCGAACCTCGAGCCGCGCAAGATGCGCTTCGGGGTCTCCGAGGGCATGGTGCTCGCCGCCGGGCCGGGGGGGAAGGACATCTTCCTGCTCGCCCCGGACGAGGGGGCGGCGCCCGGCATGAAGGTGAAGTAGGCTGTAGCCTCGCCCGCAAGCCTCGCGAGGCTGGTCAACGCCCATGACCGACCTGCTCCTGCTGGCCATTGGCGCCGGCCTCGTCAACAACTTCGTCCTGACGAACTTCCTGGGCCTCTGCCCGTTCGTCGGCGTGAGCCGGCGCTTCGAGGCTGCGGCGGGCATGGCGCTCGCGACGCTCTTCGTGCTGACGCTCGCCTCGGGCCTGAGCTACGCGGCCCACCACTGGCTCCTCGAACCCCTCGGGCTCGAGTACCTGCGCACGCTCGTGTTCATCCTGCTGATCGCCGCGGTGGTGCAGCTCACCGAGCTCTTCGTGCGCGCCACGAGCCCGTTGCTGCACGAACTCCTCGGCGTGTTCCTGCCGCTCATCACGACGAACTGCGCCGTGCTCGGTGTCGCGCTCCTCAACCTCGACCGGCGGCACGGGTTCGTCGAGTCGCTGGTCTTCGGCGCGTCCGCGGCGGCGGGCTTCGGCCTGGCGCTCGTCCTGTTCGCCGCGCTCCGCGAACGGCTGGAGACCGGCGACGTGCCCCTCGCCTTCCGCGGCGCCCCGATCGCCCTCGTCACGGCCGGGCTCATGGCGCTCGCGTTCATGGGCTTCGCCGGACTGGACGCCCGATGAGCGAGTGGACGCTTCTCGACGCGCTTGCGCTCGCCGCCGGCCTCGCCGCGGCGCTGGGCGCGGCGCTCGGTTGGGCCGCCCTGCGGCTGCGCCCGGATGCCGACCCGCTCGTCGAGCGAATCGACGCACTCCTGCCGCAGACGCAGTGCGGGCAGTGCCGGTATCCAGGCTGCCGGCCATACGCCGAGGCGATTGCCCGCGGCGAGGCGGACATCGATCGCTGCCCGCCGGGCGGCGAGGCGACGCTGCGCGCGCTCGCCGGACTGCTCGGCCGCGAACCGCGGCCCCTGGACCCGGACTACGGCGTGACGAAGCCCCGGCAGGTCGCCGTGATCGACGAGGAGCGCTGCATCGGGTGCGCGCTCTGCCTGCCCGCGTGTCCGGTCGACGCCATCGTCGGCGCTCCGCGTTTCATGCACACCGTAATCGAGCGCGAGTGCACGGGCTGCGAACTGTGCCTGCCGCCCTGCCCGGTCGACTGCATCGCACTCGTCGCGCCGGCGCAGACCCCGCCCGTGCGCGACCGCCGCGCGGCCTAGCTCCATGGCGCGACCGAGACGCTTCCCCGCCGGCCTGGAGCTGCCGCCCTTCAAGTCGGGACCGATGGGACGCCCGATCCTCGCCGCAGCGGCGCCCTCCCTGGCGACACTGGCTCTGGACCAGGGCAATGGCATCGCCGCACAACCGGTCGTCGTCGTGGGCGACCGGGTCCGTGTCGGCTCGCTTGTCGCGCGCAGCGAGGGGGATTTCGGCGTCGATGTGCACGCGACCGTAGCAGGCACGGTGCGCTCGCTCGAGGTCCGCCCGGTTCCGGGCGCAGCTGCGACGAGTCCCTGTCTCGTGATCGAGAACGACTGGACGGACGATCGCGAGGACGCCTCGACGCCTCTCGACTGGCAGGCGACGACCCCGGCAGACCTCCTGGCGCGCATCCGTTCGGCGGGCATCGCGGGACTCGGCGGCGCGGCGTTCGCCACGCACGCCAAGCTCGAGGCCGCGAGGGATGCGAAGGTGTCGCATCTCGTCCTGAACGGGGCGGAGTGCGAGCCCTGGATCTGCTGCGACGACGCGCTCATGCGCGAGCGCGCGGCGGACGTGGTGCTCGGCGCGCGGGTGATGCAGCGCGTGGTGGACGCGGAGCGCGTCACCATCGCGATCGAGGACGACAAGCCCGAGGCCATCACCGCGGTCGAGGCGGCGCTCGCGGCAACCGACCATCACGGACTGGCCCTGGCCGTGGTGCCGGCGGTCTTCCCGGCGGGTGCTGAGCGGCAGCTGCTGGCTTCGGTGACGGGCATCGAGGTGCCAGGCGACGCCTGGCCGCCGGCCGTCGGCCTCCTCTGCCAGAACGTCGGCACGGCGGCTGCGGTTGCGCGCGTCGTGACCAGCGGGGAACCTCTCACCCGCCGGATCGTGACGGTGACGGGCAGCGCAATTGCCGCACCCGCGAACGTCGAGGCTCGTCTCGGCACGCCGATCGCGGACCTCATCGAGGCCTGTGGTGGCTATCGCGGTGAGCCCCTGCGGCTGATCGCCGGCGGCAGCATGACCGGACGTGCGCTGCCATCCGACGACGCACCGGTCACGCAGGCATTGAACTGCGTCGTCGTCGCCACCGCCGCGGATCTTGCGGTCCACGGCAGCGAGATGCCGTGCATCCGCTGCGGCGACTGTGCCTCGGTATGTCCCGCGGGGCTCCTGCCGCAGTCCCTCCTGCGCGCGGTCGCCTCGGCCGACGCACAGGGACTCGTGCGCCTCGGGCTCGCAGACTGCATCGAGTGCGGATGCTGCGACTACGTCTGCCCGAGTCGCATCCCGCTCACGGCACGATTCGTCGCTGCACGTCGCGAACGGCGGCTGCGGCTCGACCAAGAGCGCCGCGCCGCGCGAGCGCGCGAGCGCTACGCCGGGCACGAGCGACGTCTCGCCGCCGGGGCCGAGGCCGAGCGGCGCGAGTTCGAGGAAGCGCGCCGGCGCGCGCGTGGAGACGGACAGTCGTGACGCGCCGCTTCGCAACCTCCGGGGCGCCACACGTCATCGCCGGCTACAGCGTGCCGCGCGTCATGTACGCCGTGCTCTTCGCGCTGCTGCCGCTCGTGGTCGTGCAGGTTGTCCTCTACGGCCCGGGCGTGCTGCTGCAGCTGGCCGTGGCCGGTCCCGTCGCCCTCGCGTGTGAGGCACTCGCCCTCGCGCTCCGCGGCCGCGACTCGCGCCCGTTCCTGCGCGACGGCAGCGTGCTCGTGACCGCGGCACTCCTCGCGGTCGCCATCCCTCCGCTGCTCCCCTGGTGGATCACCGGGCTCGGCACGGCGGTTGCCGTGCTGCTCGGCAAGCACGCCTATGGTGGACTCGGATACAACCCGTTCAACCCGGCGATGGTCGGCTACGCGGTGCTGCTCGTGTCGTTCCCGGTCGCGATGACCCGCTGGCCGCTGCCGCTCGACGCGGGCGGGTCACCCTGGGACGCCTACACCGGTGCGACCGCGCTCGATGCGCTGCGCACCGGGCTGGGCCAGCGCTACACGATGGAGGAGATCTTCCGCGGCGACGCGTTCGGGTCGCTCGGTGGCGCCGGGGCCCAGTGGACCGGCCTCGCGGCGCTCGCGGGTGGCCTCTACCTGCTCGCCCGCCGCGTCGTGCGCTGGCACATTCCGGCCGGCGTGCTGGCCGGGATCGCCGTGCCGGCGGTCGTCATGCACGCGCTCGACCCGGGCGCCCACGCATCGGCGATCTTCCACCTCTTCTCGGGCGCGACGTTTCTCTGTGCCTTCTTCATTGCGACCGACCCCGTCTCGGCCGCGACCAGCCACCGCGGCCGCCTGATCTACGGCGCCGGCATCGGTACCGTCACCTGGACGATCCGGACCTGGGGCGGCTATCCCGACGGCGTCGCCTTCGCAGTGCTGCTCATGAACCTCGCTGCACCGCTGATCGACCGCTACACCGTGCCGAGGATCCATGGACGAGAGTAGGCCACCGCCGACCCGGGCACGTCCGCTCCGTGCCGCGCTGCTGCTCGCGGCCGTCGCCACCGCCACGGTCGGTACGGTCGCCATCGTGCACGACCTCGCGCAGCCGCGCATCGAAGCCAACGAGCGCCTGCAGCGTGTCGCGAGACTGGCCGACGTGCTGGGCCCGATGCAGTACGACAACGACCTGCTCGAGGACGTGATCCTCGTTCGCGATCCCGCTCTGCTCGGCACGGACGGGCCCCTGCCGGTGCATCGCGCGCGGCTCGGCGGCTGGCCGGTCGCGGCGCTGATCGAGGCGGTCGCGCCGGACGGGTATTCAGGGTCGATCCGGCTGCTGGTTGCGGTCGACACGAACGGCCGGCTGCTCGGCGTGCGTGTCCTGTCGCACAGGGAGACGCCAGGACTCGGTGACGGCATCGACCGCCGCAAGTCGGACTGGATCGACGCCTTCGTGGGACGCTCGATCGGCGACCCGCCGAGCGAAGGCTGGCGGGTGCGCAAGGACGGCGGCGAGTTCGACCAGTTCACGGGCGCGACGGTGACCCCGCGCGCCGTCGTCCGCGCCGTGCACAATGCGCTCGTCTATTTCGATGCGCACCGGGACGAGATCTTCGCGGCGGCCCCGGTTCGCGGGGATTCCCGATGACCTACAATCGCGCGATGCAGACTGCCACGCTGCTCAGGAACGGCCTGGACGCGCAGAATCCCGCGCTCGTCCAGCTGCTGGGACTGTGCCCGCTGCTCGCCGTCAGCACGTCCGCCGGCAGCGCGCTCGGGCTCGGCATCGCCACGCTCGCCGTGCTCGTCGCGAGCAGCCTGCTCGCCTCGCTCCTCGGGCGGTGGCTGCTGCCGGAGATCCGTCTCGCGGTGTTCGTCCTCACGATCGCGGGCCTCGTGACGGCCGTCGAGCTGGCGCTCGCTGCGTGGTGGCCGGGACTGCACGATGCACTCGGCATCTTCCTCCCGCTGATCGTGACCAACTGCCTGGTCCTCGCGCGCGCCGAATCCTTCGCGTCGCGGCAGCCGCTCCGCCCGGCCATCGCCGACGCGCTCGGCATGGGCCTCGGATTCGGACTCGTGCTGCTCGCCCTCGGCGCCGCGCGCGAACTGCTCGGGCGCGGCACGATCGGCGCGGATCTCGGACTGCTGCTCGGCGACACGGCTGCGAGCGACGGCTTGCGGCTGCTGCCGGACAGCGCGGGACTGCTGCTCGCATTGCTGCCATCCGGCGCCTTCATCCTGCTCGGCCTCATGCTCGCTGCCCGCAACTGGCGGAGGCAGGCCCGGTGAACCCGCGACGCGTCCGCGCCATCTTCGAGCGACTGCGGGCCCGGAATCCCCATCCGAAGACGGAACTCGAGTACTCCACCCCGTTCGAACTGCTTATCGCCGTGATCCTCTCCGCGCAGGCGACCGACAAGAGTGTCAATGTCGCGACGCGCAGGCTTTTTGCAGACGCCAACACCCCGGAGGCGATCCTCGCCCTCGGCGAGGACGGCCTCGCGGCCTACGTCAGGTCGATCGGTCTCTACAAGGGCAAGGCGAAGAACATCACTGCGACCTGCCGCAAGCTGGTCGACGAGTACGGCGGCACCGTGCCCGATGATCGCGAGTCGCTCGAGGCTCTGCCCGGCGTCGGCCGCAAGACC
>Ga0114939_10000288_pt1 | contig 43767 bp, 41 predicted proteins | sample AshMeaCrysSpring_FD_87196 | JGI IMG/M metagenome (GOLD analysis project Ga0114939, IMG submission 87196) | Groundwater microbial communities from Big Spring, Nevada to study Microbial Dark Matter (Phase II) - Ash Meadows Crystal Spring | ecosystem: Environmental > Aquatic > Deep subsurface >...
CTGCCTGCATACAATTCGTATTCCAGCAATCGGCAGTCGATCTTGCTGGTATAAAACTCAATCCTACGCTTCGCTTTCAGTCCAATTTTCTTGGCCAGTTCCAGGTTACCCGTGAACACATAACCCATATAGCCGCCGCATTGCTGTTTCATAAAATCACCGATGCGTTTGTAAGTCTCCTCCAGTGCGGAGATCTCTCCAAGTCGCTCCCCATATTCAGGATTCACAAAAAATACCCCATGCTGATCCGGAGGAATCTTTGTGCGGGCAAAATCACATACTGAAAATTCGATCAGGTCCGCTACTCCCGCCGCTACGGCGTTTTTTCGGGCATTCTCAATAGCTCTTGGATTGATATCTGTGGCGATGATCCGCAGTCCGGGCACTTCCACAATCTGTGTCTCGAGTAATGCATCCTCCTTCAGGTAGTCGTTCTCGTTATACCCGTTCAGGTGCATGAATGCATAGTTGGTCCGGAAAAGACCGGGGACGCGCTGCGTAGCGATCATTGCAGCTTCGACGGCCAGGGTACCTGACCCACACATCGGGTTGACAAAGGGGCTTTGCCGGTCCCATTGGGTGGCATAGATCGTTGCCGCCGCCAGGGACTCAAGCATAGGCGCCTGGCCCGGGATTTTACGGTATCCATGTCTGCCCAGCGAATCCCCGGAGCTATCGATGAAAACCTCCCCATAGTCCTGCTTCCAGAACAGGTGCACCACGGCGCCGCGAAGTTCAGCACCCGTGTCCGGCCGGTAGCCTCTCCGCTCCCTCAACCGATCCACGATGGCATCCTTCACGCGAAGGTTGGCAAACATGCTGTTATTAATGGTCTCATTCTGCACATTGCTGGTAATGGAGAAATAACTCTTCTCCGGAAGAATTTCCTCCCAGGGAAATGCATGCATACGTCCATAGACCTGGTCTGCGTTGGTGGCTTCGAAACTTTGTAAGCTATACAGCACCTGGCTGGCGCAGCGGAGGTGAAGATTGAGCCTGATGCAGTCCTTCATCGTACCCTTCAAGCGCACGCCGGTGATAAAGGTTTCGGTGGGAAGAAAACCCAGCGCCCTGATTTCCTGTTCCAGGTAAGGTGCCAGTCGCTTCGGACAGGTAACCGTGAGCGTGGATGGTTGATCGAAAAGGTTCATGCGGATGTAAAGATAGGTCAGCAGCCGGTTCAAGCCGAATGGCGGTGCTCATTTGCTCCTTTAATGCTGCCATGCATTGCTCCAAAAATAATGAGTCCACTTTAATCAGCGCAACCCTGACAATCGGAGCACTTTACTATTTCCGTTCGTTTTCAGCAAGCAAACCAGCCAGTCTTATGGAGTTCTTCAAGGAATTCAGGTTCGTCCAGTCGTGATGCGAAACGATGATATGCCTGGGGTCTGGAAATCTCTGCTCAACCTTGCGCAGTGTTGTTTGATAAGAGGCGATATTTGCATCTCCCAGGTAGCCCAGATTCTGAGCCTCGGCCCCCTTGATGAGACAGCCTCCATACAATAACTTTTCTTTACCAAACCAAAGCACAATATTGTCTTCGGTATGTCCGCCACCAGGATAATAAACTTCAAAGGAAGTACCGCCAATGTTAAAAACAGTATCCTTCAGCATCAGGAATTCCGCTCGCTTTTGGTTATGCTGCTCACTAAATGAATCCGTCAGAACGGTTGTGTATGTTTTGATTTTCTTGCGCCGATAATACTCGAGCCCAGCTGTTCTGTCGCTATGCCAATGCGTAGCAACACATAACACCACATTTTTCTGATGCCTTGTCCTGATACTGTCCAGTAAAGGCTGGAACTGGGTGGTATCCCAGGGCGTGTCCAACAAAACCACGCCAGTATTCGTCACCACATACATCCCATGCGCCGGCACCAGGCCATTCTCATAGGTGCTATAGGTAGTATAGATGAAATAATTCCCCGTGAGTGGGGTAATCCTGAGTTTGGGCAAACCCGATTGTCCAAAGAGGTTTGTTGCAGACAGAAAAACGGCTAAGATGAAGAAGCGCATATTGCAATCTGGCTTAAAAAATAGCTATCAAGTGTCAGATGATTTCCATGCAGCGTTGATCTGTACGCTCAACTTTCATACACCCACTTTCCTCCCACCATTGTTCTCTCGATGGGAATACGAATGAGGGAAGAAGGATTCTCCTTAAAGGGATTACGTCCCAACACCACCAGGTCAGCCAGCTTCCCGGATTCCAAGGTCCCCTTGATCTTCTCTTCGTAGGAAGCATAAGCGCCATTGATGGTCCCGATGCGGATGGCTTCTTCTACCGTGACACGCTGGTTGGCTCCCCAAACATTCCCTTTCATATCGGTGCGGGTCACGCTGCTCTGCAAGGCCATCATGGGCTCAAAGGGACCCGGGGGATAATCCGAAGCCTGTGTGGGCCGGATCCCTGCGTCCAGGAAACTCCGCAAAGCAAACATTTTCTTCAATCGCTCTTCGCCGTAAGCTTTCATTTTCTCCCCGTGATAATACACATAGGTGGAGAATGGCGTTGGAATGATTCCCAGTGCTTTCATCCGCTGAACCAGGCCTGGGTGAATGATGGTACAATGCTCTATCCTGAACCGGGGATCAGGCTTTGGCTTCTCTTTATACAGACGCTCGTAGAGGCGGATGGTATGGTCGATGCCCACATCGCCATTGGCGTGGATGCCAATCTGCCAGCCAGCGTCGTAGGCTTTCTTTGCATAAGGATAAAGCTGCTGATCGTCCATGACCAGGATGCCGTAGTCGCCCGGCCTCCCCATATAAGCCTCAGACAGCCTTGCTGTCCGTTCAGAAATCGATCCATCGCAGGTCATTTTCATGCCCCCAATCCTCACCCACTCATTTCCCATGCCCGTTCGCACACCTGCAGCGATCATCTGATCGATGTGGCTGTGGCGAATCATGCAATAGATGCGCGTAGATAGAACGCCTTCTTCGAAAGCATCCTGATAAGCCTGCAAATAACCAGGGTTTCCGCCTGCGTCTGTCACAGACGTAACTCCGGTTTTTGCCATCATTTTGGAGATGAGCTTCACGCCTTCCCGCATTTCTTCACGGGTGGTTACTTCCGGGACGATCTTGTCAATCAAATCCGCCGCGGCTTCCTTCAGGCAGCCCGTCAGTTTGCCATCTGCCGTCTTTTCAATTTCGCCACCCTGGGGGTTTGGCGTCATCGCGTCTATCCCGGCCATTTTAAAAGCGAGGGAATTGCAATAGTAGGTATGGCCTCCGCGATGGGTGATCCGGACCGGGTGATCCGGTGCTACTTCGTCCAAATCCAGGAGGTTGATCTTCCTCCCCTCCATGGTCTTTGTATCGTCATACTTGAACCCCTCCACCCAGTTTCCTTTGGGCGTGACCGAAGCACGTTTCTGGATGGCTTCCTTGATCTCCCGGATGGAGCGTAAGTCACAGTCGACCATCTTCAGGTGCTTGACCCCAGAATAGGCAGGATGCGAATGAGCGTCTATAAAGCCGGGTAAAACGGTCTGGAGTCCCAGGTCCACCTTCCTGGTTTTACCCGTTGCCATGCCCAGCATTTCCGCATTGCTGCCAACGGCTATTAGTCGCCCATCCGCAATAGCCAATGCCTGTGCAACGGGTTCCTTAAGATTTCCCGTATAGATATTCCCGTTGAACAGGATCATCTCAGGCTCGATCTTTCCAAAGGCAAGCAGCGGAATGCCCGCAGCAAAAACGCCGAGGAACTGCCTTCTTGAGTGGGTGCGATTGAAGTGGGTCATGTTGTGTTGGTCGATGATGGATGGTGGTTATGTATCGCTGCCTATGTAGACAAAGTTTGTGGCTTCAGGTAATTCCGATCGATTAGCAAAATGGACATGATTTGGTTTTCCCTTTGTTCCTCGTTGGAAGTTACCTCAAGTGGAACTTGCCAACCACCAACTGGCTTGAAATATTTCTCACTCAAAGCCTGTTTGAATAAGCGTAGTTCTTCAAACTTTGCCGACAAAAAATTCCCGATATCCGAAGGCAAATATTGAATTTTTGAACGTAAAAATTGAGCAACTGCCTTTGTTGGCTCGTCCATTTGTCGTTTAAAATTTCGGTAGTCTGGCATAATGGACTGAATTCGATGATGCAAACGCAGCGCCTCCAGCGCATTGGGCATTAAACCTCTATTGAAACGAATGTGATCTACAATGGCGGCCTTCCTGGAATCATCAAGAAATTTTCGAAATTCTGATCTCAAATACTCCACTTTGGCTGATTCATTGCTCAGCCAACCAAATAAGAGCATTGGTTGTTTCAAGAAGTCCGGCACAAAATGTTTTTCTAAATATTCGCACTCCTCCTGATAAAATGCAATCACATTCAATTTTTCTTTATCCTGCTCTCTAAGTCTTTGCTCATGGTGTAAAATTCTCTCGTTGAGATCGATCTTATACTGCTCAAACTGGTCCTCACTCAAGATTTTCTCAAATGTTGAACGCTCGAAATCCCATTCTTCCCAATCGGAGAAACAATGTTTACCAGCAGCGCTGTCCCTTTCTTCTTCGTATCGACAAATGCTCGCCGCCTGCTCAAATGTCAGACTGAGGGCATGGTGTCTCACCTGTGCTAATTCGATCATCGCCTGATATTCTTCCTGAGTCATGACGGTTTGATGGTAAATAACAGAAAATAAAATCAATCAGTAAAAATCATCAAGATCGTTCAAGCTAATGAAGGCAAGCCCAATTGGATCGGTACCAACCCTCAACTAGTAGAGAAGATTACCGGGCGTAATAAGGAATATCGTCGCGTGATTGCGCATCCTTCTGTTGCCAATAGGCCATCGTTACCACCCTTCCATCGGGGCTGCGGAGCAGCCTGCCGAAAATGGCATTGGTGGCGTTGAATGTCACATCAGTTACGCCAATGGTGAAGGTTTCGGGGGCAGCGGGAGGAGGCGGTGCTTCCGAGGTAATGGGCGCGGAGGCAATAGGCTCGGAGGCTGCAGGCGCCGCTGCCGAAGCCGCAGGCTTTGCAGCCGCAGGCGCTGCCTTAGGAGGTGGCGATGCCACGATCACCACTTCAAATCCATTGCCTTCGAGGATATACTTCAGGAAATCCACCCTCGACCGCGCGCAGTTCTTTTCCACCACCGCGCAACGGATTCCGTTGAGCTCTTCAAAAGGATGATTTGCATTAATCGCCATGATTTCAGGATTAACTCATTAACTAATTAGCTCATTAACTCATTAGAATACAGATCATATACTTCTCAGTCATGCTCAATCAGCTAATCAGCTAATGAGCTAATGAGCTAATGTAGTCATATATCCATGAAACCAACCCCACGAGCACAATGCCCACGCTACAGATGATCAAGCCAAACTGCACCACGGGATCCGGATAGAGCTTGGTGGCATGCGGCGGGGGATCTGTCATAAACATCACCCGTACGATTTTCAAATAATAGTATAAGGACACAATCATATTGAGCGCGGCGATGATGATCAGCCAGTAATGCTGACTGGCTGCACCGGCGCTGAGCAAGAAGATCTTGCCAAAAAATCCAGCCGTGGGTGGTATCCCTGCAAGGGAAAACAGGGCCAGGGCCATGATCCAGGTCAGCAGTGGAGATCTTTTGATCAAACCCCGATAGTCGGAAATTTTCTGGGTGCCTCCTGAACCCGGCTTGGGCATCCAGTCCGGCATCGCCTCAGATCCCCCCATTTTAATGCCCTCCACCCAGGGATCATCGGGCAGTGGATCTGGCTGTTCCAAGACGGCGGCTACGCCAAAAGCGGCCAGGTTGGAAAACATATAGACCAACACAAAATAAGTGACAGCGGTGATGGACACCGGCTGCTGTCCGCTGACGGCAACCAGGATGAACCCTACCTGAGCAATCGAAGAAAAAGCAAGGAATCGTTTGAGGTTGTCCTGGCGGATGGCAAACAGATTACCAATCAGCATCGTGGCCACGGCCAGCAGGGCAATCATGCCAAACCACTGGCTGGCCTGCGCAGGAAAGACGGTATACAAGACCGTTAGCAAGGCAAATGCCACCGCCCCCTTGGACATGACGCTGAGAAAAGCAGTGACCGGGATGGGTGAGCCCTCGTATACGTCGGCTGTCCAAAAATGAAACGGCACGATGGACATTTTGAAGGCAAAGGCGCTGAGCAGCAACAGGAACATCAGGATGGTCAGCGGTTCATGCTGGTTGCCTAAGGCTGCAGCAATATCCGGAAAATACAGGGACCCTGTGGCGCCATAGACCAGGGAAATGCCAAAGAGGAGGATGCCGGAGGAAAACGCCGAACTCAGGATCAGCTTCATCGCAGCCTCGGAGCTTTTTTTCTGGTCCAGGTCGAAATTAGACATGGCCGCCAGCGGAATCGTGGTCAGTTCAAGGCTCAGATAGAACATCAGCAAATGGGCCGATGAGATCAGGAAACACATGCCCAGGAGTGAACTGAGCATGAGCACCAGGAATTCCGTCATATGGGGGGATCTGCGCAGCCAATCTGAAAAAAGCAGGCTCACCAGGTAGGTCCCCGTGAGGAGAATGGATTTCTGGAAACCCTGCAGGGCGCCATGGGTAAACATCCCGCCAAAGAGGCTACCCGATTCCTGCGGCCAGAAACTCAGGGCCGAAGCGGCCAGCAGCATCACCTGGGTGACGGCCAGCAGGGTATGGTTTTCCATGCCCCTGCCCAATTTGATGAAGAGCAGGATGAAGATGACTGCCGTCACCATCAGCTCTGTCCGCATGCCCGATAAAAATTCCATCATCATGTTATTCGTTGTTTCCACCCGTGGTGGAAAGGGTTATTTTCCCGCTACGCTGAAATGCTTCATCATCGCTTCACTGCCCGGTGCTACCAGGTCGTGCAGCCACAAAGGCGCCAGGCCCATGGCCAGGATGCCCAGGATCAGGATCAGGGCGGCCCATCGCTCATACCACAGTGCATCGCCGAGCTTACCATAACGCTGCTCATTCATCGGCCCCATCATCGTACCTCCTACCGCTCGCAGCACATAGACGGCCGTCACCACGATGGAGGCGCAAGCCAGGATCGTGGCCAGTTTATACAGGGTGCCCTGTTTTTCCCAGCTTCCCATGAATACGGTCATCTCCGCCACAAAACCGCTGAGGCCCGGCAATCCCAGGGACGCGAGGCCGGCGATGAACATGACCGCGCTGATGAAGGGCATCGCTTTCATCAGTCCGCCCATCTCCGCCACCATGCGCGTATGGGTGCGCTCGTAGACCATGCCGATGACGGCAAAGAAAAGAGCCGTCATCAGGCCGTGGGACACCATCTGGTACACAGCACCCGTGATGGAGGTTTCCGTGAGCATGCCAATGCCAAGGATGACAAAACCGCAATGGCTAACCGAAGAATAGGCGTTGATGTATTTAAGGTCTTTCTGCATCATCGTGGCAAAGGCGCCGTAGATGATGGCGATGGTAGCCAGCAGGATGATGATTCCGCTGTAGGCTTGTGCACCTTCAGGAAGGAGCCAGGTAGCGGCGCGCAGGCAGCCATAGCCGCCGAGTTTCATGGATATGCCGGCCAGGAACATGGAACCGGCGGTGGGGGCCGACGAGTGGCCGTCCGGCACCCAGGTATGAAAGGGGAAGAGCGCGGTGAAGACACCGAAGCCTACAAAAATGAAGGGGAAAATCCACCGCTGAACGTCGGCCGGAATCTCGCGGGTGGAAATCAGGGTCATGTCGAAAGTCCGCTCCCCTGCCGGGAAATAAAAATAGAGGGCCAGCATACCCACAAGGATCAGGGCGGATCCGCCCATCAGCATCAGGGCCAGTTTGTTGGCGCTGTATTCCTTTCTGCCGCTGCCCCAGACGCCAATCAGCAGGTACTTGGGGATCACGGCAATCTCCAGGAAGAAAAACATCGTGAATAGGTCGAGCGACATAAAGAATCCATACGCACCGATGCTCAAGAGCATCAGCAAAAAGAAAAAGGATTTCTCCATTTTGTTGACCTTCCAGGAAACCAGGACGCCGGCCAGCACCACAAAAGCGGTAAGCAGGATCATGGCCACGGAGATCCCGTCCACGCCCGCATGCCAGCTGATATTCCACTGGCTATACCAGTGAAATTGTTCCCGGTAGAGGATAGGTGGGTTATACGCATCAGGCAGGTCCGAACGGTAGCGGAAAAAGAGCATCAGGGCCGCCACAAACTGGAGGGCACTTCCTACCAGGGCCAGGAGCCTGCTCTGTTCCCGCCGGGGTTCCAACAGGATGAAGACTGCCGTGAGTAGTGGAATGGCCAGTATAAAAAATAGGTTCATAGTTGCTTTATAAATAAATCCATCCAATCACCAGCAGGATCAGTCCCACCAGGAAATACATCGCATATTGCTGCACTTTACCACTCTGCATGCCCCGGATGGCTTCCGAAGTTCTGAGGGTACTGTTGCCCGTCAGGTTCACCAGCCCGTCCACAATATTTTTATCGATCCATGCCGCCTGTCGGCCCACCAGGTTGAAAAGGATTTTCTGGGTGACAAAGAGGTAGAGCTCGTCTATGTAGAATTTGTTTTTTGCGGTTTCATAGAGCGGACCCAATGACCTGCTGATCCGATCCGGCAGTGCCGACGGCTTTTTGTACATCACCCAGGCCAGGCCAATACCCAGCAATCCCAATGCCACCGGAGCGATGGAGAAATCAAGGTGCAGGGATGTATCAACCGGCAACCCATCACTGGTCACGTATTTTCCAAAAGGAATAAAACCCGCGAAGACTGCTCCCAACGCCAGCAGGGCCAGGGGCATGAGCAGGGCAAAATTCCCTTCTTTACGGTCATGGCTATGCGCTTTTGACGTCCCGCCCCAGAAGATGCTGAAATAGAGCCGGAACATATAAAAGGCCGTGAGCAGGGAGGTAAACATCGCGATGATAAATATCATGCGGTTGCTTTTATAAGCCGCCAGCAGGATTTCTTCCTTGCTGAAAAAACCGGAGAGCGGCGGCACCCCCGCAATGGACAGGCAGGCCACCAGGAAAGTGATATGCGTGAAGGGCAGCGCTTTGCGCAGCCCCCCCATATCCTTCATTTCGTTGCTGTGTACATAGTGGATGACCACGCCGGCGCCCAGGAAGAGCAGGGCTTTGAACATGGCATGGGTAAAGAGGTGGAACTGGGACGCGGTGAAACCCAGGCCCTGCGGGCCTCCGTAGCCGGATACGCCCAGGGCAAACATCATGAACCCGATCTGGCTCATGGTGGAATAGGCCAGCACGCGTTTGATATCCGTCTGGGTGCAGGCGATGATGGCGGCCACCAGCGCCGTTACGGCACCAATCGACCCAATCCATTCCAGGACCTGCGGTGCGGAAAGCGCATAGACGGGGAATAGCCTGGCTACGAGGAAGACGCCGGCTACCACCATGGTTGCCGCATGGATCAGTGCGGATACGGGCGTGGGGCCTTCCATGGCGTCCGGCAGCCAGACATGCAGGGGGAACATGGCGCTCTTGCCGGCGCCACCCATGAAGACCAGCGAGAGCCCCCAGCTCAGCGCTGAAGCGCCCAGGAAGCCCGAGGTCAGTGCACCTTGCAAGTGAGGTGATTCCGGTGATGTAAGCCTTTGTATCAGGGTCTGAAAATCCAGTGTATGTGCGTTGTAGGAAAGGATTAGGATGCCGATGAGAAAACCCAGGTCAGCAAAACGGGTCACGATAAACGCTTTTTTTGCCGCTGCCAGCGCGCTTGACTTCTGGTAGTAAAATCCAATCAGCAGGAAGGAACTCACGCCCACCAGTTCCCAGAACATGTAGATCTGGAAAAGATTTGAACTGAGCACCAGGCCCAGCATGGAAAAAGTAAACAGCGATAGGAAAGCATAATAGGTGCAGAATCGCTCCTCTCCTTTCATGTAAGAGAGGCTGTAGATATGCACCATCAGGGATACAAAGGTGACCACTATCAGCATCATCACTGAAATAGGATCGAGGAAGATGCCCATGTCGATGCTCATTCCGGGCGAGAATTCAAGCCAAGTCAGCTTGGCGACCGTCACCGGTTCATATCGGTTGACCTTGAGACCCCATTTGAAGAAATATCCCCAAGCCACATAGAGGGCCAGGAAAAAGGAAAGCGCGGTGGTGATGGTACCCACCAGGCCTGAAGAATCCCGGAAGACTTTCCGGCCCGCGAGTCCCAGCAGCGCAAAAGCGAAGAGCGGGAGCAGGGGGATGAGGGCGATATAAATAGGTTCAATCATGATCGGATGACGTATTGCGAATTCCGGATTTTCCCGGCAGGTGACTGCAGCGTAGCGAGGACACCTGCTGGATACTTTCCGGATTTTCCCGGCAGGTGACCGCAGCGTAGCGAGGACACCTGCTGGACTCCGGCGGTTTAATATTTCATTTCCTCGGCTGTTTCCACGTTGATCGACTTATGCGTTTTATATAAGTTAATAATAATGGCGATGGCTACGGCCGCTTCGGCGGCGGCGATGGCGATGATGAATACCGTAAAAAAAAGGCCGTCCATCTGGTGATGCCAGAGGTATTTGTTGAAGGCGATAAAATTCAGGCAAACGCTGTTCAGCACCAGCTCCACGCTCATCAGCATGGTGATCAGGTTGCGGCGGGTGAGGAATCCATAAATGCCGATGAAAAAAAGCGCCATGCTTACAAACAGGATATGGTAAAGTCCGGGTTCCATCAATTTTTGATCGTTTTAAGTTCCTGGGGTTTGGCGCGAAGGGCTATGACAATGCAGCCAATCATCGCGGCCAGCAATAAAATACTCACCACTTCAAAGGGCAGGGCATAGCCTCCTTTCTCCACGCTCAGCATCTGTTTGCCGATGGCGCTCATACCTGCATCCACGGGCGCTTCCCTGGTACCCGAGAATGGGAAACGCATCACCTGCAGCATGGCCAGGATAAAACCGCTCAGCACGGCCAGGGCCGCGAAGAGGGTTCTTCGGCTAGCCGGTGGGGGTAGTTTCTCGCCTGCCTGTTGGGTAAGGAAAATGGAGAAAATGATCAGCACCGCGATGCCGCCCGCATAGACCACGATCTGCACGGCTGCCACAAATTCATACCGCATCCAGAAATAGAGCCCGGCAATGCCCAGCAGGGTGGCCATGAGGTAGATGGCGGAACGAAATATTTGTCGGGAGGTCACCGCCAGCAAAGCCGTCACCAGTGTCATGGCGGCCAGCAGGTAAAACACGATGGTATATCCGGTCATCATTCCACGCCCTCCTGCAGTTTTGATCCGGGTTTATTCAGGACCTTGGTGAGCTGGGCCCTGTCGTACACGCTGTGTTCAAAGGTCTGCGCCATCCTGATGGCATCCGTGGGACAGGCCTGGATGCAGAGATTGCACATGGTGCAGAGTTCCAGGTGGTAGACGAATTTGTCGATCGCTTTCTTCTTCTTTCCTTCCGCGTTGATGTCAAATTTCGTGACAATCTTAATGGTCCCATTGGGGCAGGCCAGTTCGCAGGCCGTGCATCCGGTGCAGCGATGTTCGTTGTCCCCGTTGTGGGTCATCACCACCTCGCCGCGGAATCGCTCGGGCAGGACCAGGGTGGCCCGGTTGTCCGGGTACTGCTCGGTGATGATCTCTTTATGGTGCGTGAAATAGTAGCCCGTCCGTTTCATGCCGGTGAGCAGGGATTTCACGGCCCCATAGATGTCTGATATATATTCTTTTAAAAATGCCATTTCAGGATTGCGATTACCGTCACTAAAACAATATTAACCATGCCGATGGGCAGCAGGTATTTCCATTCCAGGTTCAGCAGCTGATCGATGCGCAGCCTGGGAAATGTCCACCGGAACCACATCATCACAAATATGAGGAAGAAGGTCTTGCCAAAAAACCAGACAGACGATGGGATATAATCCATGATCCGGTTGAATCCTTCCCAGTTACCAATGTGAAAGGGCATCCATCCGCCCAGGAAGAGGGTGGCGCCGATGGCGCATACGATGAATACGTTGATATACTCGGCCAGGAAGAAGAGGGCAAACTTCATTCCCGAATACTCGGTGTGAAAACCACCGGTAAGCTCAGACTCCGCCTCCGCAAGATCGAAGGGGGCGCGATTGGTCTCCGCCGTCACGGCAATCATAAAGATCACAAACGCAATCAGGGCAGGCAGGTGTCCTTTGAATATCCACCAGCCGTTGGCCTGTGACGCCACGATCTCAGACATCTGCAGGCTGCCCGTGAGGACCACGATGGTGAGGATGGAAAGGCCGGCCGATAGTTCATAGCTGACGATCTGTGCTCCGCTGCGCATCGCACCAAGAAGGGAATATTTGTTGTTGCTGCTCCAGCCAGCCATCAGCACCGCAATGACATTGAGGGAGGAGATGGCCGTGATATAGAGCACACCAATATTGATGTCCCAGATATGGAAGTCTTTTGCAAATGCGATGGGTGCCAGCAGGAGCATGGCCGCAATCATGGCCAAGAAGGGGGCCGAATTGAACATCAGCTTGTCTGCTCCATCCGGCGTCATGCCCTCCTTCACGAGCAGTTTCACGGTATCCGCCGTGCTTTGCAGCATGCCCTTGGGCCCCACCCGGTTGGGGCCCAGCCTGATCTGCATCCAGGCAGAGACTTTTCTCTCCATGATGACCAGGATCAAACCCAGCACGGCAAAAAGACCAATCGCTGCCACCCCTACCAGCACCATTTCGATCACCAGGGTCCAGGTATCACCCACCAGGCCCAGTAGCCAGGTGTGAAATGAATCCGTTATACTTCTTAAACTCAACATGTTTGTTCTAATTGCGGATTCCGAATTCCGGATTCCGAAAAAATCCGGAATTCGGAATCCGCAATCCGTAATTCGTTTATCGATCAATATCCGGTATCACCAAATCCAGGCTTCCCATGATGGCCACCAGGTCTCCAATCTTCTGACCGCGGGTCATATGGTCCAGGGCGCTGAGGTTGGAAAAGCCGGGTGAGCGAAACTTGATCCGGTAAGGCGTTGTAGCACCCTCGCTCACCACATAGACCCCCAGTTCACCCCGGGCTGTCTCCACACGCGTATAAAATTCACCCTTCGGTGGTTTCAGCACGGCTTTGGTCTTGGCCAGGAAATCGCCTTCGGGGATATTGTCGATTAATTGCTCTATGAGCGACAAAGACTCTCTCATTTCCACCATCCGCACCAGGTATCGCGCATAAGTGTCTCCGTCTGAATGCAGGGCCTCTTCAAATGTCAGCTTATCATAGATGCTGTAAGGATGGATCTTCCGGATATCGCAGGACAGGCCACTGGCACGGCCAGACGGGCCGGTCACGCCATAAGAAACGGCGTCTTCAAGCGATAAATAGCCAAGCCCCTGCGTCCGGGCCTTAAAGATGGCATTACCCGTCACCAGCTCGTCGTATTCAGGAAGTTTCTGCTTGAATTGTTTGATGAAGGCATGCACTTTCTGCCTGAAATTGGGGTGCAGATCAAACATCACGCCACCGGGTACCTGGTAGTTCATGGTGAGCCTCGCTCCGCAGGTCTCTTCCATGATATCATTGATCAGCTCCCTTTCCCGGAATGCGTGGAAATAAGGCGTCATGGCGCCCAGGTCCATCGCCATCGCTCCCCACCAAAGCACATGCGAGGCAATGCGGGTCAACTCATCCATCAACACCCGGATCGCTTCCGCCCTTGGAGGCACTTCAATCTGCATGGCTTTTTCCACCAGAAGCGCGCATCCATGGTTGTTGATATGAGAGGAGAGATAGTCCATGCGGGAAGTGGTATAAATAAACTGCCGGTAGGTCAGGCTCTCGCACATTTTCTCAATGGAGCGATGGATATACCCGAGATGAGGCTCGATTTTCTTGATGGTCTCACCGTTCATGGTGATGACCAGGTGCAATACCCCGTGGGTGGCCGGATGTTGCGGTCCCACGTTGATCAACAGATCCCCTTGTTCGGTTGTGCCTATCTCTTCTATCATGCTTGCAATTACGAATTACTGATTCTGAATTCCGGATTCACCGGAAGGTGTCCCTCCGGGCGGAGCCCGGGGTCACCTTCCAGAGATTTTATAATTTTATCATGTTCACCGGATCCTCATAGTCCTTTCTCAGCGGAAATCCCACCCAGTCGTCCGGCAGAATCAACAGTCGGAGATCCGGGTGTTTCAGGAAATTCACGCCAAACATCTCATATACCTCACGTTCGTGGAACTCCGCGGTACGCCAGATATCACATACCGTTTGTATTTCCGGCTTCTCTCGGTTCAGCCTGCTCTTGACCACTACATGATGACGGTAACGGGTAGACGTCAGATGATAAACCATCGTGAGATGGGCTTTCCAGTCGACGCAGGTCAGGCAGAACAGGTAATCGAACCACAAATCCTCCTTAAACCGCATGGCCTGGGCCAGCTTCGGCCAATCTGCTGCCTCCACCTGCACCACCGGCCATTCCCCGGCCACATCCGTTTCCAGCTTTGGCTGGATGGTGGTGAGTTGTGATATGAGTTCCTCGTTGGACATAAATACATTAACGCATTAGCTGATTAGCTCATTTGCTCATTAGGTAATTAGCTAATTAGTTAATGAGCTAATGAGCTAATTTTCCCGAAGGGACAACTTCCCGCAACAATCATTTCATCACCCTCCCATCCAGGTCGATCCGTTCCCTTTTCCCACCGGCCCGGATTTTCTCCTGCAGCGTAATCAGCGCGTGCAGCAGGGCTTCCGGCCTGGGTGGGCAGCCGGCCACATAAACATCCACCGGGATGACATGATCAGCTCCTTTCACCACGGAATAGGTATTGTAAAAAAAAGGGCCTCCGCTGGTAGCACAGGCACCCATGGCAATCACATATTTCGGATCAGCCATCTGGTCATACAAACGCTTTAGCACGGGCGCCATCTTATTGACGATGGTACCGGCGATGATGATCACATCCGCCTGCCGCGGGGTAGCGCGGTATACCTCAAATCCAAATCGGGAAAAATCATATTTGGCCGCGGCAGTGGACATCATTTCTATCGCGCAACAACTGGTGGCAAAAGTAAGCGGCCAGAGGGAATTGCTTCTGGCCCAATTGATGATATCATCAATCGGCCCCGATAGGATTCCCCCGCCCGGCGTGTCAATCACCTTGCCTGGAAACAGATTTTTATGTTCCGCTTCAGCCATGTTTTGCATTAGCTTATTAACTCATTAACTTATTAGCTCATTAAATCAACGCTACTTCCAACTTCCAAATCCCAATCAGCTAATCAGCGAATGAGCCAGTCAGCTAATCCTCTTCACATCCACTTCAGCGCCCCTTTACGATGCGCGTATAGAAAGCCCATGAAGAGTATGAAAAAGAAAATCAGGATTTCGATCAGTGCTGGCCAACCCACTTCTTTCACGGCCGCGGCCCAAGGGTACAAAAAAACCAGTTCCACATCAAAAATCAGGAAGATGAGGGCAAAGAGGTAATAGCCAACATTAAACTGGATCCAGGTCTTGCCCTGGGTGGGGATGCCGCATTCGTATGGTTCCCCCTTCTGGGGATTGGTGCTGGGCTTCAGGACGGTCCTGGAAAGCAGGATCGCAATCACCGAAAAGGTAATGGCGGCGAGGATCAGCACAATCATGGCAGCTGGGCCCATAGCGTAAGGTTGTTTAAGTGCCGGCGTCCCTTAGGTACGCTTGCTCACGAATATAAGCATAGCGGCTTTAAAATCCACAAAGAATCCGTTCTGCCAAACACCGCACTTCGAGCATGGAGAAGGATGACGGACTGGCCGCAAAATAATGGAGGAAGATGAGACGGCATACTGAGAAAAGTTCCGCTTCCGCATGATGGATATCATTTGCCTGATACCCGGCCTGAAACTTTCGTCCTCATGTAAGGAAAGCAGGGATTCATCAATATATAAAAGGAATCAGCATCCTGGTCCGCCTCATGTATTCCGGGTAGTCCGGAAAGAGGCGGGATAGAAGTGCTTCTTCGAAGCGAAGTTTTAGGGATAAGACAAGTATCAATAGCATCAATAGAGCCAATCGCAACAGCCCAAAATCCATAACCAGTAAACCGACTGATCCCAGCAACACGGATGTGTACATGGGATGACGTATAAAACGATAGGGGCCCGATGTGACCAGGGATGCGTCTTTCGCAGGGATCGGGGTCACCCGCAGCCTGCTCCGGCGCATCGAAGCTACTCCCCAGAGCAGGAGCAGCACTGCAGTTGCGATGCATACCATCGCCCATCCATGCAACCTGAAACGGGTTGAAAACAGCAGCAGGATAATCAACCCGAACTGGGCCGCCACGAGGAGCTGGGCCCTGCTGTGGTCCGGAAAATCGGTTCGCCTGCGCATGTTTTCTTCCACCAGTTTCAACGAATATGGATGGCCGCCCCGCCACCGGGAGCCAGCGGAATCTTCAGGATTGTTTTAGACGTTCCCTTCTGTTGCAAAATCTGGTAACTCTTTGGGTTCTGTTCCCAGTGGGCATCCTTACCGTCCTGGTAGATGGTGATGTCAAAGGTCTTGCCGGCTGGCAGAAAATCAAGGTTCAGCATCGCCGTCCGGGCGTTCTCGTTGGTGATGGCCCCAAGGAACCAATCGCCCCTACCCTTTGCTTTCCGCGCGATGCTCAGGTATGCACCCGGTTCCGCCTCGAGATAGACCGTGCTGTCCCAGTCCACTGCCACCTGCCGGATAAACTCAAAGGCATCCATATGTTTCTCATAGTTCTCCGGGAGATCCGCTGCCATCTGCAGGGGGCTGTACATGGTAACGTACAGGGCTAGCTGCTTGGCGAGTGTGGTATGAACCTGTTCTTTTTTGGCTGGATCGTAGGCGCTCATGTTGATTTCAAAGATACCCGGTGTATAGTCCATCGGCCCACCCATCAGTCGCGTAAACGGCAGGATGGTCTCATGCGCCGGCGGGTTGCCCACGCTCCAGGCGTTGAACTCGTTACCCCGCGCGGCTTCGCAGGCCAGGAAATTGGGCCAGGTGCGATGCAGTCCCGTAGGACGCACGGGCTCATGGGCGTCCACCATGATGCCATAAGCAGCGGCCTTCTGCAATTGACGTAAATAGTGATTCACCATCCACTGCCCATCATGCCACTCGCCCCGGGGGATGACCCTGCCTACATAGCCGGTCTTCACGGCATCGTATCCATGATTTTTCATGAACCGGAAAGCCGTATCCATATATCGCTCATAGTTTGTCGCGGAACCCGAAGTCTCATGGTGCATGATGATCTTCACGTTTTTGGAAGCGGCATAACGCTGCAATTCTTTCACGTCAAAATCCGGGTAAGGAGTGATGAAATCGAAGACCTCTTCTTTCCATTTTCCAAACCAGTCCTCCCAGCCCATATTCCATCCTTCTACCAGCACGGCATCGATTCCGTTTTTCGCGGCAAAGTCAATGTATCTCTTCACATTGGCTGTGGTGGCTCCGTGCTTTCCGGAGGGTTTGGCTTCGGCGCCGGTGGTGGAAGCATTCTGCGTGCCGGCATAATCCCAGGTGGACTTGCCCACGTGCATCTCCCACCAAACGCCCACCATTTTCTGCGGCTTGATAAAGGATGTGTTGGGAATCTTATTGGGTTCGTTGAGGTTCAGGATGATGCGCGAAGCAAGGATATCCGCCGCGCGATCGCTCACATGAATCACTCTCCAGGGTGTACCGAAAGGAGCTTTGAGATAGGCTTTATTGCCCACCGCGTCCGGCACGAGGTGGCTGTGCAGGGAATTGCCTCGGATCTCCAGTTGCATGGCGGGATAATCCACCAGGGCAGCTTCGTGGATATTGATATAGAGTCCATCAGCTGTCTTCATCATCAGCGGAGTCTGTACCCCTTTCTGCGTCCACACTTTGCGGGTGGAAATCTCCGTAGCATTACCCCGCGCGATGGCATCCACCTCACTCAGCAGGCTCCGGGTGTAGAAATATTCATTGGTATCATAATCGCCCGGAATCCACCAGGCCATATGATCTCCCGTCATAGGGAAACTGGTCTTCTCATCCGAAAGCACAAAATAGGTGAGGCTTTCCTGTCCGGGGAATTCATACCGGAAGCCGAGTCCATGATCGAACAACCGGAACCGCAGAAGCAGCCGGAGTTTTTTCGCTTCCTTCTGACGGACCGTCAATGCCAGTTCCCGGTAATGGTTCCTGATATTTTTCTCCTCGCCCCAAACCGGAGTCCAGCTATTGTCCACGCTGGCTTCCTGCACGGATTCAAAAGCCAGGTTGCGCTCAAAGCCAGGGTCATCCTTGATCGCCAAACCCAACACTCCGGCCTTCACCACCATCTTTCCTTTGAAGGCCAGGTCATAGCTGAGTCTTCCATCCGCAGCCAGGATGAGTTTCAGGTCCAGGTTTTTGTTGGGCGATTGCAGGCTCCAGGACTGGGCCTGAAGCATGGAGGAAATCAGGATTAAAATGATCGAAAGAAATTGCTTCATCGGGAATCGTTTTTGAACGCCGTAAAGCTAACCCGAAACCCCTTACCTCCGCACTGATCCAAATCATCTCCGCAAGAAATATTGGTCCAAAAAGCTTAAATTCAAAAGTCCTTCCAGCCCACACTCAAACACAACAACATGAACCTGACCACCAACATGGGAGAGGCGTTGCCGCATCCCGTTAATCTGAAAGAACGGATTATCCTGCTCGATATCATCCGGGGGGTGGCCATCTGCGGCATCCTGCTCATGAACATTCCCTATTTTGGAAGGTCTGTCTTTGCTGATGACCCCAGGGTATTTAATGAGTTGTCGGGCCCCACCAATATGCGCACCTGGTTCGTCATCAATTTCCTGATGGAAGGGTCTATGCGCGGACTGTTCTCTATGCTTTTTGGCGCCGGTGCCGTGCTGTTTATCACGAGGGCGGAAAAAGCAAGGGACGGCATGAAGGCAGCGGAACTCTATGTGAGACGCCTCATCTGGCTGCTCGTTTTTGGCCTGATCAACGGGTATGTCCTGAACTGGCCGGGAGACATCCTCTATCACTACGCGATCGTGGGACTTTTTCTGATTCCCTTCAGAACGGCTTCTTACAAACTGATCGGCGGACTGATCATCTCCTTCATCGCGGTCACGATGTTCAAGAGCTGGGTGAAAAATGAGGGGATGAATACCATGAGGGAGAAAGGGCTGATGGCTGAAAAAATGGAGAAAGAAAAAAAGCCCTTGAGCGAAGAGCAGAAAAAAGACCTTAAAAAATGGAAAGGCTACCTCGAAGAGTCCAAACTGGAAACCCTTCGGGAAAAAGCCAAAGAGGAGACCAAGGCCGTAGCCGAAGGCTCCTTTGGACAAGTATGGGAAAACATGAGTCGCTGGACCACCAAGCTGGAAACCTCCAAATTTCATGGGGGAATGTTTTTTGACATCATCATTTTCATGCTGCTGGGGGTGCTTCTCTACAGAAGCGGAGTTATGACCGGACAACGGCCGGAACGATTCTACTGGGTACTGATGATCCTGGGATACCTTATCGGATTCGGCTGGGGATACCTGCAAAAAAACGCTCTGCTCCGGGCAAATTTCGATCCATTCCTTTTCCAGAAAGAGACATTTTTCCCGGTCAGTTTCTACCAGGTACACCGCATCGGTACCACCCTTGGACATATGAGCCTGATCATCCTCATGTGGAAAAACGGCCTGTTTAAATGGTTGTTGATCCCGCTGAGCAAAATGGGACAGATGGCATTCACCAACTACCTTGGACAGAGCTTCATCTGCGGGCTGATCTTTTACGGGTACGGACTTGGATACTTTGGCAAAATGGAGCGGTATGAACTCTACCATGTTGTTTTTAGCGTCTGGATATTTCAAATGATTTTCAGCATGGTATGGCTCCGCTTCTTCCGCTTCGGACCGCTGGAATGGCTGTGGCGAAGCCTGACGTATTGGGAATGGCAGCCGATGAGGAAGGGCGATGGTTTGAGGGTTGAGGGCTGAGGGTTTTCAGATGTGGGTTGTGGGTTGTGGGCGATACCTCATCCGGTAAAGTCAGATTGTCAGCTTCCATCAATCCGGGCAATTCAGAACACACAACCCACAACGGGCAACCTAGAACCTGCAACGGGGAACCCACAACCCTTATTTTTGTGCATGCCTTACCCCGACCAATTCCTCCAAACGAAACTCCAGGAACGCATCGATGGAGATTTTCTCAGAAGCCTGTCCATCCGGCCAGGCATGGTCGATTTTTGCTCCAACGATTACCTGGGCATCGTGCGGCATAAGTTGCTCCATTCATTTATGCAGGAGGACGATCGCCACGGTTCCGGCGGATCCAGATCGCTAACGGGCAACTCCGCCCTGGCCGAAGAAACGGAAGCGCAGATCGCCCAATTCCACCAAAGCGAATCCGCCCTGCTTTTCAACTCCGGGTACAACGCCAACACCGGCGTGCTGAGCGTAGTGCCCCAACGGGGGGACATCATCCTTTATGACGCCCTGAGTCACGCTTCGATAAGGGATGGGATCCGACTCTCTTTTGCGCAGAGCTTCGCGTTCAGACATAACGATTTGCAGGATCTGGAAGACAAACTCAGGCATCACAGGGAACTGTTTGCCGGGTCTATTTTTGTTGTCACCGAAACCATATTCTCTATGGATGGCCACCTCGCTCCGGTTGTCCAACTGGTCCAACTCTGCGAAAAATACAGAGCCCACCTCATCATCGATGAAGCCCATGCCATCGGGGTCATCGGAGAACGGGGCGAGGGTCTCGTGCAGTCCTGCGGTCTGCACGAACGTGTCTTCGCAAGAATCTACACCTACGGAAAAGGCCCCGGCTGCCATGGAGCCGCGGTAACTGGAAGCGCGCGGCTCAAGTCTTTCCTGGTCAATTTCTCCAGGTCATTTATTTTCACCACCGCACTCCCTGATTCGGCCGTCCGGGCAATATCTGCTGCCTACAGGGTGTTTCCGAACATGAGCAAGGAAAGGGCCAGACTCCAGGAAAACATACAGCAATTCAAGGACGCTGCGCTTCCGTTTGAAAAGCTGAATAGCAGTACGCCGGTGCAGGGAATCCTAATCCCGGGCAACATAGCCGTTAAGTCCATGTCAGCCCGACTGGCTGAACAGGGTCTGGATGTCCGACCCATCCTGTATCCAAGCGTGCCCAAAGGCCTGGAGCGACTGCGGATTAGCATGCATAGTTTCAATACAGAAGAAGAAATGGCTGGCCTGTTAAGAGGATTGGCTCATTAACTCATTAGCTGATTAGCTCATTTGCCGATTGCAGCATCCTTTATTGAGCAAATGAGTCAATGAGCTAATCAGTTAATCAGCTAATGCTCTCATCTGTCGATTTAATTCGTATTGCAAATCCTCATGCAACGCTTCAATGGCTTTCTCTGCCTTGGCGCGCTGACCCTCAAAAAGGTTTGTGAGCAACGGGTACTTTCTGATCGGCAGGCCGGTGTCTTTCATCAGTAAGCAGAAATGGATCAGCAATTCCGCTTCCACGGTTTTGGAGCCGGAAAACCGGATATACTTATTCGTGAGTCTTAGTACTTTTCGAATGGTCTTCTTGGCCAGGTAGACCTGCGAGGTGTTGATCGCCACAAATCCTTCTTCCATGGCCGCTTTGACGGAAGTGATAAATCCGGATTCGTCGTGCACTTCAAATAGCAGGTATGTCAGAAGCTCCTTATTTTCTTTTTTGAAGCGCGACAGCCTTTGCAGCAATTCCACCAGTTCAGTGGCTGGCAGATGTCTGAGCTCCTGTTTGATTTCCTGGACGCTGGCAGCCTTCATATGTGCTCATGAAAAAAATTCGTCCAGGGAAGCCATGTACGAACTGGTCCAGCCCTCTGAAATATCGTCAAATGCCTCGTCCGGAATATTGGAGTGCCGGACTTCCACGGAAGTCCCCTGTTCGTGCGCATGCAATTTGATCACCACGATGGAACGCGTCTCCTGTTCCCCGAAATACCATTCCTGTTCAATCTTCCTGTTTGGCTCAAAGGACAGGTTGCGGCCTTCGATGCTGCCCTCCCAAAGCGAAAATTCCGAACCGGGCTCCTCGCTCATCACTGCATCTTCGCCTGTCCATAACCGTATGGCAATGGGATTGACCAGCGCGTTGTACACTTCTTCCGGTTCCGCTGGTATGACGTAATATTTCCTGAAGTCCTTCATCTTGATGCAATTTTACACTTTTTTTACCGGGTCACCGAAGTGGGCGTTGAACTGTGCGGAAGAAATATCAGGAGCCGATAAAATAGGAAACCAGGATCCAATCCGGGTTGCATGCACATCGTCAATCAGGAACCTGCAAAATACAGGACCAGCAATTGGGCTACCAGTATGCGCAGGATGGTGACCATGGGGTAGACTGTGGCATAAGCCTGGGTAGACAGATCCGTTTTAAAATAGGAGGTGCTGAAAGCCAGTGCCGCAGGATCCGTGTAGGTTCCGGACATAAGTCCCAGCAGGGGCATATAATTGATCCTAAATACCAGTCGGGCTACCAGCAGCAAGATGAGCAGCGGCACAACCGTAATCAGCAAACCATACCCGATCCAGGTCCAGCCATTGTATTGCACGAAGGTCTCGTAAAAAGACTCGCCGGCGTGGATGCCCACGGTGGCAAAAAAAAGGCAGATGCCAAAATCCTTCATGAAGAGGATGGCACTCTGGTTCAGAAATGAATGAATGGAGCTGATTCCGCCGTAGCGACTGATCAGTAATGCCACCAACAGGGGTCCTGCGGCCATGCCCAGCCGAACCGGGGCGGAAAGACCGGGCAGGAGGATGGGGACTGAGCCCAGCAACACGCCCAGCACGATGCCCAGGAAGATGGACAACAGTTGAGGCTCCTGGAGTTTTTTCTCGGAATTACCTACCAATTTGGTCACCCGGTTGAGGCATTGCTCTGTACCCACCACCCTGATCCTGTCTCCATAATGCAGCACCAGCGTCGGCCGGGCAAGCAATTCCAAACCGGCACGGTAAACACGGGTGATATGAACCCCATACTGATCGTCCAGGTCCAGTTCTGCAATCGACTTCTGCGCTGCGCCTTCATGGGTGACCAGCAGGGTCCGGGCCTTGGTCAAATCTTCAGATTCAATAAACCGGTCGGTTGAAACCTGCCCAATCCGCTCCACAGCCTGCTCCACATCGCCGGGCAGCCCTACCAGCATCAGCACATCCCTTTCTCTGAGTACGGTTGTTCCGGCCGGCGATTCCACCACCGTGGAACCGCTGTGCTTCAACCTCGAAACCACCACACTTTCATGCAGGGCTTCAACGAGTTCATCAATGGTTTTCCCTTCGAATTCAGGTTTGGTGACGCGACATTTAACCGAAACCGGCACCGGGTTGAGCGACTTCTGTCCTTCCTCAAAGCGCTCCATCTCCTTTTTCAAATGAATGCCAAATACTTTCTGCCCGAGGATCATCATCGCAATTAATCCCAGGACTCCAAAAGGATAAGTGATGGCATATGCATTGGCGGGATCCGTAAATTTCAGTCCGGGGTTCCGCGCAGCTACGTCTTTCAAGGCCGCCTTTGCAGCACCCAGGCCTGGCGTATTGGTTACCGCACCAGACATCATGCCCACCATATTATCCATGCCGTTATGCGTGAGCTTCCAGAGGAGAATCGTCATCGCCCCACCCAATAACACCGTGCCTGCGGCGAGGCCGTTATAAATCAGTCCGTCTTTGCGGAAGGAAGAAAAAAAGGAAGGGCCTACCTGCATGCCCACCGCGTATACAAAAAGGATCAGTCCCGCATCCCGGATAAAATCCATTATATGTGCGTCCAGTCGGTACCCCAGGTGCCCAATGAAAATGCCGGCAAAAAGCACGCCGGCAATGCCTAGAGAAATTTTACCGATGCGCATCTTGCCCAGCAGGATGCCCATCGCCATCACAAAAAACACCAGCACCAGGGAAGCGCCTATTCCGGGCTCCTCACTGGGTAGCACCAGTTTTTCCAGCCAATCAGGTAACATGATCCATTGTTTGCTGACACAAAGATACCCTTTCAACACTGGTTTAATGTGTATAATTTACATATACCAGGATGATGCATATCATGGATACAGCAAGACGGGCTCCCCTCCCTGGGTTGGAAAAGCGGGAAATAAAGGGGCTAGCGGGGAATTTCACAGCCCTCGTCGTCGATGCATCTCCTGGGCCGGAAGAAGCCGGTGACAATCAGCACGGCTCCCAGCAAGATGGCAGGCCAGGCTCCATCCTTGAAATAGTAAATGCCGGCACCCACGAAAAGGAGTCCGAGGGTCCAGCGGAGGAGGCGACTAAACCAAACGAGTCTCCTGGTGGAGAGGTCGTCTTGCATCGGGTTGGAACTGGCCATGGCATCTTATTTTACTTCTTCAAAATGAACGTCACCGGTTTCGTTCCGGCCATGGGGCGGAGGCGCCGTACTGCAGCCGTTCAGCCCGCAACCAAAGTTCATCACCGCCATACCGGAGAGCATGAACCCGGCCGCAAAGAGCAGCCATTCCCGCATAAAAAAAGCCTGGAACAGCACACTCACGCCAATGAATAAGCGTAGAACGCGCAACCAATCCCATTTCTGCAACAATCGTTCTTTCATGGTGCCGGATTAAATTTTTGTGATGAGCGACTGCCATCCGCCGCCATTGTACACTTCCACCCCGGCAGCGCCCAGTTTAGACTTGGCCATGCCACTCCGGGAACCGCTCCGGCAAACCGTGATGACCGGCTTGCCCGATTTCTTCAATTCAGACGCCTTGGTACCAATGATATCCAGCGGAATATTTTTTGAACCGGGTATATGACCGGCGCTGAACTCGGCGGGCGTGCGCACGTCCACGATCAACGCGCCTCTTTGCATCAGGGCCTTATAGTCCGGGGATGAACCGCCGAAGAGTTTTTTCAGGAAGTTGAGCATGTGGTGATGGGTTGTGGGTTGTTCTCCGGAGGGTGAACCCGGGCTTCGCCCGAAGAGACACCCCTCCGTTGAATGAGTTAATGAGCTAATCAGCTAATGAGCAAATGCTTAAAGCAGCGTACTCGGGCATACATAATCCGTCAGCTCAAACTTCCCGCTTTCTTTGATGCCCTTGAAACCGCTTTTCACATCCACGAGGTTATCAAAGCCCCTCGCCCTCAGGATAGAGTTGAAAATCATGGAGCGATAGCCACCTGCACAGTGGACATAATAGGTTTTGTTTTTATCGATTTGCGCCATGCTGTCATTGATTGTATCCAGCGGCGCATTCTCGGCCTGCTTGATATGCTCACTAAGGTATTCACTTTTCTTGCGCACGTCCAGGATGTGAATATGTTCTTTATCCATGATGGAAGCCAGCTCCGCAGCGTCAATGGACCGGATTTGGTCTGCTTCCTTGCCGGATTTTTTCCATGCTTCGAAGCCGCCTTTCAGATAGCCGATGGTATAGTCATATCCCACCCGCGCCAGTCGCGTAATGACTTCTTCTTCCCTTCCTTCATCGGTCACCAACAGGATTTCCTGTTTGATATCGGGGATCATGGCGCCAACCCAGGGTGCAAAACTGCCGTCGATGCCGATATTGATGGCATTGGGGATGAATCCCTTGCTGAAGGTCTCCGGGGCACGGGTATCGAGGATCAGGGCACCCGTTTCATTGGCCGCCACTTCAAAGGCATCGGGGCTGAGTGCTTGCTGGCCGCGCTCCATGACTTTGTCGATGCTCTCGTATCCCTGGATATTCAGCATGACGTTGAGGGGGAAATATGCCGGCGGCGCTACCAGGCCCGTAGTTACCTCTTTAATGAATTCCTCCTTTGTCATATTGGCACGCAGCGCGTAATTGGTTTTCTTCTGGTTGCCAAGGGTGTCCGTGGTCTCCTTGCTCATGTTTTTACCGCAGGCAGAACCCGCGCCATGGGCAGGGTAAACGACGATATCATCTGCCAGCGGCATGATCTTGTTGCGCAGGGAATCGAAGAGGTGGCCTGCCAGGATTTCCTGTGTCAGGTCCTCTTTCACTTTCTGCGCCAGGTCAGGGCGTCCCACATCTCCAATAAAAAGGGTGTCTCCGCTGAACAGGCCCACGGGTTTATCATGCTCATCAAAGAGCAGATAACAGGTGCTCTCCATGGTATGTCCGGGCGTATGGATCACTTTGATCCGGGCCTTGCCCACCCTCAACTCTTCTCCGTCTTTAGCAATATGCGCCTCAAAACTGGGTGCTGCATCAGGACCGTATACGATGGGCGCACCGGTCTTCTTGCTCAGGTCCAGATGGCCGCTTACAAAGTCGGCATGAAAATGCGTCTCCAGCACATACTTGATCTTCGCCTTCTGCTTCTCCGCTTTTTCGATATAAGGTTGTACTTCGCGCAATGGATCAATCACCACGGCCTCTCCCTCGCTTTCAATGTAGTATGCACCCTGTGCAAGACAACCGGTATAAATCTGTTCAACGAGCATAGTTGATTCGTTTTTTTATGTTATGGTACAAATTTGAGGATTTTTTCAGCCAGTTATGGTGATAATGATCACAGAATAGACGATGGTTTCCTAGTGGCCGCCCAGGGGGAAAAACAGCTGCTGGACAATGATATAGACCCCCATCACAAGGACAAACCAACCGAAACCTTGCTTCAGTTTATCGCCGTCAATCCTCTTATTCAGGGAATTACCCATAAAAATGCCCACGATGGCGAGAGCGGTCACGATCAGCAATAATCTCCAATCCATCTTGGTATGGGAAAGATCGCCCGTGAAACCAATCAGGGATTTGGCGGCGATGATCAGCAGCGAAGTACCTACGGCCTGCTTCATGGGAAGCTTGCTCAGCAAGACCAGGGCGGGAATGATCAGAAATCCGCCCCCCGCTCCCACCAGCCCGGTGAGTACGCCCACGATGGCTCCCTCCAGCAGGATCAGCGGGTAATTGAACCGCAGCTCGGCCGATCCATCGCCATTGGAGGCTTTTTTCTCCCGGATCATTGAAACAGAGGCAGCCACCATCAGCACGGCAAAAAGCAACATCATCATGATGGGCTTGGTCACGGTGAAACTGCCGATGGTAAACAGTTCCTGCGGGATCATAGGGACGATATACTTTCTGGTAGCGAAGACTGCGAGTATGGAAGGGGCTCCGAAAATCAGGGCCGTTTTCAGGTTAACCAGTCCCTGGCTGTATTTCGGCAATGCGCCCACCAGGCTGGTAGCACCAACAATAAAGAGGGAATAGGCCGTTGCCGTCACCGGGTCAACATGAAAAAGGTAGACCAGGACGGGAACAGTGAGGATGGATCCTCCACCTCCTATCAGGCCCAGCGAGATTCCAATGACGAGGGAAGCAATGTAACCGATAATTTCCATGCATATTGTTTCAGGGTGCAAAGTTGCGGAGCGTCCGGAATCTATTTAGTGATAAATATCACGAAAAAAACATGCCTGCTGTTCGACATTTTTTTAACTTTTTTCAGATGAATTCCGCATTGGGTTTTACTACGGCATTCGGCTGTCAAAATCATGACAAGGCTCATTTTTTCCAATGTTGAAAGGGGCTACATTGTACCTGCAACCGGGAATGGTACCCGGGATTATTCATCTTAAAATCTATGAACATGAAACCAGCCGTGAGGGTTCTAAGCGCTTTGGGTATTGGACTGGCTGCAGGCGCTGTTGCCGGTCTCCTGATGGCACCCGGAAAAGGTGCTGATACCCGGAAAATGATAAAAATGGAAGGTGAGAAAATGGCAGACCGGATGAAGTTCAATCTGAAGCAGGGTGAGAAGAAGATGTTCCGTGCAGCGGAGGACCTGGGTGATACGCTAAACGGTCTGAAGCAAAAAGCAATGGATCTAACCTAGCAAAATAAGGATTACCGGATGTCAGGGGTGAAACCCCACACTTTCCAATGATGCTGAAGGCCCCCTTCCGGGGGCCTTCGGTTGTCAAGATCACTTGGGTTGAACTGCAACCTCTCTCACAATTTTCATGGAGCCCACCTTCCCCCGGAAATTGGCCGAAAGGCATGTATTGTCACCCGTTAATACCGTTCTCAAACCTTCAAACCTCGGTCGCTGGTAGAGTTCAACCACATAGCCCGATGGAATTTTCAGCGAGGAAATATTCATCTTCATGCCATTCAGTGCGTAGGAAACATCAATATATTCTCCAGCATCGAGCGTTACCTGCTGTCCATTGAAATAACATTCTGAATGCGCAACAACCCGGTTATTAACCGGATCCCAGGGATTGCCTCCACCATGATCATTATAGGTCACAATCATTGACTTAGCTCTGCCTTTCCAGGTTGCCGGCAGGCAATTGTTGCTATTGGTCAATAAGATATGCTGTCCCTTGAAATCATTATCCTCGAAAAGCTCAACCTTGAATCCCTGGGGAATTCGCACGGATGCGGGTACAACGGTATTCGACACGATCAATGAAAGATTGTTGTAATAACCCGGGTTGACTACCTTGCTTCTGCCGTTAAAATAACATTCGGAATACACAACCACATCCTCATATCCTTCGGGACCGGATGCGTTGAAAGTGATGATCGCAGAGCGCGCACGGTTCCTCCAGTAGGTGCTAAAACAATCCAAATTCTCCGTGATCCTGCCAGACGAAGCGCCCTGGAAATTGGGGCGTTCAAAAAACTCAGCGGTGAAACCGGGAGCGAGGCGAAGCCCCGCCGGGCTGAAGCCCCCAATTTGATTAAGATCCGGGTATCTTCCGGCAGTCAATGTCTTCGTCCTGCCCCGATACTGGCAGTCGGCATACAACATCACATCCCGACCATTCCAGTTTCCGCCGCTGGATCCGGTTGTATAGATGCGTGCAGAACGGGTAAAAAACTGCACGTTGACCGGGAGACAGGATTGATTCGAAGTATATCTACCCAAAACGGACCCGGTGAGCCTCGGACCACTGTATAACTCCACCGTGACACCGGGTGATATCTGCATGGATCCAAGCGTTTGGCTGCCAGCTGAAAGGGTAAAATCATCGTATACGCCAACGCTGAATGTCTTTCCCGTACCCCAATAGTTGCAGCCGTTGAAGACCCGAATCATGCCTTCATACCCCCCAGTTGGCGGTGCCGGCGGGATCCAGCCACCGTTCGCTTCATAGTAAATCCTGGCCGAAAGGGCCGAGTTTTTCCAGAAATTTCCAATGCACTGCTGGTTAGTGGTTACCTTGCCACTTGCGTTTCCCCTGAAGAATTCGTCTGAATACAACTCCACAACCATCCCCGGCGGTACGCGAAGAGAAGAAATAATATCACTTCCTATAACATCCCTTAGCCTGGGATAATCACCGGGCGGGAGAAATTCGTTTCGGCCCCGGAAATCACAGGCAGTGAAAAATCCAACACCGTTATTGGGGTTAATGTCAATACCCGGCTTATCCGCGCTATAAGTGACCCGGATGGAACTTGCCCGGTTATTGTCATATGTACTTAGACAGGATATATTACCCGTGAATACACGCGGGGTACCCATTAGATTGATATTATCATACAACTCAACCCTGAAACCCACGGGTATTCTCAGGGAACTGACGCTGTTATCCGCGAGTCTGAACTGGAAGGCGTTGTAATAGTTGCCGGGTGTCAGGGTGGAACTCTGCCCGGAATACTGGCATGAAGTATAAATGATGACCTGGCTATGTCCAACCACCGAAAGAAAGAAGACAACAAGGAGAATCAGTTTTTTCATCGCGAACAAATTTTAACGCTATTTCCAAACCCAATTTAATTAAAGATTTAAGAAATCAGTTATTTTCTCTCAGTCGAACCACGCTTGCGCGGAGCCAGTCCAAAGAGGGGTCTCAGAAATGCTATCCTGCGGATCAAGAACTCATATAAGATTCCCGCAATGATGAAAGTTCCGAAGGCCATGAACAGATACTTGGGGAGGAAACCCCAGTGGTAGTGCATGCAAATAAATCCCAGGGCTATGATGATGGTCTGATGCAGAATATAGAAGGGATATACGGCTTCATTGGCGTAACGAAGGAAGGGCGATGGCCGGTTCAAGTATGTTGCTGCGTAACCGAAGATGGCCAGTATCCAGGTCCAGGTATTGAATACTTTAAAAAAAGCTTCGGTGAAATGAACGAAGGGGCTGTCATCGATGGCAAACCAGAATAAAAGGTTTGCACAGAACGCAACAACGCCCAGCAGGGCATAGGTTCTCCGGTGGGTTTTGACGGTTTCCCAAAATGCATCACCGGAGGAGATCAGCAGAAACCCATAGAGGAAATGGGTAGCCATATTCGTGACCCAAAACCAATCGCCCCAAAATGCATTGGTGACCGGGAAAAATGGTTCCAGCAGGGACTCCCAAAGATAAAGCGGGATGATCAGCCAAAAGAGTCCGAAACGGGTCCGGGCGATGCTACGCACCATCCGCAAGAGCCAGGTATCCGGATTCTTGCGCCAATAAACAAACAGCGGTGCCAGAACCAGAGAATAGATCAGCAGGTAGGCAACAAACCAAAGATGGTGGTAGCTGATATTGCCCTTGGGATATACCCCGTGCGTGAAAGCCTCGTTCCACCAGAAAGAAAAGTAATCTCCGCTGAACTGGCCCTTGTCGAGTCGCTCAAAATAAATCTGCGGCGGGACGATAAAGAGTATTCCGAAAAACAGCGGCACAAAAAGCCTTCTTAAACGCTCCGCTACGAATTGCCGTCCTGACCGGCGAGACAATGCGTACCAGGTTCCCATACCGGAAATGACAAAAAGAATATGCAGCCTCCATTGGCTCAGGAAAAGCATCGGGTACCTTAACCATGGGTAAATGACTTCATTCTTGATATGCCATCCCCAGGGCACAAAAAACATACCCACGTGGTAGAGAATCAACAAGGCAAATACAATTACCCTGAGCCAGTCTAAATCATGCCTTCTTTGCATGTCCCCATTTCCTGACCTGAAGATAGTCCAGAAAATAAATCACCTTTAATGAAATGTTGTTGTTCTGATCAGCGGCCAGGACATCCCCCAGGTTCCTGAGATACCCGTCCACCACTTCACCCTTAAAATCCGAGATGGCATTTTTCCAAACCAGGTTGATGAAACTTCCCGGGGCAAACTGCCAGGTATAGACCATGTCAATATTAAAAAAATTCACGTTGCGGTCAGCTGAACCTGTAAAATCAGTTGCAGTGGTCAGAAGTCCCGAAGCCTGCACGATGTCATAGTACTCGCTGTTCATGACAGAGCTGTAGTAATGCCTCAAACGGAATGTCAGGCCCATGCGATTATTGAAACTGTACTTGGTGTTCAGGACATTTTCCACGGTATTCACCCGCCTCCGTCCAAAGATGATCCGGCCATTCTCCGCCATCGTGGCAAATCCCATGCTGTTGAACCTGGGCATCAGGCCGAGGTTGTGCCCAAGCGAGAACTTCTGATTTACCCTCCACTCCTGGCCAAAGAAAAGGTCTACGCCGGTCAAATTATAGAAGTCAATGAAGCGCCTCACGAAAACCTCCGTGGTGACAGAATATTTTTTTGCGCGATTGCTTTCAAACCAGCCACCAACGGCCACACTGGCGCCTCGCCTGAAATAATATCCGGTGACCCTGGGTTCATAAAAATCATTCTGCGTAGGAGAGAAATTGGTAAACAGCCCGAACCAGTGCAGTTTTTTCATCTGGACATTCAGGTTCATGCCAACAGACATATTCTGAAAAGCGGGCTCCAGGTTCCCGATGCGCTTGTAGAGGCGACTCACCCGGCCATTAAAGTTCAGGTTCACCCGGTTATAAAATGCCCTGGGTTCAGTCCAGCGATACCCCACCCAAATCCCATGATCCAGGTAATTATTGTTGGTGAAATAACCCAGGTCGTTATGCGTATACTTCGTATCTGAAAGTTCCTGCCAAACATTAAAGTTAAACCTGCCGCTGGTCTTGCCCCCGTAAAAACGATGACTGTAACCGTTGCTGTTGCTCCCGTCAGGAATGTAATGAAGGAGCTGACTCACTGCTAGCTTTCCCCCGAAATTCCACATATTCTTCTTGTTGTTGAGGTCAAAGAGTCCTGCCGTCACGTTGGCATCGTAGTCTGATCCGCTGCGCCAGACATTGGTATTGACCAGGGATATACTGGAATTATGCTTCATGGTCTGGTCCAGTACCAGGATATTATAATTGGTCAGGGGACTGGTCAGGTATTCCCGCTGCGCCTTGGTTCCCTCGGTTTCGATCGTTGCATACTGTGGCCTGGAAACCGCATTCAGGAAACCGATTCCGAGTCCGCTTTGCGCCCTTCCAGAAATCTTGGTGGCATTCAGCAGCCTGGCCTCAGAAGGGTTTCGGATTACGGACTCACCAGGTTGCAGGTTGTCATAAACATCATAGAGGTGTATGGGGGTACCCCCGATCCTTCGTGAATAAAAAAGCCCGCCCTTCCCAAAAAGTTCCGTGCCTTCCGTGAAAAAGTTTCTGTTCTCATTGAATTGAACTTCGAAGGGAGTGAGGTTGAGCACCTGGTTATCACTCTGTACCTGTCCGAAGTCAGGGATCAGCGTCATGTCCAGGGTAAAAGCCTGGTTGATCCCGTACTTTAGATCCATACCACCATTGACCTGGCTGGTAAAATCTTTCTGCCCGGGTTGGCCCGAGGGAAAATGATTGGCATACACTGAAAAATAGGGAGAGAACTGCAGCCTGACAGGTGGCTTGATGTCTTTGATGCCCTTCCACAATCCTTCCTGTGTCAGAAAGCCATTGACATTTGGGTCGATCGGGTTCCAAGTATACTGCTGTTCCGTTTTCCTCCTGCGTCTGGTGATGTTCAGTCCCCAGTCCTGCACATCTTTTTGTCCAAAGCGGATCGCCCCGTAAGGGATAAACATCTCAAAGCTCCAGCCATTCTCATGGAGTACGGCTCCGCTCTGCCACACGCCATTCCATGAAAAATCCTCTCCGCCGTTATCATCTCCGCCGGGAGCCATTTTGGCATCCCACTGCTCATTCAGCGGGGTGACGAAATATTCAAACCCATTCAGCTTGTCGTTATAGGTATCCAGGATGATCCCCACGTAATCATTCATACCGAAGCCATCCCTTCCTTTCAACTCATACGATATGCTGTCCCTTGTGCGCTCATGGCAGAATCCTCCAAAATAAATACCCTCGTCGCTGTACATCAGGTATGCCTCCGTGCGCACGCCATCCTCTTCCATCGCCCCGATTTTTGGCCTAAACTCAACCAGCCGATGGAGCAGCGCCGCTTCTTTCCACGCAGAGTCTGAAAGCAACCCGTCAATCTTGACCGCACCCCTTGCCCGCCTGGCTTCCAGGACCCGGGGAGGAGGCTGATCTGCGCGGGAGCCCAGGAAAACGAACAACAGCGTGAAAACGAATACAATTTTTCGCATAAACATCTACGTTAGTGTTTGGGTGGCGTTTTCACGCGGTTGGGCAAATCTGCGCGAGGACATCAGCACCGAATTGTTAAATCCACCCTCCCGGTTTAATGCGATGATGAGCGGCAAACATAGAGACGGCCCGTCCGGGAAAATGTTGCATAGAAGAATTCCACGCATCAGAATCCGGGCAGGCCGTTACCTGACAATCCAGGCACCAAATATTTAAATGACTTAAGGTTTCGCTGACATGCAAAAGAGATTCAGACAGGTCTGCCCGTCAGTTGACGGATCAGTTGCATTCCACTGGCCCGGTTTAGCCACAGCAGGACCAGGCAACAGGCCAGCACCACCCATGCCAGTATGAACAACTGCCCCCCGTCTCCGGCAGACTCAATGCCCAGGACGAACAGGTGAGACAGAATGGCGCCGGCCATCAGTCCGGCTCCCAGCAGAGCGCCGAAGAATACGGTCCGGGGCAAAAGGAGCAGGATGCCGGCCACCAGTTCAATAATGCCCGTTCCGATCCTTCCCCAGGGCTCCACGCCGAGTTTTGTAAACAAGTCCACGGATTCAGGATGGCCGTTGAATTTGAAATAAAGCGTCTGAAGCAGGATTACTGCGGCCGCGATGCGCAGCAGCCAGGAGAGAACAACTTTCACGTTCATGTTTTTTGATTTGTCATGGAATGTTTACTGGCCAATTGTTTTCACCCAATTCTTATCCGCTGCCGCTTTCAGGTTAACCTCATCCTCATTCCATTTGGTGAGTGTATTATTGGTCCAGCTGTGATAGAAAAGATAGAGCTTACCATTCAACACCTTGAATGTCTCCGGGTCAATCTCCACTTTCTCTCCCGTGGCCCCCATGGCATACGCACACCACCCGCCATACTGCGGCTCATAGGCCACGGGGTTTTTTACAAAGGCATCCCTGTTTGACTGGCTGGAAAAATAATAAAGGGCGCCGTTGCTTTTGGCAGCATATTGTGCAAGCCCCTTGACGGCCTTCTTCTGCGTGAAATAGGCTACGGGATCATAACCCTGGATGGCCAGCCCCTTTTCCAGGTTGGCATGTCTTGGCTGTCCGGTACTCTGGCTGTAACCAACATGGATGAAAGACAGAAGGAGCACGATGGTGGTCAATAAATATTTCATGTTTGTATTTTATTTATGTTGAAGATTAGGCCAGAATTGTTGGGCAGATGGAATTCTGCTGGCGGTATCTGGCAGCCAGAGTGATTTCACTTTGGGACTGTAGTTCAGGTAAAGTTTCCCATTCACGATGGTCCAGGCCTGGGGATCCGTTGGACTTAGGTGGTTTTCACTGACCCCATAGGCGCAATATCCCCCAAACTGGGGTGCAAAGGCCTCGGGCGTTTTGATGAAGGCCTGGCGATGCGCATCGGTGGCAAACAGCCATTTGCTACCCTGCCAGTTATAGAACAGGTGCGGATCACCCTTTACCGCCTTACTTTCCGTGAAATAAGCCACCGGGTCATAGCCGCGGATGGCCAGGCTGTCTTTTTCGAAATAGCGGTGCTGGCCAATGGCCCACGAACCAATCAGCAGCAGGGCTATCAACATAAGCATCTTTTTCATGTGATTATTTTGATGATACAAAGCTGCAACCATTTCCAGCCTCCTGAAATGGCCATTTAGCCTTTCCGATGGTAGATTCTTCCCTTTAACTATCCGTTAAGCAGTGATTTCTTCAATTCGCCTGGGGTCAGCCCGCTCTCCTGTTTCACAAATTTTCCAAAATGGGCCGGGTCTTCGAATCCCAGCTCATAGCCAATCTCCTTGACGGACTTGTCCGTATACAGCATAAGACGCCGCACCTCAAGCATTACCCGGTCCCGAATCACCCGCAAGGGAGCTTTTTGCCCCAGCTTCGAAAAAGTATGTGCAAGTGTTTTGGGCGATTTGTGCAATTGCGCGGCATAGTAGGAAACCTGCTTTTCTTTCCGGTAAAACCGCTCCACCAGAAGGCAGTACTGCCTCAGGACATCGTAACTGGAAGGACTCAGGTTGCCGTTTACAAATTGCTTTTTGGCCAGTCTGGTCAGCTTGATAATCAGCCTGACCAGGAGCATGCGCAGCATGTCCAGTTTGACATCATCCTCTCCTTCGAATTCTTCGATAAACATATCGCACAGCCGGTACATTTTCTCCTTTTCCTGCTCATCCAGGTGTATCTGCATGACCGGTACCGGACCGTAAAAAATAAATCCTACGCAGCTCACCTCGGCGTCATGATCCACCACACAATAGAATTCCCGGTTAAAGCGAAACATGATGCAGTGCTCCGCCATATCCAGGTGATAACTCTGGTTCATCATCAACGGCAGCAGGGCGCCGGAGGCAAAGAGGACATTTACCCCATCGATCACCACCCACTGATCCGGACCCGTATTCCATGCTATCGTATAGTAATTGTGGCCTTGTTGCCTTGAATAAAACATCTTATCCAGGCTGGCCTCCTCTGTCAGCATGACCAGTTCTCCCCCGGTGCGTTGATCCCTGTACCTGTATTCCATGGCTACTGCCTCCAATTTCACAAATCTTTCGCGTTTTCTTTGTTAAATTGGCGTTCAAAGACCGAAGTTTCTCAACAAAACCCGGTTCCCCTGTTAATTGCTGGTATTTAATGTAACTCGCATGAAAAATCTGCTTCTTTTGATTAGCCTTTGCGCTTCCCTGCCCTCGATCGCCCAGTTGACAGTCCGCGAACAGTTCCAGAAAATCAATACCGTGGCGGATGCGGAGAAATATATCTCCGCCAATGCCAATTTGAAGCCGGCCCTTATGAAAGTGGTCTATGGCAAAGATTCCACCAACCTGGACAAGCGACTCCTGAAGCAGAATAAGGGCGATATTTTTGCCGTGGGCTATGTGACCTACAAGGTGATAGACGTACTGGAATCCGTCCAGTATCGCGGAAGCTACGTCTTCCTGGATCGCGGAACCCTTTCCAACAGGGAAATCGACAGCCTTAGCAAGGTCATTGTACAAAAACTCAACCAGGGCATTCCTTTCGAGAAAGTGTCAGACGAATACTCCATGGACGGGAATAATACCCAGGGAGACACGGGATGGTTTTTCGGCGAAGAAACCGTTCCCCGTGAACTGCAGGAAGGATTGAAAAAACATGTCAAGGGCGATATCTTCTTCGTAGATGTCCCGGAACGCCAATGGTATTATATCGTGAAAAAAACATACGACGATGACCTCAAAAAGGAAATGACCGTCCTGAAATCGAACGGTCGTTAACCTTTTTGACCCTCAATGACAACTATTTAAACCGCACTTTTGTGAGCAGGTTCTCCGTGACGAGATAACCTGTTTCCCGTCCTATGTCGCAGGAGGTTTGATAGTGGATTCCTCCAAACACCCTGCTATCTGCCATATCCAGCGCCATGGCTTCAAAAGAATCAAAACTCCTTGAAGGCAGGGGGAGATAATCATAGGTGCGCAGCGTGAACGCAAATTTCTTACCAAACACATCGGCCATCGCCCTTGAAACAGCTCCGGCGTTTACAGCGTGTGCGGACGGAAACTCCGGGTGATTGGGTGTGGGGATCAGGGTGTTCCAACTGCTAAATCCCATCACATTCCTGATATATGTAATCGGCCGCACGGTATTAACGCGATATTTCTCCACGAAACAGATGACCACCGCGTCGTTCAGCACAATGCCAGACTTGACAAATGCCAGTGCCGCTTGCTCCAGGTCTGCCTTCGCTGTTGTAAGCACCTGAGCCAGCACAGCAACGAAATGTCCGCCACCTGGGTATCCTGGGGCATCCCGGTGATAAATGGCCTGCGCTTTTTGTTCATCGGTCAAGGCCAGGGATTTATCGTACACATCCTTGGCCATGGCGTAAAATTCAGAGGATGGATCCGCTGAATAAGTGGGTAGCTGGGTGATCGTGATTGCAGCTTTGATTCCTGGAACCAGCAATCGGCGCTGACTGGCATAGGGGTTCACCGGAGGCGTACTGGCAGTGGGCACCCAGAGTCCATCTCCAACGGGTGGCACGTAGGCGGGATTCGTATTGGCGGAACCGTCCGTTGACGCCCATTCCGCAATCCGGGTTGCGATAACCCTGCCGTAAGCAACGGAGCGCTCAAGGGTTTCCGCATCAGCTTCCGCTGCAAAAGCGGTCTGAAATTGATTTTCCAAGGCATCCATGCGGGCCTTGTTCGCGTCAGAAGTGCCGGGGAAAAGCTTTCGGTTCATGAATGCCAGCGCTGCATTGGCCGCGGCGCCCCAATGATAAGGCTTTCCCTCTTCAGGTTTTGGCAAACCCGGAAGGCTGGTCAACTGGCCACCCAGGGAGCGATGTGCTGGAATCCCGTGGACCACCGCCTCATACAAGGCGATGCCATTATAGGCCAATACCCTCTCAGCTGCCTGAGATGCCGCTCCGGTCTCCAAAGGGACCCGCATCATTTCCAGGTCCATCTCCAGCCATTTGACAACCAAATCGGAAGAATATTTCTTTGCCAGCGGCGTCTGGTCCACCCGGATATCATCCTTTGAACAGGACATGACCAACAGCGTGATCATCGTCACGGCAAGCAGGTTCTTTACATTTTTCAGTAGCATAATGTATCATTTTTGTGAACAATGACCGTAAGGTATACCCTCTCCCGGGCGGGTTGTAAACCTATCGACCATACAATGAAATGCGAAGAGTTATGACCAAGGTTCGGTCCGGCAAGGACAAAACAATCGACCAGTGTCATTCGTCGATGAATCCGGGCACTGGCAGAATTTGCATACCCGATGACCTTTTTTTGATCCGGAGTTCTCTACCTTTAATGGAGACCATTACCTGTGACGCTGAATGACTTCATATTTTCAGATCATCGATCCTGCAGGCTTGCGAGGCATCTTACTTTCTGGATCCTTTATTCCCTCCATGTCATGCTGTTCAGGTATTACCTGTATGACCTGAAATACCTTGGCTACACGAGCACTTACCTGATCAGGCTGCAGAATCAATTGTACTTTCTGCCATTTTCCATCTTCTTCGCATATTTCTCACTATACTACCTGCTTCCCCGTTTCATCAATACCCGAAAATACCTGCAAGTGGTATTATTCGTCCTTGCCATCATGGGTCTGCAGCTGCTCCTATCCTACCTGATCAGTCGCTACCTGGACATAAAACTAGCCTGGGATATTCCGCTGGCAAGAGAACCCCTGGTAAGGAAGCTCGACTTCACCATCAGTAATGGCCTCGTCTACCCACTCCAGGTGAGTACTTTCGCCATCGGGATCAAAATGGCCAAGAATTTCTACCTGAAACAAAGGGAACACGAGCAGTTGCTCCGGCAGAGAATCAGCAGCGAAATCAGGCTCCTGAAAGCACAGATCCATCCGCGTTTTATTTTTCATGCCCTGGAAGCAATCTATCAGGATACCAGGAACGGGTTCGTTAAATCTCCCGCAATGCTGCTCACGCTATCTGACCTGCTGAGTTATATCCTTTATGAGAGTGACCGGAATGAGGTGCCGCTGGAAGAAGAGCTAACCATGGTAGAAGACTACCTGAGACTGGAACGATCCAATGACATCCGGGAACTGAACGTTGAGATTTCCAATAATGTTCCCAAACGCCGGTTTACCATCGCACCGCTAATCCTGTTGCCTATTCTTGAATGTGTTTTCGAACAGTTCAGCCAGCAAAAAGATGGTGAGAATCTTCTGAACCTCAACCTTTCCGCTTCCGGAACTGAGTTCAGCTTTGTCTTGCGTTTGGTCACCGATCCCCCGATGAACCTGGATCATCTATCCTCAAATCCGCGATTAACCCAAATCAGAAAACATCTGAAAAGCCAATATCCGGAGGACCATCTTTTTTCCATTGAATATGGATGGGAAGTGCTAACGGTCAATCTGAAAATCAGGTTGAGGGAAATATCGACCATCGCACAAGAGCCTTCGAATAAAGCATCTTTTGCAATATGACATTGGAAAACTTCATATTCTCCAACGAACCAAGGGTGCGATTCTATCGCCATGCGGGCTTCTGGCTGGTATTTTACGTCTTTTCCATAGCTTCTTATTTTCACGACTTCCTGGACAAAATCGGCTTCTCCAACTGGATACTCCTGCAGTCGCTCGAAACCCTGCTTCACGTACTCACCCAAATACTTTTCTGCTACCCGGTCATCTACTTCCTGCTTCCCCGTTTCCTTCAACCCAGAAAATACCTCTCCTTTTTCTTAAGCCTTGCTGCATGGAGCGTAGTGGTCTATTTCGTCTATTACCTGGTGCATGTTCTTCTCTTTAGCAGGATACATGCAATGGTGGGATTGAAATTCAGACCGCCGGAACTGGTGTATTGGTTCACCCTCATCAGCTTCATCAGCTATTTCCCTGTCAGCACCGGGCTGGCTCTTGCACTAAAAACTTCTAAAAACTGGTATCTTAAGAGATTGGAGAATCAGCAGCTTTTTGAAGAAAATTCCAACGCTGAACTCCAGCTGCTGAAAGCCCAGATTCATCCTCATTTCCTGTTCAATACCCTGAACAATATCTATTCCTTCACCCTGAAGAAATCAGGTGAATCGTCCGCCCTGATCCGTAAACTTTCAGACACGATTCGCTATATGATCCAGGATTGCGACGCCTACCAGGTATCGCTGAAAAAAGAACTGGACATGATCCAGGACTATATGGAATTGGAGAAGATTCGATATGGAAGCAGGCTGACCATGGAAATCGATATCGAGGGAAACACCGAAACAAAGATGGTTACCCCTCTGCTAATGATTCCACTGATAGAGAATTCTTTCAAACACGGCACGAGCCAAATGCTCAAACATCCATGGATTGTGTTGCGCATCATTACAGCCAGCAACTGGCTGAATTTTCAGATAACGAACAGCAAGCCATACAGCCACCCCTCAACACCAGTCAAAGGCGGCATTGGCCTCCTGAACGTAAAAAAACGGCTTCAGCTTCTATACCCGGAAAAGCATCAACTGAATATCGTATCCAATGACGACAGCTTTTCCGTTAGTATGAAAATCCCCCTTGAGGATATCCACCAGAACCCTTCGAAAACGCATGATGACCAGATATTTACTGACCTAAAAAATCGCCGCTGATGAACCCGCCCAGGAAAATCCAATGTCTGGCCGTGGATGATGAACCACCCGCACTGGACGTGATTCGGAGTTATATTGATGCCATCCCTTCCCTGCAACTGGTTGGCACATGTGAAAATGCCGTGGAAGCACTGGGTCTGCTGAAACAACACCCGGTTGAACTGATTTTTCTTGACATACAGATGCCCCAGATCCTCGGAACAGAATTCATCCGAACCCTGAAGAACGCGCCGAAAGTGATCTTCACCACGGCCTATCGGAAATTTGCCATTGAGGGATTCGAGCTTGACGCAATCGACTACCTCCTGAAGCCGATTTCATTCGAGCGTTTTCTAAAAGCCGTGAACCGGGTCCTTGACACCAACCTGCCTGTTCAAGATCACTATTTCCCGGAAGGCAACATTCAAGCCGGAGAGGACGATGGATTCATCAGCGTTCGGGTTGACCGGAAGAATATCAAAATAGCACTGCCTGATATTCTTTACATCGAAAGCCTGAAAGACTATGTAAGAATCGTTACTCGTTCCAGGAATATCATCACCAAACACTCCATCACTTCCCTGGAAGAAAACCTGCCCGCCCGGAACTTCCTGCGCATTCACCGGTCCTTTATCGTTTCACTGAAAAACATCGAATCCTTCACCAGCGAATACGTGGAAATCAATAAGCAGGAAATACCCATCAGCAGAATGTACCGAAATGAGGTTACCAAAAAACTGAAAATGGAATGACAGCCAATAATCAAAACAAAAAATTTAGCCAATGAAATACGGTATACTCCTGATTGCAATGCTCTCCCTTAATGTTGCTGCTGCCAATGCCCAGGGCTGCATGGCGGTCCGTCAGATCGCGGGATTTGGGCCATATGGGTTGATGAACTACAATCCAAAAGGCAACTCCTGGATACTGAATTTGAACAACCGCTACTTCAATTCATCCCGGACCTTTGTGGGAACAGAAGACCAACACACGCCCAAAGAAAACCAGGTCATCAATAAAACGTACACACTGGACATCAGTTTGCTCCGCCTGTTGGGAAACGACTGGTCCATAGCGATTAGCCTGCCCATATCCGCCAACAGTCGCTCCACCAAATTTGAACACGGCGGAGCAAGACATAGCACCCACTCGTACGGCATCGGAGACACCCGGCTCGTGGCATACAAATGGCTGTTGAATAGCGCCACGCATCAAAAGGGAAACATACAATTAGGACTGGGCCTGAAGTTCCCAACGGGAGATTACCGGTATATGGACTATTACTACGTCAACGATACCACGCGCGTAATGAACCCCGTTGACCAATCGATTCAATTGGGCGATGGCGGAACGGGAATCATCTTTGAAATGAATACTTTCCATCGCTTGAGTAAATCGTTCAATCTATATGGAAATTTCTTCTATATGTCCAATCCAAGGGAACAAAACGGGGTCAGCACGGCAAAGAACGCTCCGGTTCCCCCGCTGGCAGTAGAGGCGGGCAGTGATGTGATGAGCGTACCAGACCAGTATACCGCCAGGGCCGGTATTTCCTATCTGCACCGCAAACTGGCCGCAGAACTGGGAATCCGTGCCGAGGGCGTGCCCGTGTACGATCTCATTGGAGGCAGCGGAGGCCTTAGAAGGGCCGGTTACAATATTTCGCTGGAGCCCGGCATCACTTACAGACTTAACAGAATGGTCCTATACACATATGTACCTGTTTCACTGAAACGGAGCATTAGCCAGAGTTATACAGACAAGAATATCTCGAATATCACGGGAACTTATACCATCAGCCCCGGCGGGTTCCCGGATTTTCTGATTTTCGCAGGTGCCACTTTTTCATTTTAAATCAAGGTTACTTTCCGATGCAGAATTTGCTGAAAATATAGTCCAGCTGGTCTTCGTTGGTCACCTCACCCGTGATCTCACCCAGGTAGTGCAAGCAGCGGCGAATGTCCAGCGCCATTAAGTCGCCCGGAATACGGTTATCCATTCCCGTCTGAATGTCTTTAAGCGACGCGGCCACCTGCTGCAACGCGGCATAGTGCCTTGCATTGGTCACGAGCGTACTTTCCGAGTTGACCTGTCCCTGGAGGACGGAGTCTACCAGGCGCTCTTTGAGTTGCTCTACATGATAGTGGGTTTTGGCGGAGATGAAGAGCGCCTCCGCTCCCTCGAATTTCGACGTGGCCGCGGAAGCATCCAGTTGATCCAGTTTGTTGCCAACAAGCAGGTAGTTCGGATTGATCTCCGCCAGTTCCAGTCGGGCAGCTTCCAGCCCGCCAGCCGTTTCTGTTGCCGCGTCAAACAGGTAGAGTACGATATCTGCTGCTTTCATTTTTTCCCGGCTCTTCTCCACTCCAATCGACTCAATCGTATCCTCGCTGTGACGTATCCCCGCCGTATCGATGAGCCGGAACAGGATCCCGTCAATATTGATTATTTCCTCAATGGTATCCCGGGTGGTGCCGGCGATTTCGCTGACGATGGCCCGGTTTTCATTCAGGAGGGTGTTCAGCAGGGTACTCTTGCCCGCGTTGGGTTTGCCTACGATGGCCACCTGCACACCCTGCCGGATCACATTGCCCAGTCGGAATGATTCAATGAGTAGGTTAATGGTTGTTTGAATTTGGCCGATGAGCTGCTGCAGTGCAGTCCGATCCGCAAACTCGACATCTTCCTGGGAAAAATCGAGTTCCAGTTCAATCAATGCTGAGAAGCGGATCAATTGCTCCCTAAGTTCCTTGAGCACAGATGAAAAACCGCCCCGGATGTTTTTCAGTGCGTTATCCCTCGAAGCTGCTGTGTTGGAGGCGATGAGATCGGCTACGGCTTCGGCCTGGGCCAGGTCCAGCTTTCCTTTTAAAAATGCCCGTTGCGTATATTCACCCGGCTTTGCAATCCTGGCCCCATCGCGCACACAGGCGCGGATGATTTCTTCCTGTATATAAGGGGAGCCGTGACAGGAAATCTCCGCTACATCCTCTCCTGTATAAGATCGCGGGGCGCGATAGATGGAAACCACCACTTCGTCAAGGACCTTATCCGCGTCTTTTAAAAAGCCTACATGGAGGGTATGGGATGATTGGGCTGCCAGGTTCTTCCCTGGCATCAATCGGTCTGCAATGGCAATGGCGGCCGGCCCGCTGAGCCTGATGACACCAATCGCACTCACCCCATGCGCAGTGGCCAGGGATACAATGGTATCTTCCCAAGAGAGGTTTTGAAGCATACGCAAAGATAGATGGTGGTTGATGGATGTTGGACGATGGTGTGCTATTTTTGCGGATAGGATCGTCCACCATCCACCATCCACCATCCACCATCCACCATCCACCATCCACCATCCA
>Ga0114939_10000289_pt1 | contig 43534 bp, 38 predicted proteins | sample AshMeaCrysSpring_FD_87196 | JGI IMG/M metagenome (GOLD analysis project Ga0114939, IMG submission 87196) | Groundwater microbial communities from Big Spring, Nevada to study Microbial Dark Matter (Phase II) - Ash Meadows Crystal Spring | ecosystem: Environmental > Aquatic > Deep subsurface >...
GCGCCGGCGTCGAGTGGGTCCGCCTCGGCCCGGCGCTCACGGTGGACGCGGTGCGGGCGGCGGCGGCGCGACGACAGCGCGCGCGCCTGAGCGCGGCACCGGGCGTCACGCCCGCGACCGACCTCGCTGCCGCCGGCGTCACGCTGCTCGACGGCCTCTACGGCCCGCTGCCGGGACGCCGCGCTGAGCCGAACCGCACGGATGGGGACTCCCCGCCATCGGCCATCGATCCCGACCGGGCGTGGGCCGCAACCGGGCCCAACGGCCAGGTGTCGCTCGCCAGACGCCTGGCGGCAACGGGGATCGCCGTCACGCCGCTGCTGCGCGCCACGAGCCGGGCACGAGGCGAGGGCTGGAAGGCCGAGTCGCCGCTGCTGCCCGATCGTCTGAGACGGGCACCGGAGGCTCCCGCGCCGAGCGCGGCGGCCTCGGCGGCACGCAGGTCGTTCGTCTCGTCCTTCGCCAGGGCCGGGGGCAAGATCGCGGCCGCAAGCGGCGCCGGCGCGGATGGCTGGCCGGTTCCCGGCCTCGGCCTGCACCTCGAACTGGCGGAGCTGACCGCGCTGGGCCTGTCGCCCCTCGAGGCCATCCGCAGCGCAACGTCGGTGAACGCCGAGGTCCTCGGCGCGACCAACGAGGGCCGCATTGCCGTCGGCGGCCGAGCCGCGTTCTTCCTCGTTGACGGCGACCCGCTCACCGACATCCGCGCGCTGCAGCGGATCAGGCACGTCTGCCTCGACGGCGAGCTTCTCGACCGCGAGGCGCTGCTGCAACAGGCACAGCGGGCGGCGAGGGGACGACTGCGATAGCCGTGGCCCCTCGCGGTACTGGAAGGCCGCAGCACCACGACCCTCGCCGACGAGGCCGCCCCACAGCAGAGCGCCGAGCGCGGCGTGCCACGACGGATGGCGCCGCGGTCCATCGAGGTCCGCGGATGGCGTCGGGCGTCGGTCAGCGCGCGGCCGACGGCACAGGCCCCCCTACGGCGCGACCTCTCGCAGTTCGGCGCTGATCCGCTGCAGCAACGCCCACACCCGAGCCACATGGTCCTCGGTCGTCCGGATGTGGCCGATGGCCAGGCGGATTGCGTATCGGCCGTCGAGCTTCGTGTGGGACAGCATCGCCTCGCCGCTGGCGTTCACCGCGTCGAGCAGCCGGGCGTTGAACGCCTCGAGCTCCGGCTCGAGCCGGTCGCGCCCCGCGGGCCGCGCACGGAAGCACACCACGCTCATTGGGACGGGGGCGAGCCGCTCGAAGCCCGGATCGCCGTCCACCCACTCCGCAAAGAGACGCGCGAGCCGCATGTGCTCGGCGATGCGCGCGCGCAGGCCCTCCACGCCGAAGTACCGGAGGATCATCCACAGCTTCAGCGCCCGGAACCGCCGTCCGAGCTGCACCCCCGTGTCCATGAGGTTGCGCACGCCGGAGGGGTCGGTGGTCCGGAGGTACTCGGGCACGAGCGAGAAGGCCGCGCGCAGCACGTCCATGTGGCGGCAGTAGAACGCGCTGAGGTCGAACGGCGTGAAGAGCCACTTGTGCGGGTTCACCACGAGCGAGTCGGCGCGCGCGCACCCCTCGAGCACCCACTCCCACCCGGGCACGATGGCCGCGGCGCCGCCGTACGCCGCGTCCACGTGCAGCCAGAGGCCTTCCCGTTCACAGATCGCCGCAATCTCGGCGACCGGGTCCACGCTCGTCGTCGATGTGGTGCCGGTCGTCGCAACAACGGCCAGCGGCAGACGCCCGGCGGCGCGGTCCGCTGCGATGGCGCGCGCGAGCGCGGCGGGGTCCATCCGGAACTCGCGGTCGGCACGCACCTTCACCAGCGCGCCGTGGCCGAGGCCGAGCAGGATCACCGCCTTGTCGATCGACGAGTGCGCGTGCTCCGAGCAGTAAACCCGCAGTGGCGGGAGGTCACGCCCGGCGAGCCCGGCCCCGCGCACCTCCGGCACCGCCCGTTCCCGGGCGGCCGCGAGCGCGTGAAGGCTGGAGACAGACGCCGTGTCGTAGATCACCCCTTCGAAGGTGGGGGGCAGGCCCATGATCTGACGCAGCCACCCGAGCACCACGGTCTCGAGCTCCGTGGCCGCGGGGGAGGTTCGCCAGAGCATCGCCTGCTGGTTCAGCGCCGCCGACAGGAATTCGCCCAGAACACCCGGCGCGCTCGCCGTGATGGCGAAGTAGGCGAAGAAGTTCGGCGAATTCCAGTGCGTCAGGGCCGGAACGAGCCGCGCGTCGAGATCGCGCATCACGTCGGCAAACGGCTCGCCCTCCATGGGCGGCGCGGCGGGCAGGCTCGCGGCGAACTCGCCCGGCGCCAACCGCGACAGCACCGGATAGCGTTCAGCGGTCGCCAGGTAGTCCGCGATCCACTCCACGAGGCGGTGGCCGTACTCGCGGAACTCGTCCGGGGACATGTCCCCGAGCAGCGATCGATCGTGCGGCGTCACGGGTGCACCTCACATGGGACGGTGGGCGTGTGCCGCCCGCTTGGCGGCCGGTTTCGGCACACGGCCCTCGGCCTCGTGAGGTTGTACCGCAAAAAGGGGGCGGGAGGTCCCTACCGATCGACGGTGATGGTCACGGGCGCTTGCAGCCGCACCGTCACCGTCGCGCCGGCCGCAAGGATGGCGGCGTTCCGCTCACCGGCCATCACCGCAGCCGTGCCCCCCGCCGCTCCGATGCTGCCGCCGATCGCGGCCCCGCGCCCGCCACCGAGAATCGCGCCCAGGAGGGCACCGCCCACGGCGGCTCCGCCAACCTTCGCCGCACTTTCGTTGGTGGGTGAGCTGCCCTCGCGGAAGATCGTATCGGTGGGCGCACTCTCACGCGTGCCGTCGGGCAGCACCAGCGTGTGGAACCGCACGGCAACGCGGGCCCGCTCCTTGAACCGCCCGCCCCGTTCCACAAGCGTGACGGCCCCGATCATCCGTGAACCTGCCGGAATGGCGACACGTCCACCGGCTCGCACCTCTCTGGTCACCCGTGCCTCAACCGTGTCCTCGAGTGCAGCGGTTTCACTCGAGACAGTCGTCTCGAACTGCACACCAACCACGCTGTCGCGGGGGACGGTGACCTCCTCGAGCTCGGCCTGCGGCACCGACGGCGAGCCGTCAGAAGCACCTTGCGACAGCTGACCAGACGTGATCGGCGTGCCGGACGAAGGCAGCTGGGCCTGCGTCGGAAAATCGTCAACTGAGGGACCTATCACACCGCTTCGAACCGAGGCGGTGGCAGCGTCGGCAGACTGACCATCAACCCGTGGGGACGTTGCGCCGACATCAGATTGCTGAGGTGAAATCGTCGCGTCGGGTTCAATGCCGGCACCCGGAATCGAGACGGTCTCCAACTGACGGCTGGTCATCGACTTCTTGGGAGAACTCGGCTTCACGACATCGGAACTGCCTTCACGTTCAACCGACCTAGCCGGGCTGGCGACACTCTTCCGGCCAACTGCCTCAAGGTTTGATGTCGGTTCTGCGACAGAACCTGACTGAGCGAGCTCTCGCGCCTGTCCAGCCGCCGGAGGGGGCTGTTCTGTCAGGATTTCGACAGGACTGGAGCTGGAGACCAGCGGCACAGCCGCCGGGGGGGCATTCCTGTAGGCGAGGTAGCCACCCGCCGCAGCGGCCAACACGCAGGAAGCGGTCAGGACGATGAGAAATCGTGGCGTCATCTCCATGGGTCCTGATTGGTAGTCAGCAAAGGGTGTGCCCCGACCCACCCCCCGCCAAAGCCGCCAGTTCGCCGTCAGGTCGGTGTTCTGGGACAGCGGTGGCGACTCCCAGGGGGTCCACCGGTGGGGACAGCACCGCCACCTTTGGGGACACCAGAACGGACCGGCTCACTCCTGCGGCGGCCTCGTGCTCGCTTTCCGGCGGACGGCAGACCGGCATGGCCGGCATGGCCGGCCATCTCGGTCACCGAGGTGGCGACGCCAGGGTCGGACGGGGCGAAGCGTCGCGCCCGCGGCCACAACCCAACTGGCCCAAGGTCGCCCTGAGTAGGGCAAAGGGCGACGGAGCGTGACCCTCAGAGGTCAGGCCTTGGCTACCAGCTCCCTCTTCGAGGCGGCCGGCCTGGCGTCGAGATCCGGCAGCATGCTCCCGTGGCGCTGCAGGTTGAGGTGCAGCTCGAAGACCCGCGCAATGTCGTGGCGCTCGTGCCCGAGCGGCGACTTCTCGATGTAGTGCCGCAGGTAGTCGCGATACAACGGGTGTGCGCAGTTGTCGATGATCGCCTTCGCCCGTTCCATCGCGCCGAGGCCCCGCAGGTCGGCGAGCCCCTGGTCGGTGACCACGACCTGCACCGAGTGCTCGTTGTGGTCGGCGTGGGTCACCATCGGGACGATCGACGAGATCTTTCCGCCCTTCTGGATCGACGGGGTCATGTAGATCGACAGGTAGGCGTTGCGGGTGAAGTCGCCGCTGCCGCCGATCCCGTTCATCATCTGCGTGCCCATCACGTGCGTCGAGTTGGCGTGCCCATAGATGTCCACCTCGAGCGCGGTGTTCATCGTGATGAGCCCCAGCCGGCGGATGATGCCGGGGTTGTTGGTGATCTCCTGCGGACGCATCACGATGCGCGGAATGAAGAAGTCCATCGCGTCGTAGATGCGCTCGAGCTGCGGCGGCGACACCGTCAGCGCGGTCGTGCTCGCGCCCACGAGCCGCCCCTTCTCCATCAGGTCCACGCAGGAGTCCTGGTAGACCTCCGTGTACATCATGAACGGCGGAATGTCGGGGTGCTCACCGAGGCTGGCCAGCACGGCGTTGGCCACGTTGCCCACGCCCGACTGGAACGGCAGGAACTCCTTCGGAATCCGGCCGGCCCGCATCTCGTTCAGCAGGAAGGTCACCACCTTGCCGGCGATCGCCTTGCCCGTCTCGTTCGGCGGGTCGAACGGCGCCACGTCGTCCGGCTCGTCGTTGCGGACGACGGCCACCACCTTGCGGGGGTCCACGCCGCAGTACGGCCAGCCGATCTTCTCGAGCGGGTCGTGGAGCGGGATCGGCGGGCGGTGCGGCGGCGGCGGGATGCTGACGATGTCGGTCATCTCACGGAGCCGGGGCGAGTGATAGCGGTTGATCTCGATGATGACCTTCTCGGCGCACTGCAGGAACACGGGCGAGGCGCCCACCGACGTGGTGAGGTACACCCGCCCGTCCGGCGTGATCTCGGTGGCCTCGACGACGGCGTAGTCGAGCTTGCCGAAGAAGCCGAACCCGAGTGTCTGCGGGACGGTCGAGAGGTGCATGTCCACGAACTGCGTCTGCTGCCTGTTGATCTGATCGCGCAGCGGCTTCGACGACATGTAGGGCGCCCGCCACGAGATCGCCTCGGCCTCGGCCAGGGCATCGTCGAGGCCCTGGCCCGTCGAGGCGCCGGTGATGACGCGGATCCTGAAGGGGTCGCCCTTGTCGTGGATCTCGCGCGCCCGCTGGGCGAGGGCGCGGGGCACCGACTTCACGGCGCCGGCCGGGGTGAACCCACTGAAGGCGACGAAGGCCCCGTCGGGAATCAGCGCCGCGGCCTCCTGCGGGGTCAGGTGCGGAAACGAATGAACGAACGGCATGATGGCTGGTCTCCCGGGTGGCCGTGAGGCGGCCGCCCGCGCTCCATGATATCGCACCGCGGCGAGGATTGCCGCACTGCGGCAAGCTCGCGCCGAGTTCGGAAGGCGCCGCGCGAGCGGCCCCCCCCACCGGCGGGGCTGAACGATGCGTCCACCCTTCGACGGGCAGGGCGAAGGGGAAGGCCCCGCCCTACGTATCGGTCTCACGGGGCCCGGCTTCATGGGCGCCCGCCGGCGGCACTGCCGTGACGTCATCGGTCCAGGGAGGCGAGGGCCGCGCTGTCCCGGCTGCGCGTAGTAGGATTCCCGGGGGTGTTCGATGGCTCGTCTCGACGAAACCCAGATTGCCGATGCGCTCGCCCGGCTGCCCGGCTGGGCACGGGTTGGCGACGCACTACTTCGACAGTTCACGTTCTCGTCCTTTCCCGATGCGGTGGCCTTCGTGGTCCGGCTCGCGTTCGACGCCGAACTCGCCGACCACCACCCTGACGTGACCATCTCCTACCGCCGGGTCACGCTCCGATACTCGACCCACAGCGAGGGTGGAATCACGCTCAAGGACGTCGAGGGCGCGCGGGCCGTTGACCGGCTCCACGTCCCGGGTCCGCACGCGTGAGCCCTCGCGAGGACTGCCCATGCTGATCTCGACCACCTCCACGCTGGAAGGCCGGCACGTCCGGCAGTACCTGGGCCTCGTGAGCGGAGAGGCCATCCTCGGCGCCAACATCTTCCGCGACCTGTTCGCCAACATCCGCGACATCGTGGGTGGCCGCTCGGCTGCCTACGAGCAGGAGCTGCGAAAGGCGAAGGAGATCGCGATCGAGGAGATGACAGCGCAGGCCGCGGCAATGGGTGCCAACGCCATCATCGGCGTCGATCTCGACTACGAGAACCTCGGGCAGACGGGCGGCATGCTGATGGTGAGCGCCGCCGGAACCGCCGTGGTCTGCGACTGAAAAAGGTGGCACTCACCTTTTCTGGCACGAGCCGGGGCGGGAAAAAGGAAAGTGTCACCTTTTTCACGCTCGCCGCCGTCCTGTCCCTGGCCCTGCACCTCCGAGCCGCGTACGCGGGTCCCTCGTGGCAGGTGTACGTCTTCAAGCCGCTCACGACCTCGCTGCTGATCGCGCTGGCGGTGGGATACGCCCGGCGCGCGGCCGCCGAGGCGGGCGGCTCATGGCCGCGCTACCACGGGCTCCTCTGCGCCGGCCTGCTCTGGTCGCTCGCCGGCGACGTCTTCCTGATGCTGCCCGGCGATTGGTTCGTCGCCGGTCTCGCGAGCTTCCTCGCCGCGCACCTCTGCTACATCGCGGCCTTCACACGCGACACGCCAAGGTGGGGCCCCGCCGTGCTCGCCGTACCGTACGTTGCGGCCCTCGGCCTGCTGCTTGCCCTGCTCTGGCCGCACCTCGGTCTGCTGCGCACCGCGGTTGTCCTCTATGGCACCGCGCTGGCGGCGATGGCCTGGCTCGCGGCGGCGCGGTGGTCGGTCCGGCGCACCGTCCCGACCGCATCGGCCGCCGCCGGGGGGGCGCTGTTCATGACCTCCGACGGCGCGCTCGCGATCGACCGATTCGCGGCCCCGTTTTCCGCCGCCACCGTCGTGGTGATGGTGACCTACGTCGCGGCGCAGTGGCTCATCGTGCAGTCGCTCCGGGAGGGCACGACACGTGCGTGAGATCGTCAACGCCCTCGCGCGCTGGGAGGCGCAGCTCCAGCCGGCCGCGCTCGCCACGGTGGTGTCGGTCTGGCGGTCCGCGCCCCGGCAGCCTGGTGCGTGCATGGCCGTGTCGGGCGCGGGAGAGATCGTCGGCTCGGTGAGCGGCGGGTGTGTCGAGAGCGCCGTCGCCGAAACCGCGTTCGAGGTGATGCGGACGCGCGTCCCCCGACTGCTCGAGTTCGGCGTGGCCGACGAGGAGGCGTGGGCGGTTGGCCTCAGTTGCGGCGGCCGCATCGAGGTCTTCGTGGAGTTCGTACCCGCGCAGGGCTCGCCGGGCGCCACGGTGCTCACCGCCGTCCGCCGCGCCGTCCGCGACGACGCCGCGCTCTGCCGGGCGGTGGTCGTGCGCGGCGGCGGGCTCGGGGCGTCGCTGGCCGTCGATGCCGCCGGCGCCGTCACCGGCTCGCTGGGCTCACCGGCGCGCGACGCCGCGGTGATCGAGCAGGCCGCCACGCTGCTCGCTGCCGGCGAGTCGCGACTGGTTGCCGTCGAGTCGGCCGGCGACACCGCGCAGGTGTTCGTGCACGTGGTCCAGTCACGCGCCGAGCTGGTCGTGTTCGGTGCCGTCCACATCGCGATCGCGCTCGTGGAGTTCGCCCGCGCACTCGGATTCCGCACGGCCGTCGTGGATCCGCGCGCGGCCTTCGCCACGCGGGAACGGTTCGCCCACGCCGACCTCCTCCTCAATACCTGGCCCGACCAGCCGCTCCCCGGAATCCGCCTCGACGAGCGCAGCGTTGTCGTCGTGTTGAGCCACGACCCGAAGATCGACGTGCCGGCACTGCAGCTTGCCCTCTCCCGGCCGGTGGTCTACGTCGGCGCGCTCGGCTCCACGAGCACGCAGCGAAAGCGCGCCGCCACGCTCGCCCGCGAGGGGATCACGGCCGCGCAGTTGGCCCGGCTCCACGCGCCGATCGGCCTGCGGATTGGGGCGCGGACACCCGAGGAGATCGCGCTCGCCATCCTGGCCGAGATCGTCGCCGTCCAGCGGACCGGCTCGGCCACTGCCCCAGCGTCTGAGGCGACGGAACCGCGCGGCGGACCATGACCCGGGTCTTCCGTCCCGAACTGCCCGTGCCTCGGGTTGCCGGGGTCGTGCTGGCCGCCGGCGAATCGCGCCGGTTCGGCTCGCCGAAGGCCCTGGCCACGGTGGGTGGCCGGGCGCTCGTCGAGCGCGCGGTCCGGTTGGCGCACCGGGCCGGGCTCTCCCCGGTCGTGGTCGTCGTCGGACACGAAGCTGAGGCGGTGCGGGCGGCCCTCGCTGGGGTGCGGGTGGACGTGGTGGCCAACCCGCGTTACCGTGACGGCCAGAGCACGTCGCTGCACGCGGGCCTCGACGCCTTGCCTGGCGACGTGGAGGCGGCCGTGTTCATCCCCGTGGACCAGCCCTGGCTCACCCCTGGCGTCCTCGTCGCGCTCCGGGCTCGCCTCGAGGGCGCGGCCCGCGCGGTGGTGCCCGTGGCGCAGGGCCAGCGTCGGGCGCCCGTCGTGTTTCATCGGGACGTGTTCCCGTTGCTGCGGAGCATCGAGGGCGACGTGGGCGGGCGGGCCGTGTTCGACCGCCTTGGCACCGGCCTCGTGGAGGTGCCGTTCGAGGACGAGGCGCCCTTCCGAGACGTGGACACGCCCGCCGACCTCGACGCCGGCCCGGAACAACCGGCGGCACGCCGAGGTCGTCGAAGGAAGAGATGCTGAGCACCGCCTCCCGCTATCGGCTGCTGCTGCAGATGTCGCAGAAGGTGAGCGGCACGCTCGACCTGCAAGCCGTGCTCATGCACCTCCTCGCGGCCCTGGAATCGGCGGTTGGGTACGACGCGGCCGGCATTTTCGTGCTCCGCCGTTCGGTGCCCTGGGCCGACCCCGACGCGGAGCACCTGATCGCGGGCGTCGCACGAGTGGGGTTCGACGAGCCGCGCATCGACGATCCCATGCTCCGGTCGGGACAGGGCATCATCGGCCACGTCATCGCCACCGGCGAGCGCATCGTGTGCCCCGACGTGCGGCTCGACCCGCGCTACGTCAAGGGGCGCGACAGCACGCGGTCCGAGCTGGCGGTCCCCATCGCCTCGAACGGGCGTGTCATCGGCGCGCTCAACCTCGAGAGCGATCGCGCCGGAGCCTACAGCGAGGAGGACGCGGAGCTGCTCGAGTTCTTCGCGAGCGCGGCGGCGATTTCGATCGAGAAGGCGCTGCTGCACCGCGAGGTCCTGCAGAAGCACCAGATGGACCAGCAGATGCGGCTCGCGCGCGAGGTGCAGGCCGGGCTGCTGCCCTCCGCACCGCCCGCCGTGCCCGGTTTCCAGGTGGCGGCGGTCAACCTGCCCACGCTGGAGATCAGCGGTGACTACTACGACTTCGTCCCGCTCGGGGACGGGCGCCTCGCCGTGGTGATCGCCGACGTGTCGGGCAAGGGCGTGCCGGCGGCGCTCATCATGGCGACGTTCCGCGCGGCCGTGCGCAGCGAGCTGCGGCGCCAGCCCTCGCTCGCGGCGGCGGTGGACGAGGTGGGCCACATCCTGCTCGAGTCGATGGACCTGTCGCGCTTCGTCACGACGGTGTGCGGCGTCCTCGACCCGTCGGCCGGCACATTCGCCTACGTGAACTGCGGACACAACCCGCCGCTTCTGCTGCGGGGCGGCGGCGGCTGCGAACGGCTCGACGTGGGCGGCACCGCGCTCGGCTTCGGCACGCCGCGCGCGCAGGCCGAGACGGTGTCGCTCGGCTCCGGCGACACGCTCGTCCTCTACACCGACGGCGTCGTCGAGCCCACCAACCCGATCGAGGAGGAGTTCGGCGTGTCGCGGCTCGAGGCCGTGGTGCGCGACCACGCCGGAGCGCCAGCCGCCGCGCTCATCGACCACGTCGTGGAGGCGGCGCGGCGCTTCTCGGGCAGGCACGAGTTCGACGACGACGTCACGCTGGTGGTGGTCAGGGCGGACTGACGCGGTACGCCCTAGGCCTTACGCCTTACGCCTTACGCCTTACGCCTTACGCCGCCTTACGCCTTACGACTTACGCCGCCTTACGCCGCCTTGCGACGCCTTACGCCTTACGCCTTACGCCTTACGACGCCTTACGACGCCTTACGACGCCTTACGACTTGCGCCTTGCGCCTTACGCCTTGTGCCTTGCGCCTTGTGCCCGGGTCTGGCCGGCGTGCTGTAGGGGCACACAGACCGCCTGGCCGACCGACGTCCGACTGACCGACCGACTGAAAGACTGCTAGGATCCGATCGCATGTCGCACCACACCGTCCGTGGCGCGTACGACGACCTGGCGAATCGCCTGAACCGGTTCCCGCAGGGCGCCCCGCCGACGGCGCTCCTCTTCCGCATCCTCGCGCTGCTCTTCACCGAGCGCGAGGCCGACCTCGTCTCGCGCCTGCCGATCAAGCCCTTCACGGCCGGCGAGGCGAGCCGCGCGTGGGGCCGGCCGCTCGCCGAGACGCAGCGTGCGCTCGAGACGCTGGCCGACAAGGGCATCCTGCTCGACGTGGCCGAGCGCGCCGGCACCAGGTACGTGTTGCCGCCGCCGATGGCCGGGTTCTTCGAGTTCTCGTTGATGCGGGTGCGCCAGGACGTGGACCAGAGCGTGCTCTCGGAGCTGTTCTACGAGTACCTCAACGTCGAGGAGGACTTCATCAAGGCGCTCTTCGCGGTGGGCGAGACGCGCCTGGGGCGAGCGTTCGTCGACGAGCGCGCGATCCCGCCGGCGCTCTCGCTGCAGGTGCTCGACCACGAGCGCGCGTCCGAGGTGGTCGAGACGGCCTCGGACATCGCGGTGGGGATCTGCTACTGCCGGCACAAGATGCAGCACGTCGGCCGCGCGTGCGACGCGCCGCTGGACGTGTGCCTCACCTTCAACGGCGTGGCGCGGTCGCTCACGCGGCACGGGATCGCGCGCGCCATAGGCAAGCCGGAGTGCCACGACGTGCTCGCGCGGTCGCGCGAGCGGCACCTCGTGCAGTTCGGCGAGAACGTGCGCGAGCGCGTCAGTTTCATCTGCAACTGCTGCGGCTGCTGCTGCGAGGCGCTGCTCGCCGCGCGGCGGTTCGGCTTCCTCCACCCGGTGCACACCACCGGCTTCGAGCCCGCAATCGATCCCGCAACGTGCAACGGCTGCGGCAAGTGCGTGGCCGCCTGCCCGGTGGACGCGCTGTCGCTCGTGTCGGCCCACGACCCGGCGCGCGTGAACCGCAAGACCATCGAGTTCGAACGGGATCGCTGCCTCGGCTGCGGCGTCTGCGTCGGCGTGTGCCCGAAGCACAGCATCGCGCTCGCGCGCCGACCCGAGCGCGTGATGACGCCGCTCGACTCCACGCACCGCGTGGTGCTGATGGCCATAGAGCGCGGCGGCCTGCAGGACCTCATCTTCGACAACCGCGCGCTCTTCAGTCACCGCGCCATGGCGGCCGTCCTCGGCGTGATCCTGCGGCTGCCGCCCGTGAAGCGCGCGATGGCCACCGAACAGGTGCGCTCGCGCTACCTCGAGGCGATGATCCGGCGGATGGCGCACTGAGGGGTGTGCAGGCGCCGCAGGAGCGGCGCCAGCCCCTACTCCGCAATCATGAACCGGCTGACGGTGACGAGAGCCGCCACGCCGAGCAGGGCCACGGCAATCGGCAGCAGGACGGTGATCGTCGAGACGTCCACGAGCGAGGTCCAGCGCGTGAGCGTGGTCGCGTCCACGGCGCGCTCGGCAGGGAACAGCGCACGCCAGAGCGTGGCGCCCTGCCACACGAGCAGGACGATCAGCGCGACAAGGCTCGCCACGAGCTCGAAGCGCTGCATCGCCTCCATCGGCTCGGCCACCCGCCGCTCCGCCTGCCACCGGCGCACGAGCAGGGCCTTCCACCAGATCGCGGCCATGTCGGGCAGCGCGTGCGGCTCGCCGGCCGTGTCGGCCATCTCCAGCATCCAGCGCGACACGGCCAGCTGGGCTCGGCAGGCGCCGCAGCCCGTCACGTGCGCCTCGAGGGCCGCCGGCAGCCGCCCGTCGCGCGCGGTGGCCAGCACCTCAGCTTCCCGTTCGCAGGTCACGCGGCCCACCATCTCACGCCTCCAGCCCCTTGCCCTTCAGCAGCCGTCCCAGCTTCTTACGTGCCCGGAACAGGAGCACCGCCACGCTGCCCGTGCGCAGGCCCAGCGAGCCCGCGATCTCGGCGTGGCCGGCGCCCTCGACGTGGGCGAGCCACAGCAGCACACGTTCCTTCGGCGACAGCTCGCGGAAGCTGCACGCCATGTCGCGCCGCCGCTGCACCGACTCCGACACCGGCGGCTGCGTGGAGGCCAGCGTGTCGAGCGCGTCCGCGCCGGCCTCGCGTCGCACCTCCCGCGACCGTCGCCTGTGCTGGTCGACCGCCAGGTTACTGGCGATCCGGAACAGGTAGGGCCGCACCTGCGCGGCATCGTCGGTGTCGAGCGGCGACTGGAGGAAGCGCAGGAACACCTCCTGCAGCGCATCGTCGGCGTCGGCGGCATTGCCGAGCGTCCGGTAGAGGAACCCCCAGAGCGGTCGGGCACAGGCCTGGTAGGCCGCCCGGAACCGTACCTCCTCCGCCGGTGTGCTCACGCGGTCCGCCATGTCGCTGGCCCGAGCCAGTCCATCATGGACCACACCGCTGCGCACCGCCATCGCCGTGTCACCCTTTCACGCCAGCTCAGCCGCGCGCCACGACGTTGTCGGCCTCCGCCTTCATGAGGCCCATCGACTGCGCCAGGCGCCACGACGCGAAGGCCGACACGAGGAACCCGACGGCCAGGGCCACCAGCAGGACGCCCATGGCCACCAGGAAGCCCCGACCCTCGGTGTTCCACAGGCCCATCCGGCTCAGGAGCGAGAAGCCGACCCCGAGCGCGAACATCACGATGCCGGTGTGCACCGAGCGCATGATGCCCACCTGCGGGCCGCCCCGCTCGGTGGAGAGCGTGGCCAGGAAGCGCTGCCCGCCGGGGCTCTGCAGGAAGTCGCCGAACTCGTTGGCCGAGCCCATGCGGTCGATCAGCTTGCTGTGGAAGTCGGTGAACACCTTCAGCCGCTCGCGGCGCCGGCGTCCGTCGACGATGACGTGGGTCACCCAGCCGATGAGGGTGAAGAACGCGATGCTGACGAGCATCGGCATTATGAACTCCATGGTCTCCTCCGAACGGCGGCGGCCGGGATCAGCCCGGCCACGCGACCGCTTCTACCGAGAGAACGATGGAGCGGTGGGGGACATTAACAACGGTGCCTCGGGCCTCGGGCTTCGGGCTTCGGCGGGCCTCGGGCTTCGGGCCTGGGGGGGCATGCCGCGGCGTGGTTCCGGGCTTCAGCGCACCGGCACCCGGTGCGAGTGCGCGAGGTGGCCGCGCACCAGGCACCAGGGTCCGAGGCACGTCGAGGCACGAGGCCCGAAGCACGAGACACCGCGGCCGCCATCCGGCGGCGAGCCTCAGCCCGTCACCGAGGCGAGCCGCCGGGGCCCGGCAGCAATGACCTCCGGCGGGCAGCCGTCGGCGAACAGCCGGAAGTTCGCGATGAAGCGGGCGGCGAGGGCGTCGTACTTCGCGTCGTACTCCCGGCGGCTCGGCCACGTGCCGGCGGGGTCGAGGATCGCCGACGGCACGCCCTCGCACTCGACGGGCACTTCGAAGCCGAACACCTCGTCGGTGCGGAACCTCACCTGCGCGAGCTTGCCGGCGAGGGCGCTGTTGAGCAGCGCGCGCGTGTGGCGGATGCTGATGCGCTTCCCCACGCCGAAGGCGCCGCCGGTCCAGCCCGTGTTCACGAGCCAGCAGGTGGCCTTGTGCTTCAGCATCTTGGCGCGCAGCAGCTCGGCGTAGACGAGCGGCCGGTGCACCATGAACGGCGCGCCGAAGCACGTGGAGAAGGTGATCTCCGGCTCGGTGCCGAGGCCCACCTCGGTGCCCGCGATCTTGCTCGTGTAGCCGGAGATGAAGTGGTACATCGCCTGCTCGGGCGAGAGGCGCGAGATCGGCGGCATCACGCCCGAGGCGTCACAGGTGAGAAAGATGATGTTGGCCGGGTGGCCGGCCATCTTCTCGGGCACCGCGTTGTCGATGAACGCGAGCGGGTAGGCGCCGCGGGTGTTCTCGGTGACCGACGCGTCGTTGAGGTCGAGCCGGCGCGTGATCGGGTCGATCGTCACGTTCTCGAGGATCGTCCCGAACCGGCGCGTCGTGGCGAAGATCTGCGGCTCGGCTTCCGGCGAGAGGCGGATCACCTTCGCGTAGCACCCGTCCTCGAAGTTGAACACCCCGCTCTCGCTCCACCCGTGCTCGTCGTCGCCGACCAGCCGGCGCGAGGGGTCGGCCGAGAGCGTCGTCTTGCCGGTGCCCGAGAGGCCGAAGAACAGCGCGGCGTCGCCGTCGGGCCCGACGTTGGCCGAGCAGTGCATCGGCATCACGCCGTCGAGCGGCAGCAGGAAGTTGAGGACGGTGAAGATCGTCTTCTTGATCTCGCCGCCGTACGCCGACCCGCCGATGATCGCGATGCGCTCGGCGAAGTTGGCGATGATGAACGTCTCGCTGCGCGTGGAGTCGACGATGGGCGAGGCCTGGAACCCCGGCGCGCAGATCACGGTGAACTCCGGCACGTGCTTCCGGTAGCCGTCGAGGTTCTTCGGCTTCACGAGCATCGTCCGGGCGAAGAGGCTGTGCCAGGCCAGCTCGGTGATGATGCGCACCGGCAGCCGGTGCTCCGGGTCGGCGCCGCCGAAGCAGTCCTGCACGAACACGTCGCGGCCCTGGAGGTAGCCCTGCAGCCGCGCGAGCAGCGTGTTGAAGTTCTCCGGCGTGAACGGGCGGTTGTACTCCCCCCACCACACCTTCTCGGTCGTCGTCGCCTCCTGCGTGATGAACTTGTCGGCGGCGGCGCGCGCGGTGTGCTTGCCCGTGGAGACGACGAAGGGGCCCTCGGCGGCGATGCGGCCCTCGCGCCGGAAGACCGCCTCCTCGTAGAGGGCGCCCTCGGAGAGGTTCCAGTAGACGCGCGCCAAGCGCGTGAGCCCGTGGTTCTCGAGCCCGTACTGGCTGGCCGCCTGCGCGGCGTCTCTCTGCGCGGGGGTGGCGATGTTCAGGTAGTCGCTCATAGCGCATCCCTCACCAGCTTGCGCGAGCCGAGGTACAGCTCGTTGGGGGCATTGGGATCGAGCGCCCACTGGATGCGCTCCACGCCCTCCTTGATCTCCTTCATCGCGCCGCAGAAGCTCACGCGGAGGTGGCCCTCAAAGCCGAACTCCTTGCCGGGGACGACCACCACGCGGACCTTGTCGAGCAGCACCTGCGCGAGCTTCTGGCTGCTCTTCTCGTAGGCGCTGAAGTCGGGGAACGTGTAGAAGGTCCCCGCCGGCTTCACCACCTTCACGCCCGGAATGGCCTCGAGCCGCGCCACGAGCACGTTGCGCTGGTTTTCGAGCGTGGAGCGCAGCGCCGCGATCGAGTTCTGGATCCCGTTGAGCGCGCCGACGGCGGCCCACTGCGACGGGGCGGCCGGGCCCGAGGTCTGCTGCGACTGGATGTTGCCCATCGCCTTGATCAGCTCGCGGTTGCCGACGGCCCAGCCGATGCGGAAGCCGGTCATCGCGTACATCTTCGACACGCAGTTCACGACGAGGAGCTTCGACGCCTCGATGTCCTTCTCGGTGTAGCTGTACGCGTTGGTCGGCGTCCGTCCGTCGAACACCAGGCGGTTGTAGGTGTCGTCCATGACGAGCCAGATGTTCTTGCGCTCGCAGAACTCGACCACCTTTGCGACCAGCGCCTCGGAGTAGACCGCCCCGCTCGGGTTGTTGGGGCTGTTGAGGACGATGGCCTTCGTGTAGGGCCCCACGGCCTGCGTGATGTCCTCGAAGCTCGGCTCGAAGCTCCCGTCGGAGGGCGTGACGATGACCGGGACCCCGCCGGCGAGCTTGACCATCTCCGGGTAGCTCACCCAGTAGGGCGCGGGGAAGATCACCTCGTCGTTGGAGTCCAGGATCGAGTGCAGCGCCACCATGATGGACTGCTTGGCGCCGCTCGAGACGATGACGTTCTCGGGCTTGACCGCGCGGGCGTAGTGCTCCTCGGTGTAGCGGATGACCGCCTTCTTGAGCGCCGGGATGCCGTCGGCCGGCGTGTAGCGCACCTCCCCGGTGTTGAGCAGCGCCGTGCAGCTGATGATGGCGTCGAGCGGCGCGCGGCTCTTCGGCTCGCCGCCGCCGAGGTGGATGACCGGTTCGCCCTTGTCCCGCAGGATCGCGGCGGTTTCGTTCAGCTTGAGCGTGGGCGATTCCTTGATCGAGAGCGCCAGTTGGCTGAGCATGGTCGGTCACCTGCGCGGGCCGGGCGGGGGGACAAGGCGGCGCGACGGGGGCCGCGACACCCGGGTGGCCGGCGCGTGGGGCGATTATACCGGCCTCGACGTGCCGCGAGGCTGTGACACGCTCCGCCGCCCCACCGGCGCGCCTCCGCCGGCAGCCACTGCCCGCGGCCGTGTTGTAGGATCGCGCCCGTCCGAGCGCGTCCCCACGCCCCCGCACACAGGAGCACCGCCGTGTCCCGCACGCTCGCCCTGATCCTCGGCCTCGTCCTGCTGTCCGGCCTCGCCCTCCACGGCGACGAGGGCATGTGGACCTTCGACAACCCGCCGCGCGCGCTCGTGAAGGAGCGCTACGGCTTCGACCTCACCGACACCTGGCTCGAGCACGTGCGGCTCGCCTCGGCACGCCTCAACGACGGCGGGTCGGGCTCCTTCGTCTCGGCCGACGGCCTGCTGTTCACCAACCAGCACGTCGCCAACAGCCAGCTCAACAAGCTGTCGACGCCCGAGCGCAACCTCGTGAAGGACGGCTTCTACGCCGCCACGCGCGAGGCGGAGCTGAAGTGTCCGGACCTCGAGGTGAACGTGCTCGTGTCCTACGAGGACGTGACGGCTGCCGTGCAGCAGGCCGTTGCCGCCGGCGCAAGCGAGGCCGCGGCCGCCGAGCAGCGGAAGGCGGCAATGGCCGCGCTCGAGAAGGCGTCCACCGAGAAGACGGGCCTGCGCTCGGAGGTCATCACCCTCTACAGCGGCGGCGAGTACTGGCTCTACCGCTACAAGAAGTACACGGATGTCCGGCTCGTGTTCGCGCCCGAGGAGCAGATCGCGTTCTTCGGTGGCGACCTCGACAACTTCACGTTTCCGCGGTTCAACCTCGACATCACGTTCTTCCGCGTCTACGAGAACGGCGCGCCCGCGAAGATTGCGCACCATCTGGCCTGGTCGGCGCGGGGGGCGGCCGAGGGCGAGCTGGTGTTCGTGTCGGGCTTCCCCGGATCGACGGCACGGCTGCTCACGCTCGCGCAGCTGCAGTATCAGAAGGAGGTGGGCGTCCCGCTGCAGATCGCCACGCTCACCGCGCGGCGCAACGCGCTCGAACGCTACGCGGCGCTCGGGCCCGAGCAGGCGCGGCAGGCCTCGCCGGGCCTGCGCGGCGTCGAGAACTCGCTCAAGCGCCTCGAGGGGCAGCGCGACGGTCTGGAGCGCCCGGGCATCGTCGAGGGCAAGGCGCGGGAGGAGGAGGTACTCAGGGCGAAGGTGGCCGCCAATCCGGAATGGCAGAATGCCTACGGCAGCGCGTGGGACGAGATCGCCGGCACACAGGCGGCGCTGCGCGAGCGTGCCACCCGCCTCGCATGGTCGTCGCTCTCGGGCTCGCGGCTCTCCGGCACGGCTCTCACGCTCGTGCGCTACGCGGCCGAGACCCAGAAGCCAGACGCGCAGCGGCTGCCGGAGTTCCGCGACTCGCGGCTCGAGTCACTGCGCTTCGGCCTCACCTCGACGGCCCCGGTGTACCCGGCGCTCGAGGAGGCGCAGCTCGCCGCGGCGCTCGACGCGGCGAGGCGCGCACTGGGGCCGCAAGACCCGTTCGTGCGGGCCTCGCTCGGCGGCGGCGACGCCACCTCGGTGGCGCGCGCGCTCGTGGCCGGCACGCAGCTCGGCGATCCGGCCGTGCGCGCGAAGCTGCTCGACGGCGGCCCTGCAGCCATCGCGGCCTCGGCCGACCCGATGCTCGCGCTCGCGCGCCGGGTGGATCCGGTGCTGCGCGATCTCCGCACCTGGCAGGAGAACACGAGCCGCACCGCCGATGCCGCCGGCGAGCGGATCGCCCGCGCGCGCTTCGCTGCATACGGCAAGACCGTCTACCCCGACGCGAACTTCAACCTGCGCCTCGCCTACGGCAAGGTGGCCGGCTACGCCGAGGACACGACGCTCGTGCCCTACAAGACGACGTTCTATGGTTTGTACGAGCGGGCGGCCGCGTTCGACGAGAAGGCGCCATTCGATCTGCCGGAGCGCTGGCGCGCGGGCCGCGACCGCCTCGACCTCGCCACGCCGTTCAATTTCGCCTACACAGGCGACACGATCGGCGGCAACTCCGGCAGCCCCATCGTCAATCGCAACGCGGAGATCGTCGGGATCAACTTCGACAGCAACGTGCAGAAGCTGCCGAACCGGTTCGCTTACATCGAGGACGCATCCGGCAGCCGCGCCGTGGGCGTGCACTCGGCGGGGATCATCGAGGCGCTGCGAGGGTTGTACAACGCCGACGCGCTCGTGGCGGAGCTGACCGGGAAACCGTAGGGGCCGGGCGTCACCGGCCCGCTCGCCGTGCGGTGTCGGAGCCCCGGGCCCTCGGGCCCGGGGTTGCCGACGGCCTCATCCAATGGGCAGCGCGTCTTCGAGTGCCTCGTCGGGCCGCGGGATGACGTGGACGCTCACGAGCTCGCCGACGCGGCGCGCAGCCGCGGCGCCGGCGTCGGTCGCCGCCTTCACCGAGCCAACATCACCACGCACGATCGCGGTGACGAGCCCGGCATCGACACGCTGCCAGCCGACGAGCACGACGTTGGCGGCTTTGAGCATCGCGTCGGCCGCCTCGATCATGCCGACGAGGCCGCAGGTCTCGATGAGGCCGAGCGCATCGCCGCGGACGTCACGGGCGGGCACCGTCCCGGATTCGGCGGGAGGCTGGGAACGAGGCACGCGTGGAGTGTACTTGAAAAGGCCTGCACCGCGAGCCTCTCCTTCTGGGCCGCACGGCGCCCGGCCCGAATTCTCACCCACCCACCGGGCGGGACAACCCACCGTTGGGCTACCATCTGCCCGACGCAGCGGTGAGGCCCGGCGCGACGGCCTCGAGGGCGGGCGGCCGCGGTCCGCGCCGGCACCGTGCCTGGCCCCGGAACGCGTGGAGGAATCGACGATGGACGTGCGACGGGTCTTGGCGAGAAGCGCTGGCGTGGCGGGGGTCGTCGCAGGGCTCGCCGCCGCGCCGGCGGCCGTGGCCCAGGACGTCCTGGCGGTCGGGCCCGTCAGCGCGGCGCCCGGCTCGAGGGCGTCGGGCCACCTCGAGGTGCCCGCGCTCGGCGCCGAGCGCGGAACGCGCATCCCGATCACGGTGATCAACGGCAGCCGGCCGGGCCCTGTGCTGGCGCTCGTGGCCGGCGTGCACGGCATGGAGTACACACCGATTCTGGCGCTGCAGCGGCTGCGCGAGGCGATCGATCCCGCACAGGTGCGCGGCGCGCTAATTCTCGTGCACGTCGCCAACGTGCCGTCGTTCCTCGGCCGCACCATCTACTACTCGCCCGTGGACGGGAAGAACCTGAACCGCGTGTTCCCCGGCCGGCGCGACGGCACGGTGTCGGAGCGCATCGCCGACCTGATCACGCGGGAGGTGATCGAGCCCTCCACACACGTGATCGACATCCACGGCGGCGACGGCAACGAGTCGCTGCGTCCGTACTCGTACTGGATGACCACGGCCGCGCCGGAGGTCAACGACGCGAGCCGCCGGCTCGTCCTCGCCTTCGGCCTCGACCACATCGTCATCGACCGCGAGCGGCCGGCCGACCCCGCCGCTTCGGTGTACCTCTCCAACACGGCGAGCCTGCGGGGCAAGCCGGCGATCACCGTGGAGTCCGGCGCGCTCGCGGGCACCGACGAGGTGTCGATCGCGCGCATCGAGCGGGGCGTGCGCGGCGTGATGCGGGAGCTGGGCATGGCGGCGGACGGCCCGCCGCCCGTCGAGCACCCCGTCTGGATCGACCGCAACGAGGTGCTCCGCGCCAAGACGACGGGGATTCTGTATCCGCTGGTGGAGCGCGGCACGACGGTGTCGGCTGGCACCGTGCTCGCGTACGTGACGGACTTCGCGGGCAGGCGCCTCGAGGAGGTCCGCGCGCCGTTCGACGGCGAGGTGCTCTACGTGGTTGCGACGCCGCCCATCACGGCGGGCGAGCCGGTGGCGTTCATCGGCCAGCGGGCGGCGGCCCCTCCCACAGCGGGCCGGTAGCCTTCGGGAACCGCCTTGGTGATAATGCCCACGCGATGACCCTGTCGAAACCGCCACGTCGCGTCTGCGTCTTCTGCGGCTCGGCGTGCGGGACGGACCCGGCCCTGCTCGTCGCCGCGCGCGACCTCGGCGCCTCGCTCGCCCGCGCCGGCCTCGGGGTCGTCTACGGCGGCGCCACCGTGGGCCTGATGGGGGCGATGGCCGACGGCGCGCTCGACGCCGGGGGTCACGTGGTCGGGGTGATCCCCTCATCGCTCGTCGCGCGCGAGCTGGCCCACCAGGGCCTCCCCGACCTGCGCGTGGTGGCGACCATGCACGAGCGGAAGGCGCTCATGGCGGATCTGGCCGACGCGTTTGTCGCGCTGCCGGGCGGCCTCGGCACGCTCGACGAGTTCTTCGAGATCCTCACGTGGGCGCAGCTCGGCCTCCACGCGAAGCCGTGCGCGCTGCTCAACGTGAACGGCTACTACGACGCCCTGCTCGGCTTCCTCGATCACGCGACGCGCGCCGGCTTGGTGGCGCGGGACCACCGCGAGATGATCCTGGTGGCCACCGACGTGCCCTCGCTCGTGGCTGCGGTCGGGCGGGCGATGGCGCGCCCAGGCGCAGCGTCAGTCGGGCCGCCGGGCGATGCGGTGGGTCGCAACGGGCGGTAGACACGGGTTCGCCGCCGTCGATCAACGAGGTTCCAATGCCAATGACACCTCATCCCGCCCTTGCGTCCCTGTGCCGCGGCACGCTGGCGGCAGCCGCGCTTGCGCTCGTCACGGTCTCCGCGTGGGCCCAGCAGCCATCGCCGCCGCCGCAGGTGCCACCCGTCGAGATGCGCGAGGGTCGCGTGGCGGCACCGGCGCCGCCGGCCGCGGCGCCGGGCGACGTGCGGTCGCTCGACGCGATCATCGGCGCCCTCTACGACGTCATCTCGGGCCCCGTCGGCGCCCCGCGCGACTGGGACCGCTTCCGCAGTCTCTTCGCGCCGGGGGCCCGCCTGATGCCCATCGTGCAGCCGCGGCCGGGCGAGCCCGCGCAGGTGCGCGTGCTGAGTCCCGACGACTACGTCGGGCGCGCCAACAGGACGTTCGAGCAATCGGGGTTCTACGAGCGCGAGGTGAAGCGGGACGTGCTGACCTTCGGCGGCCTCACGCACGTGTGGAGCACGTACGAGGCGCGGCACGCGAGAGACGAGGAGACGCCGTTCATGCGCGGCGTCAACAGCCTCCAGCTGCTGCACGACGGCACGCGCTGGTGGATCACGACGGTGATGTGGCAGCCGGAGACGCCGGCGTTCCCGCTGCCGAAGTAGGCATCATGCCGTGAACGGGTCCAGCGTGCGGACGCCGGCGGGCTCGACTCGCCGGCGGTTCCACGGGACGAGGATGAGGTCGTGTGTGAGGGCGCTGGCCGCGATCAGGCTGCCCTCGCTGCGCGTTGCGCAACAGGCAGCTACAGCAGCAGCGCCACGGCCCCTGCCACCAGGACGGCCGCCGTGGCCGCGACGATGCGGCGGCGAAGGGCGGCGGCGCCGAGCGTGGCCACGAACCCGCACTTCACGAGGGTGTTGGAGAGCGCCGCGATCGTGATGGCCTTGGCCGCCGTGGACGCGTCGCCGCCGCTGGCCGCGTTCGAGGCCATCGACAGGGTGACGGCGTCCACGTCGGTGAGGCCCGCAACGGCCGCCACGAGGTAGAACCCCCGCGGGCCGACGTGGTCCTCCACCAGCTTCACGACGAGCAGCACGACGGCGAAGAGCGCCGCGAACTTCATCGCGGCCGTCAGGCTGAAGGGGTTCCGCACCGGGACGTCCACGCCGGTCCCGCGGGCGTGGCTCCGGCCGCGCGTGTAGAACCAGGCCGCCGCCGCGAGCGCGCCGACACCCATGGCCGTGAAGGGGACGCGCAGCCGCGCGAGCAGCGGCGCGTGCACCACGGCCACCTCGACGAGCACACGCACGAACATGACCGTCCACGCCACGAGCACGCCGGCGGCGAGGGCCGCCGACCCGACAGGGCCGCCCGACGCGTCCTCGCGGCTCGTGCGCGCCATGGCGAGCGTGGTTGCCGTCGAGGACACCAGCCCGCCAGCCAGCCCGGTCACCACCGCGCCGCGCTCGGTGCCGAGCCATCGCACCGCCACGTAGCCGGCGAGCGAGAGGCCGGAGATCAGGATGACCAGCCACCACAGCGTGTAGGGGTTGATGGCGCCCCACGGGTCCACGACGCGATTGGGCACCAGGGGCAGGACGATGAAGGTGGCGATGAGCAGCTTGAGGCCGGCATAGAGGTCGTCGGTGCCGATGCGCCGCACGAGACGATGCAGCGGCTGCTTGAAGGCCAGGGCCGCGGAGGTGGCGATGGCGAGCGCCACGGCAACCTGCGGCGCCCCGAGCATGGTTGCCGCGCCGAGCAGGAAGGTGGCGAGTGCGGCCACCTCGGTGGTGAGGCCGAGGTCGGTGCCGTGCGCGCGGCTGTTTGCCACGTAGCCGGCGACGACCATCGCGGCCACGCCGAGCGCGCCGGCGGCAACGACCCACGGCGAGGCGAGACGCTGCGCGAGCCACGCGCAGAGCGCGCCGGCCTCGGCGAAGAGGATGAAGGTGCGGAGGCCGCCAATCCCCGCGTGGGGATCCTCGGCCTTCTTCTTCTCGCGCTCGAGGCCGATCAGTGCGCCGATGGCGAGCGCGATGGCGAAGTCACGGGCAACGAGGGGATCGAGGCCGGGGCCCATCGGGCGGAGTCTACCCCCAAAACGGTGATACCTTCCGTTTTTCGCCGGCCGAAGCGGACCGAAACGGTGGCACTCTCCCTTGTTGCAGCTGGAAGAGGACCCGGACGAGAAAAGGAAAGTGTCACCGTTTTCGTCGAGTCGCGCTAGTCGTCTCCGTCCCCGATCGCCCGCACGAACGCGGCACGGCGCGGGGGGGGCATGCGCGCGCCCGCACCGTGGATCGACTGCCACAGGATCTCGTTCAGCTCGAGCTCCGGCGCCATGTCGGCCTCCTCGAGGTTCATCTCGAGCGAGGCGCGCGCACCGGGCGCGCTCCAGTCGTTGCGCTCGTCGAGCGGCACCCGCGCGGGCAGGTGCTGGTAGGGCGCGAGGTCGGGCGTGGGCGAGAAGGCGTTGTACATCGGCGTGGCGGCGGCGTCGTACTGGCTCATCGGCTCGAGGCCGAGGATCAGCTCCATGGTGCGCAGCATCGACGACGTGGTGTAGAGCGTGCTGTCCACGGCGCGCCGCTTCGCGAAGGGGCTGATCACGAGCGCCACCGACCGGTGGGAATCCACGTGGTCCGGCCCGTTCTGCGCATCGTCCTCCAGGACGAAGATTGCCGACTCCGGCCAGAACCGGCTGCGGCTGATCGCCTCGACGAGGCGGCCGAGCGCGAGGTCGTTCTCGGCCACCATCGCGCGCGGCGTCGGGGCGCCGGGTCGCGTGCCCGCGGTGTGATCGTTGCCGAGGCGGATGATGGACAGCCGCGGAAGGCCGCCCGCCCGCTCGAACTCGCGGAACTCTTGCAGCCAGCTGTCGATCCGCTCGTTGTCCGGGATCTCGAGATCGTAGGGCGCATAGGACGGGTGCACGAGCCCCTCGAGCCCCGGCACCGAGGCCTTCACGGGCTGGTACCGCGCGTCCCAGTGCGCGAACTCGCCGTAGCTGCGCACGCTCACCCCGGCGCGCGTCGCGAAGTCCCACAGGTAGCCGCGCGGGGGCGCCGAGAAGTTCCCGTACTGCGTGCGCGTGCGCCACCCGCCCTCGCTCAGGTAGAGCCCGCCCCGGCCGCCGTAGTTGGTGGGCCAGAGCTTCTCGACCACGTCGGTGGCGTAGGCGCCCGTCGAGAACGCGTGCCCGTCGTAGCTCACCTCCGCGTCCACGTAGAAATTGTCGAAGAGAACGAACGCACGGGCGAGGGCGTGCGCGTTGGGCGTCACGTCCTCGCCGAAGAGCGTCAGGGACGGATCGCCGTTGCCCTGGGGGAGGTCGCCGAACACCTGGTCGTAGGTGCGGTTCTCGCGAATCACGTAGAAGACGTACTTGATGGGCGACACGCTCCCGACGCGCCCGGGCACGGGCGAGTCCACGGGGGCCTCTGGCGGCGCGAGCCGCCGGGCGTCGGTGTACGGCGTGAGGTCGTACACCCGCCGCGTGAGCGCGCGCAGCATCTCCTCGCCTGGCACGTCGATGATCGACACGGCACCCTTCAGCAGCGCGCCGATGTACTGCGTGTCTTCGTAGCGCGCCCCGGGGCCGGGGCCGCGGGGGTTCGCCAGCGGGGTGAGCCCTTTCCCGTTGAGCACGAAGATCCGGCGGCCCTCGCGGTCGAAGGCGACGCCGGTCGGGTACCAGCCCACGGGCAGGAACCCCTCGACCTCGCTGCGGCGCGGCTCGGCGATGTCGACCACCGCCACGGTGTTGTTGTCGGCGTTGGCCACGAGCAGCGTGCCGCCGTCGGGCGACAGGGCCAGCGCGTTGGGCGTGGTGCCCACGGGCGCGTCGGGGTAGAGCGCGAGCGAGATCTGCTCACGCGGCTCGCCGGTCGCCGTGTCGATCACCCACACCGCGTTGGTGTTCGCGCAGGCCACGAAGAGCCGTCCCCCGTCGGCGGAGAGGAGCATCGCGTTGGGGTGCTCGCCCACCGAAATCTCGCGCACGGGCTCGAGCGTGGCCGTGTCGAACGCCACCACGCGCGCCCCGCCCCACACCGACGCGTAGAGCGTGCGCCCGTCCGCCGAGAGCAGCGTCGCGTAGCCTTCCGCCGGCAGGGGCAGCGTCTTCTCGACCGCGCGGCGGACGAGATCGACGACCGTGACCTTCTCGCCCAGCACGTTTGCCGCATAGAGCCGCGATCCGTCGGCACTCACGGCCAGTCCGGCGACGAACCCGGCGTTCTGCACCTCGTTCCCACTGATCCGTTGCTCGGGCTCGCTGAGCACGATCTCGCCGAGGCGCGACAGCCGCCCGTTGTTCCAGGTCAGCTCGGTGATCAGGTTCTTGCTGCCGCCGGACGCGTACAGCCGCGCGCCGTCGGGGTGCCACGCCAGGCCGAGCCACGCGTGCTCGAGCGGCTCGCGCTGCGTGACGTAGCCGTGGCGCGTGTCGAGGACGGTGAGCGCAGGCGCGGAATAGCCGTTCTGCGTGATCACCACGAACCGGCCGTCGGGCGAGGGCACCATCGCGAGCGGCAAGTCGCCGATCGGGAGGTGCCGGCCCGTGGGCGCGATGCGCCAGCCGTTGGGCAGCAGCGTGCTGCCGTCCCCCTGCGGACCCGGTCGCGCCGGCGGCGCGGGCCCGCGCTGGGCGACCGGGACGAGCGAGGCGGCGACGAGCAGGGCGAAGGTGACGGGCAGGACGATGGCGCGCGGACGCATGACAGGCAGACTCTAGCGGATCCCCGTCGCCACGCGCCAAGCGGCAGGCGCCCAGCACCCGCGTCGGGTCCGCGATGACGCCCCGGGGCACCGCCGGCGCGGCCGCTCGCTGCTGGGCGTTGGGCGCTCGGCTGGCTATACTGCGCGCCGTGCAGATCGGCCAGCCCGGCGCGGACCGGTGGGACGTCGTCGGCTTCGGCGCCAACTCGGTCGATCAGGTCGTGTTGCTGCCGGCCGCGCCCGCACCCGAGGGTCCCCGCGCGAAGCTGCCGATCACGCGCGAGGTGATCTCCTGCGGCGGGCAGATGGCGACCGCGCTCGGCACCTGCGCGCGATTCGGCCTGCGGACGACGTACATCGGGGTGACCGGCACCGACGAGAACGGCGCGCGCATCCGCGCCGCCCTCGAGGGCCTCGGCATCGACCTCGCGCACCTCGTCGTGCGGGAGGGGCGCAACCAGCACGCCATCATCCTGGTGGACGAGCAACGAGGCGAGCGCATCGTGCTCTGGGACCGCGATCCCCGGCTGCAGCTCGACCCGGCCGCGTTGCCGTTCGACGTGGTCGACGCGGCGCGCCTGGTGCACGTGGACGACGTGGACCAGGAGGCGGCGGTCGCGCTGGCGGAGGCGGGGCGGCGGGCGGGACGCATCGTGACGAGCGACATCGACCGGATCACGCCGCGGACGGCCGCGCTCGTGGCGGCCGTCACCGTCCCCATCTTCGCCGAGCACGTCCCCGCGGCGCTCACCGGGATCGCCGGGTCCGAGGGCGCGTTGCGGGCCCTCCGTCGCACGCACGCGGGCCTGCTCGTGGTCACGCTCGGCGCGGCCGGGGCGATGGCCCTCGAGGGCGACCGCCTGCACCACGTCCCGGGGTTCCGGGTGGAGGTCGTGGACACGACCGGCTCGGGCGACGTCTTCCGCGGCGGCTTCGTCTACGGCCTGTTGCGGGGCTGGCCCGTGCCGGACGTGCTACGCTTCGCGAACGCGGCGGCCGCGGCGAGCTGCCGGCGGCTGGGCGCGCTCAACGGCGTGCCGTCGCTCGAGGAGGTCGAGGCGCTCCTGGCCGGGGGGTGAGCGACCGGACCGACGGACGGTTCGCGGTTCGGGGTTCCTGGTTCATGGTCCGTGCGGGGTGCCGGGTTCATGGTGCGTCGGCGCCGCGGCACCGGGGAGCCGACCACGCACCCGGAACGGACCAGGCGCCGAGAACCAGGAGCCACGAACCGGCACCCGGCGGCCCGAAGCACAAGGCACGAGGCACCCCGGGGCACGAAGCCCGAAGCACGTCGACGCACGAGCAGCGACGCACGAGGCCCGGACACTCCGTATGCAGACCAACTACCACCGCTGGTTCTCCCACCGCCTCGGCCGCGACCTGGGCGTGTCCACCTTCGGCCACTGGGGCTCCCCGCTCCTCTTCTTCCCCACGAGCGGCGGCGACGAGTGGGAGATGCGCAACCAGAGCCTCGTCGGGGCGCTCGCCGAGTTCGTCGACGCCGGCCGCATCAAGATGTTCTGCATCAACGCGAACAGCAGCGAGTCGTTCTACAACAAGGGGGCGCACCCGTACCACCGCAGCTGGATGCAGAAGCAGTACGACGACTGCGTCCGCGAGGAGGTGGTGCCCTACATCCACGACAGCTGCCAGAGCAGCGCGCTGCCCATCACCACCGTGGGCATGTCGCTCGGCGCGTTCCACGCCGCCAACACGCTCTTCAAGCACCCCGACGTCGTGAAGCGCTGCCTCGCGATCTCCGGCGTCTACGACATGAAGCGCTTCATGGACGGGATGTACGACGACAATTTCTACTTCAACAACCCGGTGGACTACCTCTCGAACCTCTCCGACCCCTGGTACTACCACCACTTCCAGAGCTGCGACATCCGCATCGTGACCGGCCGCGGCCCCTGGGAGGAGAGCGGGGAGTCCTACCGCCTCGCCGGCATCCTGCGGTCGAAGAACATCCCGCACAGCCTCGACGACTGGGCCGAGATGGGCGGCCATGACTGGCCGTACTGGAAACACCAGCTCAGGGAGTACGTCCGGCGGTTGTACTGACGAGTGAACCGGTTCCTCGTTCTTGGTGCTTGGTCCGTTCGAGGCTCCGGGTTCAGTCCGGAAAGACCGCGCCCGGCGGCTCGGGCTCCACCGAGGGGTGCGTGCCGTGCTCGGCCTCGACGTCGAGCACGCTCAGCGTCTGGCCGTACAGCTCCGCCACCTCGGCGGGGCTGTTGCCGATCACGGTCACGCCCAGCTTCCCGAACTCCGACACCGCGCCGATCATGTGGAAGAGCGCCCCCGACTCCGTGCGGTGGCTGTAGTGCAGGCCGTGGAGCGTCGTGATGTCGATCAAGTCCTCGGGCAGCAGCGCGCGGTAGCGCTCGGCCCGCAGGTTGTCGGTGGCCTGGTAGTACTTGGGCCGGCCGCCGATCGACATGAACCTGCCGGTCTGCTGGTCGAGCGATCCGCCCGTGAGGAACGTCAGGGCCAGGAACGGGTGCGTCGTTCCCACCACGCGGAGGTTGATCTCGAGCGCCACGAACTCCCACGGATCGGCGGGTGACGCCCGAAACGCGAGGAAGTCCACGCCGTAGCGGCTCACCGCCCCGTGCTTCGCCAGCACCTCGCCCACGCGGAACCCGGCGTCGGTGATCCGCTGCCGGTAGGAGTCCTCGGCCGGGAACGTGCACCCGAGGTAGATCTGCCCCGACGGCCCGCCGAGGATCTGGTCGTGGGTCGAGATCGCCATCACCTCGCCGTTGGGCCCGGTGCGGAACTGCGCGCTCGGCGAGGTCTTCTCCGGCGCCTCGATGAACTCCTCGACGATGCCGCCCATGCGGCGGAACTTGTCGAAGTAGCGGCCGAGCGTCTCGTCCTCGACGGGCATCTGCACCTTGGCGATCGCCTCGCGCATCTCGCTCTGCGTCTCGCCCGCCGGGTAGCGGAAGATCGCGTTCCCCTCGCCCGAGAAGCTGTCGTTGAGCTTGAGGATCGCCCGCTTGATCCCCGGCCGCTGCCGGCGCAGCTCGACGAGCGCCTTCTCGATGTCGTACTCGTCCGTCAGGTCCTCGAAGCCGGCCGGCAGGTCCACCTTCGCTTCGCGGAACACCTTGCGGCTGCCCGACTTGGTGCCGAGGTAGGCGTGCGCGGGGTCGAGCCCGTTGAGCGGGATGCCGAGCAGCACGGCGAGCCTCCGCTCGAGCGGCGTCGAATTGAACACCGTCAGGTAGGCCCGCGCGGGATCCATGATGGCCTGTCGGATCCGCTGGATCAGTCGCGGGCGCTCGAGAACCTTCTGCGTGAGCGGCCGCGACGACTGGTCGTAGCAGCACAGCATCGTCAGCCGCGCCCGCGCGTGGCTGGCCGGCACGCCGGCGAGCAGGTGCAGGTAGTACTCGAGCACGAGCGGGTGCACGGGCTGCGAGGTCACGTAGACGACGTGGGCGCGCGGGTTGCGGAGGCGGATGAGCAGGAAGAGCAGCCGCTCCTCGTAGAAGGCCGCGCCCGTGAGCTTGCGCAGTTCCTCCTGGTCGAGCGTGAGCGACGGCACCACGACCGAGGTGCAGTGCGCGTCCTCCCGCAGCACGAGCGAGTTCCACACCTCTTTCAGCCGCGGCTTGAGCTGCTCGAAGGCGGCGAGTTCCTGGTCGAGCGAGAGGTCGCAGGGGAAGGGCGGCTTGGGCAGCATGGGCGGATCAGCGCGCGAGCGGCAGCGACTCGTGCAGGAGGCTGTAGGCGATGGGCGTGCGCTCCTCGTGGAGCGGGATGGGCGCGCCGAGCGCCTCGGCGCGCTCGCGCAGCAGGCGGTACAGGTAGAACCGCAGCGGGCCGAGGAACGTGTAGCTCGAGGTGAGGAACAGCTCACGGTCCTCGGCGTCGTTGGCCACCGGCTCGGTGAGCCCCCGCAGCCGCTCCTGGAACCACGGGTCGTCCTCGCTCACCTCGCCGCGGTCGCGCTTCTGCAGGAGGATCGTGAGCAGGCGCGGCCGGTTCACCACCTCGGGGTGGTGGTTCACGGCGAAGATGCGCGGCATCTGCCCCGTGTGGTCGCGCGCGGCCTCCACCATCGTGAGCGCCTCGCCGGGCCCGCAGTCCTCGCCCATCTCCCAGCCGATCGGCGTGGCCACGTGCTCGAACCCGGGGCGCGGGATGAGGTCGTAGAGACGGTTGTCGAGCAGCCGGTAGCGGCAGCTGTCGGGCAGCTCCTCGGCGAAGCGCGAGAACCACGGGTGGCGGCGGGCCTCGAGCGACAGGACGTTCTGGTTGAGGCCGGCGCTCTTGCCGCCCTTCTCCGGCCCGCGCAGCACCGCGTCGGCGATGCCGAGCCAGCGGCACATCACCCCGAAGGTGTGGCACACCCCGAGCAGCGCGGCGCGGTCGTCCTCGCGGATCTCGTCGAAGAGGGCGAAGAGCCGCGGCTCCCACGACGGGTCCTCGTTGATCCCCTGGGAGCCCTCCGACACACCGTCGTTGTGCCGGGGGTCGAGGTGGCCGGGGCCGCCGGTGCCGATGTAGAGCGTGTGTCGGCCCGCGGGGCCGCCGGGGAGCACCAGGCTGCGGCGCACGTCGTACGAGAGCACCCGCACGCGAATGCCGGCGGCGTCCATTTCCTCGCGCGCGTCGCACGCCGCGTTCTGCACGGCGTGGACGATCGCGGGGTGCCCAAGGTTGGGCCACCCGTGGTGCATGTCGAGCAGCGCCACGTCGATGGCGCGAGGGTCGGGCGGCGGCACGTCCTCGGGGTGCTCGACGCGCACGAACTCGAAGCGGGCCGGCTCGCGCGTCGCCAAGCAGTCGTCGAGGCAGGCCCGCTGGCCGAGGCGCTGGCGATATCGGCAGTCGAATGGCATCTCGCGTTCGGTTCTCCCCGGGGGCTGAAGCCCCCGGGCTCCTTCACCCCCGGGCCTTCACCCCCGGGGCTGAAGCCCCGGGGCTCCATCACTCGCTGGCTCCTCCCCGATGGACCCTCCCCGGTGGAGCCCCGGCCCTTCAGGGCCGGGGGCCCAGACCCGGGCGCAGGGCGTACGGCGCAAGGCCTAAGGCGTCGTCTCCCTGACCACAAACGTCGGCACCTGTCCTCCGCCGGAGGTCACGTTGGCCAGGCCGGACGTGCTCAGGCGCGTCAGGAAGCCGGCCACCTTCCCCCGGAAGATGTAGGGCGCGAAGTCCACGAGCATCTCGCGGAACTCCACACCGAAGGGGTCCGTCGTGACCATCGGGAACACCTCGCGGCGCACGGTGATGCGCTGCTGCGCCACCCAGGTCCCGGGCCGGTCCGCGAGCGCGCGCGCGATCGCCTCGTCCCACGCGGCCGGCGTCGCCTCCCACCCGAGCACCACGCCCGCGCCGCCGTACTCGTCGTTCGGCTTGATGACCAGGTCGTCGCGCCGGGCGCGCAGGTCCGCGATCAGGTCGACCTCGCGGCCGTCGGGCGCCGTTGTGCGCCCCTCGGCCAGCAGCCGCGTCCACGGGATGTGCCGCGCGAAGATCGCCCGCTCCGCATCGTCGAAGAGCCCCACGTGCCGCGGGTCGGTCAGGACGGCGAAGAACGCCTTCTTGTGCGGGATCTTGCAGCGCAGCGTGTTGGCCATGCACACCGCGCCCGCCGCGTAGGCGTCGAGCAGCGGCTGGCACTCGGCCCGGCGGGCCAGGATGTCGTTGATCAACACGCGCCGGTAGACGAGGTCGATGCGCCGGCCGTCGGCCACGAGGTGCCGGCCGTCGAAGGTCAGCTCGCGCGGGTCCACCACCACGGTGGGGACGCCGAGCTGCTCGAAGCGCTCGCGGATGATCTGAAACTCCGACCAGGTGGGCACCTCGCGCCAGTCGGTGATGAGCACCGTCGGCGGGTCGGCCCGCCCGCCCCACTCGCGGTAGCTCGCGAGCAGCGCCTCGAGGATCGACGCCATGAGCGGGAAGTACGTGGCCTCGAAGCGCTCGCGGAACCGCGCCATCAGCGGCAGCCCGTCGAAGAGCTCCGACAGCGTCTCGGTGTAGCCGAAGCCGGCCGGCGCCTCCGCGTTGTACTCGGCAAACGCGAGCGAGTCGGGCAGCAGGAACGAGTCCAACCGGGACGAGGTGCTCGCGCACGCGTAGCCCGGCTCGATCGCCACGAGCGAGCGCTCCTCCTCGGTGAGCCCGAGCGCGTCGAGCAGCGCCGGGGCGTGGACGGCCGCGGCCACGACCCGCTCGCCGACGACGGCGATGGACTCGGCGACCGAGGCGACCCGCGCGAGGTCGGCGGGCGAGACGAAGATGGGCCGGAGGAACGGGCAGTTGAGCCGGCCGCCGAAGGTGAGGCGGCGCGCGCGCATCTCGGCCTCGAGGGCCTGCCAGTAGGCCTCGGTCAGCTCCGCCTCCGGCCGGAGGAGGGTGTGCCAGTACTCGACGGGCGAGGTCATGCGCGTGCCGGCTGCGCCACGAAGCCGCTCGCCGCCCCGTGCCCGAGCATCTCCTCCCAGCGCGGCCACGGCTGGTTCACCGCGCCGTTGAGCGCGCGGTCGATCACGAGCTTCGACATCCGGTCGAGCACCAGCTCGAAGTAGTGCTCGGTGATGCGGTCGCGCTCGAAGTCGGGCGCCGGGTTGAGGAAGTCGATGGCGTAGGGCACGCCGTCTTTCATCGCGAACTCGATCGTGTTCATCTCGTAGCCGAGGGCGAGGTTGATCGTCTGCGCGTCTTTCACCACGCGCGCGCCCACCTCGCTCGACAGGTACTCGTGGTCCACGTGGTAGCGGCGCTCCTTCGGGTCGTAACGCACCGGAACGATGTCGGTCTTGCCGAAGGTGAAGCAGCGGACGTACTTGTCGAAGTCAACGAACTCCTGCAGCGTCATGCAGTAGGGCGCCGTGCCGTCGTAGGCGGCAATCAGCTCGCGCGCGTCGTTCACCTTGTAGACGTGCTTCCAGCCCCCGCCCGCGTACGGCTTGAGGATGGCGGGGCGGCCGACGTAATCGAGCAGCCCCTCCCAGTCGACCGGGTACGTGAGGTTGCGCAGCGACTCCGGCAGGATGTCCACGTCGGCCGGGTAGCCCTTCTGCGGCAGCAGCACCGTCTTCGGGATCGTGACGCCGAGCCGGGACATGACGGCGTAGTTGAAGAACTTGTCGTCGGCCGTCCACCAGAACGGGTTGTTGATCACGTACGTCCCGTTCATGGCCGCGTACTTCAGGTAGCCGCGGTAGTAGTCCACCTCGTGGGAGAGGCGGTCCACGATCACCTTGTAGGCCGGCGGCTCGTCGAAGCGCGTGCCGCCCAGCTGCACGTATTCGGCGGTGATGCCGTGCGACTTCCCCGCCGCGTTGACGCGGTCGAGGAAGGCGGGGGGGAAGGCGTACTCGCGACCGACGATCAGACCGATTTTCATGAGCGGAAACCTCAGAACGCCTTACGCCTTACGCCTTACGCCCGGGTCTGGCGTACGTCTTCCGCCTGGCGCTGTGCGCCCGTGTTTCGCTGTGGCCCCGAGCACCGGCGCTGGGCGCTGGGCTGACCTACTTCGCCGTGTCCCCCGTCACAACCGGGTGCCCGGCGCCGGCCCAGGCGGCGAAGCCGCCGAGGAGCGCGGTGACGTTCTTCCTTCCGGCCTGCTCGAGCATGAGCGCCGCACGGGCGCTCGTGGCCTCGTCCCGTCAACTGCAGTACGTGACGATGGGCGTCGTCGAGTTCTTCCACTCGGCGGCCCGGGCGGTGACCGTCTCGAGCGGCACCGAGACGGCACCGGGGATGTGCCCGGCCCGGTAGGCATCGGCACTCCGGACATCCATGACGATCACCTTCCCGCTGTCGACGAGCTTCTTCAGCTCCGCAACGCTCGTCCGCCCGCTTGGGGTGGCGGGCTGCAGTTGCTGGGTGTCCCCGCCGGCCGCGTGGGCGGGGCCGCCGGGGGCGGCCGCGCCGGCGGTCGCCGCGGCGAGAACGGCAACGAAGAACCACTTCCGCATCATCTTGGTCGGCTCCTGGTTCGGGTGGATCGAGAGGCGGTCATTCTAACCGCCTTAGGCCTTACGCCGTACGCCTTACGCCCTTGTCTGCCTTGCGCCTCACGCCAGAGGCCTTACGCCCTTGTCTGCCTTGCGCCTCACGCCAGAGGCCTTACGCCCTTGTCTGTCGCCGCCTTAGGCCTTACGCCGTACGCCTTACGCCCTTGTCTGCCTTGCGCCTCACGCCAGAGGCCTCATGCCCTTGTCTGTCGCACGCCTTGGGCCTTACGCCGTACGCCCTACGCCCGGGTCGGCCTTGCCCTGACTCCCCTGGCGGGCCGGGGCGTCTCCGGTGATTGCTGCCGCAGGCCGGCCAAACGCGGGCGTATCGAAGGCGCCGATCCAAACAGCTGGATGCTCTGGACGGGTTTATCCAACCCGTTGTACACGGCGACACGACCACACGAGCAAGTCTACGCGCAAGCCATTCTCAGAAAGGAATTTACCTGTCTCTAGGGCGGGATCGGTTCTGGAACGCACCTTGCCACCCGATCCAAGGTTGTTGCACCGAAGTCCCGTTCCCAACAGGAGGGTGAGGCTCATGTCAATCAGTTCGTGCAGGGCGGCCGCCCGGTATGGCGTCTTGCTGGCGCTCTTCGTGGCGCTGGTGATGCTGCCGGCCGTCGCGCTGGCCCAGACCGAGACCGGTCGCATCAGCGGCACGGTCTACGACCAGAGCGGCGCGGTGCTGCCGGGCGTCACCGTGACGGCCACGCAGACCGGCAGCGGCGCGCTCAGAACGACGGTGAGCGACGAAGCCGGCCGCTACACGTTCACGAACCTGCAACCCGGCCCGTTCCAGCTCAGGTTCGAACTGAGCGGGTTCAACATCCAGACGGCCAACCTGACCGTCACGGTCGGCTCGGCCGCGAATGTGGACACCAAGCTGCAACTCGCCGGGACCACCGAGACGGTGACCGTCGTGGCCGAGAGCTCGGTCATCAACACCTCGAACGCCGAGGTGGCGACGACGATCAACGAGACGCAGATCCGCGAGCTGCCGACGATCACGCGCAACGTGTACGACCTCGTCGGCACGGCGGGCAACGTGGCGAGCGACACCACGTCCGGGCGCGGGACCGGGTACGCCATCAACGGCATGCGCTCGGCCAGCACGAACGTGCTGCTCGACGGCTCGGCCAACAACGACGAGTTCACGGCCACCGTCGGCCAGGAAGTGCCGCTCGACTCGGTGCAGGAGTTCTCGGTCGTCACCAACAACTTTTCGGCGCAGTACGGCCGCGCCACGGGCGGCATCGTCAACGTGGCCACGAAGTCGGGAACGAACAACTTCCGCGGCACCGCGTACGAGTTCTACCGCGACGACCAGCTGGCCACCAACACGTTCGACAACAAGGCCAACGACATCGAGAAGGGTGAGTTTACGCGGCACCAGATGGGCTTCAGCATCGGCGGTCCCGTCCTGCGCGACAAGCTCCACTTCTTCACCAACCTCGAGTACATCCGCGTGCGCAGCGCGGACACGCAGATCTCGTGGGTGCCCACGCAGGACTTCATCAACGCCAGTTCGGCGGCCACGCGCGCCTTCTTCTCCGCGTACGGCGGCGGGGCCAACATCAACGGCCCGGTGCTGACGCGCGAGCAGGTGTCGGCACTCGTCGGCACGGCGGCGGGCGCGTTCAACAACCTGCCGGCCGGCCTGCCGGTCTTCGGCCAGGTGCAGAAGTCGCTGCCGATCGACGCCGGCGGCGGCGATCCGCAGGACCAGTACCAGTGGATCAGCCGCGTGGACTGGAGCGTTGGTGCCAACACGCAGTTCTACGTCCGCTACGCTTACCAGAACCAGGAGGCCGAGCCAGGCACGAACGCGTCGAGTCCGTACGACGGCTTCGACACCGGCTACCTGAACAAGAACCACAACCTGCTCGGTTCGCTGACGCACGTGTGGGCGCCGACGTTCACGACGCAGACAAAGCTCGTGTGGAACCGGCTCTACGGTGACCAGCCGCTGAACGGCGACCCGCAGCCGACGCTGTACATGAACCCGACCACGGCCGTGCGCCTGCAGGGCTACCGGATCGCGTTCCCGGGCTACCTCCCGTGGAGCCCGGGCAGCGCCATCCCGTTCGGCGGACCACAGCAGCTGTGGCAGATCTACCAGGACCAGACGTGGATCAAGGGCCGCCACGACTTCCGCTTCGGCGGGTCGTACGTGCACATGATGGACGACCGGACGTTCGGCGCCTACGCGAACTCCGTCGAGTCGTTGAACACGACGTCGGCCGCCCTGCCGTCGTTGAACAACTTCGTCACCGGCAACCTGGCCCGGTTCCAGAGCGCGATCAACCCGGAGGGCTACCCCGGCGGCACGTACACGACGCCAGTGGGGTTCCCGAGCTTCAACAGCAAGAACAGCTACAACGAGTTCGCGATCTACGCCAACGACAGCTGGAGCCTGTCGGATCGCTTCACGGTGAACCTCGGCCTGCGCTACGAGTACTACGGGCCGCAGACCAAGAGCGAACCGAAGTACGACTCCAACTTCTACTACCTCAGCGACGACTTCTCGGTGAACGACGGGTCGCCTCAGGAGATCATCGCGCAGCTGCGCGGCGGCCGCGTCTACCCGACCAACGAGAGCCCGCTCGGCTCGCTCTGGGCCCAGGACTGGAACAACTGGGCGCCGCGCGTGGGCTTCGCGTGGGACCTCCGCGGCGACGGGCGGACCTCGGTCCGCGGCGGCTACGGCATGGCCTACGAACGGAACTTCGGCAACGTCACGTTCAACGTGCTGTTCAACCCGCCGGAGTACCTCGTCACGCAGATCAACGCGCCGGCCGACGTCCCGTCGCTGCCCATCTACGTGGACAACCAGGGACCCTTCGGCGGGGTGGCGGGCGTCACCAAGCCGATCCCTGCTGGCAGCCTGCGCCACGTGGACCAGAACATCGAGACGGCCTACGCGCACTTCTGGGGCCTCTCGTTCCAGCACGAGATCGCCCCGGCCCTCGTGGGCAAGATCGAGTACTCGGGCTCGGCGGGCCGGAGCCTCTACGACCTCGCCGACCCGAACAAGCCGGGTGCCCCGCTCGTGTACCTCGGCACGGGGGGCGTCTTCGAGCGCCCGACCACCCAGTACAGCGCCTTCAACTCACGCGGGAACCGCGGCGAGTCGGACTACCACGGCGTGACCTTCTCGCTCGAGTCGCGCCGGCTGGGCAACACCGGCCTGCAGTTCTACGGGTCGTACACGTTCAGCAAGGCCGAGGACAACCTCAGCAGCACGTTCAGCGACAGCGCGGCGAACTACAATCTCGGGTACCTCGACGCGTTCGACCCGATGCTCGACTACGGCTACGCCGAGTTCGACGTGCGCCACCGCGGCACCGTGTCGGGCATCTGGGTGCTGCCGTTCGCTCAGGACTCGACCGGGCTCACGCGGGCTCTGCTCGGCGACTGGTCGCTGAACTTCATCTTCACGGCCCGCACGGGGTATCCGTTCACGCTGTGGGACTGCACGAACGGCGCCTTCTACTGCATGCGGGCGGTCAACCCGATCGGGCTCGACACGACCGTGGGCGAGGGCGTGGACACGGGCAACCCGAACGAGTTCAACCTGCTCGATCTGTCCGGCCTCGTGCCGTTCGCGGGCAGCTACGTGAACCCGATCACCGGCAACAGCGACTACGGGCCGTACCCGGACGACATGACCAAGCGCGACGCGTTCCGCGGCCCCGGCTACTGGAACGTGGACCTCGGGATCAGCAAGCGCATCCGGTTCGGCGCCAACTACGCCGTGCAGCTGCGGGCCGAGGCGTACAACCTGTTCAACCACGCGAACATGTACGCCCGAGCCGACGCGGCCGACATCAGCAGCACGGACTTCATCACCGGCTTCAAGGACGGGAACCGGCGGATGCAAATCGGGATCAAGTTCGAATTCTAAGCTGACGCCGCGCGGTAGGACAGAACGGGGAGGTGCCTTCGGGTGCCTCCCCGTTTCGTTTTTGACGGCGCGGCGGGCGTCGCCTTGCGCCCTACGCCTTACGCCCTATGCCTTGCGCCCATGTCGGCCTTGCGCCTCAGGGCTCACGCCTCACGCCCGGGTCGGGTTTACACCCGACGCCTGGGCGCCCGGGTCGGCCGCACGCCTCGTGTCTCACGCGTGCCGCCGGATCTGACCGTGCCGGCTCAGCTGCAGCCCTCCAACCCCTGATCACCAGCAGCCGGTCGCGACCGCCAGCGCCTGACACACCTGGCGCATCTTGGCGGCACTGACGGCGCCGACGTAGCCCACCAGGCGCGACTGCTCGACGGTCTGGACGTGATCGAGATTCACCGCGGAGTCGTGCTTCAGGCCCTCGTCGACGCCGAGGTCCACCTCGCTCGGGAGCCCGCGGCGCGTCGAGGTGACGGGCGCCACCATGACGGTGTGCAGCAGTGGGATCACCTCGTCCCTCGTGAGCACGAGGACCGGCCGTCGCTTGTCCGGCCCCGTGAAGCGGTACATCCAGAGTTCGCCCCGCGCTACTCGTCGGGCCACGCGCCCTCCTGCTCCCAGCCGGCGAAATCGCGCCCGAGGCCCTCGCCGCCGTACCCGCGGCGATAGGCCGCGGCGATCGTGCGGGCCCGCCGCTGCCGGAGGTAGAGGTCAGCCGCGCGCCGGAGGACCGCCGACCGCCCGTCGCGCCGCACCTCCTCGTCCCGATCCAGCCGCGCGAGCAGGTCCTCATCCATTGTGATCTGTATAGCTTTCATATACACACAATATACGAGAACCTGTCCACGGCAGGATGCCTGTGGCAGACAGGGCGCTGGCCGCTCGCCGCTCGGCGCCTGGCCGCTCTCAGAAGGACACCACGACCCCCGCCGTTAACTCCGCCTGCCACAGCACGGCCGCGTCGAGCGCGACGACGCAGAGGCTGGGGCTGCAGACGCCGGTCGAGGCGCCGCCGTCCACGAAGACCGCGTAGACACGACCGTCGAGGCGCACGCCGACGTGCTCGGTCGGCAGCAGCTTCACGCCCCCGCCGCCGGCAAGCGAGAAGCGGACCTCGGAATCTCCGTCGCCGCCGAAACGGGTGAGGCCGAGCAGTCCGCTGAGGAAGGGGACGGCCCAGCCCCTGCCGATGTCCTGGGTTCCGCCCGCCATCCAGTGGTCCACCAGGAGGTCGGCAGTCCGGACCGCGCCGCCTGACGCCGGCACGTCCACCTCCACTTCTTGGTGCGAGTACAGGAAGGTGAACGACAGTCCCTCGCTGTTGACGAAGATGTCAGCGATGCCGCCGAAGCTCGGCGCGCCGTCGAGGTCGAGCGAGGTCGCGGTGATCTCCTCGTAGAGGTCGCCCCCGAAGCGGTAGCCGGCAAACGGCGTCAGCTGCACCACCTGCGCCTGTGTGGTCCCCGCCACGAGGAAACAGAGCATCGCGAGGCCGAGGGTCAGGCGGCGGCTGGTGATCCGCCGGCGAGCAGCGTGCCAGGGCGCAAGGCCTGAGGCGTAAGGCGTAAGACCCAGGGCGTAAGGCGCCGTCGTCACCGTCCCGGCTCCACGCTGATGGCTCGCGACTTGGTGTAGGTGACCTCGACGCGGTCGCCCGGCTTCAGGCCCTCGAGCAGGCGGCGGTCCAGCACGGCCCGCGCCACCTTCATGTTGTCGTCCTTCCGGTAGACGACGATGCCCGCCTGCCGGTCGATGTCGTCGATGACGACGGTCACCTTGAGCTGCTGGAGCAGGTCGGCGGCCTGCTCGCCGGCGCCCGCCCTGGCCTCGGCCGTCGTGTCCTCCACGGTGGTCGGCTTCGCGTCGGGCCTCACCTGCACGATCACGGATTCGATGAAGCGGACCGTGACGATGTCGCCACGCCGCAGGTCGTCGAACTGGCGGATCTCGGGCGGCACGTGAATCTCGCTGAGCAGCCCTTCGGGGGTCCTGAACGTGACAGTGCGCGAGAACGTGTCGATGTCGTCCACCTTCGCGGTCATCACCGACTCGCGGCGGGTGACGTTGGGCTGGTCCGGCGCGGCGAGCGCGGGGAACGCGACGGTGCCGGCAACGACGGCGATGGCAATGAGTTGGCTGCGCATGCGGTGATTATGGACCCGCCCAGCGGCCAGCGACCGCGGCGCCCGACGGCGCGCGGTGCCTTGCGCCCGGATGCCCGGCGGCGCGGCGCACCGCCCGGCGTGCACGTCGCGCCTCACGCCCTCCAGCGCCAGTCCGTGCCGGAGGCGGGCAGGGAGACAGCGATGCCTAGAATGCCCCCGTCGACGCCGCCCTCGTCGCCGACCGGCTGCGGCAGGTCTTCGCGCGCGACGCGCACGGGGCGGTCGCGGTGTACCTCTTCGGCAGTGTGGCGCCGGAGCGACGATCGTCCGCGACGTGGTCGAGCACCACCTTGACGACCTGCTCGGGTTCGTCGCTGCCATCCGGGACCGCATGGCGCGGCCGGCACAGCGGATCTCGCCCTCCTCGGCCGCGCCGCCCGTCTGTCATCAGCGGCTCGGCCCGCGAGGCTGGTGTGGCTGTGGCCGGGCGTCGGCGGGCGGGCTCAGGCCTGCACCAGCAGCCGGTCGAGATCGAAGTGTGGCGCAAACGGGTTGGCGAACCGTACGCCCTCGACCCGGCGCCCGTCGATGAAGTCCTCCGAGAGGATCAGCGGGACCTGGTTGAGGCGGGCCGTCGCCCAGAGCCGCGCGTCCCAGAACGCGAGACGGTACTGCTGAACACCGCGCACCGCCTCCATGACGATGGGCGCCGTGAGGTCGAACGTGATCCAGCCTGCCGTGAGGCGGCCGACCTGCGCGGCAGCATCCCGCCCGCTCAACAGCGGGCGCCTTCCCCGGGTGACGGTCCAGAAGAACTCCGACAGACACTGGACCGAGAGGCGGCCCGCCCCAATCCTGCGCACGGCCTCGAGCGTCGCAATCGCCTGGTGGTGCTTCGACTGGCCGGCCGGGTCGTGCGCGTAGACGAGGACATTGGTGTCAACGAGCACGCAGGCCATGTCTGGTCATCTCGCGGTAGATCGTCTCACGATCCGCTCGCGGTGCTGGCCGGGCGCCCTTGCGGGCCGACCTCGAACGCATGAACGCCAGGGCTTCGTCCCACGCAGCGTCGTCGGGGCGCAGCCTGGACGGCCGCGCCACCTGGAGCGCGTCGAGGGCATCCCGCACGACCTGCGCCTCGGTCCGGCCGGTCGCGCGCGCGGCCGCCTTCAGGCGCCTGTCGTGGTCCGCCCCGAGATACAGCTGCTTTCGCACCATCGCAACCATACATCACACTATACATCGCCTTGCGCCTTGCGCCTTGCGCCCGGGTATGCCCTCCGCCCGAGTACTTCCTGGTGTTCAGCCTTGCGCCGAGCGCCTAGCGGCCTCCGGAGGAGCCAGCCCCTGCCGTTCCCAGGCCTCGCGCGCGCGGCTCGCCGCCTCGACCGACGCGTAGCGGTGCACCCCGGGCGGGAATCGCCGCGGGCGGAGCTTCGTCGCGAGGTCCGACAGCCGGCACGCCAGCTCGATGCCCCGCGCACCATCGGGCCCCTCCAGCGCGGCGGGCGGCATGTCCCCCACGGTCCTGAACTTCCTGACCGGCACTACTCCGCCTCGCCGAGTTCGAACCGCTGCCTGATCAGGTCGGCGTCGACCCGGTCCTGTGGCCGCACCGTGTCTTTCTTCATGCGGTACAGCATCCTGGCGGTGGCCGCTCGAAACGGTACGCCGTCGAGATCCAGCGTCTCGGACTCGAGGTCGGCGAACGCGAAGGCGTCTCCCAGCCGCGACAGGAAATCGATCCAGTAGTCGCCGGCCGGCGGCACGTACTGAATCGCGGGGTACTCGCCGGCCAGGTCCTCGGCGCGGATCGTGTCGATCTCGGGATCACCGAACAGCTCGTGCAGGGCCGCCCTGAGGCGCGCCACGTTGGGCGGATCGGGCGAGATGAAGACATCCATGTCGCGGGTGGCCCGCACGATGCCCTGCGCCGCCATCGCCATCGAGCCAACGACCACGTAGGCGACGCCGTGCCGCTCGAAGGCCGCGATGATGCGCCGCGCCTCGGCGAAGTCCACGGCCGCGATTATCCCACGCGGCTCGGCACGACCGTATAATCGCGGGCACATGAACCGCCTCTCGGCGGCCCGGTCACGCACGGTGATCGTTCTCCTCGTCCTGCCGGCGGCGCTGGGCCTCACCGGCACCGGGACGCGCTACCTCACCCTGGAGGAAGCCCGTCCGGTCCTGGCCGCGGCCGGGTCCTTCGTACCTGCCGAACTGCGCGGATCCGCGGTCCCCCTCGGCTCGGCCGCCTGGGACCGCTGGGTGCGCGCGCACGACGCGGCGACTCGCGCGCGCGTTGCGCTGGGGGAAGACGACTCGCTCGCCTACCTGCTCGTGTTCGGGACGAGCTACACGCGCGCACCGAGACTCACCGGGAGCCTCGCCGACACGTTTGCCTCGACGCCGGCGGAGGCGCGCACCGCGCCGACGCTCGACGCTCTGGTGGCGCAGGCGATGAACACGCGGCTCGACGATCTGATCGCCGGCATGCGCCGTCCCGGCGAGAACGAGCGGCTCGCGTGGGCACAGGCAGCGGTGCAGCGGCGCGGCATCCGTCTCGACACGCCCAAGGGCCGGCAGACCGCGCGCGTCTTTCTGCTCGAGAACTACGCGCGCGTGAGCCGGGAGAGCGCGGAGCTCGCCACACGCATCGCGCCGTCGGGCGCTGCCGGCAGCCGCGACGCCGAGCTTGCACAACGCGCGCGGCTCTTTGCCGACCGCGGCCTCGCCCCCGACACCACCTGGCAGATCAACTTCGCCCTCGACGAGGCGCTCGCCGCGCTTGCCGCACGCGGCACGCTCGCGCCCGGCGCCGTGCGTCGCGTCGCCATCGTTGGCCCCGGCCTCGACTTCGTGGACAAGGACGAAGGCCACGACGCGTACCCGCCGCAGACGCTGCAGCCCTTCGCGGTGATGGACGCGCTGCGCGCACGCGGCCTTGCCGCGCCGGATTCACTGCACCTGACGGCACTCGACCTCAGCCCCCGCATTGTCGGGCACGTGCAGGCGATCGCATCGCCGGGCACGCCGCCGCGAGCCGGCGCGGCGCCGCCGGCCCCTCGTCCCTACGAACTGCACCTGCTCCGCGACCCGCGCGTGCCGTGGACAGGGTCCGCACGGGGGTATTTCGACCGGTTCGGCACGGCGATCGCCATGCCGGGGCTGAAGCCCCGGCCTCCATCGGAGGCAGCCATGCCGGTACGGAGCCCGGGGGCTTCAGCCCCCGGGTCCCCCGACCTCGAGGTGCGGTCACTCTCCGTCGATCCCATCCTCGTACGCCGCGTCACGGCGATCGACATCAACGTCGTATCCCAACGCCTCGATCTCCCGCCAGCCGACCGCTTCGATCTCGTGGTGGCGACCAACGTACTGCTCTACTACGACGTCTTCGAGCAGGCGCTCGCCGCGTCGAACATCGCGTCCCTGCTCGCGCCGGGCGGTCTCCTGCTGACCAACACGCGCCTCGACGACCTGCCGGCGTTCCCCCTGCGCCGCGTCCAGGAGACGGCCACCGCGTTCTCCACGCGGCCGGGAGACGGGGAGTACGTGTTCGTCTAC
>Ga0114939_10000290_pt1 | contig 43515 bp, 36 predicted proteins | sample AshMeaCrysSpring_FD_87196 | JGI IMG/M metagenome (GOLD analysis project Ga0114939, IMG submission 87196) | Groundwater microbial communities from Big Spring, Nevada to study Microbial Dark Matter (Phase II) - Ash Meadows Crystal Spring | ecosystem: Environmental > Aquatic > Deep subsurface >...
CGGTCCGGCCGGGCGAGCCGGCCGCCGCAAGGCCCGAGCCCGCCGCAGAGGCCGCGCCGCAGGGGCCCCTCATTTCCGACGACCTGATGGCGGGGCTGACCGGCTAGACCAGGATCACGTCGTACTGCTCCTGCATGTACGCCGTCTCCACCTGCATCGAGATGGGCTTGGCGATGAAGTCGCCGAGCATGGTGAGGGCGGTGGACTCCTCGTCCAGGAACATGTCGATGACCTTCTGCGAGGCGAGGATGCGGTACTCCTTGGCGCCGAACTGGCGCTCGGCGCGCAGGATCTCGCGCAGGATCTCGTAGCAGACCGTCTGCGGGGTCTTGAGCTCGCCGCGGCCGCTACACACCGGGCAGGGCTCGCAGAGCACGTGCGCGAGGGATTCGCGCGTGCGCTTGCGCGTCATCTCGACGAGGCCCAGCTGCGAGAACCCGTTCACCGTGACGCGCGTGCGGTCGCGCGACAGCGTCTTGCGGAACTCCGCCAGCACCGCGTCGCGGTGCTCCTGCGAGTCCATGTCGATGAAGTCGACGATGATGATGCCGCCCAGGTTGCGCAGGCGCAGCTGGCGGGCGATCGACTGCGCCGCCTCGAGGTTGGTCTTGTAGATCGTGTCGTCGAAGCTGCGCCCGGAGACGAAGCCGCCCGTGTTCACGTCCACCGTGGTGAGGGCCTCGGTCTGGTCGATGATCAGGTAGCCGCCGCTCTTCAGGTCGACGCGCCTCGCCAGGGCCTTCTCGATCTCCTCCTCCACCGCGAAGAGGTCGAAGAGGGGCCGCTCGCCGGCGTAGTGCTCCAGCACCGGCAGCGCCTGGCGCGTGTACTTCTCGGCGAATTCGCGCAGCCGGTGGAAGGTTTCCCGGGAGTCGACGATGACCCGCTCGGTCGTGTCGGTGACGAGGTCTCGCAGCACGCGCGCCGACAGGGAGAGGTCCTGGTAGAGCACCGCCTGCGGGGGCGCCGTCCGCGCCGCCTCCTGGATCTGCTTCCAGAGCGTGATCAGGTAGTCGATGTCGGCGCGCAGCTCGGCGTCGGCCGCCGTCTCGGCGACGGTGCGGACGATGAAGCCGCCCGATTCGCCGGGCGGGATGAGCGCCTGCACCTTCTCTCGAAGGTTCTCGCGTTCCGCCACGTCCTCGATGCGCTGCGAGATGCCGATGTGCGGGTCCTGCGGCAGGTAGACGAGCAGGCGCCCGGCGATGGACACCTGCGTGGACAGCCGCGCGCCCTTGGAGCCGATGGGGTCCTTCACCACCTGCACGAGGAGCGTCTGCCCCTCGGAGAGGATCTTCTCGATGGGCCTCGTCTGCCCGTCGCCGCTCCTGGCCGTCCAGATGTCGGCCACGTGCAGGAAGGCCGCCCGCGCAAGCCCGATCTCGACGAACGCCGACTGCATGCCCGGCAGCACCCGGCAGACGCGGCCGAGGTAGATGTTTCCCACGATGCCGCGCGAGGAGTCGCGCTCGACGTGCAGCTCCTGCACCGAGCCCTGCTCGGTGATCGCGACCCGCGTTTCCTGCGGGGTGACGTTGATGAGGATCTGCTCGTTCATCGGGGACCGGCTCTCGCGCCGAAGTTTACGGGACTGCCACGCCGAACTCACGCAGGAGCGCGGCGGTCTCGTAGAGGGGCAGCCCCATGACCCCGGAGTAGCTCCCCTCGAGGCGGCTCGCGAAGGCGCCCGCCCGCCCCTGGATGCCGTAGCCGCCGGCCTTGCCGAACGGCTCGCCCGAGGCGGCGTAGGCCTCGATGCGCCGCTCGTCGATCGGCCCGAAGGTCACGTGCGATTCGCTCACCCGCATGTCGAGGCGATCGTCGAAGGCGACGGCCACGGCGGTCAGGACGCGGTGGCGCGTGCCGGCGAGCAGCCGCAGCATGCGCGCCGCATCGGCCCGGTCGGCGGGCTTGCCGAGGATCTCGTTGTCCAGCGCCACCGTCGTGTCCGCCGCGAGGACCGGCATGCGCTTGAGCCCCCTGCGTTCCCCCACCCGCTTCCACGCCGCCTCGGCCTTGAGCCGCGTCACGCGCCGGACGTAGTCGTCGGGGTGCTCGCCGGGAAAGGCGGTCTCGCTGGTTTCCGGGTCCTGCCGCAGCCCTTCGCGGAAGAGAAGCACCTCGAAGCGGACGCCGATCTGGGCCAGCAGCTCGCGGCGGCGCGGGCTTCGCGAGGCGAGGTGGATGACGGCCAAGGATTACTCGCGGTGGTAGGGGTGGCCGGCGAGGATGGACCACGCCCGGTAGAACTGCTCGGCGAGCACGACGCGCACGAGCCCGTGCGGCAGGGTGAGCGCCGACAGCGACAGGAGCTTGTCCGCGCGCTCGCGCACGGCGTCGGCAAGCCCGTCGGCGCCGCCGATCACGAAGGCCGGGTGCGTCGCGTCGCGCATCCACCCGGCCAGCATGACGGAAAGCCCCGCGGTGGAGACGCTGCGCCCCTTCTCGTCCAGGGCAATGACCGTCGCACCCGCCGGGACTGCCGCGAGCAGGCGCTCGGCCTCCAGCGCCTTCGCCTTCTCGACCGTCTTTCCCGACGTCCTGTCCTCGGGCCGGATCTCCACGAGCTCGACGCGGATCTCCGGCGGCAGCCGCTTCACATACTCGCCGTAGCCGGACTGGATCCAGCCGGGCATCCGGTGGCCGACGGAGAGGATCGTGACGCGCATTCAGGCGGCGGGCTTGCGCCGGCGCGGACGGGCTGCGCCCGCCGCGCGGGCCCCGGCGGGCGCAGCCTTCCGGGTGCGGGGCGCCGCCTTCGCGGTCGCGCCCGTGCGGGCGGCTGGCGGCCGCGGCGGCGCGGGCGCGGCGACGGGCCCGGTCGGGTTCGCCGGCCGGTCGAACTTGCCCTCGCCCCACAGCTCCTCGAGGTTGTAATAGGCGCGGACCGTGGGCTGCATGATGTGCGCCACGATGTCGCCGGAGTCGACAAGCACCCACTCGGCGCCCTCCTCGCCTTCGGTGCCGATGATGGCGCAGCCCGCCTCCTTCAGCTTGTCGCGGACGTGGCGCGCCAGCGCCTTGGTCTGGCGGGCGGAGTCGGCGCTCGCGATCACGATCCAGTCGAACATGGACGTCACCCTCCGGACGTCGATGGCGAGGATGTCGCGGGCCTTGATGTCCTCGAGGGCGGCGACGACGAGCTTCTTCTTGGCCAGGGTGGTCAGGGGTCGGGTCATGGGGTGTCTTGTCCCAGCTTCGCCGGGAACCCCGGGGTTCCGTAGAGCGAGCGTTGGTGGATGTGGTCGACGACGGGGTCGGGGGTGAGGTAGCGGATCGATGCGGCCGCCCGCGCGAGGCTGCGGATGGCGGTGGAGGAGATGGCGAGCGGCGTCATCGGGAAGGTTGCGATGCGGCCGGCGGGTGATGATGCCAGCTCCGCGCGGCTTTCGGTGAGCCTTGGCAGGAGGGCGCGGGGAATCGCCGCCCGGCCCGCCGCCAGCGAATCGTCGGCGCGCACGGCCACCACGAAATGGGCCAGGTCGAACAGGGACTCCCAGCGGTGCCACGTCTCGACCTCGGCGAAGGCGTCGGTGCCGCAGAGGAAGCAGAGCGGCGCGGACGGCCCGCACTCGCGGCGGAATTCCGCGAGCGTATCCACCGTGTAGGTGGGGCCGGGGCGGCGCACCTCGCGGTCGTCGACGGTGAAGCACGGCTCCCCCGCCGTGGCGAGGCGAAGCATGTGCAGGCGCTCGGGGCCGCTCGCGAAGGTGCCCCGCCCGCGCTGCCAGGGCTGGCCGGTCGGGAGAAAGACGACCCGCCCGAGGCCGAAGGCCTCGCGAAGCTCCGTGGCGAGCCGCAGGTGGCCGAAGTGCACCGGGTCGAACGCGCCCCCGAAGAGGCCCAGGGAGGAGGCCAATCGCTTCAGCCGCGCACGTGCCCGTCGCCGAGCACGATCCACTTCTGCGAGGTGAGGCCCTCGAGTCCGACCGGGCCGCGCGCGTGCAGCTTGTTGGTGGAGATGCCGATCTCCGCCCCCAGGCCGTACTCGAAGCCGTCCGCGAAGCGCGTCGACGCGTTCACCATCACGGAGGCGGAGTCCACCTCGCGCAGGAAGCGCTGCGCCCGGCCCCAGTCCGGCGTGACGATCGCATCGGTATGCTGCGAGCCGTACGCGGCGATGTGCGCGATGGCCTCGTCGATTCCGCGCACGACCGCGATGGCGACGATCGGCGCCAGGTACTCGGCGCGCCAGTCGTCCTCGGTCGCGTCCTTCACGTCCGCGAGTCCCGCGCCCGCGAGGACCGCCTTCGCCGCCGGGCAGGCGCGCATCTCGACGCCCTTGGCGGCGAACATCCGGCCGATCGCCGGCAGCACGGCGGGGGCCGCCGCCTCCGCGACGAGGAGGGTTTCCATCGTGTTGCAGGTGCCGTAGCGCTGCGTCTTGGCGTTCTCCACGATCGCGAGCGCCTTGGCGGGATCGGCGCCCTCGTCCACGTAGACGTGGCAGACGCCGTCGAGGTGCTTGATCACGGGCACGCGCGCCTCCTGCGAGATGCGCGCGACGAGTCCCTTGCCGCCGCGCGGCACGATCACGTCCACGTACTTCTCGGCCGCGATCAACTCGCCCACCGCGGCCCGGTCCGGGGTGCCGACGAACTGGACGGCAGTCTCCGGAAGCCCGGCGGCCTTGAGGCCCGCATGCAGGCAAGCGGCGATGGCCGCGTTGGAGTGCAGGGCCTCGCTGCCGCCGCGGAGGATGGCCGCGTTGCCGCTCTTCAGGCACAGCCCGCCGGCATCGGCCGTCACGTCGGGGCGCGACTCGTAGATGATGCCCACCACGCCCAGCGGCACGCGCATGCGGCCCACCTGGATGCCGGTGGGGCGGTAGCGCAGGTCGGTCACCTCGCCCACGGGATCGGGCAGGCGGGCGATCTGGCGCAGTCCCTCGGCCATCTCCTCGACGGCCTTGGCGGTGAGCGCGAGGCGGTCGATGAAGGCGTCGTCGGCGCCGTCCTTGCGGCCGCCGCCCTCGCGGCCGCGCCGGGCCTCCTTCACGTCGCGGGCGTTGGCCGCGAGGATCGACTTCTCGCGGTCCACCAGCGCTTCCGCGGCGACCTCGAGGGCGCGGTTCTTGGCCGCCGTGGGCGCGCGCGCGATCACGCGGCTCGCCTCGCGGGCCGCCCGGCCGATAGCGGCGACGAGGGCCGTCACGTCGGTGGTGGTATGGGTTTCGCTCATGGGATGGCGGCGGCGTCAGGCGGCCGGCGCGAGCGCCGGCTGGCCCGAGAGCGCGAGGGAAAGCTCCAGCATTTCCTCCCACGCGTCGCCTGTCTCGACGCCCTTGATCATGCGGTCAATCCGGTGGGCCCGCAAGAGTTGCCGGTCGAACGAGGCGGCGTCGTGCTTGCGCGCCGTTCGCTGCAGGGCCTGCAGGCGGTCGGGGTCGAGGAAGCGGCGCGGGCGCTCGCGGGCGGCCACCTGCATCAGCAGGCGCAGTTCCTCGGTGAGCGCCCACAGCAGCAGCGGCGCGGGCTCGCCCTCGGCCTCGAGCGAATCCAGCGCGCGGGCGATCCGGCACGCGTCGGCGTCGTGGATGGCCTCGATCAGGCCGTCGCGCTCGAATCGCGAGACGTCGGTCACGGCCTCGCGGAGGGACTCGAGCGACACGTCGCCGGCGGGCAGGAGGAGGGCCAGCTTCTCCACCTCCTGCTTCGCCGCCAGGAGATTGCCCTCGACGCGGTCGGCGAGCCATTCCAGCGTCTCCACCGAGGCCCGCTGCCCCTGCTCCGCCAGCCGTGCGGCGAGCCATTGCGGGAGTTCCTCCCGCGAAACCGCCCGCGCCTCGACGACGGTGCCGGCGTTTTCGAGGGCGCCGAACCAGGCGGTCTTGCGCTGCTGCCACTCGAGCTCGGGCAGCGTCACGAGGACGACCGTGTCTTCCGGCAGGCGGGCGCAGAGCGCCTCGAGGGCCTTGCCGCCATCCGCGCCGGGCTTGCCGCCGGGGATGCGGATCTCGAGGAGCCGCTTCGAGGCGAACAGCGAAAGATTGGCGGCGGATGCCCCGAGCCGGGACCAGTCCGCGCCGGGCTCGGCGGTGAAGACCTCCCGCTCCGTGCAGCCGTCCCCGCGGGCGGCGGCGCGGATGGCGTCCGCCGCCTCGAGGGCGAGCAACGCCTCCGGACCGTGCACCGCATAGAGCGGGCCGATGCCCTTCTTCAGGTGCTGGGCGAGCTGGCGCGTCGCGATCTTCACGGGGCGGCCTGGCTGCGGGCCACCGCGATCTGGCGCAGGATGCGGGTCGCGGCCTCGCCGCGCATGTCGTCGAAGAGCAGCCGCTCCTCGGCCTCCTTCGCGAGCGGCGCCGATTCCGAGTAGCTGATGGTCCTGCGCAGCTCGATCTCCGTGGGCGCCACGAGGACCTTTTCCGGCGGCACGGTCACCTGGTAGCCGACGCGCAGCCGCAGCTGGTAGTCGAACACGCGGCCGGCGCCGGTGAGGGTCTGGATGGTCTTCTCCGTGCTCTCGGAAAGGATGCGCAGGTGCACGTCGGCTTCGCCCGCGCCCGCGGCGAGCCGCGTCGGGCTGCCCGCGAGCTGGCGGCGCACTTCCGTGGCCACCTGCGAGGGCACGTCCGCGCCGAGGTGCAGCGACCGGAAGCCCGTGGCTACCTCGCCGCGCAGCTGGAAGCCGCAGGCGGCGAGCAGGAGGCAGGCGAGGGCGGCCGCGACCCTAGACAACGATGTTCACCAGCCGGCCGGGCACCACGACGACCTTCTTCGCGGGCCTGCCCTCCATGAACTTCGCCGCCGCTTCGGTGGCCAGCGCCGCCTGCTCGATCTGCTCGCGCGAGGCGCCGGCGGGCACCTGCACCGCGCCGCGCAGCTTGCCGTTGACCTGCACCACCAGTTCGAGGGTGTCCTGCACGAGGGCGGCCCTGTCCGTCTCGGGCCAGGCCTGGTCGAGGAGGCGGCTGCCCGGGCGAAGCTCCGCCCACAGCGCCGTGGCGATGTGCGGCACGATGGGGGAGAGGAGCAGCACCGCGTTCTCGAGGACCTCCTGGGCCACGGCGCGCGCGGCGGGCGACGATTCCCTGACATCGGAGAGCGCGTTGAGGAGTTCCATCACGGCGGCGATGGCGGTGTTGAACTGCAGGCGCCGGCCGTAGTCGTCGCCGACCTTCTCGATGGTCTTGTGCAGCTTGAAGCGCAGGTCCTTCAGCGCCTTCGGAAGCTCGCCCGCGGCGCGTCCCGCGACCGGCCCGCCGGCGGCGAGGTGGTCGTGCACCAGCTTCCAGAGGCGCTTCAGGAAGCGGAAGGAGCCCTCGACGGAGGCGTCGGACCACAGGATGGTGTCGGTGGGGGGGCTCGCGAACATCACGTACAGCCGCGCCGTGTCGGCGCCGTAGCGGTCGATGAGTTGCTGCGGGTCGACGCCGTTGCGCTTCGACTTGGACATCGTCCCGATGCCGCCGTAGTCCACGGGCCCGCCGTCGGCCTTCAGGGTGACGGCGGCGATCCGTCCCTCCGCATCGACCTTCAGGTCCACCTCGTCCGGCGCGAAGTAGGCGATGCCGCCCTTGTCAGTGCGCCGGCTGAAGATGTGGTTGAGCACCATGCCCTGCGTGAGCAGGTTCCCGAACGGCTCGTCGACCTTCACCAGCCCCATGTCTCGCATCACCTTGGTCCAGAAGCGCGCGTAGAGCAGGTGCAGGATGGCGTGCTCGATGCCGCCGATGTACTGGTCCATCGGCATCCAGTAGTCGGCGCGGCCGTCCACCATGGTCTTCGCGTCGGGGCAGGTGTAGCGGAAGAAGTACCACGACGAGTCGGCGAAGGTGTCCATGGTGTCGGTTTCGCGCTTCGCCTCGCCCCCGCACTTCGGGCACCGGCACTCGTAGAACGCGGGCGATTTCGCGAGCGGGCTCCCGGAGCCGTCGGGAACGAGATCCTCGGGGAGCAACACCGGCAGCTGGTCATCGGGGACGGCGACGTCCGCGCACCTGGGACAGTGGATGATGGGAATGGGCGTGCCCCAGTAGCGCTGCCGCGAAAAGCCCCAGTCGCGCAGGCGGAACTGCTTGCGCCTTTCTCCCAGGCCCAGCGCGCCAAGGTCGGCGGCCACGGCGTCGATGGCGGCCGGCTGCCCCAGGCCATCGTACTTGCCGGAATTCACGCACACGCCCGGCGCCTCGTACCACGCCTGCCAGGCGTCGGTGGAGTAGGGCTGCCCGTCCACGTCGATGACCTGCCGGATGGCGAGGCCGTACTTCTTCGCGAAGGCGAAGTCGCGTTCGTCGTGGCCGGGCACGGCCATCACCGCGCCCTCGCCGTAGCCCATCAGGACGTAGTTTCCGACCCAGACCTCGACCTTTTCCTTCGTGAAGGGATGCAGGACGAAGAGGCCCGTCGGCATCCCCTTCTTCTCCATCGTGGCGAGGTCGGCTTCCATCACGCCGCCCTTCTTGCACTCCTCGATGAAGCCGGCGAGCTGCGGATTGCCCTTTGCCGCCTCGGTAGCCAGCGGGTGCTCGGCGGCCACCGCGGCGAAGGTGATGCCCATGATGGTGTCGGCGCGCGTCGTGTAGACCTTGAGGCCGGGGGTCCCCGTCCCGATGGGGCCATGAAACGGCTTGCCGCCGGCCATGCGACGGGCCGTTTCTTCGGCGTACGGCAGCGTGAACTCGACCCCGTAGGAGCGGCCGATCCAGTTGCGCTGCATCTGCTTCACCTGCTCGGGCCAGGCGAGGCCGTCGAGGGCGTCCACCAGCTCGTCGGCGTACTGCGTGATGCGCAGGTACCACATGGGAATCTCGCGCTTCTCGACCGTCGCGCCGGTGCGCCAGCCCTTGCCGTCGATCACCTGCTCGTTGGCGAGGACGGTCTTGTCGACGGGGTCCCAGTTCACGGTGCCCGTCTTCTTGTAGGCGATGCCCCTTTCCCGCATGCGCAGGAAGAACCACTGGTTCCACCGGTAGTAGTCAGGCGAGCAGGTGGCCAGTTCGCGCGTCCAGTCGATGGCGAAGCCCAGCGACTTAAGCTGCCTCTTCATGTAGGCGATGTTGTCCCACGTCCACTTCGCCGGCGGCACGCCGTTGGCCATGGCGGCGTTCTCGGCGGGAAGCCCGAAGGCGTCCCAGCCCATGGGCTGCAGGACGTTGTACCCCTTCATGCGCAGGAAGTGGCAGAGCGCGTCGTTGATCGAGTAGTTGCGCACGTGCCCCATGTGCAGCTTGCCCGACGGGTAGGGAAACATGCCCACGTTGTAGTACTTGGGCTTGGCCGACGCGTCGGGGGCGGCAAAGGCCTTCGTCTCGGTCCAGTCCCTCTGGACGGCCGGCTCGATGACCTTCGGCTGGTAGGCGGAATCCATCGCTTCCTTCGTTCGTGAGGCGCGTTGTGCGACGCGCAAATTATAGCAGCGGGGTTCCCCAAGCCCTTGATTTCCCATGCGCTATCGGCGAGGGGAACTTGTGCGGCGCACTTCCGGTCATCCTTGCGGCAGCGCGCTCTCCGGCGCGCTGCCAAGCCAGTGGGGTGCAACGCTTGGGGGGCACCGTGGGTGCCCCGCTTTTTTTGCCGGTCCGCATGCCGCGGCGCGGCCCTCGCCACCGCCGCCGTGAAATAATTGCGGCCGGAACCCACCCCATCCCGCCCGCAGGCCCGCCCTCCCGCCCGGGCGCCGAAACCATGGCCGACCTCCTCGCCGGGCTCAACCCGGAGCAATTGCGCGCGGTGACCCTGCCGCGCGAGTCCGCCCTCATCCTCGCGGGTGCCGGCAGCGGCAAGACGCGGGTGCTCACCACGCGCATCGCCCACCTCATCCAGTCGGGCGCGGTGAGCCCCGCGGGGGTGCTCGCCGTCACCTTCACCAACAAGGCGGCGCGCGAGATGCTCTCGCGGCTCTCGGCGATGCTGCCCATCAACACGCGCGGCATGTGGGTGGGCACCTTCCACGGGCTGTGCAACCGCCTGCTGCGCACGCACCACCGCGACGCCGGCCTGCCGCAGCTCTTCCAGATCCTCGACCAGGGCGACCAGCTCTCGATGGTCAAGCGCCTCGCCAAGGCGCAGAACCTCGACGAGGAGAAGTTCGCGCCCCGCCAGCTGCAGGCGTTCATCAACCACTGCAAGGAGTCGGGGCTGCGCGCCAACGCGGTGGAGGCGGGCGACGACTTCACCCGGCGCATGCGGGACTTCTTCGCCGACTACGACGCGCAGTGCAACCGCGAGGGCGTGGTGGACTTCGCGGAGCTCCTGCTGCGCACCTTCGAGCTGCTCACGCGCAACCTCGACCTGCTGGCCCACTACCAGGAGCGCTTCCGCTACATCCTGGTGGACGAGTTCCAGGACACGAACAAGCTGCAGTACAAGTGGATCCGCCTGATCGCCGGCTCGAACGGCTGCGTGTTCGCGGTGGGGGACGACGACCAGTGCCTGACCGGCAACAGCCGCGTGACGCTCGCGGATGGTACGACGCGCGCGCTGTCGGCCATTCGCCCGGGGGATCGTGTCCTCTCCTGTTATGGAAGCGGTGATTTCCGGCCAGCCGAGGTGGCGCGTGTCTACCGCCGCGCGGCGAAGGCGGATCTGGTTGAAGTCCGTACCCGGGGTGGCAGGCGAATCGTCAGCACGCCCGAACACACGCACTTCGCGGGATACCTGCTAGGGGAGACACCGCAGACCTACTTCACGTACCTGATGTTCAAGGAGGGGGTGGGCTACCGCCTCGGAACCTCGCAGGTCTACACGCGGGGGCAGGTCAAGCCGATGGTGGGATTCCGGCAACGGTCCATCCAGGAACACGCCGATGCCGTCTGGATTGTCGGCACCCATGCCACCGAGAATGAGGCGCGCTTCCAGGAGATCACGTTTTCCCTGAAGTACGGGCTGCCTACGCTTCCCTTCGTCGCCCGCAAGGGCAAGGCGGTCAACGGCCTTGTCCACGAGCCATCCTGGATTTCCAGGCTGTACCGCGAGGTGGATACGGCGGGCGCGGCGAGGCGGTTGCTGTCCGACCAGGGGCTCCAAGAGAACGAGCCCCATCACGTCCCGATTTCGCGCGATTCGAAGCGGCGCAACGTCGTCGTCACGCTGTGCGGGGACCATCGCGGCGCGCGGCCTGCCCATCGCGTCGCCGTCATGGGCAATGACGAGGCGGGCCGGCTTTCCCTGGCCCGTGCGGGGCTCGACGTCCGGCCGGCGAAGCGGGGCTCGAACAGCTGGCGATTCGAGACCCTGCGCGCTGAGTTCGGCGAGGTGATGAAGCTCGCGACGGCCGCCCGTGAAGCCCTCGGCGGACGCATTCTGCTGCGCGCCAACCTGCATGGGCGGTCGCTGCCCTTCTTGCGCGCCGCCGCCGTCCGCCCCGGCATGGTGATGGTCGGCGAGGACGGCCGGATCGACATCGTCGAATCCGTGCGACGAATCGCAGGACGGCGCCGGCCGGTCTTCGATCTCGACATCGTTTCCACGCACAACTTCATCGCCAACGGCATCGTCACGCACAATTCGATCTACCGCTTCCGCGGCGCTGACGTCGGCAACATGAACGAGTTCCTGCGCGACTTCGGCGTGCACGAGGTGGTGAAGCTCGAGCAGAACTACCGCTCCCAGGGCGCGATCCTCGACGCCGCGAACGCCGTCATCGCGCAGAACAAGGCGCGCCTGGGCAAGAACCTCTGGACGTCCGCGGGCCGCGGCGAGCCGCTGCGCATCTTCGCCGCCGCCAACGACGAGGAGGAGGCGCGCTTCATCGTCGAGGAGGTCAAGGCGCTCCACCGCGAGGGCACGCGGCGGTCGGACACGGCCCTGCTCTACCGATCCAACGCCCAGTCGCGCATCCTGGAGCACGCGCTCTTCCGCGCGGGCGTGCCCTACAAGGTCTACGGCGGCCTGCGCTTCTTCGAGCGGCAGGAGGTGAAGCACGCGCTCGCCTACCTGCGCCTGGCCGCCAACCTGGACGACGACACGGCGTTCTCGCGCGTGGTGAACTTCCCGCCGCGCGGCATCGGGGCGCGCAGCGTCGAGCAGTTGCAGGAAGCGGCCGCCGCCGGGCTGGGCAGCCTCGCGCGCGCAGCGAAGGCGAACGTGGTGCCGGGACGGGGCGGCACGGCCGTCGCGGGCTTCATGGCCATCGTCGCGCGCCTGCGCCAGGGCGCCGAGACGCTCGCGCTGCCCGAGCTGATCGAGGAGGTGCTCGCGGCTTCCGGCCTGAAGGACCACTACGCGGCCGAGAAGGACGGCCAGGACCGGGTCGAGAACCTCAACGAGCTCGTGAACGCGGCGACGCTCTTCGCGGAGGAGTTCGAGGTCGGCATCGAGCCGGCGGGGGAGGCGCAGGTGGACGTGGACGTGGTGCCGGGCACGCACCAGCAGCAGGTGCTGGCGGCGTTCCTCTCGCACGCGAGCCTCGAGGCGGGCGAGCACGAGGCGGCTGCCGGCGAGGACGCGCTGCAGCTGATGACGGTGCACTCCGCGAAGGGCCTGGAATTCGACGCCGTGTTCCTCGGCGGGCTCGAGGAGGGTCTCTTCCCGCACGACAACAGCCTCAACGAGGACGGCGGCATCGAGGAGGAGAGGCGCCTCATGTACGTCGCCATCACGCGCGCGCGCAAGCGCCTGTATCTCTCCTACGCCGGCACGCGCATGCTGCACGGCCAGCCGCGCTACGGCATCGTGTCGCGCTTCGTCGAGGAAATCCCGGCCGAGCTGTGCAAGTGGATCGTCCTGCCCGAAAAGGCCGCTTGGGCGTCGCCGCAGAAATCGAACGGGGACCGCCCGGCGTGGGGCGAAGGCCGGCGCGGCGGCGGGCAGGAGTACTCGACTTCCGGTGGCGGCCGCGCGCCGCCGGCGGGCCCGGGCCGCTACGCGACGGCCCCCCGCGCGACCTTCGAGACCGTGCGCCCGGACGAGCACCCCTTCTCCATCGGCGCCAGCGTGCGGCACGCGAAGTTCGGCGAGGGGACGGTGATCAATTTCGAGGGCCGCGGGCTCGACGCCCGCATCCAGGTGCGCTTCCGCACGGAAGGCACCAAGTGGCTCGCCCTGCAGTACGCCAAGCTCGAACGCGCCTGAGCTTGGCTTCGCGGTCAGCCCGTGGCGGTTCCGGCGTCCTCGAACACGTCCGCGTAGCCCGAGTAGGTGCTCGCGACCATCACGGGCAGGGCCACGAGCAGGCCGAGGCCCCAGGGCAGCACGGCGGCCGCGAAGGCCACGGTGAGCGCGACGCCATAGGCGAGCATGGCGCCCACGTTCGAGAGCGCGGCGTACACGCTCCAGCGCACCGCGTGCGCGGTGGAAAGCGTGTGGAAGGCGAGCAGCGCCGGCGCGAACCAGAGGGCGCCCTTGACGATCGCCGTGAGGGCGAGCCCCACGAGCAGAATCCACTCCTTGCCCTGCAGCGCGGCCACGTACTCCGTGATCGTGAGGGCCTCGCCCTCGCCCTTGCCGACGCCCGGCAGGCCGAGCAGGGACATCAGCAGGAAGATGGCCAGCTCGGCGAGCAACAGGATGGCGCCGAGGTTCACCAAGGGGCGCAGGGGCCGCTTGAACCCGGCGAAGAGGTCGCCCATGTCCACGCGCCCGCCGGAGCGCTGCTTCGCCGCCGCGTGGGCGAAGCTCGCGAAGAAGACGGGCTGCAGCAGGTTCGCCACGACAGCCCCGACGAGGGGCAGGAACAGCAGCCCCAGCGTGATCGCCATCCAGCCCGCGGAAAGGCCGATCCACGCCGTGGGCGCGCCACGGAAGATGTGCCAGCCGCCGGCGAGCCACGCCGGCCCGCGGGAGGCGCGCAGGTCGCGGACGCGGAGGGCGCCTTCCATCGCTGCCACCTCAGTCGCCCGCGGGCACGAGGGTGCGGGCGTGGGCGACGTGGTGTTCGAGGAGGCGCCGCGAGAAGTCGTGGTCCTTGGGGATCGTCATCTCCGAGGCCAGCGGGAAATGGTTGTACTCCAGCCGGCCGAGCCAGGTGCGCAGCGCCGCGCGCCGCAGCATCACGGGCCACAGTTCGCACTCGAGGTCGGTGAGGGGGCGGCGCGCGTGGTAGCCCGCGAGCAGCGCATCGGCCCGGTCGGGGTCGAGGGTCGCGAAGGCGTCGGTGCACCAGTCGTTGACGGTGATGGCGACGTCGTAGAGCAGCGCGTCGTCGCAGGCGAAGTAGAAGTCGATCACGCCGCCCTCGCCGTCCTCGTCCCAGAGGATGTTGTCCCGGAAGAGGTCGCCGTGGATCACGCCCTGCGGCAGCACCGTGTCGTCGTGCAGGGCCTGGTAGCGGTTCTCGCTCTCGATGAGGGCGTACGCGTCGGCGGCGAGGCGCGGGCGCACGCGCTGCGCGAAGGCTTCGCGCCAGGCCTGCCCGCGCCAGTTGGCGAGGCCCGCGTCGTACTCGAGCCCGGCCTCGTGGATGTCCGCGAGGATGGCGCCGACCTTGGCGCACATTTCGGGCGTCGGCGACAGGTGCGGAACCCCGGCCAGGCGCGTCACGACGACGGCGGACTTGCCGGCGATCTCGGTGAGGAAGCCGCCGTCCTGCAGCGGCATCGGCGCCGGGCAGCGGATGTCGTGCTCGGCCAGGTGGTGCATCAGCCCCACGTAGAAGGGCAGGTCCTCGCGCGCGATCTTCTCGAAGATCGTCAGCACGTACCGCCCGGTGGTGGTGTCGAGGAAGAAGTTGGTGTTCTCGACGCCCTGCGCGATGCCCTCGAGGGACTCGAGCTCGCCGAGGGTGTAGCGCGCGAGAAGGGCGCGCGCCTCGTCGGGGGTGACCGGCGTGAAGACTGACATCGGAGTGGCCTGCGGAAAGCTAGAATTCGAGGAGGACCCACTGGGGCACCCGCAGCCCCGTGTCCAGGTTGTCGAGCCGGCTGAAGCTGCCGTCGCCGCGGTGATCCATGAGGATGTAGGCCGGGCCGCTCGCGGGCGTCACCTTCATCATGTAGAGCTTGCCCTTGATGCGGTACTCGGTCACCGTCCGGTCCGGTTCCTTGCGGATGGAGACCTGCGGCTCCAGCGCCGGGTCGCCCTCGACCACGGCCGGCGGGGGCGGCGGCTCCTCGAGGGGCTTCGAGCCGGGAGGCGGCGGCCGGGGCTGGGACTGGGCGAGGGCGCCGGTGGCGATGCAGAAGACGAGGGCGGCGAGGGGCAGGCGCATGGCGGTCGATTCCTTGAAGGCCAGTTTAGCACCGGCGCCTTCCGTCACAGGGCGAATTCCGCCTCGAGTTCCGCCGGCGAGCGCTCGAAGCCGCGGGCGTGGTAGTGATCGAAGATCGCGTCCACCACGGTGGCCGGTTCGTCGATCACCTGGAGGATGTCCACGTCCTCCGGGTCCACCATGCCGTCGGCCACGAGCCGGTGGCGCATCCAGTCCACGAGGCCCGTCCAGTAGCCCGATCCCACGAGGATGACCGGCACGCGCCGCACCTTTCCCGTCTGGACGAGGGTGAGCACCTCGAAGAGCTCGTCGAGCGTGCCGAAGCCGCCCGGCAGCAGCACGAAGGCGCAGGAGAGCTTCACGAACATCACCTTGCGGGCGAAGAAGTGCTGGAAGGTGTGCGAGACGTCCTGGTACCGGTTCGCGTGCTGCTCGTGCGGCAGCTGGATGTTCAGGCCCACGCTGGGGCTCGCGCCGGCGAAGGCGCCCTTGTTGGCCGCCTCCATGATGCCGGGGCCGCCGCCGGAGATGACCGCGAAGCCAGCGTCCGAGAGGCGCCGGGCGATGTCCTCGGCGAGCGCGTAGTGGGCGCCGCCGGGCTGCGCCCGGGCGCTGCCGAAGACGGTCACGGCCGGATGCATGGCCTGCAGCCGCTCCGTCGCGGTGACGAACTCTGCGATAATTTCGAACATCCGCCACGCCTCGCGCGCCGACGATTGCGAGCGCTGCACGAACTGCGGGTCGGACGGCTTGGGAACCTTCTTGTACATGGCGGCACCTGCCGGGGAATGGTCGGGGCTGCGAATCATCCACTGCCGCCCGCGGGCGGCGAGATCGTGAAGGGAACATGACAACGACCCCGCCCCCGCCGGCGCGGCGGCTCCTGCTGGTCGACGCCTCGAGCTACCTCTTCCGCGCCTTCCACGCGATCCGCGAGCTGCGCAGCCCCGCGGGGGAGCCCACCAACGCCATCTTCGGCGTGGTGAACATGCTGCGCAAGCTGCGCGAGGACTACCCGGCGGATTATATCGCCGCCGTTTTCGACCCGAAGGGCAAGACCTTCCGCGACGAGATCTACCCGGACTACAAGGCCACGCGACAGGCCATGCCCGAGGACCTCGCGGTGCAGATCGAGCCGCTCTTCGAGACCATCCGGGCGCTGGGCTGGCCGCTGGTCGTCGTGGAGGGCGTGGAGGCCGACGACGTGATCGGCACGCTCGCCCGCCACGCCGAGCGCGTCCACGGCTGGGACACCTTCATCTCCACCGGCGACAAGGACCTCACGCAACTGGTGAGCGGGCGCATCACCTGGGTCAACACGATGTCTAACGAGGTTCTCGACCCGAAGGGCGTGGCGGAGAAATTCGGCGTGCCGCCGGAGCGCATCGTCGACTACCTCGCGCTCATGGGCGATGCCGTCGACAACGTGCCCGGCGTGGACAAGGTCGGCCCCAAGACCGCCGCGAAGCTCATCCAGGAGTACGGGTCCCTGGAGGGCGTCATGGCCCACGCGGGCGACGTGAAGGGCGTGGTGGGCGAGAACCTGCGCAAGGCCCTCGACTGGCTTCCCACGGGGCGGCAGCTCCTCACCGTGAAGACCGATGTCGCGCTGCCCTTCGAGATCGAGTCGCTGGTGATGGGCGAGCCCGACCGGGAGAAGCTCATCGCGCTTTACGAACGTTTCGGGTTCCGCAGCCTGCGCGAGGCGCTGCTGAAGGGAGGCGATGTGCAGGCGCCGCAGCCGGGGCGGACGCAGGAACCCGGAGCGAGGCCCGCGCCCCAGGCATTTCCCCGGGCGGCGGCACCCGGGAGCGGCGGTACGCCGCCTTCCGCACATTTCAACGCCGCCCGCCGCTACGAGATGATCCTCGACGAGGCCTCCCTCGACCGCTGGCTCGCGAAGATCGAGGGCGCGGCGCTCACCTGCTTCGACACGGAAACCACGAGCCTCGACCCGATGGCCGCCCGCATCGTGGGCCTCTCGTTCAGCGTGGAGGCGGGGGAGGCCTGCTACATCCCGCTCGGCCACCGCTACCCGGGCGCGCCGGACCAGCTGGACCGCGAGCGGACGCTGGCCAGGCTCGGGCCGTGGTTCGCGAGCGAACGGCACCGCAAGGTCGGCCAGAACGCCAAGTACGATCGCCACGTCCTGGCCAACCACGGCATCGCGGTCCGCGGCGTCGTGCACGACACGCTGCTCGAGTCCTACGTGCTGGAAAGCCACCAGCGCCACGACATGGATTCGCTCGCCCTGCGCCACCTGGGCGCGAAGACCATCGCCTACGAGGAGGTGGCGGGCAAGGGTGCCTCGTCCATCCCGTTCGACCAGGTGTCGGTCGAGCGCGCCACCGAGTATTCCGCCGAGGATGCCGATGTCACGTTGCAGCTGCACGGCGCCCTCTGGCCCCGGGTGGCGTCGGACGCGAAGCTGCGGCACGTGTATGCGGACATCGAGATCCCCGTTGCCGGCGTGCTGCTGGCGATGGAGCGCAACGGCGTCCTGGTCGACGCGGCGCTCCTGGCCACCCAGGGCAACGAACTGGGCAGCAAGATGATGGTGCTCGAGGCGCGGGCCCACGAGCTCGCCGGCCAGCCGTTCAACCTGGCGAGCCCCAAGCAGCTGGGGGAGATCCTCTTCACGCAGCTGCGGCTGCCGGTGGTGAAGAAGACGCCCTCGGGCGCGCCCTCGACCGACGAGGAGGTGCTGGAGAAGCTCGCCGAGGACCACCCGCTGCCCAAGGCCCTGCTGGAGCACCGCGGGCTCTCGAAGCTCAAGAGCACCTACACCGACAAGCTGCCGCGCATGGTGAACCCGCGGACGGGGCGCGTGCACACCAACTACGCGCAGGCGGTGGCGGTGACGGGCCGGCTCTCCTCCACGGACCCGAACCTGCAGAACATCCCGGTGCGAACCGCGGAAGGGCGGCGCATCCGCGAGGCGTTCATCGCCCCGCTCGGCGCCAGGATCGTCTCGGCGGACTACTCGCAGATCGAGCTGCGCATCATGGCGCACCTGTCGGGCGACAGGTCGCTGATCGACGCGTTCGCGGCCGGCGAGGACATCCACCGCCACACGGCCGCGGAGGTGTTCGGTGTTGCGCAGGCGGAGGTGTCCAGCGAGCAGCGCCGCTACGCGAAGGTCATCAACTTCGGCCTCATCTACGGCATGAGCGCGTTCGGCCTGGCGGGCAACCTGGGCATCGAGCGGGCCGCGGCGCAGAGCTACATGGACCGCTACTTCCAGCGCTATCCCGGCGTCGCCGCCTACATGGAGCGCACCCGCAACGAGGCGCGGGAACGGGGCTACGTCGAAACGGTGTTCGGGCGGCGGCTGTGGCTCCCGGACATCACGTCCGCCAACCAGTCGCGCCGGCAGGGGGCGGAGCGGCAGGCCATCAACGCGCCCATGCAGGGCACTGCCGCGGACCTCATCAAGCTCGCCATGATCGCGGTGCAGGGGTGGCTCGAGTCCGAGGGGCTCGCGACCAAGCTCATCCTGCAGGTCCACGACGAGCTGGTGCTGGAGGTTCCCGATGGGGAGCTCCCCCGCGTGAAGCCGCAGGTGGAGAAGCTCATGACCGGCGTGGCGAGCCTCGACGTGCCGCTCGTGGTCGAGGCCGGCGTGGGCGACAACTGGGAAAAGGCGCACTGACGCCATGGGCGGGGAGCGCAGCGACCCCGGCGTCGCCGCCGCCATCGCGGAGCTGAATCGCGGCAACCTCGTCGCATTTCCCACCGAAACCGTCTACGGCCTCGGCGCGGACGCGGCGAACGCGGAGGCCGTCGCGAAGATCTTCGCGCTCAAGGGCCGGCCGGCGGACCACCCCCTCATCGTGCACCTTGCCTCCGTGCTGGCTCTCGAGGAATGGGCGGTGGACGTTCCCGACGCGGCGCGCCGGCTCGCGGCCGAGTTCTGGCCCGGCCCGCTGACGCTCATCCTCCGAAAGGCATCGCATGTCCCGGCGATCCTGACCGGCGGGCAGGATACGGTCGGCATCCGCTGCCCTTCGCACCCGGTGGCGCAATCCCTCCTGCGCGGCTTCGCCCGACACGGCAGCGGCGGGGTGGCGGCGCCCTCGGCCAACCGCTTCGGGCACGTGAGTCCCACCACGGCGCAGCACGTGCGCGAGGAGTTCGGCCCGGGCTTGTTGGTTCTCGACGGGGGCGCGTGCGAGGTCGGACTGGAATCGACCATCGTCGACCTTTCGCGCGGCGTGCCCGTACTGCTGCGCCCGGGAGCCGTCACGCGCGAGCAGATCGGCGCGGTCACGGGCGTCGCCCCCCGCGACCGCGATGCCGCGGCGCCCAGGGCCTCGGGGACGCTGGCGGCGCACTATGCGCCGCACACGCCGCTCGTGCTTGTCGACACGGACGAATTGGCCGAGCGAGTTTCCACGGCCGAGGCGGAAGGGAAGCGGGTGGCGGTCCTTTCCCGGAAATACGCGCTGGCGCCCCTGGCGGGTTTCCTGCAAGTGGCGCCCGCCGACGCGACGGGCTACGGGCAGCATCTCTACGCCGACCTCCGTATCCTGGACGCCAAGGGTGCCGACCTGATCGTGGTCGAGAGGCCGCCCCGGGGAGCGGAATGGGAGGCGATCCACGACCGGCTGGCGCGGGCGGCGGCGGGAACGGACGAATGCGACGAGACCTGAACGCCTGCCGGCGCGTCGCGAATTCTTGCGGGCGCCTGCCGCCGGGTGGATGATGAAAGCGGTGCCATCGCGACACGGGACGCGCCCATGAAAGCCCTCTTCGACCGCTACCTGAACCAGCCCATCGGGCTCAACTTCCACACCGCCTACCACATCGACGAGGCGACGCTCGCCGTCGCGGCGGACACCTACTTCGCCGCCGTGGGCGTCAAGGACGGCGTGACGCACTACTACCCGTATTCCGCCGTGATCCACGTGATGGAAAGGGCGGACGGGGTCGTGGTCGGGGGGCTGTTCACGCACAAGCACAAGTGGCCGCTGGTGGTGAAGGTGGGCCACGTGGTCGACGTGGGGCCGATCGTCTGACGCCGGTTCCGGGGCGCTGCCGATGCACCGGCGGCGCTGGGGGCCGTCAACCGGGCTTGGAAATCCCCGGCGGCGCGCGCCGCTCGGCGCGGGCGATGGCGGCCTCGAGCTCGCGGCGGGCGGGATCGTTTCCCGCGATGAGCGGCAGCAGCCGCTTCCAGTGCGCGGCGGCGGCGGCGAAATCGCCCTGTTCCCAAGCAAGGCTTCCCGCCATTTCCAGCGCCCGCGGATGGGCGGGATCGAGGGACAGCGCCTTGGCGACCAGCTCCGCCGGCTTGCCTGCGAGCTTGCCGCCCTGCGCCATGCCCGCCGCGTCGGCGTAGTCGCACCAGATGCCGGGATCGAGGGCGACCTTGCGGTCCTGGACGGCCCGCCCAAAGGCCATCTCCGCATCCGCAAAGTGGTCGAGCGAAAGGTCGACGCGCCCGAGGATGGCCCACGCCCTGCCGTCGCGCGGGTTGTCGGCGACGTGCCGCGCCAGCTGGTCGCGGTAGGCCGGCAGGTTTTGCGAAGTGAGTGGGCCTTCCAGGCTCGCGAAGGCCTGCGACTTGTCGATGGCCTCGGGACTGCCGACCTGCCGGTAGAGGCCTAGGGCCGCGAAGGGAATGAGGAGGGCGGCAAGCGCCGCGGTGATGCGCGCGGGACGCCCCGTGGAGGGGGCGGACGCCTCGTCGAGTTCCTCGTCGGCGCGGCTCGCCAGCTCGGTTCGCGCGGCCTCGTACTGGTCCGCGGAGATCAGGCCCGTCGACCTGTCCCGCTCGAGTTCCGCCCAGGCGGCACGCAGGGCCGCGAGGTTGGCCTCGCGGGGCGCGACGTGGAAGGAAGCCCGCGGGGGGAAGACGAGCCGGGCGGCCACGAAGGCCACCGCGGCGAGCGTCATCCCCCCGGCGATCAGCCAGAAGCCGAGCATCAACCCTTAATGCCGCTACTTTGCCGGCGCCGCGGGAGCGGCGGCCGGGGCCGCTGCGACCGTGCGCTTCTTCGCCATCGCGTCCTCGAGGATCTTGATCGCGTCCTGCGAGATCACCATCCCCTTGTTGATGGAGTCGTCGGCGAGCTTCGGGTTGTGGAAGTACGAGCCGTTGGAAGCCGTCCAGAACTCCCAGTGCACGTGCGCCTCGTAGTGCTTCTCGCGCACGGTGTTGAGCGTGGCTTCGTCGACGCCGAGGTTCTTCGCCTCCTCGAACTTGTCGATCATGCGGGTGAGCCAGTACTCGGCCTTGCGAAGCTTGCCCATGTACCGGTTCTTCAGGGAGTCGACCGTGTACTTCGCCTGCTCCCCGCTCCAGGTCTTGTGGCAGCCGAGGCACGCTTCCTTCACGTACTCCTTCGGGCTGGTCTGCCAGTGCGAGGTGTATTCCTTGCCCGTCTTCTTGTCCTTCTCCTTGGGCATGTGGCAGGTGTGGCACTGCGCGCCTTCCCGGTCATGCACGGAGCCGTAGTAGACCTCGACGTCCGGGTGCTGCGCCTTCCACAGCATGGCGCCGGTGATGGCGTGCTTGAAGTCGCGGAACTTGAGGTCGCGGTAGTGCTGCGCCAGGTCGTTCACGTTCTTCAGCGGGAAATGGTTGGTGCGCTGGTCGGCCATGGTGACCGGCTGGCCCGTGGCGGGATCCGTGCCCGGGTTGCAGTTGTACTCGACGTGGCACTGGCCGCACTGCAGCTTGGTGTCGTACTTGTCGAGGAGGGCGATCTTGCGCGTGTAGCCGCGCTGGCCGAGGTCCTTGACGGCGATCTTGGCGCCCTTCGGGTCCTTGTGCCAGAGCGTGTCCTTCTCGGGCCGCGTGAGCGCCTGGATGAGGCCGTCGCGGATGACGCGCGGCTGCGCGCCGTGCGGGTCGTGGCAGAAGATGCAGTTGAGGGAGTGGTTCACGTCCTTCACGAACTCGTTCACCTTCGACGTGCGGCTCCACTTGGCCTTCGGGTCCGGGTCGCCCAGGTAGGCCCAGTCGAGGATGTGGTCCGCGGTCTTGCAGCTCATGCACACCGGGTTCGCGGCGGCGGCGGTGCCCGGGCGGAAGGCCTTGTGCGGCTCGCCGGGATGCTTGTCGACCAGCACGTCCCAGATCTTGAAGTTGCCGCCGGCACGCGCGAGATCGGCCCAGCCGTACTTGTTCTCGAAGCGGCCGCCGAACGCGCGGTCGACCACCAGCTGGTCGTAGAGCGCGAAGGCGTGCGAACGCGGCATGTTGTGCTCCTTCGTGAAGCCGTGCGGCCCCATGAGCTTTTCCCAGGCCGGGTTCGGCGAGACGCCGGTGAGCTGGCTCTTCTCGTTCCTCGCCGTCTTCGCGAAGTTCATCTTGTACATCGTCTCGTACTGGTTCGTGTGGCACGAGCCGCACTTCGCGGGGTCGGTGATGGTGACGGGGCGCGTGCTCTTCCGCTTCAGGTGCGCCTCGGTGTTCTGGTGGCATTCCGTGCAGGCGACCGTCTTGTGCTTGCCGGGGTCGTGGAACTCCTTCATCTCCTCGTGGCATTCGAGGCACTCGGCGTTGCCCGGCGGGATCCTGCCGGCCGCCGGCTTCGCGGGGGCGGCGGTCTTTGTCGCTGCGGGTTTCGCGGCGGCCTTCTCGGGGGCGGGCCCCTGGGCATCGGCCGCGGTCATCGCAAGGGCGGCGATCGCGCCGGCCGTCCAATACAGTATCGCGCGCAAGCTGCTGACGTTCATGAGTTTCCCCCGGGCACTGGGTTGGAATGTGGGCATCGGCTCAACATAACAGGCACACGATATGCACTTTTGACCGACATCAAATCGGTAGAGGCCGGCTGGGACTAATCGCCGGCAAGGGAGAATTCGATCCGACGGACTTGCGTGACGCGGCCCTCGGCATCCCGGGTGCGCTCCTCCAGCCGGGCACGGTCCGACGAGCAGCGAAGGACCGTCGAGGCGCGGGTGCCATAGCCTTCCCCGGTGATGAGTGCGGAGGAGAGCAGGCGCTCCCGCTCGATTCCGACGCCGGTGTCGGGCAGTTCGGCATCGGGCGCGCGGGTGGTGTCGGAAAGCATGGCGAAGAGGGGTTCGTCCTCGTCGCCCAATGCGCCCGCCATCGCCGCACGGGCGCGGGTCACCTTCGGCCACGGCTCGTCGAGCAGGTGATTGGAGAGCGCATGCACGCCGGGCTCGACCGGCCGGACCTCGCCCTCGCGGCTCCCGAAGTAGAAGAGCGACCGGCCGTCGCCCAGCAACAGGTTGAAGTCGTTGTATTCGCCGGCGTGCGGCGCGAGCGCGGCGAGCCAGTTTTGCGGCGACGCCTGCGAAAGCAGGAATCCGGTCACCAGCGTGCCGCGCGAGCGGGCTGTCGGGCGCCGGTCCGACGGATCGCGGAAATTGGTCACCGCGGCGAAGCGCCCGCCGCGCGTGATGCCCATCCAGGTGCCGCCGGCCTGCAGGTCCCTTCCGGCAAGCAGGCCGGGATGGTCCGGCCACCAGCCGGCCGGCGCTGCGGGTCGGTCGCGCCACTCGTCGCGGTTGGCGGCGACGATCAGCGGATCATCCGGGTGGGCCTGCCAGGCGATCGCGATGAGGCACATGGAAGAATGGGGCGCGAACCCCCCGGCTTCCCGGAGTCCGGCCGGGCACTGTAGCCCGGGCTACATCAGGCCCAGCGTCTTGGGCAGCCAGATCGACAGCGGCGGCCAGTAGGTGACGGCCACGAGGAAGATGAGCATCGTGAAGAGCCACGGCCAGCACGCGATGGTGAGCTCCGTGATGCCCATCTTGGTGATGCCGCTCGCCACGTACAGGTTCAGCCCCACCGGTGGCGTGATCATGCCGATCTCCATGTTCACGGTGATCATCACCCCGAAGTGCACCGGGTCGATGCCCAGCTTCATGGCGATGGGGAAGAGGATCGGCGCCGTGATCAGGATGATCGACGAGGGCTCCATGATGTTGCCCATGAGCAGCAGCAGGACGTTGACGAAGAGCAGGAACCCGATGACGCCCAGGCCCTGGTGCACCATCCACTCGGCGATCGCCTGCGGGATGTTCTCGTTGGTGAGCAGGAACGAGAAGAGCACCGCGTTGGTGATGATGTAGAGCAGCATCGCCGACATGTTGGCCGAGTCGATGAGCACCTTGCGCACGTTCTTCAGGCCCATGTCCTTGTAGACGAAGACCGCGACGAAGAACGCGTAGACCGCGCTCATGGCCGCCGCCTCGGTCGGCGTGAAGATGCCGGTGTAGATGCCGCCCATCACCACCGCGATGAGGAGCAGCCCCCATACGGACTCGCGGAACGCCTGCAGGCGTTGCGCCCACGAGCGCCTCGGCTCGCGCGGATAGTCGCCCTTCCACGCCTGGTAGTACGTGGTGCCCATCAGCATGGCCGCGAGCACGAGGCCCGGGATCACGCCCGCCATGAAGAGCGCGCCGATCGAGCTGTTGGTCGACACCGCGTACATCACCATCACGATGGAGGGTGGGATGAGGATTCCCAAGCCGCCGGAGGATGCGATCACGCCCGCGCCGAAGCGCTTCGGGTAGCCGGCCTTCACCATCGCCGGCAGCAGGATCGAGCCGATCGCCACCACCGTGGCGGGGCTGGAGCCGGAAATGGCGGCGAAGAGGGCGCAGGCGACGACGGCGCCAAGGCCGAGCCCGCCGCGCCAGTGGCCGACCATCGAGGTGGCGAAGTTGATCATCCGCCGCGCCACACCCCCGTGGGTGAGGAAGTTGCCGGCGAGGATGAAGAACGGGATCGCCATGATCTCGAACTTCTCGATGCCGGTGAAGAGCTTGAGCGCGACGGCCTCGATCGGGACATCGGTCATGAAGAAGAGGAACGAGAGCACCGTGAGGCCGAGCGAGATGGATACGGGCATGCCCGTGAGCATCAGGCCGAAGAGCAGGACGAAGATGATGGCGGCGTTCACTGGTCTTCCCTCCTCGGGTGGCCCCTGGGCAGCACTTCCTTCGGATGCAGGTCCGGCACGATGGCGACGGGGATGACGTCCACGTCCGCGATCTTCTCGACGCCCTCGACGTGCCCGTGGTCGTGGTGCGGCAGTTCGCCCGTGCGGAAGAACGACCAGGCCACCTGCAGGAAGCGGAAGCACATGAGCGAGGAGCCCAGCGGAATCGCGAGGTACGGGATCCAGACCGGCACCTCGAGATCGGGCGAGGTCTGCGAGGTGTGCGCGATCTCCCAGACGAAGTGGGCGCCCATCGATGCGACGATGCCCGTGAAGAGGGCGCCCGCGAGGAGGCCGAAGAGCACGAAGAAGGCCCGCTTCCGGGGGCCCAGCTGGTTGATGAAGACGTCCACGCCGACGTGGATGCCGGTGCGAACGCCGTAGGCGGCGCCGAACTTGGCCATCCACACGAACATGTAGATGCACAGCTCCTGCGCCCAGCTCATGTTGAGGCCGAGGAGCCAGTCCTGCACGCCCGGGATGGGCAGGCCCGTCGCATAGCGATGGGCCACGGCCACGAAGATGATGATCGTGGCTCCGCCCATGAGGAGCGCGATGATCCACTCCTCGAGATGGTCGAGCACCTTCAGCATGGCCTTTCCCCTCCTCCCCGGGGCACCGGGGCGGCGCGCGGCCGCCCCGGCCTCCTCCCCCTCGCTACAGCTTGGCCGGGTCGAACCCGGTTTCCTTGTAGATCGACTGGATCAGGTCCTTGCCGATGCGGCCCTCGGAATCCGCGTGGACCTTCACGGTGGCCTTCTTCCAGGCCTTCTTCTCGTCGGCCGAAAGGGTGATGAACTGCGACTTGCCGCTCTTCTTCACCTCCTCGAGCGCCTTGTCGTTCTCCGCCTTGGCGATGTCGTTGGCGTACTTGGTCGCGTCCTTCATGGCGCCGTCGAGGGTCGTGCGCACGTCCGCCGGCAGGCCGTCCCAGAACTTCTTGTTCACGATGACGGCGTACCCCAGGTAGCCGTGGTCCGAGAGGGTGACGAACTTCTGCACCTCGTGCATCTTCTGGGTATAGAGGTTGGAGGGCGGGTTCTCCGTGCCGTCCACGACGCCCGTCTGAAGCGCCTGGTAGACCTCGGAGAACGCCATCACCTGCGGGTTTGCGCCGAGCGCCCGCATCTGCGCGTCCAGCACCTTGGAGGACTGGATGCGCATCTTGAGGCCCTTGAAGTCCGCCGGGGCCTTCAGGGCCTTGTTGGCGCTCATCACCTTGAAGCCGTTGTCCCAGTAGGCGAGGCCCTTGATGCCCTTGGGCTCGAGCTTGGCAAGCAGGCCGGCGCCGACCGGGCCCTGCGTCACCTTGTGCAGCTCCTCGTAGTTGTCGAAGATGAACGGGAGGTCGAAGACCTCGAAGGCGGGTACCCCCAGCGGACCGAACTTGGCGAGCGAGGGGGCGAGCATCTGCACCGCGCCCAGGCTCAGGGCCTCCATCTCCTCCTTGTCCTTGTAGAGCTGGCTGTTGGGATACACCTCGACCTTCACGCGGCCCTTGGTGCGTTCCTCGGCCAGCTTCTTGAAGTAGTCCGCGCCCTTGCCCTTGGGCGTGTCGTTCGCGACGACATGGCTGAACTTGATGACGATGGGCTGCTGGGCGAGGGCGGTGCCGCCGGCGAGCACGAGGGCGGCCGACACGGCGGCCGCGATGAGGGTCCTGCGCTTCATGGTTCTTCCTCCTCAGGTTGAAAATGGCCCCGGGCGGGGCCCGGTGGACTGTCGCATCGTGCCGGGCCGCGCGGCGGGCGGGCATTGTGGACTTCCACATGGCGGTTGCCGGCGGGGGCCCGGCAGGGCGACGATAGGCGCGTGTCGACCGCCGCCCTCCCCCCCACGGCCGCCCCGCGCGCCACCGGCTCGCGCCTGTGGCACCGGCTGCGCTGGTGGATGCCCGTCGTCATCGGCGGCCTTCTGCTGGGGGCGACCTCCTTCCTCGTGAACCTCTCGAGCGTGCAGGAGCGCGGAGAGGCCAACGACCAGCTCGTGACCGATACCCAGTGGGTGCGCCAGTCGCTGCAGTTCCAGCTGGAGCACGACGCCGAGGCTCTAGAGCTCATCGCGTCGGATTTGCGGACGGGTGCTGCCATGCCGGCGGCTCTCGAGGGCCAGCTGCGCGTATTCCTGCGCCGCGGGCGCCAGTCCCTCTCGGTCTCGCTCGTCGAGGTCGGGCATCCGGGTCCGATCCTGGATGTGCGGGACACGACGGTGAGCGGCCAGGACACCCTCGCGTCCGTGCCCCCGGTTGTCATCGAGACCGCGAGCGAGCGTGCCAACCGGCAGGCGGAGGGCGTGTTCGGCCCCCCTTTCACCACCACCTGGGGAGCGGGCCTCGTGCTCGTCGTGCCGGCCGGGCTCGGTCCCGGCGGCGCGCAGCGCATGCTGGTGGCGGTGTTCTCCCTCGAGCGACTGCTGGAGGAGATGGTGCCCTGGACGTTCGCGCAGTCGCACGAGGTCGTCATCGCCGACGTGACGGGCACCGTGAAGGCGGCCCGCGCCTCTGCGGGCCGGGGCCGCGGCATCTACACCTACCAGGCCGCGCTCGACCTGCCCGGCACCACCCTCCTCCTGCGCACCAACAGCGTGAAGGGTCCGCCCGACTGGATCGCGAACGTGCTGCGCGGCGGCGTGGTCGCGCTCGCGTTCTTCCTCTTCTGGAGCCTTTACGCGCTCTGGGCCGACGTGCGCCGGCGGGTGGCCGCGGAGAACCGCCTGCGCGACGAGGTGGCCTTTCGACGCGCGATGGGCGACTCCGCCGTCATCGGGCTGCGCGCCCGCGACATGGAGGGGCGCGTGACCTTCGTGAATCCCGCTTTCTGCCGGATGGTGGGCATTCCCGAGGAGCGGATGGTCGGCCAGTCGCCGCCGATGCCCTACTGGACGCCCGAGCGCCACGACGAGTACCACGACCGGGTGGCGCAGGTCCTGTCGGGCCAGGCCACGGCGGCGCCCTACGAGACGGTGTTCCAGCGCGCCGACGGCCAACGCTTTCCCGTGGTGATCTACGACGCGCCCCTCAAGGACGCGGACGGTCGGCAGGTCGGCTGGATGAGCTCCATCATCGATGTCACCGAGGAGAAGCGGGCCGGGGAACGCGAGCGGCAGCAGCAGGAACGGCTGCAGACCGCCGCGAAGCTCACCACCATGGGGGAGATGGCGTCCTCGCTGGCCCATGAGCTGAACCAGCCGCTCGGCGCCATCACCAGCTACCTCGCCGGATCGATGAACCTGCTCGAGCGCGGCGACGTCACCAGGGAGGAGCTTGTCGCGACGCTCGGCAAGGCGAGCGCGCAGGCGCAGCGCGCCGGCCAGATCATCCGGCGCGTGCACGAGTTCGTGCGCAAGCAGGAGCCCAAGCGCGTTCCGATCGCGGTGTCGACGCTCCTCGAGGACTGCCGCGCGCTCATCGACCTCCAGGCCCGACGCCCTGGCGTGCGCGTGACGGTCGTCGTCGAGCCGGACCTGCCGCCCGTGTTCGGCGATTCCGTGCTGCTGCAGCAGGTGATCCTCAACCTCACGCGCAATGGCATCGACGCCATGGCGGCCTGCGAGCCGGCTCGGCGCCGCCTCGACATATCGGCGTCCCGCATGGGCGCCTGGGTTCGCATCGCGGTGCGGGACCACGGCACCGGCATCGACGAGGCCGCGGGCGAGCAGATCTTCTCCCCGTTCTTCACCACCAAGAGCGAGGGGATGGGCATGGGACTGTCCATCTGCCGGTCGATCGTCGAGCTCCACGATGGCCGCATCGGCTTCCGGCGCCTGGGCGACGGCACCGAATTCCACCTCCAGCTTCCGCCGGGCCAATGATCCACATCGTCGACGACGAGGAGGCCCTTCGCGACGCCCTGCAGTGGCTGCTGCGCTCGCGCGACCTGCCGTCGCGCGCCTTCGCCTCCGCCGAGGCGTTCCTCGCCCATGCCCGGTCTCCGCTTGCGGCTCCCGGCACGCCCGGCGTCATCCTCCTCGACGTGCGCATGGACGGCATGAGCGGCACCGAGCTCTACGAGCGCCTGGGCGCGGAGGGCCTGTGCCTTGGCTGGCCGGTGATCTTCCTCACCGGGCACGGCGACGTGCCGATGGCCGTCGAGACGCTCAAGCAGGGGGCCTTCGACTTCGTCGAGAAGCCTTTCAACGACAACTCCCTGGTGGACCGGCTGCTGGACGCGCTGGCGGAATCGCGCCGGCGCCTGGCGGAAGCGCAGGCGGCGCGTTCGCTGGACGAAAGGCTCGCGGCGCTCACCGAGCGCGAGCGCGAGGTGCTCGACCTCGTCATCGAGGGACACTACAACAAGGTCATCGCCGACCGGCTGGGCATCGCGATGCGCACCGTCGAGGTCTACCGCGCCCGCATCTTCGGCAAGATGGGCGTGAAGAGCGCGGTGGAGCTGGCCGGCCTGGTCGCGCAGCGCCGCCGGGAGGGCTGAAGCCGGCCGCCGGGCCGGCGCCGGTCACATGTGGCTGGGGAGCCAGGTGACGATGGCCGGGAACAAGTAGATCAACCCCACCGCACCCATCATCAGCGCGAAGAGCGGCAGCGTCACGCGGGCGATCCAGGGAATCTGCTTCTTCGTCATCCCCTGCAGAACGAAGAGGTTGAAGCCCACGGGCGGCGTGATCTGCGCCATCTCGACGACGATCACGATGAAGATGCCGAACCAGACGAGGTCGATGCCGGCCTTCTGGATCGTGGGGAGGATCACCCCCATCGTCAGCACGACCATCGAGATGCCGTCGAGGAAGCAGCCCAGGACGATGAAGAAGACCATCAGGGCGAAAAGCAGCCAGAACGGCGTCAGGCCCAGCGAGGAGATGTACTCCGCGAGGTGGCGCGGCAGCCCGATGTAGCCCATGGCGAGCGTGAGGAAGGCGGCGCCCGCGAGGATGAACGCGATCATGCAGTACAGGCGCGTGGCCCCCATCAGGCTCTCGCCGAACACCCTGGGACTCATCGAGCCCTGCGTCCACGACAGCACCAGCGCGCCGACGACGCCCAGCGCCGCCGCTTCCGTCGCCGTCGCGATGCCGACGTAGATGGAGCCGAGCACGAGGGCGATGAGGAGGGCCGCCGGGAACAGGTGCCGGGAGGCAATCACCTTCTCCGCAAGCGACATCGGCGCGTCGGGGGGCGGGATTCGGTCCGGGTTCAGCAGCGACCACGCGATGGTGTAGCCCATGAAGAGCCCGGCCAGCAGCAGCCCGGGGAAAACGCCGGCGATGAAGAGCCGCGTGATGGAGACCTCGGCCGTGACCCCGTAGACGATCATGATGATCGAGGGCGGGATGAGCAGCCCCAGCGTGCCGGCGCCGGCCAGCGTGCCGATGGTCATGTCCTCGGGGTAGCCGCGGCGCTCGAGCTCCGGCAGCGTCATCTTGCCGATGGTGGCGCAGGTGGCGGCGCTGGAGCCCGAGACCGCGGCGAAGAGCGTGCAGCCGATGATGTTGGTGTGCAGGAGCCGCCCCGGCAGGCGCTGCAGCCACGGTGCGAGGCCGCGGAACATGTCCTCGGAGAGCCGGGTGCGGAAGAGGATCTCGCCCATCCACAGGAAGAGCGGCAGCGCGGTGAGCGTCCAGGACGACATCGAGCCCCAGACGGTGACCGCCATGGCGTCGCCCACGGGCCGGCTGGTGAAGAGCTCCATCCCGATCCAGGCCACGCCCAGCAGCGCCAGGCCGATCCACAGGCCGCTCGCCAGCAGCGCGAAGAGGAAGGCGATGAGGACCGCGGTGATGAGGAGGTCCATCTCGCTACTCCATCAGCTTCAGCTCCGCCTCGGCCTCGGCCGTGGCGCGCGGGTGGCGGCGGCGGATGTGCAGGACGAAGTCGTCCGCCATCGCGACGAGGAGGACGATCGCCCCCAGCGCCATGGCGATCTGCGGGATCCACAGCGGCGTCGCGTCGTTGCCCTGCGACACGTCGTTGAATGTCCACGACTGCCAGGCGAGGCGCACGCTGAACACCGCCAGCACGGCGCAGAAGAAGGTGCCGGCCGCGTGCGACCAGAGCTCGAGCGCCCGCGCCACCTTCGGCCCGAAGCGCTCGAGGAACAGGTTCACGCGGATGTGCTCGCCGCGCTTGAGCGTGTGCGCGAGGGCCAGGAAGGCCGACGCCGCCATGCAGTAGCCGGCGTAGGCGTCCGACCCGCGCAGGTTGAACCCGGCCATGCGGCCGACCACGCTCGCCAGCACCATGGCGAGCACGCCCACCATGAAAAACGCCGCGACCCAGGCCGCGGCGTCATAGAGCGTGCCGAGCGCCCGGCGCACGGCCTACTTCTTGAAGGCCTCGATGATCGCCTTGCCGTCCGGCCCCGCGACCTTCAGCCACTCCTCCGTCATCGTCGCGCCGATCTTCTGGAAGTCGGCCTTGAGCTGCGCGGAGGGCGGCGCCACGTTCATGCCGTTCTTCTTCAGCTCGCCCAGGTACCAGGAGGTCTTCTCCTCGGAGGTCTTCCAGCCGCGCGCCTCGGCGTCGGCGGCGGCCTTGCGCACCGCATCCTGGGCGGCCTTGTCGAGGGCGTCGAAGGCCTTCTTGTTGGCGAACACGACGTTCTTCGGGAGCCACGCCTGCGTGTCGTAGTAGTTCTTCACCACTTCCCACGCCTTGGTGTCGTAGCCGGTCGCGCCGGAGGTGATGTTGGCGTTGACGGCGCCCGTGGCGAAGGCCTGCGCGAGCTCCGCCGCCTGGATGGTCACCGGTTGCGCGCCGGCCAGCTCGGCGATGCGGGAGGTGTAGGGGTTGTAGCTGCGCATCTTGAGGCCCTTCATGTCGGCCACGGAAGCGAGCGGCTTCGACGAGTAGATGCCCTGCGGCGGCCAGGCGACCGCGTAGAGCACCACCATGCCCTGCTTCGCGAAGCGCTCCTCGACGACCTTGCGCGAGGTGCCCCACAGCTTCCTCGCGTCGGCGTAGCTGGTGGCGAGGAAGGGAACGGAGTCGAGGCCGAAGATCGGGTCCTCGTTGGCGTAGCCCGAGAGGAGGATCTCGCCGACCTGCGCCTGCCCGCCCTGCACGGCGCGCTTGATCTCGTTGGCCTTGAAGAGCGAGGCGTTCGGGTGGACCGTGATCTTCAGCTTGCCGCCGGTGGCCTTGTCGACGTCGGCGGCGAACTGGACGACGTTCTCGGTGTGGAAGTTGGTGGCCGCGTAGGGCGTGGGCATGTCCCACTTGGTCTGGGCGGCGGCGGTGGTGGCGAGGCCGGCGGCGAGCGCGGCGACGATGCCTTGCAGGCGGTTCATGGAAAGCTCTCCTCGATTCTGGTTGGGTCGGGGGTTCGGCGACCGGCCGATGATGGTGGCCGCGCCGCGGCGCTGCGTCAATGCGCCCGGACATCCGCCGCAAGCTAGCAAGGGCGGTTGCCCATGTCAACAAATTGCTGATAACTTCTCGGCAAATTGCCGCAACGACCGCCGCCCCGCCGCCCGGAGGAGAACATGGCCCGCCGCACGCCCGCGACCCGCGGGGCGCCCCTCGCGCCCCCCCGAATCGTCTCTTCCGCCCACCTTGCCGTCGGGCGGGGCGCCGACGTCTCCGAGTTCGAGTACGGCATGATCATCTGCGGGCACGCCTTCCACCGCTGGATCGTGCGCTGCATGGCCGCCGCGGGCATGAAGGACCTCACTCCCATCGACGTCCTCGTGCTGCACCACGTGAACCACCGGGCGCGCAACAAGAAGCTGGCCGACATCTGCTTCGTGCTGAACGTGGAGGACACGCACGTCGTGAGCTATTCGCTGAAGAAGCTGGTGGCAGCGGGACTGGTGAAGAGCGAGCGCAATGGCAAGGAGGTGCTCTTCGCCACCACCGCCAGCGGGCAGGCGCTCATCGCGCGCTACCGGGAAGTGCGCGAGGCGTGCCTCGTGTCGGGCGTGAACCCGGAAGGGGCGGAGAACGGCCGGTTTGCCGAGGTGGCGGCCTTCCTGCGCTCGATGTCGGGCATGTACGACCAGGCTTCGCGGGCGGCGTCTTCGCTGTGAGGAAGTCGCGGGGGCATTGCCAAGAGGGGGCCGGCTTGAGACTGGAGGCGGTTGTTTCAACACGGAGGTCACAGAGGGATCACAGAGGAGGGTCGCTCTTCCTTGGGGGGCTTTGTCCGTGAACGCCCCGTGCTCGCCGTTCTGAATGCAGGTCATCCGCGCAGGTGCTTCCGCATCGAACGCCTGGCGTGCAAGCCGGTTTCCTCTGTGAGCCCTCTGTGACCTCTGTGTTGAATCAACCAGCGCACGCCAAGTACCACCCATCGCACATTCACGGGTCAAGATGAACAACGAAATCGGCAGGTGGCAGTTCTGGATCGACCGGGGCGGCACCTTCACGGACGTGGTGGCGAGGCGGCCCGACGGCGCCATCGTCACCCACAAGCTGCTCTCGGAGAATCCCGAGCAGTACCGCGACGCCGCGATCGCGGCGATCCGCCACTTCCTCGAGGTGGAGCCGGGCGCGGCGATTCCCGTCGAACACATCGAGGCCGTGAAGATGGGCACCACCGTCGCCACCAACGCGCTCCTCGAGCGCAAGGGCGAGCCGACGCTGCTCCTCGTGACGCGCGGCTTCCGCGACCAGCTGCGCATCGGCTACCAGAACCGCCCGCGCATCTTCGACCGCCACATCCGGCTGCCGGAGCTGCTCTACCGGAAGGTCGTCGAGGTGGACGAGCGGGTGGGCGCGAGGGGCGAGGTCGTCACGCCCCTCGACGAGGAAGGGGTGCGGCGGGAGCTGGCCGCCGCCTTCGCGGAAGGCTTCCGGGCCGCCGCCATCGTCTTCCTGCACGGGTACCGCTTCCCGGCGCACGAGGCGCGCGTGGCGGAACTCGCGCGCGAGGCCGGCTTCACGCAGGTGTCCGCCTCGCACGCGGTGAGCCCGCTCATGAAGTTCGTCTCGCGGGGGGACACGACGGTCGTCGACGCCTACCTGTCGCCGATCCTGCGGCGGTACGTGGACCAGGTGGCCGGCGAGCTGCCCGGCGCGCGCCTGATGTTCATGCAGTCCTCCGGCGGCCTCACCGACGCCCATCGCTTCCAGGGCAAGGACTCGATCCTCTCGGGGCCGGCGGGCGGCATCGTGGGCATGGTGAAGACCTCGGAGCTGGCCGGGTTCGGCAAGGTCATCGGCTTCGACATGGGGGGCACCTCCACCGACGTCTCCCACTATGCCGGCGAGCTCGAGCGCGAGTTCGACACGCTGGTGGCGGGCGTGCGCATGCGGGCGCCCATGATGTCCATCCACACGATCGCGGCGGGCGGCGGCTCCATCCTGCACTTCGACGGGCAGCGGCAGCGCGTGGGCCCGGATTCGGCCGGGGCGAATCCCGGGCCGGCCTGCTACCGGCGCGGCGGTCCCCTGGCGGTGACGGACTGCAACGTGATGCTGGGCAAGATCCAGCCCGCCTGGTTCCCGCGGGTGTTCGGGCCCCGCGGCGACCAGCCGCTCGATGCCGGCGTCGTGCGGGAGAAGTTCGCGGCGCTGGCCACGGACATCGCGCGGGCCACCGGCAAGCCGCAGACGCCCGAGCAGGTGGCCGAGGGGTTCCTCCGGATCGCCGTCGCCAACATGGCGAACGCCATCAAGTTCATCAGCGTGCAGCGCGGCCACGACGTGACCGGGTACACGCTCGCCTGCTTCGGGGGCGCGGGCGGGCAGCACGCCTGCCTCGTGGCCGACGAGCTGGGCATGAAGCAGGTCTACATCCACCCGCTGGCCGGCGTGCTTTCCGCGTACGGCATGGGCCTCGCGCAGGTGCGCGCGCTGCGCGAGGAGGCGGTGGAGAAGCGCCTCGAGGCGGCGGCGCAGGATCTTGCGGCGGTCACGGACCGGCTGGGCGAGCGCTGCGCGGACGAACTCGCGCAACAGGGCGCCCAGGTCGACCGCGTGGAGAAGCGGGTTCACCTCAAGTACGAGGGCACCGACACGGCGCTCGCGGTGCCGCTCGGCACGGCCGAGGCCATGCGCGCGGAATTCGAGCGCCTCTATCGCGCGCGCTTCAGCTTCCTCATGCCGGGCCGCGCCCTCATTGCCGAGGCCGTCTCGGTCGAGGCGGTCGGAAAGTCCGATGCGCCGCCTGAGCAGGCGCCGGGCGGGGGCGTTCCGCGCGTGCCCGGCGCGCCTCTCGAGACGGTCCCCATGACGAGCGGCGGGGAGCGTCACGCCACGCCCGTCTATCGCCGCGAATCGCTCGTGCCCGGGCAGCGCGTACCCGGGCCGGCCATCATCGCGGAACGCAACGCCACCACCGTCGTGGAACCGGGCTGGGAGGCGGAGGTCACGGCCATCGACCACCTCGTGATCCGGCGCGTGGTTGCCCGCGCGGCGAGCTACGCCGCCGGCACGCATGCGGACCCGGTGATGCTGGAGGTGTTCAACAACCTCTTCATGTCGATCGCCGAGCAGATGGGCGTGCGCCTCGCGCAGACCGCGTACTCCGTGAACATCAAGGAGCGGCTCGACTTTTCCTGCGCGCTCTTCGATGCGGAGGGCAACCTCATCGCCAACGCCCCGCACATGCCCGTTCACCTCGGGTCCATGGGCGAGTCGATCAAGACCGTCATCCGCAAGAACGCGGGCGCCATGAGGCCCGGCGACGTGTACGTGCTGAACGACCCGTACAACGGCGGGACGCACCTGCCGGACGTGACGGTCATCACGCCGGTGTACCCCGAGCCGCAGGGGGACGGTCCCGTCGGGACGGTCCCCGCGCCGCTGTTCTACGTGGGCTCGCGCGGCCACCACGCCGACATCGGCGGCATCACCCCGGGATCCATGCCGCCCTTCTCCAGGAACGTCGAGGAGGAGGGCGTGCTGCTCGACAACGTGAAGCTGGTCGAGGGCGGCCGCATGCGCGAGGCGCAGATGCGCGCGCTGCTCGCCGGCGCCCGCCATCCCGCCCGCAATCCCGACCAGAACATCGCCGACCTGCGCGCGCAGGTCGCCGCCAACGAGAAGGGCGTGCAGGAGTTGCGCCGCATGGTGGCGCACTTCGGACTCGACGTCGTGAAGGCCTACATGAAGCATGTCCAGGACAACGCGGAGGAGTGCGTGCGCCGCGTGATCGGCGTGCTGAAGGACGGCGCGTTCGCCTACGAGATGGACAACGGCGCGGTGATCCGGGTGAAGGTCGCCATCGGCGCGAACCGTCGCAGCGCCGTCATCGACTTCGCCGGGACCAGCGCCCAGCTCGAAAGCAATTTCAATGCCCCGGCCGCGGTGGTCTACGCAGCGGTCCTGTACGTCTTCCGCACGCTGGTGGACGACGACATCCCGCTCAACGCCGGGTGCCTCAAGCCCCTCGAGGTGCGCATCCCGGAGGGCTCGATGCTGAACCCGCGGCCACCGGCGGCGACCGTGGCGGGCAACGTCGAGACCTCCCAGTGCATCACCGACGCGCTCTATGGAGCGCTGGGGGTCATGGCCGCCTCCTACGGCACCATGAACAACTTCACGTTCGGCAACGCCACCCACCAGTATTACGAGACCATTTCCGGCGGGACGGGCGCGGGCCCCGGCTTTCCCGGCACCGATACGGTGCAGGCGCACATGACCAACTCCCGCCTCACCGACCCGGAAGTCCTGGAGTGGCGCTTTCCCGTCAGAGTGGACGCCCACGCGATCCGCGCGGGCAGCGGCGGCAACGGGCGCTGGAAGGGCGGCAACGGCGCCACGCGCCGCATCCGTTTCCTGGAGCCCATGACCGCGGCGATCCTCGCCGGCCACCGCCGCGTGCCGCCGTACGGCATGGGCGGTGGCGGGTCGGGCGACCTCGGCCGCAACTGGGTGGAGCGCGCCGACGGCTCGCGAACCGACCTGGGCTACGCCGACGAGACCGAGGTCGGCCCCGGCGACGTGTTCGTCATCGAGACGCCGGGGGGCGGGGGCTTCGGCAGCCCCTGATCTCGCTTTTGGGCGAAGCGGGTTGACTTCACGCAGAAACTGCGCGCGATTGCCGTGGCAGCATTCAAGAATTCCGTTGTGGCAATCGCCGCTGCGTATAAAATAGGCGCCTTTTCCGCGGCTCCCAGACCATTACAAACGCCGTGAAGATCGGCCCCATCTCCCTCAGGAACAACCTGGTGGTCGCACCCATGGCGGGCGTGACCGACAGGCCCTTTCGCCAGCTCTGCAAGCGGATGGGCGCGGGCATGGCCGTCTCCGAGATGGTCGCGTCCAACTCGCTGCTGTGGGGCTCCGAGAAGACGATCCGCCGCGGCAACCACGAGGGCGAGGTCGAGCCGAAGGTGATCCAGATCGCAGGGTCCGACCCGGCGATGATGGCGGAGGCCGCCCGCTACAACGTGGACAAGGGCGCGCAGATCATCGACATCAACATGGGCTGCCCCGCCAAGAAGATCTGCAACGTCGCCGCGGGCTCGGCCCTCCTCCGGGACGAGCCGCTGGTGGCCCGCATCGTCGAGGCGGTGGTGAAGGCGGTCGAGGTTCCCGTCACCCTCAAGTTCCGCACCGGCTGGAGCATGGAGAGCCGCAACGCGCTCACGATCGCCCGCATCGCCGAGGAGGGCGGCATCGCCGCCATCGCGCTGCACGGACGCACGCGCGCCTGCATGTACACGGGCGAGGCGGAATACGACACCATCAAGGCGGTGAAGGCCGCCGTGGGCATCCCGGTGATGGCCAACGGCGACATCGACTCGCCGCAGAAGGCGAAGCGCGTGCTGGATTACACGGGCGCCGACGCGGTGATGATCGGCCGCGCCGCGCAGGGCCGGCCCTGGATCTTCCGCGAGATCGACCACTACCTGCAGACGGGCGAGGTCCTTCCCGCCCCGGAAGTGGCCGAGATCCGCGACGTGCTCCTTGGCCACCTCGACGACCTCTACGCCTTCTACGGCGTCGAGCGCGGCTCCCGGGTCGCCCGCAAGCACATCGCGTGGTACACGAAGGGCCTGCGCAGCTCGGCCCTCTTCCGCGCGCGCATGAACCAGCTCCAGTCCGCCGGGGAGCAGCTGGAGGCCGTCCGCCTTTTCTTCGACGGGCTCCTCGAGCACTCGCCGCGCCTCGAATACAGCCATGAAGAGGTGGCCCTTGCAGCCTAGAAGCCATTCCCGGTCCGCCGCCCGCGCGGAAGCGGCCGAGCGCGAGAGCGAGCTCGCGCTGACCGTGCGCAGGATGATGAAGCAGTACTTCAAGGACCTCGACGGCGAGAAGCCGTCGGGCATCTACACCATGGTCGTGAACAGCGTCGAGAAGCCGCTCCTCGAGGTGGTCATGAACCATGCGCAGGGCAACCAGACGCGCGCGGCGGAGCTCCTCGGCATCAACCGCAACACGCTGCGCAAGAAGCTCCACGAGCACGGCATCGAGTGACCGCGCCCCCCGGGCGCATCCCCGCAGGCTCCCCCAAGGACGCACCCATGAAACACGATCTCATCCCGATCCGCCGGGCGCTGATCAGCGTCTCGGACAAGACGGGCATCGTCGACTTCGCGAAGGCGCTTGCCGCGCAGGGCGCCGAGCTCCTTTCCACCGGGGGCACGGCGAGGCTCCTCGCCGCGAGCGGGCTGCCGGTGATCGAGGTCGGCGACTACACGGGCTTCCCGGAGATGATGGACGGGCGGGTGAAGACGCTGCACCCCAAGGTGCACGGGGGCATCCTCGCGCGGCGCGACGTGCCCGCGCACGTGGCGGCGATGCAGCAGCACGGCATCCCCCCCATCGACATGGTGGTGGTGAACCTCTACCCCTTCGCGCAGACCGTGGCGGACCCCGGGTGCGCGATGGAGGACGCCATCGAGAACATCGACATCGGCGGGCCGGCCATGGTGCGCGCCGCGGCCAAGAACCACGCCTTCGTGGCCATCGTGACGGACCCGGCGGACTACGCCGGGCTTGCCGCGAAGCTCTCGGCGAACGGCGGCCGGCTCGGCTTTGCGGACCGGTACGCCCTCGCCGCGAAGGCCTTCAGCCACACGGCCGAATACGACGGCATGATCTCCTCCTGGCTCACGGCGCGTGACGAGAAGGGAACGGCGCGCGCCTTCCCCGACCGCCTCAACCTGCAGTTCGGCCTCGTCCAGACGCTGCGCTACGGCGAGAACCCGCACCAGTCCGCCGCGTTCTACGTGGAGGGCGACCCGCCCGCGGGCACGCTGGCGCGCTTCCGACAGCTGCAGGGCAAGGAGCTCAGCTACAACAACATCGCGGACGCGGACGCGGCGTGGGATTGCTGCCGGTCCTTCGACGTGCCGGCTTGCGTGATCATCAAGCACGCGAATCCCTGCGGGGTCGCGATCGCGGAGGGCCCGCTGCAGGCCTACCGGCGCGCCTTCCTCACGGACCCGACCTCGGCCTTCGGCGGCATCATCGCCTTCAACCGCGCGGTCGACGGCGCCACCGCGGAGGCCGTCGCGAAGCAATTCGTCGAGGTGGTGATCGCCCCCGCCTACGGCGCCGATGCCCTGGAGGTCTTCGCCGCCAAGCAAAACGTGCGCGTCCTCGCGATCGACATGGCGAAGGACATGAACCGCCTGGAGATGAAGCGGATCGGCGGGGGACTCCTCGTGCAGACCGCGGACGACTTCGACGTCGCCGAGCTGCGCGTGGTCACGAAGCGCAAGCCCACCGAGGGCGAGATGAACGACCTCGTCTTCGCCTTCCGCGTGGCCAAGTACGTGAAGTCGAACGCGATCGTCTTCTGCGGCGGCGGCATGACGCTGGGCGTCGGCGCCGGGCAGATGAGCCGTGTCGACTCGACCCGCATCGCCGCCATCAAGGCGAAGAACGCGGGGCTGTCGCTGGCGGGGTCGGTGGCGGCCTCCGACGCCTTCTTTCCCTTCCGCGACGGGCTCGACGTGATCGCGAAGGCCGGCGCGAAGGCGGTCATCCAGCCGGGCGGCAGCGTGCGCGACGAGGAGGTCGTCGCCGCGGCGGACGAGCACGGCATGGCGATGGTCGTCACCGGCATGCGGCACTTCCGGCATTGAAGGTCCTCGTCATCGGCTCGGGCGGCCGCGAACACGCCCTGGCCTGGAAGCTGGCCCAGTCGCCGCGCGTGAGCAGGGTTCTCGTCGCGCCCGGAAACGCCGGCACCGCCCGCGAGGAGGGGATGGAAAACGTCGCGGCCGCGGCGATCCCCGACCTCGTGAGCGTTGCCAGGGACGAGCAGGTGGGCTTGACCGTGGTCGGCCCCGAGGCGCCGCTGGCCGCCGGGGTGGTCGATGCCTTCCGCGCGGAGGGACTCGCGGTCTTCGGTCCGACCAGGGCGGCGGCGCAGCTCGAGGCGTCCAAGGATTTCGCCAAGCGCTTCATGGAGCGCCACGGCATTCCCACTGCCCACTACGCAACGTTCACCGACGCGGCGGCGGCGCACGCGCATGTCGAGGCGAAGGGGGCCCCGATCGTGATCAAGGCCGACGGCCTCGCGGCCGGCAAGGGCGTCGTGGTCGCCATGTCGCCGGACGAAGCGCACGCCGCCATCGACATGATGCTGGCCGGCGGCGGCATGGGCGAGGCCGGGCACCGCGTGGTCATCGAGGAGTACATGGCCGGCGAGGAGGCGAGCTTCATCGTGATGGCGGACGGAAGGAGCGCGCTCGCCTTCGCCTCGACGCAGGACCACAAGCGCATCTTCGACGGCGACCGCGGCCCCAACACGGGCGGCATGGGCGCCTACTCGCCAGCGCCCGTCGTCACCCCCGAGGTGCACGCGCGCGCCATGCGCGAGATCATCCTGCCGACGCTGCGCGGCATGGAGAAGGAAGGCACGCCGTACACCGGCTTCCTCTACGCGGGCCTCATGATCGACCCCGAGGGGGCGCCGCGCGTCGTCGAGTTCAACTGCCGCATGGGCGACCCCGAGACGCAGCCGATCATGATGCGCCTGAAGAGCGACTTCCTCGCGCTCGTGGAGCACGCCATCGCGGGGACCCTCGACAAGGCCGAGGCGCAGTGGGACCGGCGCGCCGCGCTGGGCGTGGTGCGGGCCGCAGCGGGCTACCCCGAGGCACCCCGCAAGGGCGACGCCATCGCGGGCCTCGGGAAGGACTCGGACGACTGCCACGTGTTCCACGCCGGCACGGCGGAAAGGGACGGGCAGGTGGTCACCGCCGGCGGCCGCGTGCTCTGCGTCACGGCGCTGGGCGAGAACGTGAAGCGGGCGGCGGAGCGCGCCTACGAGGTGGCGGCCGGAATCGGCTTCGACGGCATGCAGTACCGCCGGGACATCGGCCACCGGGCCATCAACCGCAGGTAGGCCGCCATGGACATCGCCGCCGTCAAGGACTACCTGACCGGCCTGCAGGACCGCATCGTCGACTGCTTCGGCGAGCTCGACGGCAACGCCTTCCTTCGAGACGCGTGGGAACGGCCCGAAGGTGGCGGTGGCGTCTCGCGCCTCCTCGAGGAGGGCAACCTCCTCGAGCGCGGGGGCGTCGGCTTCTCGCACGTGACGGGAACGAAGCTGCCGCCGTCGGCGTCCGCGCACCGCCCGGAGATCGCCGGCCGCCCCTGGGAGGCGATGGGCGTCTCGCTCGTCTTCCACCCGCGCAACCCCTACGTGCCGACCGTGCACATGAACGTGCGATTCTTCGCCGCGAAGTCGCCGGACGGCGACGCGTCGAAGGCGGTGTGGTGGTTCGGTGGCGGCATGGACCTCACGCCCTACTACGGGTTCGAGGAGGACTGCGCGCATTTCCACCGCGCGAACCGCGATGCATTGGCACCCTTCGGGCCGGCGTTCCACGCGCGCTTCAAGAAGTGGTGCGACGAGTACTTCTACAATCGCCACCGGCAGGAGCCGCGCGGCATCGGCGGCACCTTCTTCGACGACTTCAACGAGCCGGGCTTCGGGACGAGCTTCGCCATCATGCGCGCGGTGGGCGACGCATTCCTTCCCGCGTACGTGCCGATCGTGGAACGGCGGCGCGACACGCCCTACGGCGAGCGCGAGCGCGACTTCCAGGCCTACCGTCGCGGCCGCTACGTGGAATTCAACCTGGTCTGGGACCGCGGAACGCACTTCGGGTTGCAGTCGGGCGGGCGCACCGAGTCAATCCTGATGTCGCTGCCGCCCGTCGTGAGGTGGCGCTACAACTGGAAGCCGGAGCCCGGCACGCCGGAGGCGAAGCTCTACACCGATTTCCTGGTGCCGAAGGACTGGGCCTGAGAGGGGACGCTACCCTCGAGGCGCTGCCGCTGCATGGCAACGTACGCAAGCATCGCCACGACGAGCGGGACCCACGAAAGAACGAGCACGGGATAAAGGGCCAGGTAGGTCTCGTTGTCCAGGTGGTACCGCATCGGCCTGAAGAAGCCGAAGAAGCTCGCGATCACGCACCACGTCGCGACACCCCAGCGGCCGTCGAAGCGGAAGAACCAGATGATGGGAACGATCGCCCACAGCAGGTAGTGCTGCCACACCAGCGGGGCGGTCGCCAGGGTTGCGAGGATTCCTGCGCTCAGGACGAATCCCGCGTCCTGCGCAAGCAAGCGCGCCGTGGGGGCCAGCAGGTCCGGCCTTTTTCCCGTCCGGGTCGCGGCGACGACGAAGGCCAGCGCCAGCATGGCGGCGATGACGGTACCGTAGCCCAGGACGCCCATCGTCGTGGACCGCTCGGCGAACAGGAGCGGCAGGGAGACATTGCCTTGGGTCGAGGGATATGTCAGCAGGCCGGCCTGCGACGCGCTGACGTAGCGGTACCAGTCGCACCACACGCCGGGGTCCCCGAAGTGCCAGCCGGTGTAGGCGAAGGCGAGCGCCGTCCCCGCCAGTCCGCTGGCGATCGCGACGACGAACTGGCCCCGGCCACGGGTGAGAAGGTAGTGGATCGCGAGCCCGGCGGCGATGACGAGCGTGTTGGGCTTCAGCAGGACGAAGATCGCGAGGGCGGCCGGCCAGAGGTAGTCGAGGATGCGGTGCCGGTCGTAGAGCCGCCGCGCGGAAATGTAGGTGAGCCCCGCCAGCGCGAATAGCTGCAGCGCATTGACGTTGCCCACGAAGACGTCCTGCGCGAAGGGACTGAACGACAGCCCGACGAAGGAAGCGAACGCGAGCGCGGCCGGGAGGTTGCGCGAGCGCAGCCGCACCAGCAGGCAGATGGCGGAAACGAGCGCCGCATGCTGCAGGAGCTTGAACAGCGCCCGCGCCGCGTCGAAGTCCTCGGGAAGCGGCGCGCCGGCCGAATAGAGCAGCGGAGTCCCCAGGGGCTCGATCTTCGCGCCGGTGCGCACGGCCCATCCGGCACTGATGAACTGGAGCGTCGCGCTCCCCGAGTCGGCGGCCAGCTTCGCGAGGAACTCCCCGTAGGCGGCCGGATCCGCGTACGGATTGAGGTTGGAGGCGTGGTGGCGCTGCGCAATGGGCAGGCCCCATGTGTAGTACAGATCGACCGGATGTTCGCGCGGGAAGCCCCGCACGGCCACGACGACCAGGCACGCCAGGAGCGCCATCGCCACGAGGAGCCAGGCGCGTCGCCGAGCGGCAACGCCTTTCATCGGACGACGGCCAAATGGCTCAGGCCCCGTATCCCTCGAGAAGGATCAGCCGGC